>Ga0302149_1000004_pt1 | contig 128954 bp, 76 predicted proteins | sample I_Bog_N1_1_FD_192435 | JGI IMG/M metagenome (GOLD analysis project Ga0302149, IMG submission 192435) | Peat permafrost microbial communities from Stordalen Mire near Abisko, Sweden - I_Bog_N1_1 | ecosystem: Environmental > Terrestrial > Soil > Wetlands > Peat | place: Sweden: Abisko, Stordalen...
CCATTGCGCCCACGTTCCGGCCCCTCAGCCAACTGCGTAAACCGATCCGTGGCCTCTCTCTTCTTCCCTAGGCGCTCCAGCGCGAGAGCCGCATAATACTTCGACAAATCGCTTCCTCCCGGTTGGTCAATGAGCATCTTCCACTCTCGGCTCGCTCCATCCAAGTCTCCCTGTTCGTTTCGTGCTTCACCAAGCCAATAATGAACCGCTGGATCGTCTGGTTTGTCTGGCCTTCCAACTCCAAGGTTGGCCGGATATTCAAGTGCGCGCGTAATATCCGCCTGTGCCTGCGCGAACCTCTTGGCAGATAGCTCGAGCCGGCCCTTCTGGATGTTTGCGGCGACGAATATCTCTCGCACATCCGCACCTAACTCCCAGGGTTTGAAGCGATGCTTGTTGAGTAAGCTCAATGCACTGTCGTACTCACCTTTCTTCATGAGGAATACGATATATCGAATGCGGACCGGATCATGATCGAGCAAGCCGGGCGGGGCGTTGGCGAAGAGCTTTGCGCGCATCTCGGTGGCTCCAAGCTGCGTATAAATCTCATCCAGGTCAACATAGGGTCGATAGTCTTGCGGAGCCAGTTGGATCGCCTTTTCATAGAAGGACTTTGCCTCGTTCAGATCCTTCTTCACCTTCCACGCGTTCACCCCCAGATTTCGATAGAGCACAGAATACTGAAACCCAAGGCCTTGCGCCTGCAGCCACAGGTGTTCCGCTTGTTCGTAGCGTCGATGTTGAAACATATAATTTCCCAGGAGGTATTGGGCATGCGCATCATCCGGGTTCGTGAGCAATGCCTCTTGCAAAACTCCTGCGTCGGAAATCCGATTGATAAATATCTTGTCGACGCTAGCTGACCGAGCTTTTGCTGCATAGTCTAGCGCATCGTCATCGCGGCCTCGATGGCGCGCACTGGATGCCAGATAGTAGTAGACCATCGGGGGCATTTCTGTGGAAGTGAATTCGCGCGTCGCTGCTTCGAAAATAAACTCGGATGAATCGTAGTCCTTGAGGCTCCAATACCAGGATCCGGCTTCCAAATAGCCTTGCATCCGATGGCCAACCGCATGAGTCCAATCAGCGTGAGCTGAACGCGCCGTGGCCGAGTTTCGATCATTCAACGTGGACACTCTCCATTCCTCAGCAAGCGGCAGAGCGTAAAGAGGCATCGCCTTTGCAGCGCTAGAAGCGACCTTGGCGGCCTCGGCCGATTCTCCGTTCAGTCGCAAGGCTACTGAGAGGTCACTTTGCGCAAGCACATCGTCAGGCTTATACCTCAATGCTTTCCGTAATAACTCGGCAGCTCTTTTGTATTCCTTGCTAGAAAGAGCAATCTCTCCAAGTTGAATCAGCGCCGCCGCAGGCGAGTCTTCAAGCCTGACGGAACTCCAGAGAGCATCCCGTGCACGCGCCGTATCCCCTGTTGCCCGCCAAATGATTCCGGCTTCGTACTGCGTGTCTGCATCGGAATTATCCTGCTGGATAGCGCGCTCGATTTTCTCCTTGGCGGCGTCGAAGTTTCCGCCTAGATAATCCTGCATGGCTAGCTTCCTGAGCGCTGGGATGTAACTCGAATCCCGCTCCAAGACTCTCTCGAATAAGTGATGAGCAATTTCATGATTTCCTCGCTTGTCTTCCAGGACTCCGTTCAAGTACAGCGCTTCGACGCTCAGATCCCCTTTCTTGAGGGTCTGCGAAACATCCGCAGTGTCGTGAAGAAGAGAATCGGAATTGCCATCTACGGGCTCGGCTGCACTCCAATGCACAAGCACGTTCCTCGAATTGCCGAGTAACTCAACCGATGTCTTGTCTCTAGCGATCTCGACGTCCTCAACCGGGATAACGAATGCCCTTGTCGCAGCGGGATCAAAGCTCAACTCGCGAAATACCTTTTCGATCTTGCCGTCAAGACTGATGCGAAGACTCGCATGAGTAAAATGCTCTGTCGGACACAATGAGATGTGGATTTCACCCTTGCCGCCTGACGTCCGTACGAAGGTGACGTTCATAGCAAATTGCTCAGAAGCTTCCACAAATCCACCGTCGAGTCTCTTGACGGGATACCAATACTCTGTCCAGTTCTCGTATGACTGTGCAGGCATAAAGTCTCGATTGAACTGCGTCTCGAATCGTCCGGCTTGAATTTCGTTATACGGACCGTCGGCGTCAGTCAGAAGATCGGTCCAGATAGTGCCATCCCCCGCGGTTCCCCATGTCCAGAATTTCTTTCCAGTTACTTCGCGATAATCCGCGTTGTGCACAACTCCATAATCTGCATCACCGTAATAGACTCCAAAGAAATTCCGGTGCACCGCCGCCCCAAAGAGCTCCGATGGTTCATGAAAGCTCGCGTAGCGGCTGTAATCGATTCCATGCCATTCCGGAAACGGATGCGCCTCCGAGTCCACACCGGGCCTCGCCAGGCGCATGGGGTAAATGAATCGAGCATCGTCATTCGCGGGAACAGCGGCATTGTTCCAATACCAATAGAGATGCTCAACAGGTGTTGGATTGAAAAGCGTGACATGTTGCTCCAGCCTCGCGGTTCCCGGCCGAAGAGTGAGTGCAACTTCCCAATACATCTCTGAAACCTGATCAACGTCCCCCACGAATGCCGTCGCGCTTCCGTCGGAGTTGACTTGGTATCTGGATGAGACAGGAGAAACCGTGTCTGTGGAGTGGCCGTTGGGGAAGTTGAATTCAATTCCGCCGGATATCCATGCCCCCCGCAAAGCGACAAGACCATATTTCACGGATCTATTACGATAGAACACTTCACGATTTGCAGTTTTGTCATAGAGTGAATACAGTCGGCCACCAAGTTCAGGCAAGATCGTGGCGCGAAGATATTCATTCTCCAATACGATGGCCTTATAGGTTCTCGGTTCCCTGTTGTCTGTGAGATCATCCAGCATCGTGTATGGGTATACTTCATGTTCATTCACGAGTTGGAATGGAGGGTTTGGATCCTCCGATCCTAGAAGATAGGTCGGAATTTGAATCCTGCTCTCAGTTACTCTGACCGCCCCTCTTTGTGCACGCGTAGCCGATCCGCAAATCAAGGCGACAACGATGAAGGATATGATCTGGCGCTGAATAAGTGTATTCATGGCGATATGACTTAACTCTCCCGATGATCAACCCTGGATTGCCGAACATCTCTGGTTGCTGGTTGTAAGCTCATTGATCGGAAAGGAACTGCCATCTCGACTGTCCATCTCTTCAAGACGGAGTTGATCTGGCCGGAATGTACAAAGCCGGAGTGCCAAGGTCCTCTTCGAGACAGTTGACCACAGATAGCCGTCTCAATTCCGTAATATTCGATTTCTCCAAACACGTCTCAATTGAACCTTAACTTCCGATGCGCAACCCGCACGTTCCCGTCAAGATCGCCGTCGAGAAAAAATCGACTTCGGAAAGACTAGCCGTCACAATCATGACTCCGGTGCTCCAGCTTGCGCGCGTAAGTTCCAAGTCCCGCGCCGACGCAAGGTAGTCGTCTTAAGCTGATTCCTATTTGGCAATATCGACGTGTTCCTTTGTGGCTACCGCTTGGTTACCCGCCAAGGCGGAAACTGCGGAAGCCAGCGCTCGTTGCGGGCCGCACAGGAGTGGAGTGCCATGACGGACGGCGGAGCAAAACTTCCAAATTTCGTTTCCGAACGCAAGATTCCAATCCGGCGACCACGGAAGGTCCGCTCCCTTCTTCGTGCTCTCCCTCACTACTGGCTCGTCGTCGTTGAGGAATAGCATCCCGCCATCAATGTCAGAAACGATCAGCGTTCCTTGAGAGCCGATGAACTCTTCATAGAGTCCGCCATAATCATTGCTGAGGATCACAGAGAGCTCGACAGTGCATCCCCCTGGGTGGCCATACGTCATGAAAATGTGGTCGTCGACTTCACGCCCATCCTTATAGCAGAAAATGCCTCCCGTCCCATATACCGTTCGTGCCGTCGAACCAAGATACCATTCTGCAAGGGATGTTTGATGGCTTCCCAGTTCCCCGACGAGGCCCTGCGAATAACGCCTGTACATGCGCCAGTTGGCCAGGGCATCCCAGGTAGGATAGCCCCATCGCTGCGGTGTATAACCAGGCGAAGGAGGATTTTCCGAGCGACGCCATGAGCTATTGCGGTGAGTGTGCAGGCGCACAAAGTGGATGTCCCCGAGAGCCCTGCGCTGAATTATGTTCCTGTAGACGGATTGATAAAGCGGCTCGTAGAAGCGCGGGTATCCTATTTCCAGGAGCCTGTGGTTACGCAATGATGCATCAACCATTCGCTGACAACCTGGAATGTCGTAGGCCATCATCTTTTCGCAGAGAACATGGACACCCGCATCTAGAAATCCAACTGTGATATCTGCATGGGTCCAGAGAGGCGTGGCTACAATGACGACCTCCAACTCTTCCTTGTGGGCCATCTCCTGCCAGTCTTCATACTGCCGTATCGGCTTGCCTTTCGCCTCCGCAACCAACTGGCAGGCCTGTGCACGATGGGCGGGATTGACGTCGCAGATTGCTTCAATCTGAATCATGTCCGGCTGTTTCAGACAATGGCCGAGCAGCGTGCTCCCCTGACCCCCAACGCCGATAACGCCGGCCCTCACAGGACCTCCAGTCGGCATATGCGGAACCGTCGCCTCCTGCTTGAGTTGGCCGGGGTCCGCTCCACCACCCGCGACTCTGACAAAACTCCTGCGGCCTCTTGTTTTCTGATCCGGAGTTAGATACATCTATATGGCCTCATTCCCCGGATGGAGTCCGCGCTTCTCTCGCCAGGTGAAGTACAACCGATCGAGGCCTGAGATTCGCCCCGTTTGGAAGCAAAACAATACGGCCACGGCGACCAACTCAATCAGTGTCTTGTTGACCAGAAGATAGTTTCCTTCCATGCCCGGATGAGGGACTCCATCGAGTGGTAATGCCGTAACATAAAAGAGCGATAACATGCCAAGAGCCAAGCTGCATCCGGCCTGCGTAAACAAACCGAGCATCAGCGAGAGACCGATGGCCCACAGGGCCGCGATCACCGCTGAGTCTATGATGTGTCCATATCCCGCATTGAATAGAGCGTGCAGCAGGTGTCCGACTGGACCGGTTGCGCCGTCCAAGTAGCTGGAGGAACTCCACCGGCCAAGATGCGTGCCATCCGAAGCCCACGCCGGAAGAATGAGTTTGAAGTATCCTTCGTACAGAAAATGCCAGCCTATGCAAGTGCGCAGCGCAACTAACATAAGTTGTTGAGGAGTGGAGAGCGCACCAGGAGCGACTTTAGTCATTCGTAACCTCCACGGTGGCCTGATTACAAGAACCAATCACGATGGGACGGGATAAGTCATGCGCCAGGAGCATGACTGCAACAGTTCCATCCCGCGCACTGCAATATCGTTCCGCCAGTTCTGGGCCCCCCACAAAAAAGGCAGTCGCCAAAGCATCCGCCCAAGCCGCCGAATCTGTCATGACGCTTACGCTTTGTACCCTCGTTGGCGGGAAGCCAGTTTGCGGATCCAGAATATGTCCGTAGCGCTGTCCGCCTTCTTCAAACCACTGCTCTTCCTGGCCGCTGGTCCCCATGGCACAAGAGCGAAGCAACACACTTGCCATGCGCTTGTGTTTGTGCACAGGATGTCGAAGACCCACGCGCCAGCCATCGCCCTCCGGCCCCGCACCCAGGGCCAGAACGCTGCTATATCCCGCGCTAAGTAGCGCCTTGTCTATTCCATGCGCCGCCATCTTTCCCGCTCCCTGATCAAGCGCATAGCCTTTCCCCACTCCTCCCAGGTTGATGCGGACGCCAGGACTGCCAAAAGAAACACGATCGTCTATTCCGAGTGAGATGAGTTGGGCGCCGACACTTTCTCGCACTGAAGCAAGCATTCCCGTCGCCGGCAGCCTGGGACTGCGCTCTTCAAAGCCCCAGCACTCAGTGAGAGCGCCGGTGGTTACATCGAACGCGCCCTCTGACTCCTCATGGAGCCGCTTGCAAAGTCGCAATAACTCCAGTAACTCAGGCCCCACCGGAACTGGGCGCGCCGCCGCCTCTCGATTCACTCGGCTTGCCTCGCTTGAGGGCCGAAAGATTGACAGGATCGATTCAAGTCGGTCGACTTCGTCCAGGCATTCCGTGGCTGCTCTCACTGCACTCCGGTTGCCCGAGTCAACTATAACTCTAAAGTTACATGCCATCGCAGGCCGGGATACGGTAACCCAACTGCCTGCAGCACTTCGCGCTCCTTCATTGGAATCCCTGATCCTACGGAAGGATAAGAGTTGCCTTCGGTTAAGTCTGCTGGCGTCGGCGCTCTCAGTATTCATTTCGCCCTGTGCGTTACGCATCGTGTGTCCATCTGTCTGCCTTGCGGTATGCTGCGGATTGGTTGGAGGGCCCTTTTCCCTCGATGCTCAACCGCTTGCCTTGTTGAATCGCATCGTCCGCGGCAAAGCATATGCGCGCTACATCGAAGGCGCCGGTTGCCGATTGACGCAATGGAGCACCGGCTCGAATCGAGCCGCAAAAGGCGGAAATCTCCTGTCGATAGGACTCCATGCCGCTCCCCTCTCCGCCATTTCCACCCCTGCTGAGAACGGAATGATTGGAGGCTTCCTCGCTTCGGCTCGCAGAAGTATCAAGCACGGGGTGTGCCCCATTCAGTTTCGTTGTCTCGACCTTTGTCGGATTACCTTTCTCTTCCGCAAACAGCAATGCTTCATCTTTGCCGATAACAAGAGTGCCCCTGGTCCCCATGAACTGGGTATAGCCGCCCTCGAGTCCATTCGATTGAATCAGAGAAATCGTTGCTGTTCTGCCATTCGGATATTCAAGTGTTGCATAAACATGGTCGTCGACATCCCGGCCATCCTTATAAGAATAGATCCCACCGGCTGCTTGAACTGCGGTCGGAACAGCATCCAGAAACCAGTTGGTGAGGGAGACTAATCGACCTCCCCACTCTCCCATCAGGCCATCCGAGTAGCGGCGAAACAGACGCCAATTTAGAAGTTCATCCGCGGATGCATATCCCCATGGGCGCGGATCGAATGTCGCTGCACCCGGATCACCTTCCAACCGGCCGGAGCTGTAATTGTGCCAGGCCGCTTCAACGGAATAGACATCTCCCAACAATCCCGGCATCATTATGTTGTGATAAGCAGCCCAGTAGAGCGGCTGGTAATAGTCCTGATATCCAATGGCCAGCAGACGCTTGTTTCTCTTCGCCGCTTCAAGCATCTGCTGACAGTCCGTCGTATCCTTGGCCATAGCTGTCTCACAAAACACATGCTTGCGCGCTTCAAGACAAGCAATAGCAATTTCCGAGTGAGTCCAGAGCGGGGTTGCAATCAGCACTGCTTCGATTCGCTCTTGCTGCAGCATGCGACGCCAATCCTGGTACCACGCTGCGCCTGCAGTCAATCCCCGATCGGCGTTTGCAAGCGGCCTTATATCGCAGATAGCCACAAGCTCCATCACTTCCGGATCAATGCTGGCTTGCAGAAGTTTGCCTTGCTTTCCATACCCTATCAACGCAGCGCGAACGGGGCCTCCCCTTCTGGGGCCACGCACCACGGCAGCCGTGCCAAGCGCTGCCAGAGCCGATGTTCCACCGACTGCCTTCAGGAAGTTCCGCCGGCCGATTTTTCGCGCTTCTGAAGTAAAGACCATTTTTTACCGCACTCCAGCTGAAGGTCGATAGAAATCCATGCGGTCAACTCATTGACTATCTAGGTACAATTAACCTGTTTCGGCGATCATTGCGCTCGGAGACTGCTTATCGCTCGATTCAAAGAGTGAAGCGATTGAAATGAATACATTTTTCGTCCGCAAAGGGCGACTGCCGGCGGATTGCCTGGTTGGACAATCCGCCGGAAAGTGGGTTATCGTCGCGGTACAACGCTAAAACTGGTAGACCAGCGATAACTGAAGCTGCCGCGGCGCCGATTGCGTTCCACCGATTACGCCGAAAGCACTGGCTGTTCCGGATATGCGAGAGTTGGGATTGGCATAACTCGCGATGTTAAATGCGTTGAATGCGTCCACGCGAACTTTCAGGTTCTCATTTTCAATAACCCGAAAGCCCTTCGAAAGAGACAAGTCGTAGCTCTGGAAGCCGGGACCACGCAGCGTACCTACTGAAGCATCTCCAAAGCCTTGGGCCCGTCCATATGCACATGTGCCATTCGGCGCTGTCCCCGCGCCGGTTGTCGCATCGTAGTGAGAGGTGCATGGCGTTACCGACGGATCGGTACCAAACCAGTTAAATACGCCGGCTGAATTAGTTCCACGGCCGGTAATCTTCATGGGATGGTATTGATTCGCATGTTGAACGCCGTCTGCATTTCCCGGGCAATTGTTGTAGCAGTTATTGCCTTGCGTTACGGACAGCGGCAGGCCGGAATTGAGGCGCGCGGTGAGGGCAAGTTGCCAGCCACCCAATGCCTCATCCGTTACACGATTCCAGTTCCCAAAATACTGTCTGCCATGGCCGAACGGAAGTTCATATACAGCGCTTGCACTTACCGCTTGTCGAACGTCGAAGCTGGTTGGACCGTAATCTCCCCTGGGGTTATTAACGTTTTGCCAGAACGAGTCATCGACTGAAAACCCGTCGACACCGAAGTATCCGACATTGTTGGTCATGCTCTTGCCGAGCGTGTAGTTCAACAGAAGATCCAGGCCCTGGGCCTGGTGCCTCTGCAAAGTGGCTTGCAACGCATGATAGTTCGAGACGCCCCTGGATGTCGTCTCAATAACGTCGCCCCCAGCACCTACGAGGGTATAGAAAGGATCGATAGCCAGGTAGCAGCTGGTGTCGCACGAGCCGGTCGTGTTCGGAGCGCTCCCGGGGACGTCCTCGGTAAACTGATTGATCCACAGAGGGACAGCAAGATGCTGGCCAATGTTTCCCACGTAGCCCGCCTGCACTGAAGTATGATCGTCAATCTGATATTGAACCGTGAGGTTGAACTGCTGGATCACTGCCGGGCGCATGTTAGGATCCCATGCGGAGTACCCCGCTCCGTTTACATCCTGGTTGGCTGAGGAGTTAGTAGCGAAACCATTCTCGACCGGGAACGGGGTTCCGCCGTTTGTTGCCCCCGGTGGAATCGATGTTTGTGCAAACGAAGGCAAGTACGGGGGGTTCTGTGTCATGCGCAGTCCGTAACCGGTGGATTCAAGCTCGTCGGTAACTCCATAGCCGCCGCGAACAACCAGGCGCGGCATGACCATGTAGGCGAAACCGAAGCGCGGCATGATGTTAAGGAGGTAAGGATTGTAGAGAGCCCGGCTGTTGGTCGTGCCTGTAGCCGGGTTATATTGGCCGGCATAGCTCATCATCGTCTGAATGGAAGTACCGAGGGGCGCGAACTTTGCAAGCGGAATGTTCACGTTCACCATCTTGTTGTTCTGTTCATAATTGGGCTGCTCATAGGAATAGCGCACGCCCAGGTTCAACGTCAGGCTCGGAAGTATTTTCCAGTCGTCCTGAAGGTAGGCGGCGTCACGCCATTGGCGCATCCCGAAGGCTCCGGCGGCGCCGGCAACATTGGCGCCCGACGCCTCATCCAAAAGGAAATCGCCGTATCCGAAGGATCCGTTGGCCTCCGGTCCCGTGTATACGCCGCTGTAACTGAATTGCCCGAGGAGTCCGCCTTGATTACCGGGGGCGGCGTAGTCCTGCTCATAACGAAGAAACTCGGCACCCAGTTTGGTGACGTGCTTGCCATGCACCCAGGTCACCGTGTCGTTGTAGTCAAAGTTGTTGTCGAGGTTGAACGTTCCAAGATCCTGTGTGCCAAAGTTGTTGAGGTCCCCGCTGCCCAGGTTCATGAAGGTAAAGCCCGGCACCGACTGATTCGGGAGGGGAATGCCCAGCGTTGCGTCGCCGTGCAGTCCGAACTTGCCCGAAGGATCTGTTACCGCACCCTGGTTGATAACGATGCGGGTAAATCCTGCGCGCGCGTTATTCACGATGGTCGGGGAGACAATGCGGGTCCATGCGATGACTGCGTTGGTGAAAGGATAGTCATCTCCGTAAGGGAACAATACCGGAATGACGACCTGGCTCTGATTGTCCCATGCATCGCCATAGCTATATTTCGCCATCAATGAGTCTTTACTGTTGATGGAATAGTCGATGCGAATGTCACCCTGGTTATTCTGGGTGGTATTCGCCTGGTAACCAACGTAATTGCCCGCTGTCGCAGTATCCTTAGTAGGCGCTGCATTCGGCAATGGAAACAGCGCCTGATTTGCGGAGGCAAAGAGGAATTTCGCTACCGGATTCGAGATCGGAATGCATGTAGTTTCAACGCCATTGATGTTTTGCGTGTAGGGGGTCTCGTTATTCGTTCCATTGGATGTGTTGTAAAAATTGATACCTTCGATTGTCTGAACACCTGTCAAGTCCGCGTCACCGGCAGGACAATTCGAACCTACGTCGTATTGCCCTGTGGCGGTGGCGATGCCGCGCTCGGCCGATGTAGGAACGCTCGTGACCTTTTGACTGGGCGGGACGTTGTAGCGCAGCCCAATGTAGTTGCCGAAGAAGAAGAGCTTGTTCTTGATGATTGGGCCGCCGACAGCGCCGCCGAACTGATTCTGATTGAAGCTTGTTTTCCGAATGGGAACAGCGTGGTGCTCGTTTGCCCAGGTATTGGCGGTAAGGCCGCTGTTCTCGTGAAATTCGAAGGCGCTTCCATGGAACTGATTGGTTCCGCCCTTGGTGACCATCATGACCAGGCCGCCGTTCACATTTCCAAATTCAGCGTCGGCATTTCCTGTGATTACATGCACTTCCTGTATCGAATATGGGGAAGGGTTGTAGCCCAGCGAGTTCGCCAGCGTTTCATTGACATCGACACCGTCGAGAATGTAACTGTTCGCCTGCTGGCGGTTGCCATTGAACGAAGGCTGCGCGTCTGCCGCTTCGCTGTAGCCTTGAGCCGCATCGCGCTCGGTGCCCATCGCGCCGCTCATATAACTGGAGTTGGGGTTGTATGCTCCCGGTACGAACAGCGTTGCAATCTGAACGTTTTGTCCGTTCAGCGGCATGTTTTCAAGGGTGGCGGCGCTGATCGAAGTGCTTACCGTGGCGTTCTCCGCTTCGAGAAGTGCCGACGAAGCACCGGAAACACTCACCGTTGTAGTCGCTTTGCCAACCTGCAATTGTGGATTGGCGGTTGCGATCTGGTCGATCTGCACATGGAAGGGACCAATCGACGCAGTCTCAAACCCGGACGCAGTCGCCGTAACCGTGTAATCCCCAATCACCAGGAATTCGAAGTTATACAGGCCGCTCTTGTCGCTCACTGTGTGCCCGACAACGCCGGTACCTGTGTTTGTGATGGTTACCTGTGCGCCAGCTACTACTGCGCCGGTTGGATCGGTTACAGTCCCTCGTACAGACCCGGTAATGGTCTGAGCCAAGGCCGCCGTTCCGCCAAGGAACAGGACAGCCAAGCATAGCCACGCCAGTTTCCATTTTCCGCTCATAAAGCCCCTTTCTAACCTGAATGCGTCTGTTGACTTCCAGAAGTTGAACTTACTTGAGAATCTTCTTGCTAGCCTTGAAGCGGCCCGCGATCTGTTTGCCGCGTCCGAATTGCCATTGCCCCTTGGCATCTGAGTGGACTGCCGCCAATTATTACTGCAACCCCATGGATAACCGATGAGCCGTTGAAGAGATTCGCCCTACTCCCCTCCCCGTCCGGCACATGTCAAAAGTCTGCAAGAAATATCCCATAGGCGCGCGGTGCGATCCAAACCAATTCACACCGATGCCCGTACTGTGGACGAAGCATCTACATTACGGACGAGGTTACATGAGCACTACTTTTCTGTCAATAGATTATTTTCTCACTACACAGCAAATTTGCTGATAAAGTTTAGAAGATTTCTTGGCCTTACGATTATGCTCATCTTCCGCCGCCAATCCGACAAGCGAGTGGCCGACCTTCGACGGTCCCCTCACGCTAGGTTTTCTCTGAAGGGGGCGTCTCCATTTCTCCGCTCATCCTGGGACGAACCGAAAACAGTGAAGCCGCCTTTCAGGCCAGAGGCCGCCGCTTCTTACTGTTATATAGATGGGCATTCTCTTTGGCCATCCCCACATTCCTTTGAGTCCACGGCGGGCAACGTTCAAGCAGCGTTTTTTGCGATTTGGGATTCTCAAGCGCCGCACACTATTGAGGACATCAAGCACATTCGACACAAAAACATCTTGACAGGTTCCCAAATTGCTTCGACAATGGGCGCACCGTCTCTATTCTGGACAATGTGGCCGGAATATGGGCATTTAGGGCAATGGATTGCGGAAGGCTTTGCCGGCGACACTAGCTGTCGACTCGCTACTGTCGCCGTCATACAGGCGTGATTCGAGATGAAAATGAGCATGCGCGTTGAACCCGGTTGCGAGCCCTCATGGGGCTTCTGCTGCCGTTGCCTGCTGGTGCCCCCCATCGCCCATCGTCAGTTGTTATTCTCTCGACGCATCGATTGCATAACCCCCGGAATCGATCAAGCAGTCTCGAGAGCAATTGCTTTGACATCGAAGCAATTCTCTAAAACGTTCTCAGAACAATTTCTCGTGCGCTCGGCGGACTCAGTTCCCGCCATCGTGAATCTGCGCCTTTCTGTGGACTGTCGGAAGCGGCAAAGTCCATTAGCCGGGCAAACACACTGGGGCAATCCAACAATGATTTGAGGAGTGGCCAATGGGCAAGCAACTTGCAAGAATTCTTTTGGCGTCATTGCTACTGGTGGCGATGCCGTGCCTGGCACAGACGTATCCTGCAACCGACTCTTTCAGCGGTGGAAGTTCCACCAGCCCTGTCGCGTTGTCGTCCAAGTGGACCAACAACCAGAACGATCCCACCGACTACTCCAGTACCATCGTGCAAGCCGGTGGACTTGCGACGCTGTCCACAAACACCATCGGTATGGCGACGTATACCGGCGAAACCTTCAACAATGACCAGTATGCCCAGGTTGTCGTCCATGGCGGAAAGAGTGGCGACAACGACCCCTACGGTCCCTGCGTTCGTACTGACACCAACGGGAATGGCTATTGTTACTTTCCCAACGGCGCAAATGGACAGATATACATTCTCAAGGGCGGAAGTGCAGTCAGCCAGACGAACGGGATCCCCGGCGGCGCCGTGCTGATTCATTACCAGCATTGTCCATATATAGGTGGCTTGGGCTCCCAGGCGGCGTCAGACGGCGACACTTTCCAAATCAGCGCACATGGAGCCACGATTACCTGTACCGATGTAACTACCAGTACGTCCGATTCTGCCACCGATTCGACTTTTTCCACTGGAAGTCCGGGCATGTTCATCAATCAAAGTTATGCCGGCTTGACCACCTACGAACTCGGTGCATTCCAGGCCGACTGCATTCCTACATGCAACACAAGTGCAACCAATCCCGCGGCTACGCCAAGCTTCAACCCACCCGCCGGGTCCTACACTTCGGCGCAACAAGTAACGATCAGCTCCACAACTGCCGGCGCGACAATCTACTACACCACGGACAGTTCAACGCCCGTGTTTCCGATTGCAGGAACCACACAGCAATACTCATCCGCGATCTCGGTGTCCGCCTCGGAGACAATCTCGGCGATCGCCACCGCCACCGGCTTCACCACCAGCGCGGTTGGAGTGGCGCCGTACACCATCACGCTTCCTACTGCGGCAACTCCCTCCTTCAGCTCCCCTACCGGAACCTACGCTTCGCCGCAGACGGTATCCATTGGCACCACCACGCCGAACGCGACTATTTATTACACAACGAGCGGAATGCCCCCAACAGCCGGATCTGCCGTATATTCCACCCCCATTGCGGTCACAAATGGGGAAACGGTTGAAGCGATTGCAACAGCCACCGGTTTTCTGCCCAGCGCCGCCGCAACGGCGACTTACACTTACGTTGTCGGCACTCCCACCATCACACCTGTCTCAGGAATTTACGCGACGGCACAATCGGTAACCATCAGCACACTTACACCCGGCGCGACGATTTACTACACAGCCAACGGCAACCCGCCCACTACAGGCTCGGCCGTGTACTCCAGCGCATTCACAATTACTCCTCCGGCCACAGTTGAGGCTTTTGCCACCGCGCCCGGCTTCACCGCAAGCGCCGTGGCAATGGCCACCTACACCGGGGGAACGAAGAGCCTCACCTCAATTGCTATCTCTCCGCAAGCCGCGTCGATTCAAGCCGGATCAACCCAGCAGTTCACAGTAGTATGCACCTACAACGACAAATCCACGGATAACTGCTCGTCCATTGGCGGTGCAACGTGGAGCACTTCGTCCCTGAGCGACGTGAATGCGAACGCCGGCTACGGCGGTGCTCTCACTGTCAGCAGCGCCGGGCTGGCAACCGCGGTTGCGGATCCAGGCGCGGGCGGCTATTGGGGCTATTACGTTATGGTCGCCGCCGGCGCCCTCTCGGATAAGGCTGAAGTGTGGGGTCAGCATCCGGGCGATACGTGGTATCAATATCCGACACCCGACCTCAATTTCTACGGGGATACACAGAAGGGCACCTCGCTGCCGCTGAATGTAGCGGTCGGCTCCACGGTGACCATTGGATCGGGGTTTGAAATCAACGATCCGCATGTCAACAGCACCGGTTCGCCTTTCCAGGCCTCCTGCAATTGGAGCAGTTCCTCTACTTCCATCGCGACTGTTGATCGACACGGCCAGGTAACCGGCGTTGCGCCCGGCCCGGTAACCATCACCTGCGGCCAGGTCGGCAATGCTGTCTTTGGCACCAGCAACATGCCTGGATGGGTAGCGCCGGGCAATGTCATTACGCTCAGTGTGGTTCCAGGCGGCACCAGCAATACAACCTGGTATGTGCTGCCGGGAGGTGGCACGCTTTACTCTTCAACCAACACGTCCGGCCAGTGCAACGGCCAGGTGAATGCAACCTATGCGGCCGCGGGTGGAACAGGAATTCAAACCAACCTGCCCTGCGCCGTCGGAAACATCCGCGATCTCTGGGCCGATGGAGTCACCTATCAGCAGTTGCAGTGGGTCATTCAGGGCGGCGACACGGTTATGGTTGCCCCCATCGCGGGCGGTTATAACACCGGTCTCGATCAGCCTTCCGGTTCAGGATGGCTGCCCACCAACTGCCAGGGCAGCTCTTATGGCTGCTACATGCCGACCGTTCCATCCGGATCGCCGACACAGCACACCAGAATCCTCGGTACGAACTGGGCAAATTGCCACAGCGATTCCGCCAAGACAACCCTCGTTGCCTCCTATGGAGCAAACGGGGCCATCAACGTCACCGACTCGCAGTTTGTCGACGTTGCCTGCTTTGAACTCATCGGCAAGGGTGCCTGCTCCGGCGGGTACACAAACTCCTGCACCGCGACTTCCAACGCTGGAAATAACGGAATTCTGGAAAGCGCGCTGAGCAGCGATGACACCTACACGGACATCTTTATCCACGGCACCAGCGGCAACGGAATCTATGGCCCGTCCGGCGTAGGTGTGGTGGCCAACTACCTGCATGTTCGCGCTGCGCCCAGTGCCGGCATCGAAATGGACGACAACACGTGGAATTCAGGCAACATTTCCGTAGCCGGCGGATTCACAATGAACAACTCGATCATTGAATGGACAGGCTGCATCGAAGAGTATCCCGTGGTGCACAACTATCCCTACATTGAATGCCGCGATCAGAACACCGGCGCCTATGGCGATGGCTTCGGTACAGCCAGCACCACCGGCGACTGGTCCTTCGATCACGACACTTTCCAATACAACTTCCAGGATGGCCTCGATCTGCTGCATTCAGGCATGCAGACGCTGAGCATCACAAATTCATTCGCTCAGGCAAATGAGGGTCAGGAATTCAAACTCGGATCGGGCGATAACATCATCTTCCGCAACAACATTGCTCTTGGAAATTGCTACCGCCTTGGCGATCTGATCGGCGATGAGCCGGCGAGCGCGCTCACACCGGGTGGCGGCCCTCCGGGAGTCAACTATGGCCTCTGCCGTGCCGGCGCAAACCTGGCCATGCACATTACCGATCAGGGAACCTATGAATTCCAGAACAATACCATCGTTTCCGTAACCGGCACTGACACTCCAATCACCATCGCCTGCGAAGGCGGATGGGACTCCTGCACCAACGCCAACGCCGTCTTCCAGAACAACCTGATAATGAATTATCTGGATACGCTCAATCCCAACAACGTAAACAACGACGGTGGAAAGATTCCGGCGCTGTTCTACTTGGGAAATGACGGAAACCAATGGAATTGGGGAATTCCTTACAATCCACCCTACTCGCCCGATCCCACGACTGGCCTTTACTTCATGCCGCTCGAGGATGGATGGCAGACCCGCAGCAACAACATCTTCTTCAACATCCGCACCATCGACCCTGGATACGCAGGTACGCCGGACAGCACCTATGGGCCGCTCAACTGGTGCCCGCTTCCCGGCAACACGCGCCTCGGACCAAACTTCGGCACACTGGAAACCTGCGACACCCAGGACCCGTTGTTTGTGAATGAGCCTGCCAACTCGATGACGACTTCCATCTCCGCGGAAACCGACCTGGATAACTTCAACTTCACACCCTCATCCAGCAGCCCCGCGAACGGTGCCGGCGTCACCATTCCTGGACTCACCACGGACTTCAACGGAAACACGCGTCCCAGTCCCCCATCCATCGGCGCAATCGAATCCGACGGTGGACAACCCAAGACTGCAACAACAACGCAGCTTGCCGTCTCTCCAAATCCCATAACCATCGGCGCGCAGGTAACCCTCACAGCAACCGTAGCCGGAGGAGCGAATGGTCTCAATCCGACCGGAACGGTTACCTTCATGAGCGGAGGAGCGGCTATCGGCACCGGGCCGGTAGACACCGCCACCGGCGTTGCGACTTTCACAACCTCTTCGTTGGCAGTCGGATCGTTAAGCCTGACCGCGCAATACGACGGGGATTACAACTTCGCAGTATCAAGCTCCACATCGGTTACCGAAGTGGTGAATGAACTACCGTCCACCTCACAACTAACTGTCTCCCCCAGCCCCGCCACGGTCGGTCAGTCAGTCACTTTGACTGCAACTATATCGGGCGGCTCCAATGGGGTTGATCCAACAGGCACAGTCACATTCCTGACTCTGAACGGCGCAGCCACTCTCGGCTCGGGAACGGTTAACGGCGGCGTTGCCACCTTCACAACGTCTTCGCTGCCCGCTGGTTCTTACATGCTCACCGCGCAATATAGCGGCGACGGCAACTTCCTCCCATCAACTTCCAGCCCGATTACCGAGATCGTCAATCCGGTTGGACCTTATGCAACAACCACGCAGCTTACCATCGCGCCCAACCCAGCCGGCGCTGGCCAGGCAGTTACCTTCACGGCAACCATCGCTGGCACAGCTATCGGGGTGTATCCCACAGGATCCGTTACCTTCCTGAATGGAACCACAACTCTCGGCACGGGGGCCGTCGGCGCCGGTACGGGGATTGCAACCTTCACAACATCGACGCTCGTTGCCGGCCCCTACTCAGTCACCGCGGCATACGGCGGCGATGCAAACTTCCTCACATCCACATCGACAGCGGTTTCGCTCACAGTCAATCCACCGCCGAGCTTTACCTTGTCGTCAGCCAACAGCAACATATCCATCGCCAGCGGTGCCAACGGAAGCGTGCAGCTCACAGCCAGCGGCGCCGCAGGATACGCAGGAACAGTCAGCCTCTCCTGCACCACCTCCTCTCCGGCAATCACTTGCAGCCTTGCGCCGGCAACGTTAACCTTCACCGCTGGACCGGCTTCAACACAAACTTCAACACTCTCCATCGGGGCCGGAGCCAATGCGAAACTTGTTCTGCCCGGCTCTCCATCCAAGAGATCCGAATCGCTCATCTACGCGGCAATACTCTTGTGGGTGCCTGGTCTAATTGGCATCTTCCGGATGCGCCGTAACAGGCACCTCCACAGAATCGCAATGCTCTTCCTGCTCTGTGCCGGCATCGTCAGCGCTATGGGCGTGATGGGCTGCGGTGGTTCATCCCATGTCACGAAGACTTACACTGTGAACGTAACAGCAACCGATGGCACCACAACGGTGTCTTCCTTCATCGATGTGACAACCAAGTAATCGATCCACTGCAGCACATGTACGCGTGCTCCTCTCCCGCGAGTCTTCATTTACCGAAGGCTCGCGGGATTTCAACTTGAAAGTGACGACTCTTCGTCCCTGACCGCTTGATCTTGTACACCATGGAGAGCCCGGGTCTCGCTCTTGAAACCATGCAGAGTACGAAGCGGAACGCACGATGTCCCGCGGTCAGAGCTTGGAAGTTTCGTCTTAAGCTGGCGGTGTCCGCCACACAGATCGTCGTTTATGTCTTGAAAGGGCACGACTTCAGTCGTGCCGTAAACGCCCCACAATAACCTGGGCTTTAGCCCCTGAGGAAAGCCTCTTCTACGAATTCGTCCCATTCACAGGCATCGGCAGATGACCCTGTTTGTGGCGGCCAGACCCTGGCGAGGAGTAGCTAGCCGTTCGCCGCAGACGCTGCTGCGCACACATCCCAGATCGTTCGTCCACACAAGGAACCTCGATGAGAATCACCTTCGCTATCTTCCTTCTTGCAGGCAGTTCCCTCGGCGCACTGAGTCAGACACTGACAAGCGACCTCACCTCTCCCATGCTTTGGAAGCCGGACAGCGTTCCGTTCTCCTTCAAGTATGACGGCAAGCCTTCCGCGGACCTGCTCAAGACATGGCAGATCAAGAGCGACACTGCGCCGGGGAACAATGCCCAGGTTCATCTGTATTCCTACACGGACCCTGTAACTCATCTCACAGTCACCGCTGAAGTCAGACAGTACGCCGAGTTCCCCGGCGTAGTCGATTGGGTGCTCCGCTTTCGCAACGATGGGACGTCCGACACGCCCATCCTGGAAGATATCCTTCCGCTCCATTCCACTCTTGCCGCCGCGCCAGGTAATTTCTTCATCCGCCACGCCAAAGGCAGCGATGCCCATGCGGAAGACTTCACGCCCATGACGGAGCAGTTGGAGCCCGGCGATGATCAGCATTATGAGCCAGAGTGGGGAAGGTCATCCAGCGGTATGACCCTCCCCTTCTTCAATCTGCAAACCGGCGATCATGGACTCGTTGAAGCCATTGGCTGGTCAGGCAATTGGAAGGCTGATTTCTCCTACGACAAAGAGGCCAGCACAATCTCCATGACCAGCGGCATGAAGCAGACTCACCTCCTGCTCCATCCCGGCGAGGAGATACGCACGCCGCGCATCGTGCTCATGAGTTGGACGGGCGGCGATTGGCAGCAGGCGCAGAACCGCTGGCGCCGCCTCTTGTTTGCGCATTACACACCGCAGGACAACGGCAAGCCGATGCGAGGCCCAATCTTGTTTGGCGGCTGGGGTTCCGAGCCCATTACCGATAAGCTCGCCTACATCCAGTGGATACATGACCACAAGATTCCCGTGGAAGTCTTCGCCGTGGATGCGGGCTGGTATGGTGACTCCGTCGGCGCGGAAACAGACCCGACCAATCCATGGTGGAAGAATCGCGGCGACTGGTTCCCCAGCCCGCTCTACTATCCGCACGGCATCAAGCCGCTTGGCGATGCTTTGAAGGCCGCCGGCATTGGCTTCTCGCTCTGGATCGAGCCCGAGACAACCATGCCCGACAAGAAGATTGTCAGAGATCATCCCGACTGGTTTCTTGACAGGCCGAGAGATCAATGGACCACTCACCCGAGCTTTATGGCAAACCTTGGAGCTCCCGCTGCGCGCCAGGGCCTCACAGACATGATCTCCAATTTCATCACAGATTTCGGAATGACCTGGTATCGCCAGGATTTCAACGCCCGTCCGGCTACATTCTGGCAAGCCACAGACAAGCCCGATCGAATCGGCATGACAGAGATTGGTCACATTGAAGGCCTGTACAAAATGTGGGATGACCTGTTGGCAAGGCATCCAGGCCTGCGCATCGATAATTGCGCCAGCGGCGGCCGGCGCCTGGATATCGAGATGATGTCGCGGAGCTTCTCAGTGTGGCGCACCGACTACGGATTCATTGATACCCTCGCAGAGCAGGCGCAGACGCAGGCACTCGCCTACTGGGTTCCTGAGAACATGGGCTTCGAGACTTACTCCATGGCGTCTGAGGGCCATAGCCCTCCATGGACACATCCGGGTCCATATTCCACGGCGGAGAGTTTATATCTCATGCGCCTGGGCTACGATGCAGGCTATGGAGTTGGCCCCGGCGCAGCGGGCGTGAACAATGAAGCATGGGTGGCCTGGATCAAGCAGGCACTGGCCGAGTATCGCGAGGTGCAGCCCTATCTGTATGGCGACTTCTATCCGCTGCTGCCTTTCAGCCGCGACGCAGAGGCCTGGACCGCCTGGCAATGGGATCGACCAGAGATGAAGGACGGCTTGGTGATGGTGCTGCGCCGCCCCAAGAGTCCATTCACTGCGATGGAAGTGCGCGCCCTGCACCTGGATCCAGCGGCGACCTACGACGTCGAAATCCGAACCACGTACGAGCATTCTTCCATCCGGCGCCTGAAGGGCAGCGAGCTGGCTCATCTGCAGATTCAGTTGCCGGAGGCGCCTGATTCAACGCTCATCTTCTACCGGAAGCGATAGTAAGATAGCGGCCATCGTTACTCAATGGACTCGACCAACCTCGTCATTCTCTCTTCCTGCTCCTCAATGGATTCGACGAGTTTGAACTGAGTCCTGCACCGGTCTAGATTGTGCCCTTCACGCGCGACCTTGAAATAGCTGTCGCCTGCAAGGTAATCGGTGAGGAACCGCATACCGATTTCGAAGGTAATCAACTTCCCTGCGAAAGCAAGATGCCTCTTTTCGTCCTTCGTAAGGAACCCGCCGGCCGAAGCGAGATAACCCCGAGCCAGCGCCTCAAACATGGGAAACTGCATGGTGACCTTGGACAGATCCTGCTCATCCTCTTTCGCTGGACTCGTGGCCGTGCGCACCATATCACCGAAATCGTAAGCGGCCAATCCAAGCATCACGGTATCCAGATCGATCACGCAGATGCCCTCCCCCGTGACGTCATCCATCATCACGTTATTGAGTTTCGTGTCGTTGTGGGTGACGCGTTCCGGCAGATTTGCATTCAGCAGTACGCCTGTGATGGATTCATGCGCAAGTGCAAATTGAATTTCACCCTGTGCCAAGGTTGCGCGTCCAACTGCATCCGCGGAGATAGCCTGTTGCAGCGCCATGAACCGCTTGGGCGTATGGTGAAAATCCGGGATCGTCTCTTGCAATCGCGGACCGGGAAGATCGACAAGCAGCTTCTGAAAATGTCCAAACGCCCTAGCCGCCTGGTACGCCTGTTCCGCGGATTCTATGGCCTCATAACTGCGGGAACCTTCAATAAAGCGATAAGCGCGCCAACAACCGCCGCGCGCATCCATGTGCCAGACTCGTCCGTATCGTGCTGGAATCAGCGTAAGCACGCGCCGGCCGCCATCCGGTTCTCCCTGCACCCGCGCTGCAAGATGTGAAGTTACGCGCTCGATGTTTTCCATGAGCGCGAGAGGATTCTTGAAGATGTTTTGATTGATGCGCTGCAGAATATAGCGCACCGCCGCGTCACCCTGCTGAAACGTGACGCAGTACGTGTCGTTGATGTGGCCATTGCCGTAGGGTGTGGCGTCCGTAAAGTCCCCACCCATTTGGAACTCGCCTGCGATCACTCCCAATTCTTGCCGGTTGCTCATTTTCAGAGCCTTTCTCTCATTCGCGGCCTTATACAGCGCCATCACTCGTGTAACCGATGTCGATTCTCTCTTTCATAGGTCACTCAACATATAGGTTACTTCAACGGCGAGGTCAGATATTCTCCTGCGTCCAGCCATTCGCGCTCCATCAGGCGTGTCTTCTCGTGAAGCGCTTCGATGAGGTCAGGGCCAAGGAGAAACGTGTCTTCATACTTCTTGCTCTGCGAATAGGCAACCAACTCCATTCCGCCATTTTGCAACAGGGCAATCAATTCATTCGTGTTGTCGAACTCGTCTCGCTGAATACTATTCCATGCAAGGTAGTCGCTGTCGCCGGCCCATGTAGATTCCTTCGAAGGAGTGCGCGGACCCTTGACCACAGCAGCCGCACTGCGGTCGCGGATCAACTGGGCGAAGTAAAAATTGTTCATGGATCGCACTCCGCTCGCCCACATCCGCAAAGAGAGCGCCGATTGCTGCAACCATTTCTGCGACGGAGCCTCTCGAACCCCTTCCAGTAATTCAGCCGCGTGCAGAGCCTTGCTCATCGCGGTTTGCAAGCCCGCGCCATCCCAGGAAGCCGGACCCGTTATTCGGCCGCCGTGCATATCCGCATAATCGTTGCGGGCCTCAGATGCAGATACATTGAAGACATACGGCAGGAAATCGGACTCATCTTCGGGTTTCAGTACATCCGGCTTGAACAACAGAGGTCGAGTAATATACCGCGTGGAAACGTAAACGTAGAAATTGCTGAATTGTGGAGCCACTGCATTCTTCAAGAGAAAGGCTTCGTTCATGGCACAGAACGCCTCAACAACGGCGTCTCCATTTTGCTTGCCCCCCCATTTTGATGCAAGCTTCTGCAGCTTGGCGAATCGAGAGACAAACCCATACGTCGGCTCAGCAAGGCAGTCCTGTTGCATTTCAACCAGTTTCTCCACTGTTGGCAGTGTGTCATTGGCGCGGTCATACCACTCGCTCGTGCCGAATCCCACAACTTTGACAGCCGGGTCAACTAGATGCTCCAGGGTACTTAGAATCGCTACCGGATCAATCAAACTCTTCACCGGGTAAGTTTCATTGAGAAGCGTCCCAATTGCGATTGATGCGGGGTTGTGCCCATCTTCAAGATAGGTATTGGGCGGCAACATATGCAGGATCAGTTCGCCTTCATTCTGGCAGAAGTAGCCGCTTACCTGAATCAGCACGTCTCCTCCGCCTTTGATCGCTCCTCGATGGATTGCCTCCATGTAATCCCTCACACGAGGACCCGCACTCCTGTGCGCGCAGTGATTGGGCCCATTCGGTCCGCTATACAGTGCGCCAGCCCAGCACAGCCCGCCTCCTGAGTCATTGTTATAACTGCCCATCGTCTTGATTTCAGGAACCTGCCGCTTGAGTTCTGCAGTCATCCACTCGATCATGTCCCGCGTCTCTTCCAAATCCACGCACCAGGAAAACTCCTGCCGGTTGCTGCGGCGCGGATGATCGACACGCGGACCGCGCAAGTGAGGATATTGCTCGAAGAACGCTGCCGGCATAAAATGCGTCTCGTCGCCTGAGAACGCCCCTTTCAAACCAAGCTCCCGGAGCACTGCGGCCTTTGCGAACATCAGCTCCCGATTCCTGGCAACCCAATCCGCGGGAATGAAAGGCGCGATCTTAGGATGGGGGAAAAACTTTGAAAGGCACGATCCTTCGTTCGCATACTCATGCCACGGGCTATTGCCGGCGGGCATTTCATACCAGCTTTTGTCCGCAAGCTCACCGATGTGGATCTGCACTTCGCCATAAGGCTTCAACCCGCTGGCCACCTGCGCGAATTCCCGAAACTCATGAATATCGCGGTCGGAATTTCCAAAGATGAATGTGTAACCATTCCCCCCTCCCGACCCTTCGAGCCCCGTCGTCCTCGCGGAACTGCCTGTGTCCGCCGAATCCGGCAACGCAGCAGGTGCCAGGACGTATGCAGGAGATGCGTGCAACAGCTTGCCCGACAACAGGCTTACGGAAAGTCCTTGAAGCAAATGTCTGCGGTTCATCTCTGAGTTCCCTTTCCTTTACAGGGTTCGCACGATTCCGCGGCAGGCTTCTTAATCAGATTCTCTAGATAAACCTTCGACCGCAGAATGTCTGCTCTTTGCTCCGCCCCTCGTGTCTCGCGCTCGATGGTTATCGGTCCCTGATACTTTACCTGTAATAGCCGCTCGAACACCGCTGGAAAGTCCACCTTGCCTTCACCAATGCTCACCTCTTTTCCCAGGTTCTTTGGATCGGTGGGAAACAGTCCGTCCTTGGCATGAACGCCGCGCACCAGGTGCCCGAGAACCTCCATTGCATCCACCGGATTTCCCTTGCCATAGAGAATCAAGTTAGCCACATCCAGATTCACAAACACGTTATCCATACCCACATCTTGAATCATGCGCAACAAGGTGATTGGCGTCTCCTCGCCGGTTTCGCAAAGGAACGAGACACCGCGTTCTTTCGCATGGCTGGCTATCTTTCCGACGGCTGCAACTGACTCCGCGTAAAGCGGGTCGTTCGGGTTCTCTGGAATGAAGCCGCAATGGGTATGGATAGCAGGAATGCCACATTCCGCCGCGAGATCGGCAGCGAGCCTGAGGTTGTTGATGCGGGCCTCGCGAGTATCCGATGGAACAACTCCGATCGTTTCAGGCCCTCGATAAAAGTCAAATACTCTCGCGCCCGGCCCATGCTCTGAAAATGCCGTGGCTTCAATCCCGTACTTAGCCAGGGCGCTCTTGAGCGGCGCTGCCACACTCGCAGTCAAGCGCTCGAAGCCTATCTGGCACGTGCTGAAACCTAGTTCTCTGACACCATGAATTGCAGCATCGGTCGATTCCCCTGCCGCAATCCATACCACAACACCAAGGCGAAACGGAGAAGCACATGAGGCTGTAGCATTCGCCGTGGACTGAGCGAACGTCGGTCGAATCGCGTTTGAGATGCAGGCCGCTCCCGCGACCTGCACAAAGGTGCGACGATCAAGAGTGTTTATTCCGCTGGACAAGGTACTTGACTCCAATCTGGAATTCAGAATAATCGAAACACCGCACGATCCCTCAGCTTCGCGCAGGGTAACATCGAGTCGATTCATTCAGCAGGTCGAACCCTGACTACGGACTGAGCCACTCGTCCAAACCTTCGCGGACAAACTCATCGTCATTGAGGTGTGGGTAAGCTGCATACACGCGGTCAATCTCCTCTTTTTGCCCAGGGCTGAGATTCTCATCCGGATCAAGGCACCAGATTCCTTCCAATAATCCCTGGCGTCGCAAAACTTCATTGAGACCCACAATGCAGCCGGCAAAGTGGTTGGCCGCGTCGAAAAACGCAGCATTCGCATCAGTGACCTCGACATTTCTTCGCAGCAGTTCTTTCGGCACAGATTCGGTACCGGTTGTTGCCTTCTTGCAGTCGCGAAGCAGCTCGACCGCGGACCGTGTCCAAACCGCCCAGTGGCCCAACAGGCCGCCCTTCATGCGGATTTCTCTGGTCTCGCCATCCACTGAAAAGACGTAGGGTGTAAGAAGATCCATTACGATGTTGTCATCGTTCCCTGTATACACGGGAATGGCTCGCTTGGATGCGCAAACTGCTCGCATCACATCCAGCGTCTGGTAGCGATCAAAGGGCGCGATCTTAATGGCGGCCACATTTTCGATCTCCACGAATTCATTCCAGAATTGCGATGAGAGCACACACCCGCCCACCGATTGCTGCATGTAAAAACCTATGATCGGAATTACTTCGGCGATGGTGCGGCAATGCTGGATCAACGCTGCATCGTCGGCAAATGTCGACGCAGTCAAGGTGAGCAAGCCGGCGTGATAGCCAAGATCGGCAAGCAACCGCGCTTCTCGAATTGCCTGCTGCGTGCCTCCGCAGATTCCTCCAATACGAACCAAAGGCACGGCGCGAGTCACATCGGCCCGATCCATCTCTTCAGCTGCCAGCTCCAGCACCGGCCTATAGAGGCCGATGCGCGGATCTCGAATGGCAAACTGCGTCGTATGCACCCCGACAGCTAATCCGCCCGCCCCCGCGGCCACATAGTAGCGCGAGAGAGCTCTTTGCCGTCTCTCGTCCAGGCGGCGTTCCGCAGTGAGTGCCAGGGGATGAGCTGGGATCACCATTCCCTCGCCAAGTTCCACGCTGATCCTCGAGTCGAGCTGCTGGATCATCTTGTCCTTTACTAAAAGTCTCCGCTGCGGTTTTCAAAATGCGTGGGCTTCTCCAGCGTCTCGCCGGCCCGCGCAACCCAATCTGCAATCCAGGTCAGCATCTGTGTGATGCCGACCGGAGGTTTACCAAAAAGCTCAAAGGCCTTTCGGGGATTACTCAAAAGCGCGTCGCCGGACTCGGTACCCTCAAAGCGCGCCTCCGTTTTGAACCGGGCTGCGAATTGTTCTGCGATCCATCGTACGGATAGAGTGTCGGGGCCCGCGATATTGATCACGAATGGTGGAGTCAATGCATGCCCCAGCGCCTGCAAACTCATAGCAACCGCATCGCCTTGCCAAATAGCATTCAAATGCCCCATCTGCAGCGGGATCACTCGCTCCGAAAATACCTTCTGCGCAATGTCCAAAAGCACTCCATAGCGGAGTTCGACAGCATAGTTCAGTCGAAGAATCGACATCTCAATTTGATAGCTGCGAGAGAAGTGTTCGAAGATCCGCTCGCGCCCCAGGCAACTGAGTGCATATTCCCCTTGAGGGTGGAGCGGGTCATCCTCGACCGAACCTCCTCGACTTACAGGCGAGAGGCCGTAGACGTTCCCTGTTGAGAAGACCGCAATGCGGCTCATGCGATATCGCTCACTCACAAGTCCGGGCACAAAAGCATTCATCGCCCATGTAAGCGACTCCTGTCCTGTAGCGCCGAACTTCATGCCTGCCATGAAGACAACGTTGGGAGCGTCCGGCAGCTTTGCGTAGGAATCTCGATCGAGTAGATCGCAGCGATGTGTCTCAATCCCCCATGAACGCAATTGCTGCTGCAACCCCGATGAAGCTGAGAACCGTGAAACACCGATGACACGCCTGTTTACCCCCGCAAGGTCGGATGCCCTCTTCGCCATTCGGGCGAGGCTCGGCCCCATCTTCCCCCCCACGCCCAGCACCACCAGATCGCCCTTGAGTTCACCCATCGCCCGGATGGTCGCCTCAGTCGGTTCGCTTAGAACCTCTTCAAGGTCTTCAATGTCTCGGATTGAAATCTGACCGGGCGAAAATGCCACTTTGATCTTCTCCATTCCCGACGAACAGGCGTGGTTAACACTCCGCCTATTTGTTTCTGCGCCATTTCAGGTAACAACTCTGAAAAAAATGCATGCCGACCAAAAGCACTTCCTCTATCCCTCGGCTGGAATCTCCGCTGCAACCTGACCATTGCCATTCCGCTGCGAAACCAGGTAAATGGCTCCCCCGCCCAGCACAGCCGCCGATGCCATAACCATCCAGGCCAAGTCATAATTGTGGTAACTGTCGAATAACCTTCCCGCCGCCCATGGAGCTAGCCACTGTCCTATAGAGTAACCCATGATGATAAGTGCAAGTAACTTGGCCAAAGAGCCGATTCCGAAGCATTCGGCAGTCACCAGCGGAATCAGCATGTAATCGGCTCCGAGGGCGAAGCCAAATGCTGCGGCAAAGCCCCATGCGGCTGCCTGGTGGTGAGCCAGAAATAGCAATGGGATACTAACTCCGACTAACAGGTAGAAAGCCGCCATCGTATTCTTCTTTTGATAACGGTCTGCCAGATATCCGACCAGAATCCTGCCGCCGAGACTTGCCGCAAGCAACACGGACAAGAACCGGGATGCCGAAGTGGCGCTGTACCCCTGGTCTTTCATGAACAGGATGAAGTGCTGGATCACCGCATTAATGGCGCCGATTACGAGAGTTGACCCAATCAGAATCAACCAGAAGTTTGCTGTGCGAACCGCGCTCGATACGCTCTTCGATGCGACTGAATCAACCGCACTCCGAGCTTCTCCAGTTCCTTCATCCGCCCCGTCCGGAAGCAACCCCATCTCTGCCGGGGTCGATCGAGTGATCCATAATCCCACCGGAAATAACACTCCCAATACAGCTACACCCATCACTTCAAGGGCATGACGCCATCCACATATGCGTATAAGGAAGTTGGCCAAGGTGGGCGCAACTACACCGCCGAGGCCCAATCCGAGATAAGCGTAACCCATAGCCCGTCCCCGTCGCGCTCTAAACCACTGTGCGATAAGAACTTGATTGGCAATCGGCCCCGCAAGCGCATAACCGAGGACTTCTACCATGCAAAGGGCTTCATACTCCCAGAAGTGGGTCATGAAACCCATGAGAACAAGCGGAATTCCGATGAATCCCACCCCGGAGAGGATCACCCAGCGAGCGCCTATCCAATCGATCAACACACCCGCCAATAATCCAAACGGCAATCCAACCACCACAAACCCCAGCAGAAAACCCTGGCCGACCTGGGCCCTTGTGAAACCCAGCGTGGAGACGAAGGCGGGATAGAAGACAGGAAATCCGTAATAGATGAAGCCAACGGTGAAAAACAGATTCAGGAAAGCTGCCACCACAATCCACCAGCCGTAAAAGATCCGAGGCATTGAGCCCGAAGGCTGCCCAGTCCCCGATTCCTTATCCGACTTAGCTGCTAACCGCATTATGGCTACCACGTCCGTATTGTGAATTATTTGCCCATTATCTTTCACGTCCCTGTCAGTGTCAAGTTGTTTATTGCATCCACCCATCGGCCTCATTGCAGCGTATTCATGAGCTTGTTTCATGAAGCAGGACCTGCTGTCACACTCTGATAGTCACATGACTGACGCTCGGGCGATCCGCTTCTGGCAATAGAGGATTCACAGTTGAATACGAATCTTCAACCGAGACAGGATCGCGGCGGAGGCCACGATGATCGCGGTAAATAGAGCTGCCTGGAGAGCACCTGGCCAGCCGTAATCCCATCGTTCCATGAGAACGGCTCTTCCGAATACTGCGAAAGACAGGCTCGGAAGAAGGTACGTCAAGAGAGTGTTGGAGCCGGCAGGCCTTGCGAAATCCGCCCAGCGGACTCGCTTGTGCACGTCACAAATCCAATAGAGAGCGATGAATGCGAGGATGGCTGCGGCGGCGCAAACAAAACAATACGTTGGGGTGGCTCTGAGTTTGGATATCCCCAACGGCGCCAGCATTGCCGCCGCGGCAAACAGCGACGCCGCGAACGCCAGCGCCCACACCGTCTTCCTTCGGCGATTGCCTGCAAAGGAATCGCTCAGAAAGAGCGTCGACAATACGATTCCGGCCATAACCATGGATGCGCCGGCTCCCGATTTCAGTGGCCAGACATAGAATGGCGCTCGGTACGGGAAGGTGATCCAGTGAGCCGCGCAGAAGACATTGAGAGCAGACAATGCGACGAACCAGGCCAGCGCCGACCAACGCCATCGCCTGGTTGGAAGATAGAGTATTGAGGCCCCAAGATAGGTCCAGCCGATCATTCCCAGTATCTCCCAATAAGAGAAATCGAGCCACGCTACGTTCCCGGCTACGGAAACTCGCCTGAAGATCACCAGCATGGCCACCGTCAGAACGCCCCCGGAGAACTTCAGCGCCATGAAGAGCCGCTTGTAACGAGGCGATCTTGGATAGCTGTTCCAAAACAGGATCGCTCCAGCCAGCGCCAGAAATGTCCAAACGTGTTCCCCAATCCCGGTCGAATGCCAGTCCACCTTCTCACTATTGGCCAGAATCAGACCCAACAGAATGAGCCCGAAGGAACGAAATGCAACATGGCTCCAAAGGTCCACCTCAGAGTCCCCCTTGGATAACCTATGGCGAATTGCCAAAGGAATAGACATTCCCACAATGAAGAGAAAAAACGGAAAGACCATATCCACGTAGGTCATTCCATTCACCGAGCCCGGCATGTGGTATGTCCACCAGGGGAGCCCCTTCATCTCTGCGATCTGATTCACAAAGACCATGACCACCATCGTCAAACCGCGAAAAATATCGATCGAGGCGACCCTGCCCTCGCCGCTTTGCTTGGCGGCTCGGCGATCCGATGAAACCGGAGTTTCAGGACCATGAGACATCTCTTGTGAAATAGCCATGAGGCGTCTGCTTCCTTCTCGGCGGCTGACTACCACCTGTGAGGCGCATAAAAGCGCCTCACTTCAGATTGCCGCATTCCGGCATCTTCATCTACAATACGGGCACCTGATGTCATATTCAATACTTTTGTCCACTCCCCTACATGCGGATGCGCACGAATGTTCCATAAGCAGGAAAGGAAATGATCATGAGTCCTAAGTCCAGGCAATTGCTGACGGTTGGCCGAGCACCCCGGCAACCCGGTGTCACCGACGGCGCAGAGCCAATAAGGAGAATTCATATCGGAATCCTTCGCTGCTTTTGTCTCAGCCTTCCGCGGCGCATCGCTGCTCTTGCTTTGGTGGCCCTTATCGGGATTCCGAACGCGCGTGCACAGAATCTGGCTCAGACCCCGCCAATGGGATGGAACAGTTGGAATTACTTTGGCCACAAGGTCGACGACAAGGTCATCCGCCAGACTGCCGACCTGCTCGTCGCCACAGGGATGAAAGATGCCGGCTACATCTATGTCAACATCGACGACACGTGGGAAGGCACTCGCGACGCCAACGGTCTCCTCCACACAAACTCCAAATTCCCCGACATGAAATCGCTGGCCGACTACGTTCACTCCAGGGGCCTCAAGATTGGAATCTACTCCTCGCCGGGTTCCAGGACGTGCGGCGGCTTTGAAGGCTCGCTCGGCCATGAGGAGCAGGACGCTCAGCTCTTTGCCTCCTGGGGCATCGACTACCTGAAATACGACCTGTGCAGCTTTGACACCGACGTGATGCGCAAGCAGGCGCCCAACGACAAAGCCGAGCAGATGCGCCTGATGCGGGCCGCGTACGCCAGGATGGGCAACGCGCTTCGGGCCACTGGCCGTCCCATGGTTTACTCGCTATGCCAATACGGATCGGATGCAGTTTGGGAGTGGGCGCCTTCTGTGGGCGCCAATCTCTGGCGCACCACCGGCGACAGCGCGCCCACCTGGGACCGCATCCACCTGCTTGGCTTCGATCAGGCCGGCCTCGAACAATACTCCGGCCCGGGACACTGGAACGATCCCGACATTCTCGAAGTGGGCAATGGCGATCTTACACTTGAGGAGAATCGGCTGCACTTTTCATTGTGGGCCATCCTGGCCGCCCCTTTGCTGGCCGGCAACGACCTTTCCAACATGCATCCGGAGATCAGGGCCATCCTCACCAATCGTGACGTGATCGCCATCGACCAGGACCCGCTTGGCAAGCAGGGCACGCGCGCTTATACCGAAGGCGAAATGGAAGTATGGACTCGGCCCCTTGCCAGTGGAGCGCTGGCGGTGGCCCTGTTCAACACGGGAGACGATCGACTGCCCACACACCCATTCCACCTCAATCTCGGCAAACTCGGCCTGCACGGAACCCAGACCGGAAAAGATCTTTGGACCGGCAAAACAATCAGCCTCTCTGAGGGCCAGCCCATAGAACTGCGCAGCCACGATGTCTTGCTCGTCCGCCTGGATTCCCCGAAATAGATATGCACTTGAGGGATCGACGCGATGGATGCCTCTCAAAACCTGAAAAGCCAACCTCAATGGCGTCTCAAGCCTCTTCCATCCCGTCGTCGAATCCAACGGAAAGTTGAAGGCCAAACTCCGCACAAAGGGCGTGGTTCAGGCACACAGCCGTGCGATACTAGCCGGTGGCGTGGCGCATCGATTTTGAGACCGGCCAATCGAACCGGACCTGTCCCTGCCCTCTCGGCCCATCGCAGCAAACGGCAGCTTGCCCGGCGCGCCGTCCGCATCGGCGAGGCTTCGGTCCTGATGCCAGGCCGGCATTCGCTTGCAACACAACAATCGACTTCACCACACGCTTCAAGGATCGCGAAAAAATGAAACTCGTGCAATTGGCAGATTCAGTACGCTATCAAACAATGACCACCGCCGAACTGCGTGAAACCTTTCTTCTGACCGAGTTGTTCCAGCCCGGGCAAATCGATCTGGTCTATGTTGATCTGGACCGCACTGTCATTGGCTCCGCAGTGCCGCTGGATAGTCCGCTCCCGCTCTCCACCGACAACGCCCTAAAGGCAACCTACTTTACCGAGCGGCGCGAACTGGGCATTCTCAACATCGGCGCACCCGGAACCGTAACGGTCAACGGCGAGGCCTTCAATCTCGACAATCTGGATGCTCTCTACATCGGCCGCGGAAATGAATCTGTCTCCTTTGCCAGCCAGGATCCCACCCGCCCGGCAGAGTTCTATCTGCTCAGCTATCCTGCCCATGTCACGCATCCAACTACGCTGATCAGGTCAGCCGAACTTCCGCGCGTAAAGCTCGGCGCACCCGAGACCGCCAACCAACGCGAGATCACCAAGCTCATCCACATGGCAGGCGCACGCAGTTGCCAACTGGTCATGGGCTTCACGCAGCTCGCCCCAGGAAGCGTGTGGAATACCATGCCGCCGCACACCCACATGCGGCGTTCAGAGGTCTATCTCTACTTCAACATTCCAGCCGGCGATCGCGTCATCCATCTCATGGGGCCAGCGCATGAGACCCGCAACCTTGTGGTCGCCAACAAGCAGGTCGCTGTCTCGCCGGGTTGGTCCATCCACGCCGGCGTGGGCACCGCAAGCTACACCTTCTGCTGGGGTATGGGTGGTGAAAACCAGGACTACGATGACATGGATAAACTCGCTGTAGCCGATCTTCTTTAAGCATCGAAAAGGCAGACCATGATTCTTGAAAGCTTCAGCTTGAAGGGGAAGACCGCGCTCGTCACTGGATCTTCACGCGGCCTCGGCGCCGGCATTGCGCTTGCATTGGCAGAAGCAGGCGCACAGGTTGCCCTCCACGGATCTCAATCCGTACCAGCGGCTACGCAGGAACTGCTTGCAAACACCGGCGCACGCACGGTGGCCCTCACTGCCGATATAAGCGATGAATCCGCTCGCTGCCGGTTGATCGACGAGGTCCTCGCATCGTTTGGCACAATCGATATCCTGGTCAACAACGCCGGCGTCATTCGCAGGGCCCCGGCCGTCGAGCACTCCATGGAGGACTGGAATGCCGTTCTGGCCACTGACCTCACCAGCGTCTTTCGCCTCACGCAACTGGCCGGAAAGCAAATGCTCGCGCAGGGGTCCGGCAAGGTCATCAATATCGCTTCCCTGCTCACCTTTCAGGGCGGAGTGTTCGTACCTTCTTACGCGGCTGCCAAGGGCGGAGTCGGCCAGCTCACAAAAGCCTTCGCCAATGAGTGGGCCGCCAAGGGCGTCAACGTGAATGCCATCGCGCCCGGCTACATGGAGACCGACAATACTGAGGCGCTGCGCAACAATCCTGAACGCTCCCGGCAGATCATCGAACGGATTCCTGCGGGAAGGTGGGGCACGGCCGCCGACCTCGCCGGTGCTGCCGTCTTCCTTGCCTCGCGCGCCAGCGATTATCTCCACGGGCATATCCTGGTAGTCGACGGAGGCTGGTTGGCGCGCTAGCTGCCGTGGGTTCGTAGAATGAGGGAATATGAGAAGGATTGCCGCAACAGCAGTTGTCCTGGCGGGCGCCGCGTTCGCAGTTGGAGCATGCACATCGATGGCCAGAGGCCAGTCCCCAACGGTCGATCGTCTCACGCAAAGCGAACTGATCTCAAAGGCACTTGCGCTTGAACCGCAAGCCGCACCGGGCGGTTCTGCCAGTGCCAAACTGGCCGAGTACCCGCACCATTTCACCATGATCGCCCTCCGCAAGAAGGACGGCGGCGCGGAAATTCATCAGAACTTCGCCGATTTCTTCTTCATTCTCAAAGGAAAGGCCACTCTTGTTACCGGAGGCACAGTCGTCGATCCGATGACCGTGAGCCCCGGCGAGATCAAAGGCGCCTCAGTTCGCGACGGTACACAAATCTCCCTCAACAAAGGCGATATCGTGCATATTCCCGCCAATGTTCCTCACCAACTTCTTTTGCACGGCCATGGTGAGCTGGTCTATTTCGTCATAAAGGTAAGTGAACAATGAAGAAGATGAATCAGGCTACCTTGACACGGGAATGGTTCCCGATGTTTCGTCAAACAACTGCACGTCCATTCAAAGCAGGAAGCTTGTATGCTCTCGCATTGGCCGTGCCGTTCTACGCGGCTTTCTCCCTTCATGCACAGGCCGTTCCGGTCGCCAGGCATCCATGGGTTGGCGATGCGCCTTCCACTGCACTGCCACTGGCAAAAGACCTTTCTCCCAAACTCACTCACCACGACGTGCGCCGCGCCATCCGCAAGGTTGCGGACTGGGAATTGAATCTGGCAGAGCCGCACTTCGATCAGGACTGGACCTATGCTGCGCTCTATGCCGGCTTTGTCGCTGTCCCAGACGCGGCAGGCGGCAAGAAGTACCGCCGGGCCATGGAGAAGATGGGACGCACATTCAACTGGCAGCCAGGCCCGCGGCTCGCCCATGCGGACGACCACGCCATCGGACAGGCTTACCTGGCGCTCTATGAGCTCAAGCATGACCCCGCCATGCTTGAGCCGATTCGCGAGCGCATGGACGCTGTGATGAAACTGCCCGACGACAAGCAGGCGCCGCTGTGGTGGTGGTGCGACGCGCTCTTCATGGCTCCGCCCGTTCTCGCCAAACTTGCAAAGGTCACCGGCGATCGAGAATTCCTAGATTTCATGGACCGTGAGTGGTGGATCACCTCCGATCTGCTTTACGACCGAAACCTCCACTTGTTCTTTCGCGATGCAACCTTTCTCAACAAGCACGAGGCCAATGGCAGCGGCCTCTTCTGGTCACGCGGTAACGGCTGGGTGATGGCCGGCCTGGCCAAAGTGCTGGCCGACATGCCGCTCGACTACCCATCCCGTCCAAAATACGTCACGCAGTTTCAAGAGATGGCCAAAGAGATTGCTTCATTGCAAGGCAGTGACGGCTTATGGCGTGCGGGGCTGCTCAATCCGCAGGCCTATCCCCTGCCTGAAAACTCCGGCTCTGCCTTCTATGTCTATGCGCTCGCCTACGGAGTCAACAGCGGAATCCTCGACCGCACGACCTATTTGCCTGTAATCGAAAAAGGATGGACCGGACTGTTGGCGCACGTCTATGAAGATGGCCGTCTTGGCTGCATTCAGCCGATTGGCGCGGCGCCGGGAGATTACACCGCAACCGCAAACTACGTCTTCGGCACGGGAGCTTTTCTGCTCGCCGGCTCTGAGGTCGATCGGCTCGCTCACTAACTTCTCGCCGTCAGGGCGCGAACGAGGCATACATGAAAGTCTGCAGCACACTCATCGCAGTTACATTTGCCGTCCTGCTCCCAGGCGCGCCGGCGCAGCAGTTGGTTCTCACCAACCCGCTCAACGTCGACCGTCCGCAAGAGGTGGTAGAAATCCCGCTACAGCAGCTATTGGATCGCCTGCATCTCTCCCTCGACCAGGTGCCCGCGCTCGTCGCGCAGGACGCTGCAACCGGTGAGCGCATTCCCGGCCAGATCTATGCTTCTGCGTTCAACCAGCCTCCTGACCAACTGCTCCTCCTCGTTCACCTTGCGGCTCACGGCCGGCAACGAATCACTTTTCACATGGATCCAGCCGCGTCCAAACAGCGGGCGTTGGTCTTTGGACGAGAAGCTGCCGAACGCAAGGATGATTTCGCATGGGAAAACGAGCAGGTCGCCTACCGCATCTACGGCCCGGCGCTGCAAGCAACCGGAGAAATCACGTCCGGCATTGATGTGTGGTCGAAGCGCATCCCGAACTTCGTGATCGACACCTTCTATAAGCGCGATGCCGACGGCGCTCGCACGCATGATCCCAACCTCAGCTATCACATCGACAACGGCCAGGGACTGGATTCCTACTACGTCGGTCCCAGCCGCGGCTGCGGCGGAACAGCTGTCTTCGCAGGCAACAAGCTGATCGTATCGAAGAACTATACGACGTTGCATTTACTCGGCAATGGACCCATTCGCTTCTCCTTTGAAGTCACCTACGCTCCCTGGGATGCAAACGGAATTACCGTTTCTGAGACCAAGCGAATCACTCTCGATGCGGGCACGCACCTGAATAAACTCGACTCGACTTATACTTTCAACGGAGATTCACCTCTCGAGTTAGCCGCCGGCATCGCCGTCCACGAAGGCGCAAACGCGGAGTTCCCAATAGCGGGAAGCATCGCTTCCGTCTGGGACACGCCGCAGATTCCATCGGCCGGGAGAATCGCGACAGGATTAGTAGCGCTGCCCCAACAGCGTGCCAGAACCGTGAATGCGGCCGGCCATGCCCTGCTGGTCTTTACCCGCCATTCCGGTGAGCCCTTTACCTATCTTGCCGGCTCGGGTTGGTCCCAGGCAGACATGCCAACCGCCGCTGCCTGGAACGCATACCTCAAGCAGCAACTCAACATGCTGCAGCATCCCATCTCATTCAACTGGGCGCCGAAGTAAGTAGCCCGTGCAGTCAGGTCCCGCAGGGACGTGGCGCTGCTTTCAACGATCCTCTGCAACCGTTTTCCCCAGCGACAGGAAGTGGGGCACAGGCCGGCCGGCAATCATCGATTTGCTTTTAATATAGAAACGCCTTCGCATCTTCCGTCCGTACCGATCTATCGAGAGCAGAAGGCGACGGGCAGCTCATGGATTCGTTTCATTGACGGAATCTTCGTCCGCTTCCTCCGCGCCAGAAGGTCCGCCGCGCGTCACGGCTTGCGTCGCAGCCCACGGCTTCATCTCGTATTCCGACGGAGGAACGTCGCCTGCAAGGTAGCGAACAAAATAGTCCCAGCGCCGTCGCGTCATGTACTGCGAGGCCGGCCCATACCCGTGAGGCACATTGGGAATCAGCAACAGATCGAAATCCTTGTTAGCCTTGATCAACGCATCAACCACCAGCAATGTATTGCTCGGCGGAACGTTATCGTCCATCGTCCCATGCGCCAGCAGCAAGTGACCCTTCAGGTTCTTCACCGCATTCTGATTTGCCTGGGAGTCGTAGTTGCTCGTCCCATCCGGCTGCTTAGCTTCCAGCCCGGACCACTTCTCCGCCCAGTCATCTTCATAGTCGCGCTGATCGTGATTCCCGCTCTCGGCAATACCCACCTTGAAAAACGCGGGATAATGAAACATGGCCGCGGCAGTCGCGTTGCCGCCGCCTGAGTGTCCGTAAATTCCCACACGATCCAGATCGATAAATGGATACTGCGCAGCCAGATCCTTCATTCCGGAAACCTGGTCGGGAATCGTGTTATCTCCAAGGTTCCCAAAGTACGCTTCGTGAAATGTCTTTGACCGCCAGGGCGTGCCCATGCCATCAATGCACACGACAACAAATCCCAATTCGGCCAGAGCCTGCGAGTCACCGTGCGCAGCCATGAATTCGCGGCTTCCGCACGAACCCGTCTGCGGCCCCGGATACACGTGATTGACGATCGGGTACTTTTTCGATGGGTCAAAGTGCGTAGGCTTGAACATCATTCCATACAATTCCGTTTTCCCATCGCGCGCCTTCACCGTAATCGGCGTCGGGGCCACCCAGCCGTACGCTAGCAGCTTTGAAATATCCTGCTTCCCCACTTCCATCACGGTCTTGCCGTCGCTGCTTCGCACCACCGTTGTTTGTGGCTCCGTCGGCGTCGACCATGTATCGACAAAGTAGCGCCCGTCCGGCGACACCTTGATGGCATGGTCCGCATTCTCGGGAGTCAGCAAGCGCTGTCCTGTACCGTCGAAGTGAATGCTGTAGAAGTGCTGGAAGTAGGGATCGCGCCCCGGTTCCTTGCCCACGCCGACAAAATAAACTGTCTTCGTGCCCTCATCCACGTGCAGCACCTGCGTCACATTACCCGGCCCATGCGTAACCTGATTCTTCAGTTTCCCGGTTGCAAAATCGTAAAAATAGAGATTGCCCCAGTCGTCCCGCTCGCTGAACCACAGAATCTCATTCGATTTCGCCAAGTAATGCCAATTGATCTTCCCATTGCCGCTTTCGTAGAACTTGGCGGTCGTCTCGCCCACCACTTCTCGCACATCGCCGGTGGCTGTATCCGCCTCCCGAACCCACTCCTGCTTGTGATCGCGCGAAGTCGAAACAAAGACCAAATGCGAATCGTCGGGACTCCACTCAACGTCGTCCCATGTGCTTCCATGGCATGCGATGTCATCGCACAGTGTCGAACGGTGCTGATCGGGCAGCATCTTGAGACGAACGACTTTGTGCGACGCAACATCGATGACCACCCGCTCGATCATCGTCACGTCCTTGTCGCCAACCAGCGGATACTTCCACGCCTTCAGCGTCGGGTGACTATTCGTCACGGGCACCAGATACATCTCGCCGGTCTTCCGCTGGTCCTGCTGGAACGTGGCGATCTTCTTCGAGTCGGGCGACCAAATCAGAATCGCCGCATCGGAGTGCTTCCAGCCCGCGTTGTCAGTCGCATAACCAAAATCCGTCACACCGTCCGTCGTAAGCTGTATCTCGGCGCCTGTCGCGATGTCCCGCACCCAGAGATTCCAGTCGCGCACAAATGCGCCGAGCTTCTTGTCCGGCGAAATCGTGAGTGGAGGATGCTTCTCGGAATGCGCTGAAGCTTTACCCCCGGCATCTTCAAGGACAATCTTCTTGCACACATCTGCATCCGCGTGTAGTTCGCAGCGATAATCTGAGCCCGACACCGTGAACTCCAGTGAAGTGTCCCCGTCCGCCAGCGCCAACTCACTCAACGCCAGATGCTTTGCATCGTCCTTGATCGCACCCTTCGAAGCCGCATTCAGCGCTGCGGCAAGCTTCACCTGGTCGAAGGCCGCCGCACGCGTGCCCTTCGCCGGATCAACCAGCACGTACCTGATCCCCTGCTCGTCCACATCGCGAAACCAGAAGCGTCCATCGTCCAGCCACTGCGCCTTGACAACGCCCTTGTACGCAAGCGGGTTCACGTTGTAACTCATGAACTTCTCAGCCGCGGCGTAGTCCTGCGCGGTGTATTGCTTCGCCTGTTGTCCCCATGCCACCGCGCAGAAACCCGCAGCAGCGGCAAAGCCCCACCCGGCCGCATGCAAAACCGACCCGCTTCTTCTAGACATTTTGCTGATTCCTCAGGTTGCTTCGTGTATCTTGCCGGAAATGTTCACAGTTCTCGAATCAACGCTTCGAACTCTTTCAAGACGTGAAGCCATTGTAAATCGATCACGCCGTGACTCAGAGAAACTCTGCTGTCCAGGCCTGCCTCTCCACCGCTTACTTTCCTGCCTTCGACTCCGCATCGATCCAGCGCGTCACACTCGCATCCAGCACATCCAGCGGCACGGGCCCGAGCGACAAGACGCGCGCATGAAACTGGCGCACATCGAACCGCGGCCCAAGTTGCTTGCGCGCACGTTCACGAAGCTCAAGGATCTTCTGCTGCCCCAGGCGATAGCTCAACGCCTGTCCCGGCCATGAGATGTACCGGTCCACTTCTGTCTGAATGTTCTGATCGTCCATCGCCGTATACAGCTTGAAGAAGTCAACCATCTGCGGACGCGTCCAGTGCTTTGAGTGCACGCCGGTGTCGACAACCAGCCGGATCGCTCGCCACATCTCGTTCTCCAGCCGCCCGTATTCACTATAGGGATCCTGGTAGAACCCAAGCTCCTTGCCAAGCAACTCGGCATACAACGCCCAGCCCTCGGAGAAAGCATCGTACGATGCGTAACGTCGGAACTCAGGCAGGCCTTTGAGATCGCCTGCAGAGGAGAATTGCAGATGATGGCCCGGCATGCCCTCGTGATACGCAATAGCTTCCACGTTCAACAGCAAACGGCTGGAAGGGTTGTAGAGATTCACATTCACTCTTCCCGGCCGCCCGCCCTCAATCGATCCCGGCGAGTAGTCCGCGGGAACGGCATTGGGCGCGCGGAAGCTATCCATTGGCACAACTTCCAAAGGCGACGCCGGAGCAACCGGCACTACGTCCGTGATCCTCGCGCGTGACTGATCTTCGTAGTGCTGATACAAGCCCAGTAACTGTTCGCCGGATGTCGCGTGCAATTTTGGATCTGCCTGAATGTGCGCATGAAAGCTGGCCAGATCGTTGTATCCCTGCGTCTTTGCCAGCGCCAGCATCTGCGCCTCAATCGCGTGCACTTCGCGCATTCCTTCTTCGAAGATCGCGTCAGCGTCCATGGTTGTCTGCACATGTTCGCGAATCGCATTCCGGTAGAGCGCGTCTCCATTCGGCAGCGCCCAGATTCCAGGATCGATTCGGCCCGCTGGCGCATACGTATCCCGCACGAATACCGCAAGGCGCGCGTAAGCAGGCAGCACATTCTTGGCAATCACGGCGAGCAAATCGGCCTTGATCGCCTGCCGATCGGCCGCGCCCAACTCCGCGGGGAAATGCGCAAGCGGCTGCGCAAACGGGCTCTTCTCCGGCGTAGAAGCGGCAATCTCCTGCGTCTCGACCGCGACCTTCTCCAGCAGATAGCGCGGCTGCATCAGGCGATCGCGCATCCCCAGTTTCATCACCGAAGTCACCTGGTCAAAAACTCGCGGCACCTGCCGCAGTCGAGCGATGTAGTTTCGATAGTCCTGCGCGGTGTGCAGCGGAATCTGCGCGTACATCGCAGCAATATCCAGATGAATCCCGTTCATCTGGCTCACAGGCATCTCCCATTCCTTCAGCCGGTAGCTCTCGATCGAGGCTTCCAACTGGCGCTGCATGATCTCGCGGCTGATCGTCTGCTGCTCATCGAGGCCCGCGGAAGGAAGCGCCTTCAGCCGTTCCAGTTGCTGCTTCGCATGTTCCGCCTCGCGCGCCTCTGCTTCCGCGGAGTAATCGCCCATCCGATCGTTGAACCGCGTGTCGCCCACATAGGTCGCAAACTCGGGACTATGCTCAAGCTGGTACTCCCACTCTGCCGCAAAGAACGCAGTCATTTGGGCCGCTGCGTCTGGTGGCTTCACCGCTGAGGAATTCTGCGCGTGACACGTAGCCCCAACAAGAACGAAGGCTCCCACTACTCCTGCAATCAGACAGCTTTCTGCAATCCTTCTCTTCATCTGCCTCTCCAGTCACTCATTGTGCAGTACAGTTTGCCACGCGCGTGTTCGTTCCAATTCACCATTCCAGGGGCGCGCAATACCATTGGCACTGGTGCCTGTGCCCTATGGGAAACGATCAAAGGGGAGAACACAGAAACGGCGCCGCTGCCCCAGCAAGATGCCTCGTGGGACATTCCTGACTCAAGGTAACAATATCCTACCAGCCGAATTGGAGAGGTATTCGCGCTGCAATTCTTTGCAACAAATCAGAGGCTTTGCTATCCAGTCGCAGTGGATGCAACAGAAATATACAGCACCTCGGCCGGCCCCTTGAAAGCGCTCCAGGAACGCTCAGAGAATTGCACCGGCCACTGCATGGAGCGGGAGAACCTTGTCCACGCCGCCCAGTTTTATCGCCTCTTTGGGCATTCCAAATACAACGCAGGTGGCTTCGTCCTGCGCGATGGTTTGAGCGCCGGCCTGTTTCATTTCGAGCATTCCGCGCGCGCCGTCGTCGCCCATTCCGGTCAGAATCACGCCCACCGCATTCCTGCCCGCGTAGCGCGCGGCAGAGCGAAACAGCACGTCCACTGAGGGCCGGTGACGGCAAACCAGAGGACCATCTTTGATCTCGACATAATAGCGAGCACCGCTCCGCTTGAGCAGCAGATGATGATTCCCTGGCGCAATCAGAGCGCGTCCGCGAATCACTGTATCGTTGGATTCGGCTTCCTTCACAGTGATGTTGCAAAGGCCGTCAAGCCGGTTGGCGAAGGCGCGCGTGAATAGCTCCGGCATATGCTGCACAATGACGATCCCGGGAGTGTCCGCGGGAAGCGATTCAAGCACTGTCTTCAGCGCCTCGGTTCCACCCGTCGATGCGCCAATCACCACTACCTTCTCCGTCGTTTCGGCCATCGCGTGCGTGGCCGGCGACAGAATCGCATCGGCAGTCAGCTTGGGCTCAACCGTGTGGCTGGGAAGCAGCTTGCGCATCTTAGCGCACGCCGCGGCCTTCACCGCCTCGCACAGCAGCGTCCGCGAGTCTTCGAGGAATTGCTTGGTCCCCAGGCGCGGCTTGGCCACAATCTCCACTGCACCGTACTCAAGCGCCTTGAACGTGCTCTGCGCCCCCTCCTCGGCCAGGCTTGAACAGATCACAACCGGAATGGGATGCTGCGACATGAGCTTCTTGAGAAACGTCAGCCCATCCATACGCGGCATCTCGATGTCGAGCGTTATGACGTCCGGCACCCGCTCGGCAATGCGGTCGGCTGCGACAAACGGGTCGCTGGCGGTACCCATCACCTCGATCTCCGGATCCGACGAGAGCACTTCGCTCAACGTGTTGCGCACCACGGCGGAGTCGTCAACAATCAGAACGCGAATCTTCGGAATCCCCATAGCGCCTCTCTGCCTTCCGCCCACGCGATCAAGTGCGTCCGGTGCCGCACCTCAGATGAGCCTCCTCAGCAGCACTTCTCCCGTCTCGGTATTGAATTCAATGTGGATTCCCGAGGTCCCGCCCAGGCTCGACGCAACCACGGCGAAGCCTTCATCCTCAAGAACCTTCAGCGCCCTCTCGCAATTCAGCCTGCCCACGGTCGGCCGCATGTTCAGTTCGCTGACAAGCAGCACATCGCCGCCTCCAAACAGCTTTACCTCGATCTCCCCGCGATGCGCCCCCAGCGTGTCGAACTGGCGCGCCAGATCGCGAATCGTGAAATCCACATAACGCCGGCCCGCGGCAATGCTCAGCGTCGCCGGTCCTGTCGCCGGGTAATTCGGCAGCATGGGATGACAGAGCGCCGCAACGCCGAGCCTCGGAACACGAAACGTTACCCCAACGCAGGAGCCAAGCACAGTTCGCAGAAAGGCAGGCTCCGACACCAGGTGAGACTCTCCAGGCTGCACGTAGACTTCGAGCACAATCCGATCAGCCTCCGCCATCTGTTCTCCTGTAGAGCGCCGGCGCCACCGGCGCCAGTGGAAGATCCATATCGTGCAGCGTCTCGGAGTGACCGACAAACATGTATCCGCGCGGCACCAGATGGTGCGCCAGCTTTCTGAGAATGCGCTCCTGCGTGGGCCGGTCGAAGTAGATGATCACGTTGCGGCAGAAAATCGCATCGGCCTTGTCCGCGATCCCAAAATCGTCGTCCATAAAATTCAGCCGCCGGAACTCCACCAGCCGGCGCAACTCCGGCACCACCCGCATGCGGTCGGAGCGCGCATCGCGGCTGCGCATGAAGTACTTCCGCCGCAGCGCCGAAAGCACCGGGTTCACCGTGTCGTCTGAATACACACCCATCTCCGCCTTGGCCAGCACCGTGGTCGAAATGTCCGTGGCCAATATGCGGAAGCGAAAACCCGGATGCGACAGCGCATACTCGCTCAGCACAATCGCCAGCGTGTACGGCTCCTCGCCCGTCGAGCAGCCCGCGCTCCACACCAGCAAAGGCCGCCCTCCGTCGCCGCGCGCCGTCAGTTCAGGAAGCGCCTTTTCCACCAGATACGAAAAATGCCCCGGTTCGCGAAAAAAATCCGTCTTGTTGGTCGTCACCACATCGATCAGGTGAATCAGCTCTGCCTGCATCCCCTCCCGCCCAAACAGATAATCGCAGTAGCCGCCATACGACTCGATATCCAGAGCCTTCAGCCGCCGCTTGATCCGGACTTCGAGCATGGTCCTTTTGTCCGAGCCCAGACGAATGCCCGCTTCGCGGTAAATCAGTTCGCAGAGCCGCGTGTAGTTGCTGCCGGAGATCGCTTCATCGTGAACACTCATGGTATGAACGGAGCGCGCGCGCGCCGTTCCCTCCTTACGCCGCCACTTCCATCAGCGGCTTGTTCGATTCCTGTCCGCGGACTACCGCCAGCTCCTCGGCAGCAAAAACACGATCGATGTCCAGGATCATAATGAACTGGGTATCGCGCTTGCCCATGCCCTTGATGAAGTCGGTCCGAATCTGCGTGCCGATGCGCGGGGCGGGCTCAATTTGATCGGGATCGAGGTCGATGACCTCCTCGACCGAATCGGCCAACGCGCCGATCACCGTCGATTCGCTGTCAAGCAGCACCTCAACCACCACGATGCAGGTGTTGCGCGTGCTCTCGGTCTTCGACATTTCGAAGCAGAGCCTCAAGTCCACCACCGGCACAACGCTTCCGCGCAGATTGATGACCCCGGCCATGAAATCCGGTGTCCTTGGAATTGCCGTGACCGTGGTCAGATCAAGCACTTCTCTCACCTTCGCCACATCGGTGGCAAAGATCTCGTTGCCCAGCTTGAACGTCAGATACTGCCGTGTCTCCGTGATTTCGCTAACACTCATCTTCGAACTCCTTTATCGTCGTGAAGACCCTCGTCGTGAAGACTGAAGCGGCTGTGCCGCACGGCAATCTCTCGCCGTGCGGCGCCTCGCACGGTCAGTAGCGCTCGAATTCCCCGTCGAGCTCATCGTGTTTATCCTTGAGCCGCAGATTGACTCCGCCCTTCGCTGCCGGCCTCGCCGCCGCGGTCTGCACGCCAGGCCTGGTCATCCTCGCCGGCGCTGTCGGCAAGGCTTTTCTGCCTTTAGAACCCACGCCGTTGCGGTTCGGCGCACCGTCCTCGTCGCCGGTGTGGAAGAACGCGAGCGCGCTCACCAGTTGGTCGGACTGCCCGGTCAGTTCCTCGGTGGTCGACGCCATCTCCTCGGAGGCCGACGCGTTCTGCTGAATCACCTGCTCCAGTTGCTGCAGCGCCTTGTTGATCTGCTCGGCGCCGGTATCCTGCTCCTTGCTGGCAGCCGTGATCTCCTGCACCAGCTCGGCCGTGCGCTGAATGTCGGGCACCAGCTTGTCCAGCATCTCGCCGGATTTTTCCGAAACCTTCAGCGTGTTGGCCGAGAGCTGGTTGATCTCCCCGGCCGCCTTCTGCGAGCGCTCCGCCAGCTTGCGCACCTCGGCCGCAACCACCGCGAACCCCTTGCCATGCTCGCCCGCACGAGCCGCTTCAATCGCCGCGTTCAGCGCCAGCAGGTTGGTCTGCCGCGCAATCTCCTCGATGATCGAGATCTTGTTGGCGATCTCCTTCATCGCGGCCACGGCTTCGAGCACGCTCTTGCCGCTCTCCTGCGCGTCCTTGGCGCTCTTGTTGGCGATCTTGTCGGTCTGCTGCGCGTTGTCGGCGTTCTGCTTGATGTTACTGACCATCTCTTCCATCGACGACGACGCCTCTTCGGCCGCCGCTGCCTGGGCGCTGGCGCCCTTCGACACCTGGATCGACGCCGTCGAGATCGACTGGCTGGCAGCCGACACCTCGCCCGCAATCGCCCGGATATCGGAGACCGTCCGCGTGAGCCCACCCACCATCGACTGAAGCGCCTGCATCAGCTTGTCCTGCGGAGAGCGTTCCCGGATCTCGACCGTAAGATTTCCGTTCGCAATCTCATCGGCCGAAGCGGTGATCTCATTCATCGCCGCGACCAGCGCGTTCAGGTTGTTCTTGATCAGGTTGAAATCCCCGTGGTAGGTGTCGGTGATCGGCGGCGGATTGTCTCCCTTGCTGATCATGTCCACATACTTTGCAGAGACGTTCAGCGGCCCGATCACCGCGTCCAGAATCGAGTTCACGCCGCGCACGATCTCCGCATATGCTCCCTGCACCAGGTCAGGATGACCACGCTCCGACAGCTTCCCTTCCCGAGCCGCATCCGTCATCCGGACCAGCATCTTCTGCAGCGTTTGCAAAACGTCGGCCACGTTGTTGATGGCCTGCTTCATCTTTTCGTGATCGCCCTTGTAGGTCTGGGTAATCAGCTCGTCGATCTTGCCGGCGGAAATCTGTGCCAGAATGCGGTTGCCTTCGCCGATGGGGAGAAGAATCGCATCCAGCATGGTGTTGAGGCCACGCACAATCTCCGCATAGGCGCCCTGAAACTGCTCCGGCTTGCCGCGCTCGGAGAGCTGACCCTCGCGCGACGCTTCCACAAGACGCGAAAGCTCCTTCTGCAGTCCCTGCAACACCTGGGCCACGTTGTTGATGGCCTGCTTCATCTTCTCGTGATCGCCCTTGTAGGTCTGCGCGATCAGCTCGTCGATCTTGCCGTTCGAGACCTGCGCCAGAATTCGATTTCCTTCTCCAATGGGCAGAAGAATCGCGTCCAGCGTGGTATTGACCCCGCGCACAATCTCGGCAAACGCACCCTGGAACTGCTCCGGCTTGCCGCGCTCGGAGAGCTGACCCTCGCGCGACGCTTCCACAAGACGCGAAAGCTCCTTCTGCAGTCCCTGCAACACCTGGGCCACGTTGTTGATGGCCTGCTTCATCTTCTCGTGATCGCCCTTGTAGGTCTGCGCGATCAGCTCGTCGATCTTGCCGTTCGAGACCTGCGCCAGAATGCGATTCCCTTCGCCGATAGGCAGCAGAATCGCGTCCAGCATGGTGTTCACGCCGCGCACGATCTCCGCGTACGCGCCCTGGAAGCGCTCTGGCTTGCCGCGTTCCGAGAGTTGGCCATCCTTCGACGCCTCGGTCAGCCGCCCCATCTCTCTTTCCAGATCCTGCACCACGGCGGCCACATTGTTGACAGCCACTTTCATCTTCTCGTGGTCGCCCTTGTAGGTTTGCGTGATGAGCTCGTCGATCTTGCCCGAGGAGATTTGAGCCAGAACACGATTCCCCTCGCCGATGGGCAACAGAATGGCGTCCAGCATCTCGTTGACGCATTGAATCATCTCGCGATGCACGCCGTTGAACAGTGTCGCCTTGCCGCGCTCGGTCAGCCGCCCTTCCTTCGACGCATCCACCAGCCGCATGATCTCCTGCAATACGAGCATCGAATCGTCTTCCGCCAGGTGCGCCTTGGCGCCTGCCCGCCCGTGGTCGGCCGCCTCACCTGCTCCATGACCGTTCCCGCCGTTTCCGTTGCCGGCGCCGTGAAGCTTCCGGCCCTCGCTAACCAATGTAGTCGCCATGAAATCCATTCCTCCCTTGCGCTTGCATTCGTGCACTTCCCGGTTCCCCGCCTTGCGGCGTGGAGTGGGAGGAGTACGAGGCTGAAGCTGGTTGAATCGTTCCCTTGACTGGCGCTGGCGCTCTCACCACCGCCGACGACGCTCCACTGCTTGTCCTGTTTCAGGCTCTCCATCCCGGGCTCAAGGCCCGTCCCGCTTGCGGCCTGGCCCGGGAGCCGCCGGCGAGCGCCCGCGCGCACAGTGAGCTAGAGTGCGAACAACTTCCTGCACCAGCCGCTCGGGGTCCAGAATCAGGGCCACGCTTCCATTGCCTAGAATGGTGGCCCCGCTCACCACCTGCACATGGCGGTAGACGCGGCCTAGATTCTTGATCACCGACTGGCAGTCGCCCAGCACCTTGTCCACCACGAATCCATAGCGGCCCTCCCCGGTTTCGACCACCATGATCTGTTCAATCTCCGGCGCGTCGGAACCGATCTCGAAGTACTGCCGCAGGCGGATGTAGGGAATCAGCTCCCCACGCACATTCGCCAGGTGCTTGCCGTTGGCCCGCTCCACATCGGTTCGCGTCAGCTCAATGCACTCCAGCGTGTCGGCAAGCGGCAACACGAAGCAGGCCTCTCCCACGCTCACCAGCAGCCCGTCGATAATTGCCAGCGTCAACGGCAGCCGCAGCGTGACGCTGGTCCCCACCCCCGGCTTGCTGACCACCTCGATCGTGCCCCGCAGGCTGTCGACGCGCTGCCGGACTACGTCCATCCCCACGCCCCGTCCGGAGACATCCGTTACCTGCTTGGCCGTCGAGAAGCCGGGCTGGAAGATCAGCGCGAATATCTCGCTTTCGCCCAGCGCCGCACCGGCATCCACCATGCCCTTCTCGATCGCCCGCTGCCGTACCGCCCCGGAGTCGATGCCGCCGCCGTCGTCCGAGACCCCGATCAGAACACTGGCCCCGGAGTGGCGCGCGGAGAGATGAATGGTCGCCGTCGGCCGCTTGCCGCGGGCAGTGCGCACCGCCGGCGCCTCAATGCCGTGGTCCATGCTGTTGCGGATCAGGTGCATCAAGGGGTCGCTCAGCTGATCGATCACGGTTTTGTCCAGCTCGGTGTCCGCGCCCTCGATGGTCAGCTCGACGTCCTTGCCCAGGTCCCTGGCCAGGTCGTGCACCAGCCGCCGGAACTTCTCAAACGTGGACCGCATGGGCATCATGCGAATGTTCATCGAGTTCTCGCGCAGTGAAGACGTCAGCCGTTCAATCTCCTCCGACACCTCGGCCACCTCGGGATCGTCGCGCCGCGCCGAAAGCTCGCTCAACCTGGCCTGCACCGTCACCAGCTCGCCCACCAGGTCAACAAACTGGTCCAGCTTGACCGCCGGGACGCGCAGGCTCGCGGCGGTGTCGGCCTTGTCGTAGACGCGTCGGCCGCCGCAGGCCGCACGCGGCTCCTCAAGCGCCCTGGCCGTAAGATCTGTGGCGCATGCCTCCCGGGCCGTGAATCCCTCCTTGGGTTCGGATGACGCAACCGAAGCCGGCTCGATGCTCAGCTCGCAACAGTCGTCCACAAAGATGAACACGTCGCGGATCGCATCCCGATCTGCTGTCGTCGCCAGCACCATCTCCCAGCTGACATAGCAGCGTTCCGGATCGAGCTCCCGCAGCGGGGGTACGGCCGCCATGCTGGCCCGGACCGAAAGGCCGCCCATCTGCCCCAGCTCCCGCAGCAGCAAAAACGGATCGGCGCCGGCGCGCATCATGTCGGCTCCGGGCGCAAAGTGAATGTGCCAGTCGCGCACCTCGCCGCCGCCACTTGCCGGAACCTCTGCCGCCGGCTTGGCCGGCCCTGGCTCGGAACTTCCCGTCAACTGCTTCAGCCGCGACAGAATCTCCGCCCGTATCCCCGCCTCGGCAGCCGCCTTCCCGGCGTCGTCCTCCAGCAGCACGCGGATTCGATCGAGCGCCTCCAGGGTCAGGTCAATCAACTCGGAGCCGACCGTCTGCCGTCCGTTGCGGACCTCGTCAAAGGCCGTCTCCAGGTTGTGCGTAAATCCGGCCAGCTCATCGAAGCCGAACATCGCTCCGGAGCCCTTCAGCGTGTGCAGGCCGCGGAACACCCGGCCCACCAGCCCCTGGTCAAGCCGGCTCTCGTTCAGTTCAAGCAGAGCCGACTCCAGGTCCACGAGAACATCGCGCGCTTCCTCGCAAAAGCTGTGCCTGAACTGATCGACGCTGCCTGTGGCTGACACCTGACCCACCCCGCTGACTTAACCGATCCCCAACGCAACCGGAAACTCGCGCAATCCCACGCTGCCCAGCGCCGCCAGAACCGGCGCCGGCACCGGCCCATCGAGCGTCAACTCCACGCCCGCCGCCCTGCTCTCACGCGCGGCCGCCCACAGCAGTTGAACCGCGGTCACATCCAGGCTGGCCGCTTTTTCAATCGAGACGCGCACCGGCTTGGCCCCGCTCAGCCCCTCAATCAACAGCGCCTTCAACTCCGCCGCACAGGCGATGTCCACCGTGCCTTCCAGGCAAAGCAAACTCGATTCATCCCGTTGTTTGAGCGTTAACGGCACACCCATCTCCTCGGCATTTCACTCAAGGGCATATCTGCCTCATCGGCTTGAACAGAGCAATCAATGAGGGGGTTATGAAGGGAATCAGGTTGGAAAAAACTCAAGATTGGCTGGCTACTTCACCAGCTTCTGCACCACCGCCACCAGTTGCTCGGCGTTGAACGGCTTCACGATCCACCCCGTCGCCCCCGCCTTGCGCCCCGCGTCCTTCTTCTCGGCCTGGGACTCGGTGGTGAGCATCAGAATCGGTGTGAAAGCGTAGCCCGCCACCTTGCGCACCGCGGCAATCATCTCGATCCCGTCCATCCTCGGCATATTCAGGTCAGTCACCACCAGGTCGAACTTCTGCCTGCCCGTCTTTTCCAGACCATCCCTGCCATCCACCGCCTCGGCGACCTCGTAGCCCGCCTTGGTCAACGTGAAGCTGACCATCTGGCGGATGCTGGCTGAATCGTCCACGGTTAAGATTCTTCTCATCGCTGGTCCCCACACGCCCATTCAAACTGGCGCACAATTTTTTTGAAACTCACTCCGGCAATCGCATTCTCGCAATTTCTGTAGACCGAAGGCATGCACTCACGTGGCATTTTTCTCAACCGGGGCCCCCGGCAACTGGTCTTCGTTGCTGGGGTGGAAGTAAAAGCCACCCTTCCAAGCACGCAAAAAATTCCATACGCCTTCCGAAAATGCTCTAAAAGAGTTCCACATCGTTTCCCGCCAGGCTCAGTTGCTGGCTCGGCAGAGGCTCTCCCCGGAGAGCCGCGCGCAGCACCTCGCGTTCAATCTCGGTGGTGTACCCTGCCGCAAACAGCTTTTCCACTTCTGCCTCATCCCATCGGCCACTGAACCCCGGACCTTCACTTTCAAATTGCCGTTTAAGCTCCTCGATCTGCTTCTCAACCCTCGCGATGCGCGCAAAGCAGCCGTCCAGCCGCTCGGCTCGGACGCCGATGGCCGCAATCCTTCCCTTGAGACTGCCCGTCGCGGCCTCAATCTCCTGTGCCTGCCGGCCGGCCGCGTCGGCTGCGCGGCCAAGGCTCTCCAGGCCCGCCCGCGTCTCGGCCTGCGCCTGCCTGAGATCGTTGCTGCCCTCTTCGGAAAAGTGCGTCATGCCGCCCTCCACCTGTTCCACCAGCCTCAGAATCTCCTCCATCGCCCGTCCTGAGCGGTCGGTAATCTCACTCCAGACCCCCGCCAGGCGCTTGATGCTCTGCGAAATCTCCAGGATGGCGTCTGCCTCCGATCCCAGGTGGCTGGCCTCGATGATGGAGTTGAATGTGATCAGCCGCAGCCGGTCGCGCACCTCGGTCGACCGCGCCAGATGCTCACCCACCAGTTGCATCAGGTTGGAAAGGCCGCCCAGCGTGCTCTCCACCTCGCCATTCACCGCCTGGCTTTCGCCCTCCAGCGCTTCAATTCCGCCCAGCTTCTCCAAGAGTTCCCGCACCTCAAGCAGAACCGCCGGCCCGATCCCCACTACCTCCGAACAACTGATACGGAGAATCCCGTCGATGCAGGACCTGATCCGGGAGACCCATTCGCCCACCGTCTCCCCAACACTCCTCAACTGATAGCTCTGGATCGCAAGACCGGCCACAATCGGAGGCAATCCGCACGCTTCTTCCGTCTCGCCGTCCTCCAGGCCACTCACCAGCGATCGAATCAACCCCAGCGACTCGCCCACATGTTCCACCCGCTGCCGGGTAATGTCCTGAACCTGCACCGCCGCGACAACCCCTGCAATCCTGCCGGCGATCTCAGCCACGCACCCACGAAACTGCTCCGGCGTCCGGGAAAGCTCCGTCAGCCTCGCGTTCACCACCCCCAGCGCGTTGCCCAGCCTGGTCTCTGTACGAGCCAGGTTCTCGCGAATATGCGGAAGCTCCACCACCAGCATGCGCCGGGTCTCTTCAATCGCGCTCCTGCGCTCCTCTGTGTGGCTCGACAGCTCCCGCGTGCCCTTCGCGACCGACTGCGAGAAATCGTCCAGTTGGTGCGCGAGATATTGAAATCCGATTCCCAGTTCGCCCAGCCGTGCCACTTCGATATTCGTCAGCACGCTCAGCGTCTGCGTCTCGCGCGCAATCGCTCTCTGCGCGCCGGTCAGCTCGGAGAGCCGCACCAGCAACTTGGCCTCGGCAACCACTGTCTCCAGGATTCCCGCGGTCGCCTTCAGCCTCTCCTCGAGAAACTGCCGCGCCACGCCCCCCATCGACTCAACCCTGTCCAACACCGCGAGGATGCTCTCGGTCTCCACACAGCCGACAATAGCCGCCGCCAGGCTCAGAATTCCGTCCGTCTCCCGGGCCAATCCCCCAAAATCGCCCGCCACGCCCTCGACCTCGTGCTCCGAGTCACGCACTAGCAACTCAAGTTCCCGTTCAGCCTGTTCCAGAGTCGCGGCGATCCCTGATCTCGTGGCAACGGCCATCCCATCCTGTCCTTCCAACACCTGCGGCCAATGCGCGCACCCAACGCACGCAGCTTCACCGTCTGCTGTGGTTCAACTCGACCTTATCGGAGAATCCGGCGAAAGCATCTCAGGATGCTGCCTCACAGACGAGCCATGCGCGCGGATTTCCCGAATTGAATGTTCTTGTTTGATATGGGAAAGAGCGGAAACAACGCGCAGACCTGTTCCACATCTGCACAGCCTCAATGCAGCTGGGCCATCTCCCGTCGCGCTTGCTCAAGCTGCGGCAGGTTCGCATCCGCGCCCTTCCACGCATCCAGGAAACCCTGGTACTCCTTCAGCGCCAGCTCGTTCTTCTGCAGCCGGGACAGCACCCGCGCCAGCCCCAGGTGAGCCAGCGAATATTCGGGCGCAATCGGGTCAACGCCCTGATTGGAGAGAATCAGCTGGTAGTCCTCCGCCGCGCCATCCAGTTGGCCGGCTTCAGTCTCAGCCTGCGCGCGCAGATACGGCACCGTAAAGTCCCGCAATTGATACACCCGCGCCGGTTCAAGCTCCCGTACGGCATCCTCCGGCTTGTGGCTCTTCAATGCCAGCAGGGCCCGCACCAGCGGCACGTAGACCCCTGTGATGACCGTATTGCGGGTGTCGCTCGTAGCCGCGGACGCCACGAAATGCTGCGCAAAGGCAACATCGCCGGTCATGCCCTTCAGGTAAGCCAGTTCTCCCGGATCGCTCGGATCACCCTGGTTGCCCTTCATCTGCCGCAAGCTCGATGCAGCCTGCGTTGTCTCTCCCAGCACCGCCTGCACGCGCGCCATCCGCAGCGGAATCCCCTCGGCAAAATCCCGGTCGCCGTCCCGCAATGCCTCGCTGCGCGCACGCTTAAAGTCGTCCATCCCCTCGCGCAGCCTACCCGCCGTCGCCGCGGCAAACGCCAGGTCGTCGAGCGAAGTAGTCGCGTGCTGGTGCGTCAATCCCCAGTCGCCCTCCTGCTTCATCTTCGCTGCATCGTGCTGCACGTACGCAATCTGAAACAGGATGCTGTGAACGTCCCAGTGGTCTTTTCCCTGGGCATGCGCCGTGTCGGCCACCCGCTCCGCATCGGCAAAGCGGTTCGCCCGCAGGTAGCTGCGCGCCAGCTCCACCGTCGCCACGCTCGATTGCGGATCGATCCGGTAAGCCCGCTCCGCCGCGTCAATCGCCTGCGGATACTCCCCCAGCTTGGTGTAGAGGTTGGAAAGGCTCACCCAGCTGTTGGTCACATTGGGGTAGATCTGCAGCAACTGCCGGGTGCGGCGAATCGACTCTTCGTAATCGTTCAGCCCGTAGCCGTAATACATCACTTCAATGCCCAGCCGTTCCCGCTCCGTGGTCCGGTCGCGCAGATCGAAGGCCTTCTTGTAATACTCCGCCGCCTGGTTGTAGTCGCCCAGGTTGTAATACGTTGACCCGATCGCCCGGTAAGCCGAGGCAAAGTTCGGATCGAGCGCAATCGCCCGGTTGAGCAGCACCTGCGCGGCCTTCATATCGCCATGGCGGAAACTCTCTCCGGCCTCTGAAAACGAGCGCAGCGCGTCCAGCGAGGGCGTGGTGGCCTGGGTAATCGGGATCTGGTAGCGCTCCAGCGAGTCCAACGACTCGCCCAACTGCCTGCGTACCCTCCCGGCAGCGGTATCCAACGCGCGCAGCACCTCTTCCTGCGACGCGACCTCCGTCTTGTACCCCCCCAGCGACTTACCGCTCACGCAGCTGTCCGCATCCAGAATCAGCAGATACTTCGATCCCAGTTTGGCCACTGTGCCATGCAGCGTGGCCTGCGCATTGGTTCGCTCGCAGATCTCCATGGCCAGCGCCGGCGTCAGCGGCTCGTCCTTCCCGCGCTGCATCTCGGTCAGCGTCTCCTGAATCCGGGAGCGGTTCAAAATGTTCAGGAAGGGAGACTGTTCCAGGTCCATCACCAGCGCCTGGTTCAGAGCGCGGTCGAAACTGGGCTCACCGGTCGTGTTCTCGAAGTCCGAAAGCACCAGGTCGATATGCCCTGCGGGCGCCGGGTGCAGCCGCCGCCATTCCGCAACTGCTCCCGCGGCCAACAGCACAATCGCCGCGGCAATTGCCCAGAGAATCAGGTCAGGTCGCCTGCGGGCCGCTGGCAGCGCCGCGGGCGCGGGCATCCCGTCGTCGCTCTCCTCCTCCACCACCACCCGCGTCACCGTCTGCACCGAATGCATCACTAGATCGCCCGCCGCCTGCATCCGCAGCTCCAGCGGAACACGCTCCACTGCCGCGGTGAACTGGTAGCCCTTGCCCGGAACCGTCACCACCGCGCGACCATCCGGCTTGCTGCCCGCCAGAGCCTTGCGCAGCAGGAAAATGTGCTGCGTCAGGTTGCTCTCCTCCACAAAGGCCCCGGGCCAGACGGCGGCAAGCAGCTCTTCCTTGGTAACCAACTGGTGGGGGTGTTCCGCCAGGTACAAGAGCAGATCGAAGGTCTTCGGATTCAATGAGACCTGTCTCCCGTCCCTCCTCAAAGAGCGGGAGCCGGGGTCAATCTCACATCCCTCGAAGCGAAGCAAACACTTGCCTGTCAGCATCTTGTTGGCCTTGAGAAAAATTGAGAACTCTTGAGACTCAATTTGAGGACATTCCCTTCGTCCTGTGTAACAACTTGCAATCAGCCCGGTTGAATCTCGTCCCCGAGGGCTAGCCCAAAGACTAACAAGACACATGCATTGCCACAAGACCCGGGCATTCCGGATCGCCGCAATGCGGAGGCTTCGTGAAGAAGAAGCAAAGAGTGGAGTTCCAGATCGAGCACAGCGAGGTCTCCATCTTCGCAGGTCCGGGAGCCCTTGCCGGCAGCCGGACAGCCTCCGTCACGCCGGATTCCAACTGCCTGCTCTCTGTGAAACCCGAAGCCTGTCCAACCTGCGGTTCCACCATGCTCCTGCTTTCCGATTCCCTGGCGGCTTTGGGCCCGGAACTTTCCACCCTCCAGCAACGCATCAATGACGGCACCGTCCATCTGCACCGCTCCCCGGCCGGCGAGTGGTGGATTTGCACGCAATCACTTCACCGTAGTTGAGGAGAACTCACATGTTTGGTCATCGTTTCCGCTCTTCAGGCAGTCAGCACTCCATCCTGCGCAACGTCGCCCCGGCTGTCACCGCCGCCGTCGCCCTGCTTGCGCTGCTTCCCCAGGCATGGAGCGCCACGCCTACATTTACCGTGGCCAACAACGTTTTTCCTTCTACCGAGATCGGCAAGTCCACCACCCAGAACGTGACGCTCACCGTGAATACCGCGGTGCCCATCACTTCGATCGCCCTTGGCCCCAACTTTACCGAGTACAAATTGGGCGCAATCACAGGCTGCACCATCGACTCATCCGGGAACACCATCGTCGCCGCCAGCTCCGTCTGCACCATCCCCGTGACCTTTACCCCGGCCGTGCCCGGAACCGCCTCCGCCCCTCCGCCCATCAGCCGCTCCGCGCCTTTGCTGGTCACCGACGTCGAAGGCGGAAAACCCAATGGCTATTCGTTCGCACTCTCCGGCTCCGCCACTGGCGCGGTCTTTGCTTTTGCCCCCGGCTTTATCACATCCGTTGTCGGAAATCCCACGTTTGCGGGCGGGTTCGTCACTCCGGGTTGCACCAACCAGACCGATGCGCGCGGAGATGGCTGCCCGGCCACCGATGCCGAGGTCTACCCCTCTTCGATGGCCGTGGACCCCGCCGGCAACATTTACATCGCCGATGGTCCCGAAAAAGTCATTCACCGCGTCGATGCGGTCACTCAGATCATTACTGTCTATGCCGGTACGATCCTTGTCCAGGGTTCATCCGGTAGCGGCGGTCCAGCCACCAGCGCAAAGTTCTTCAACCCCGGCGCCCTGACCATCGATCAAGCCGGCAACCTCTATCTCTATGACGTCTCTGCCGGCATCTGGGAGATCAATGCAGCCAGTGGCACCGCCACCATCATTGGCGGCGAAGGTGGCTATACCCCCGCGCAAGCCATCGCTCAAGGCAAAACCATCGCGCAGACCACCCTTCCTGAAATCGGCGCCATGCTCGCAGACTCGGCCGGGAACCTTTACGTCTCCACCTATTCCACCGGCTCGGTCTATAAAATCAACGCAACCACCGGCCTGCTCACCGCCATCGCTGGCAATGGCACACAGACATTCCCGGCCACCGGCGTCCCTGGGGTAGCGGTGAACGCCGGCCTCGACCAACTAACGGGGTTGGCGATGGACTCCAAAGGCAATCTATACATAGCAGATTCTCAAAACTCCGTTGTTTATCGCGTGGATAGCGGCGGTAACATCTCAGCCTACGCCGGAATCCAGGCTACCTACGCCCAGGGGACCGGTGGCTGCACCAGCGATACGGGCAACTGGGGTCCGGCCACGTCCGCCCTTGTCCTTGTTCCGTATTCCGTCGCATTTGACGCCGCCGACAACCTCTACATCGGCGAGCCCGGCTCGCAGGGCGGCCTGAGCTGCCCCATTCGACGCGTCGATGCAACGACTGGAATCATTCATAATGTTGCCGGCGACACCACGGAAACTTTCGCATTCCTGAGCGGCGTCGGCGCTTCGGAGACCTATCTCTCGCCCAACCTGGTCGCCGTCGATGGCGCAGCGAACATCTACGTGGGCCAGCAGAACATCGAGGCTGGCGTCAGCAAAATCAGCCCCTCCGAATCGGCCCTCATCTTCCCCCGGCAGTCGCAGTTTGTCACATCCACGCAGCTTGTCACCGCCAGCAACCTCGGCATCGGGGACAACCTCACGCTCTCGAACTACCCCTTCGTCATTGCTCCCATTCCCAGCACCGCAACGCCTTCGCCTTTCACCAACGCCCCGCTCTCCGGCACCACGCCCGAAGACTGCTCCTCCGGCACGCTTACTCCCGGTGGAGTTTGCGGAATCCTCGTTGCCTACTATCCAACCGCCAATGTCGTCTCAACGGCAACCGACACCGTTGAGGACAACTCGCTCGGCGTCGCCGGCACAACCAACGTCATCAATATCTCCGGCAACGCCTACAACGGAGCAACCGCCACTCTAACCCCCAACCCGATCAATTTCGCATCGCAGCCTGTTGGCACCCCAACCACGGCTACTGCTGTGCAATTCGGTATCTTCCTCAATCCCCTCCTCACCATCGAGTCGGTCGCGATCACCGGGACCGACGCATCCAGCTTCAGCCTGTCGACCGCTGCATCCAGCCCCTGCACTGCCGGCGGCACCATCGCCAACGGCGGCGGCGACTGCAATCTCGGCGTCATCTTCGATCCCGTGGCAGGCGGGAATCTCGGCGCCACCCTCTCCATCACCTGGGTTGCCGCCGGAGTGACCTATACACTCAACGCTCCTATCAACGGCATTGGCGCGCAACCTACGCCCCCCGCCACACCGGTCATCTATCCCGCCTCGAATACTTACAACGCGCCCGTCGCCGTGGCCATCACCGATGCCACCGCCAGCGCCACCATCGATTACTCCACCGACGGCACCACGCCCAGCATCGCCTACACCGCTCCGTTCACCGTGTCCCAGACCGCCACCGTGATGGCCTTTGCCTCCGAGGGCGCCGGCAACAACAGCTCCACCACCAACTCGACCTACCAGATCCAGCCCTACCTGGCCTTCAATCCCGCCGCTGTTGGAATTGCCACAGGCTCCGCGCAGACGCTCACCGCTCTCTTCTCTTTCGCCAGCAGCGCCACCCCCACCGCCGCCCTGCACTACGGCCTCGATTACACCATCGGCAGCGTGACCTGCACATCCCCGACTACCGGCATTGAAACCTGCTCCGTCCCCGTCACCTTCATTCCCACCCTCCCCGGCCCGCGCAAAGACGCCCTGATTCTTTCCAGCGCCGGCAACACCATCGCCACCGTCTTCCTGGGCGGCGCCGGCAATGCCCCGCTCGCTCTCATCCAGCCCGGCATCGTCACCAACCCTGTTTCCAACTTCTCCGACTACATCTACAACTCAACGGTGGACGAAAACGGCACTGTCTACTTCCTCACCGGCGCTGCAAATGCCGTCTACAGCGAACCCAAAGCGGGCGGCACTCCCACCGAACTGAACATCACCGGCCTGGCCAATCCAACCGGCATCGCCGTGGATGGCGCCGGAACCTTGTATATCGCTCCAAACTCTGGAAGCGAAGCTTACGTCGTCACCTACAATCCGCAAACCAAAACGCAGGGCACCATCAGCTTGGTGCCCCCTGCCCCATTCCAACAGTGCAACACCGGATACGGACCCTACTATGACTTCGTCGGCGTGGCGGTCGATGACCTGGGCAACATCTACGGCCTCGAGTCGTCCTGCCAGGAAGTCATGGAGCTTCAAACCAACGGAACAATCACCGTTACCGCACTCAACCCCAAGGACGGTAATTTAGGCGGCATCGCCGTTGACGCTCCGGCAGGCGGGAATCCACCGAACATCTTCGTTTCCGGCAGCAACGACATGAACGAAATCGGCTATCAGAGCCAGAGCCAGATCAACACCACCGGCGCGAGCAGCATTGCTGTCGATGCAGCTGACACCCTCTACGCCACTCGCTACAGCGCCGATGGCTATACCGTTGCCGAACTCGCCTCCAGCAATTACTCCACACCGCAGGCAGGCCTTGACGGTGGCACCTCGGGTGAAGCCGTCGATCCTCTCGGGCTCGGCCTCGGTTCAGACGACACGCTCTACCTCGGCAACTACCAGGACCTGGACAAGGTCGATCGCACCCAGGGCGCCATCGCCTTCGGCGAACAGAATTCCGGCGTAGCCAGTTCCGCACAGATCGTGAGCCTGTATAACGGCGGCAACCAGCCTCTGACAATCTCCAACATTGTGCTCTCCGGCTCCTCATCTGGCTTCGCCATGACGGCAACCACAACCAACAGTTGCATCAATGGGACTAACTTCGCGACCGTCGCCGTCGGCGCCCTCTGCCAGATTTCAGTGACCATCACGCCGCCTCACGCTGGCAGCTTCACTGGCTCCATCACCTTCACCACCAACTCCGGCAACAACTCCAAATCCACAGCCGTCGTTGCCCTCACTGGCTATGTCAACGGGATCTACCTCACCGTCTCACCCGATCCTGTCGCGTTCGGCAACCAGGTAACCGGCGCCACCAGCGCGGCGATGACTGCGACTGTCACCAACAACGGATTTCTCTATTCCGCCGACGTCGGTGGGCCCGCCGAGGTCCAGACCGACAGTGCCTTCAACCCCACTCTCGGTACTTGCGCCGGCACTTCACTTGCCGTCGGCCAGTCCTGCCAGATGAGCATCACTTTTGACCCGTCGCTCCAGCAGCCCTACAACGACACCATCACCTTCCAGGGATCCTCCAGCGGAGGCGGGCCCAACCTGACCACCACCTTCGGCGTCACCGGTACCGGCACTCCCCCGCCCGCCACCACCGCGACCCTCACCCCCAATCCCCAGGACTTCACCGGCCAGGTCATCAACACCACCAGCGCCCCGGCCATGTTCACCCTCACCAACAACAGCGCCACCGCTCTCAGCAGCATCGTCCCCACCATCGCCGGGGGCAACGCCGCTGACTTCACCCTGCTCACCACCGGAACCAACATCTGCGGCAGCACGCTTGCCGGCAGCGCCACCTGCAACCTCTACGTCACCTTCACGCCCAGCGCAACCGGCAGCGAGTCCACAACCCTGTCCATCACCGACAACGCCAGCAACACCCCGCAGACCGCCACCATCAACGGCGCCGGCGTATCCTTCGTCTCCAATGTCGGCGCCGCCGAAGCATTCCAGGCCGTCACCGTCACCATCGCCACCGCCGGAACACCCTCCTCGATCCAGGTGCTCACCCAGGGCGCAGCCAACCTCGACTTCACTGAAACTACCGGTGGAACCTGCTCCACCACAACCGCCTACACCGCAGGCCAAACCTGCACCGTCAACGTGGTCTTCAAGCCCAGGGCCGCCGGAACCCGCACTGGCGCCGTCCTGCTCACCGACGCAAGCGGGAACACCCTCGGAACCACTTTCCTGCCCGGCGCCGCCAGCGGCCCGCAGATCCAGTTCAATTCCAACTTCCAGGCGCAAGTTACCGTACTCCCAAACACCCCGGTCACCAACTACCCACTTGGCGTGGCCGTCGACGCTGCCGGGAACGTCTACGCCACCGATGCCGCGCACGACGTGCTCCTCAAGATTCCCTATAGCGGCGGCACCTACGGCGCACCCGTCACCATCGCCAGCGGATTCGGCGGAAGCGGTCCCTATGGCGTAGCCGTCGACGGCGCAGGCAACGTCTTCGCATCCGACTACAGCAACAGCCAGGTCCTGGAATTCCCCTGGAACGGCACCGCCTACGGAACTCAGGTTGTGGTAGTCAACGGCTTCGTTCCGCAGGCCCTCACGGTAGATCAGAAAGACAATCTCTACGTCGGCAGCAGCTCCGGGACCTTCTACAAAATCCCTTGGGACGGTACCTCCTTCGGCACGCCGGTAGCGCTGGCCCTCACCAAGCTCTACAACGCACTCGGTATCGTGGTGGACTCGGCGGAGAACATCTTTGCGGTCTCCGGGACCTGCAGCGGATCCCCTTGCACCTATGGCATCGAGGAACTTCCCTGGACCGGAAGCGGCTACGGCGCGCAGACCACCGTGGCGTCGGTGGCCGGCGATCCGGTTTCGTCCATTGCCATCGATGGCCTGGGCAATCTCTACGTCTCCAACGCCGTTGGACTCTCGGTGGAAGAGTTTCTGCGGACTGGAAACACCTTTGGTACCCCGATCAACTACCCATTTAATTTCGGAACATTTCCGAAAGCAATCGCCGTCGACGGCGGCGGCAATATCTATGCGACCCCCGGCTTCGGTGGCGGAGTCTATCGCCTTACCCGGGACTCCGCCCCATCGCTCACCTTCGCAACCACCAACCAGGGTTCCACCAGCACCGACAGCCCCCAGACCGTCACCATCACCAACGCTGGAAACGCGGCTCTCACGCTGTCCGCTGCAACCGATCCAGCCTATCCGGCCGACTTCCCCGAGAACACCGCGGGCTCAAATCTCTGCGCCTCACAGGCCTCACTCGCCCCGAATGCGAGTTGCTCTATCTCGATAAATTTCACCCCCACCGGCGGAAGTTCATACAGTGAGAATGTCGTCCTCACCGACAACAACCTCAACGTAGCAAACGCCACCCAGGACATCCCGGTCAGCGGCAATGGCGTCGGCGTTGTCGTCAACCCCACCGCATCCCTGTCGCCGAACCCGCTTCCCTTCGGTGGCCAGGTCTACCTCGCCACCAGCGGCATACAGGTCGCCACCCTCACCAACACCAGCACGGTTGCACTCACCGGCCTCTCCTTCTCGCTCGTTGGAGACAACCCCGGCGACTTCGCCTACTCCACCACCGGCGCCAACGGCTGCACAACCACCCTGGCAGCCGGCGCGACCTGCAACATCTACCTCACCTTCACTCCCTCGGCGGCATCCACCGAGTCGGCAACCCTTGAAGCCAACTTCACCGGCGCTCCCACCCCTGGCGCGGACACCCTGCTCACCGGCCAGGGCGTAGCCTTCTCAGCCAATGTTGGCTCCACAGAAACTGCGCAATCGGTCACCGCTTACTTTGCTCAGGCGGGAACCCTCACTTCGGTCCAGGTGCTCACCCAGGGCGCTACGGGCCTCGACTTTACCGAGGCTACCGTGACCAAAACCTTGCAGCCCCAAAATAACCAGCCCTGCGCTATTGGGAACACTTATGCGGCGGGCCAAACCTGCACAGTCAGCGTCGTGTTTGCCCCACAGGCTCCCGGATCGCGTCCCGGCTCGATCCTGCTCACTGACTCCAGCCACAATGTCCTCAGCACAACCTACCTGCCTGGAACGGGATTCGGACCCGAGATCGTCTTCAACACCGGGGTCAAGTCCACGCTGCCGTCCTACTCGGGCGGTAACTACAGCTCGCCGCTCGGAGTTACAGTGGACGCCGCGCTCAACGTCTACGTAGCCGACACGCTCAATAGCCGGATCATCAAGATTCCGTGGACTGGCAGCGCTTACGGCACGCCCATCAACATTACCGCTGCAGGCATTCTGTCCAACCCCGGCGGCATTGCCGTGGATGGAAACGGCAACCTCTTCATCGCCGACACCAGCGACAACCAGATCGTCGAGGTTCCCTGGAACGGCTCAACCTACGGCGCCCGAGTCATTCTGGACAATAGTGGCCTGCCCGCCGCGTATGGCATCGCGGTCGATGCAACCGGCAATCTCTTCTTCTCCGATTCCATCAACGAGAAGGTATTCGAAATGGCGTGGACCGGCACAGCCTATGCCTCGCCTGTGACCCTGACTCAAGCCACTGGACTCCATGCTCCCCATGGACTAGCCACGGACTCCAGCCTCAATCTCTACATCGCCGATTCCGACGACAGCCAGATCGTCGAATTGCCGCATCAAACCAGCGGCTTCGGCGCTGAGATCGTCTTGCCGGCCACCAATCTCTTCTATCCTGAAGCCGTTGCCGTTGACGCCGCCGGGGATGTCTATATCGCCAACTCCGACGCCGCCTCGGTGGTTGAATTGCCTTACAACGGCAGCTCCTACGGCGCCCAGATCACCGTTCCCTTCGGCATTCTCGGCACCGCCAACGGCCTGGCAGTGGACGGCAACGGAAACATCTACGTCGCCGATGCCACCAACAACAACGTGGTCAAACTGACCGTCTCCGGTCCACCCACGCTCACCTTCGCGAGCACCAACGTCGGTTCCACCAGCTCAGACAGCCCCAAGACCGTCCCGCTCTTCAACATCGGCAATGGCGATCTGACGCTCAACGCGGCTGTGTCGTACCCAACCAGCTTCCCCGAAAACACCAAGGACACCAAACTGTGCGCAAATGGCACGCCGATCATTCCCGGCTCCGGTTGCGAAATCTCCGTCAACTTCACCCCAGCCACCAGCGGGCCGCTCAGTGGCAACGTGGTCCTCACCGACAACGATCTCAACGGTACCAACGTCACACAGTCCATCCCCGTCAGCGGGAACGGCGTCGCTGCCACACCCGTCGCCACACTCACACCTTCTCTCTCATTCCCCAATACCACCGCAGGGTCTGCCTCAACGGCAATGATCGCAACCCTGTCCGCCACCGGCGCAACGCTGAATATAAGCAGCATCGCAATTGGCGGCACAAATCCCCCTGATTTCAAGATCGCTACCGGCACCGATGCCTGCGGAAACACCCTGGCCGCCAACGCCAGTTGCAGCATCTATGTCACCTTCAATCCGGCAACTGCAACCGGCTACGCGGCAACTCTCATAGTCACAGACAACGCATCGCCCACAACCCAATCTTCCGCCCTCAACGGCACCGGCACCGCGGCCCCGGTGTCCACCGCCAGCCTCACTCCTAATCCGTACGTCTTCCCCACTGCCAGCGTCGGCGGGGGGGAACAATCTGGTTATGGAAACCAGACCACGCCCATGATCACGGTGACCAACACCGGAACCACGCCCATCACATTCACAGGAAGCACGCCCTTCACCATCGTCGGACCCCAGAACACTCCCTTCAGCGTCTATCCGAACGGCACATGCGAAAGCTTCGTGGACTTTTCTTCAGCCATGCCGCCCGGCGGCTCCTGCACCATCACTGTCGACTTCTATCCGCCCACCCCTGGCGCATTCGCTGCAACTCTCTCGGTGGCAGACAGCGCTTCCAACTCTCCGCAGACCATCACCCTCTTCGGCACCGGTGAGGAACCCCAGTTGCAGTTCTTCCCCGCGCAATTGAACATTCTGGCAGGCAATGAATCGTCGCCTGGCGGATCAGGTCCAGGTGAATCCGGCGACGGCGGCCTCGCCACCTCCGCGACCCTTGACGGAGGATACGGAATCGTTCTGGATCCGTCCGGCAATCTCTACTTCAGCGACTACGACCTGAATACCGTCAGGCAAATCAACACCAATGGGAACATCAACGTCTTCGCCGGCGCTCCCAACGGCACAGGCGGCGATAGTGGCGACAACGGCCCCGCCGCCAGCGCCATGCTCCACGCACCGGAGCAGGTCACCTTCGATCCCTTCGGAAACTTCTACATTGCCGACCGCGACAACAACGCCGTGCGGGTAGTCAATCCGGCTGGAACCATCAGTACCTTCTACGGCCCCGGCAGCTCGCTCACCGGCCCAGCGCTGAACAATCCCTTCGGCGTGGCCAGCGACACCAACGGCAACGTCTACATCGCCGATTTGTACTACACGGTTCTCAAGGTCACCCCCAGCGGCACCGTCACCACCTTTGCCGGCACCGGTGTCGAGGGATACACCGGCGACAATGGTCCCGCCGCTCAGGCAACGCTGGGCCAGATCCGCCAGATAGCCACCGACCTCGCCGGCAATGTCTTTATTGCGGACTTCACCAATGGCGTCGTACGCAAGGTCGACACCACCGGAACCATCACCACCTACGCGGGTGGCGGAACAGCCGCAGTGACAATTGCGCCCCAGTCGGCAACCGCAGTAAATCTGAATACCGGTCCGCTCGCTCTCGCAACAGATCCCAACGGCGACCTCTACGTGATTGGCGGCTCCGGAAGCGGTCAGGGCCAGCTCTACTTCATCAACACCAGTCAGCAAATCTCCTTGATCGCCGGCGGCGGACAGGCGGCAGGCTCCGGCGTTGTCGCCACTACCGCGGACATCAACCCCGGTGGCGTCGCAGTCGATGCCTTCGGCAATGTCTACCTCAACGATCCCTACAACCACGTCATCTCGGAGATCGGCCCCGACGGCGATCTGGTCTTCCCCGGCACCAGCGTGGGGTCCACCAGCGCGCCGCAGACCATTACCCTCACCAATACGGGCAACTCGCAGCTCTATTTCGCCAACCAGTACGAACAAGGCAGCGTTGTTCCCGCAAAGGCCCACCCCGCGCATGCGCCACGCAAGGATGCGCAAAGCTCTCACCCGAACGTCGTCGATTTCACAACCTACGGCGCCGTCTCTGGCCCCTTTGCCATCGCCTCGGGCGGAACCTGCAACTTCGACAATGGAATCCCCGCCGGCCAAAGCTGCACCATGAACGTGACCTTCACCCCAACCTCGACGGGCCAGGCCTCGGGCAGCATCTCGCTTTACACCGATCTAGGCGCCAACAGCAGCGACCACCTCAACACGGTTCTGCTATCCGGCACCGGTGCGCAGGCAACCGCCCCTGCCGTCACCCTCAATCCGACCCCGCTCGCCTTCCCCAGCACCAACTCGGGAACCACCAGCGCAGCGCTAACCTCCACCCTCACCAACTCCGGGACCGGACCGCTCACCATCACCGCAACCGCCCTCGCCGGCGCCAACTCCGGCGACTTCACCGAAAGCGACAACTGCGTCAGCTCCAGCCCCATCGCGGCCAACGGAACCTGCACCATCACTGTCAAGTTCGCGCCAGCCGCCACAGGCAGCTTCAACGCGTCCGTCTCCATCACCGACAATGCGTCCAACTCACCGCAGTCCCTGCCGCTCTCCGGCACGGGAACCGCCCCAGCCGTCACGCTGAATCCAACCCCACTCGCCTTCCCCAGTACCCTCGCAGGAAGCACCAGCTCAGCGTTAACCTCTACCCTCACCAACTCTGGGACCGGACCGCTCACCATCACCGCGACTGCCCTCGCCGGCGCCAACCCCAGCGACTTCACAGAAAGCGACAACTGCGTCAGCTCCAGCCCCATCGCCGTCAACGGAATATGCACCATCACCGTCAAGTTCGCGCCAGCCGCTGCTGGAAGCTTTAACGCGTCTGTCTCCATCACCGACAGCGCATTCAACTCACCGCAGTCCCTGCCGCTCTCCGGCACAGGCACTGCGGCGCCGAACTTCACCATCTCCGCCACGCCCGCCACGCAAACCGTCACCGCTGGAACCACCGCCACCTACACCGTCACCGTGGACGGAACCAACGGGTTCGGCGCCAACGTCAGCCTCGCCGTCACAGGCTATCCACCCGGTTCCACCGTCACCTTCTCGCCGCCGCAGATCAACCCCGGCGACGGCCCGGCGACCTCCAAGCTGACCGTCCTCACCCCAGCCGGCCTGCTCGCACAGTCCGCGCCTCCCACTGGCTTCTGGCCTCTGGCCACGCCAACCCTCGCGCTGCTGCTGCTCATGCCCTTCCGCCGCTGGCGCCGGGCGTTCAAGGGCAGGGTGCTTCTGCTCGTGCTCGGCATCGCTTCGCTCGCAACCGCTGCTGCCCTCACCGGCTGCGGCGGCGGATTCGCCCTTCCCCAAACCCAGCAGACCTACACGCTCACCGTCACCGGAACGGGCGGATCAGACACCCATTCAACCACCGTCCAGCTCACCGTGCAGTAAAGGAGACACCATGCGAATCAGGACCAAAGCCTTCTACGCCCTGTTGTTGACCATCGCCGTGGTCTCCGCCGTTTCTGCCGCTGCCCAGGCGCCCCCTACCGCGCCTGCCGCCGAAAGCCCACGCCGCGCCGAACTCGCCGTCGACTACACCTACATCCACAGCAACGCGCCTCCCGGCGGCTGCGGCTGCTTCAACATGAACGGCGGCAGCGTCATATTCGCCTGGCCCGTCAAACCCGGCCGCGTGGCCATCGCCGCGGATCTCACCATCGACGGCTCCAGCGAAGCCATCAGCGCACACAACTTCAACCTCACGCTGGGAACCTTCACGGTCGGTCCCCGCTACCTGCTGCCTGTCCACCACTTCCCCATCCAGCCCTACGTACAGGTGCTCTTCGGCGCAGCTCGCGCAAGCGGTTCCCTGGTCAATGGCAAGACGCCCGCCTCAATCGACAGGTCCGCCGAATTCGCTACCAACTTCGGCGGCGGCGCCGACCTGCGCATCAACCCAACCTTCTCCATCCGCCTGGCCGAGGCCGACTACCTGCTCACCACCTTCAACAACGGAGTGAACGACCACCAGAACAACACCCGCCTCAGCTCAGGAATCGTGCTTCACTTCTAAGCCTCATTTCTCGCGAGCGGCGAAACATCGCAGCGCCGATCTCCCGATCGGCTGTCCTGAGGGCCTCCCCGCCCTCAGAGGCCTTATCGGATGAACCAACCGGGCGTTGGTAAACCGACTGTTCACTCATTCACTTTTCGCTCGTTCACTTATTCACCCATTCACTTGTTCACTCATGCACTGATTCACTCATTCACTTGTTCACTGCCTCACCAGCAAACTCCGCCCAAGAGGACTAAAGTGGAATGGTTGAGCTTCTACGCAACCAGCAAGGTGGGGTATAGAATTGCCCGAATCTATCGATTGGCCTCTCAAGTCACAGCCGGCCCGGCCACGGCGTCGCATCTTCCTCGTCCTCTTCGCCATCGCCGCAGTCATTCTCTTTTCCGCTCGCACCGCACTTTCCTACTGGGTCGATCTGCTCTGGTTCCGCTCCCTCGGCTACAGTGAGGTCTTCTGGAAATCCCAAAGTATCGCCTGGGGAATCTTCTTCGGCTTTGCCGCAGCCACGTTCCTGATCCTTTACGGCGCATTCTCCCTGCTCAAGCGCGCCCACGCCGCCGACCTGCCCGGCAACCACACCATCTACATCGGCGGCAATCCCATCAACCTCCCCGTTGCGCCGGTTCTCCACGCCATTGCGATCATCATCGCCCTGCTCATCTCACTGGCCACCGGCGCGGCCATGCAAGGACAGTGGCCTACCCTCGCGCTTTATTGGTACGCGCCCCACGCCACCGGCGCAGTCACCGATCCCATCTTCGGATTGCCCCTCAACTTCTATCTCTTCACCCTGCCCGCCTGGCAACTCATTGCCGGCTGGCTGCTCACTCTTTCGGTCATCGTCACCATCCTCGCGGTCGTGTTTCTGCTTGTCGCCGGCAGCGCCCGCGCCATTGAAACCCGCCTCAGGTCCCGCTTTGAACTGCCCTGGCGCGGTCTCTCCTTCGCCGGCGGATTCCTCCTGCTCACCCTGGCCCTGCGTGTCTATCTCAGCCGCTTCGAGCAGCTCTTCGACCACCACACCATCTTCGACGGCGTCGCCTACACCGGCGCACACGTCACCCTCGCCGGAATGCTCCTGGTCTGCGCGGCTCTCATTCTCGGAGCCGCCATCGCATTTGCCGCGGCCATCTTCGGCCCGCGCGGCCGCTGGCTGGTCGCCGCCGTCCTTCCCGCTGCCCTCTGCTACGTCGGTCTCGGCATCGTCAGTTGGTACGTCTCAAGCTTCATCGTCAAGCCCAATGAACTGGTCCGCGAGCAGCCCTACATCGTCAACAACATCCAGATGACCCGCCAGGCTTACGGCCTCGACCGCTTCACTCAAACTGAATTCCCCGCTGAAACCACCGTCGGCGCCACCGACCCCGCCAACAACCAGCCCACCCTACAGAACATCCGCCTCTGGGACGTCCAGGCACTCAAAGACACCCTCAGCCAGATCCAGGAAATCCGCACCTACTACGAATTCCCCGACATCGACATCGATCGCTACACCATCGACGGCGCCCAGCGCGAAGTCATGCTGGCCACGCGCGAACTCAACGTCAACAAGCTCCCCGAGAGCAGCCGCAACTGGATCAACGACAAGCTCATCTACACCCACGGCTACGGCATCACCATGAACCCCGTGAACGGCTTCACCACCGAAGGACTGCCCACGCTCCTGCTCTCCAACATGCCCGTCCAGAGCACCGTCCCAGGCCTGAGTGTCACCCGCCCCGAGATCTATTTTGGGGAGGTGACCAACACCGATGTCTACGTAAAAACCCATCAGCAGGAGTTCAACTACCCCGAAGGCCAGACCAACAACTTGACCTCGTATCAAGGCGACGGCGGCATTGTTCTAGGCGGATTCTTCCGCCGTCTGCTGCTCGCCTTCGATCGCGGCGACATCACCAAGCTTCCCTTCAACCAGGATGTCAACTCCGAGAGCCGCCTGCTCATGCGCCGCAACGTCCGCGATCGCGTCGCTGCCCTCGCGCCCTTTCTCACCTTCGATCAGGATCCCTACATCGTCATTGGCGAAGACGGCCGCCTCAACTGGGTGATGGACGCCTTCACCACCTCCGACACCTACCCCTACTCCAGTCACTACACCCTCAACGGCAGCTCAATCAACTACATGCGCAACAGCGTCAAGGCAGTCATCGACGCCTACGACGGCACCACCACCTTCTACATCTTCGACAACGAAGATCCCATCCTGGCTGCCTATCGCGGCATCTTCCCGTCGCTCTTCAAAGACGCCTCCGCCATGCCCGCCGGCCTCCACAAGCACGTCCGCTATCCCGAAATGCTTCTCCAGCTCCAGGCCGAGGTGTACGGCCTCTACCACATGACCAATCCCGAGGTCTTCTACAACCGCGAAGACCTGTGGACCGTCGCCACCCAATCGACAAGCCAGGCTAACGGGCAGGCCATTCAGCCCATGCAACCGAACTTTGTCCTCATGAAGCTGCCCGGCGAATCCGGTCTCGAGTTTGTCGAGATTCTCCCCTTCACACCCTCCAACCGCAACAACCTCATCGGCTGGATCGCCGGACGCAGCGACGGCGCCAACTACGGCACCTCGGTGGTCTACGACTTCCCCAAGACCCGCCTGGTCGACGGCCCGCAGCAGATCGAAGCGCGCATCGACCAGAACGCGCAGCTCTCCGGCCAGCTCACGCTGTGGAATCAGCAGGGCTCACGCGTCCTCCGCGGCAGCCTCATCGTCATTCCCTGCGGAAAGGCCCTGCTCTACGCCGAGCCCATCTACCTGCAAGCCAACAACAGCCCCATGCCGGAGCTGCGCCTGGTCGTCCTCGCCCTGCAGGACCGCCTGGCCTACGCACCAACCTTCGAAGCAGCCCTGGCGTCTTTGTATGGGTCTGAATCCTCGACGCTCAACAGCAGCGAAGCCCCTCCGGCAGCAGCCGTTCCCGGCGCGCCCTCTCCGGCAAAGGGGACCGCCCCAACCCAACCAGCCTCCGACCTCAACGGGCTCATCTCCCAGGCGGGCAAGAACTTTTCCGATTACCAGCGGCTCACCTCGGAAGGCAAGCTAGCCGAGGCCGGCCAGAAGCTGGATGATCTGAAGCGCGTCCTCGACAAACTCAACGCGCAGAAGCGGTAAAGGTGGATGAAACTAAGTGTCCCAGGTCCCGATTCTGGGACCTGGGATTGAAAACCACATCGCACGGCCGGCTTTGAATGGGCACGACTTCACAGCTTGCGGAAAACTCCGCCTTGACGTAGATGTGCGAAGGGGCACGACTTCACAGCTTGCGGAAAAGCTCCGCCTTGACGTAGATGTGCGAAGGGGCACGACTTCAGTCGTGCCATAAGCTGTTTAAAATGAGAGAATGGGGCTTCAGCCCCTGCACGAATTCCGCAGATTCAACCCCGAACCAGGCCTTTTCCCGCAGCCTTCTCAGCCCCTGAGAGAAGCCCTCGGGGCAACCGGAATGAAGCTCATCTTCCCTCGCAATTAGCTGATCTCCAGAAACACATACACATCGCACCGAAGCTGGTGCGTCTCCGGAAAGCCTCAGCTCCGCAGGCGCGTCAGCAGATCCTGTGGATGCACCGGCTTGGCCAGAATCTCAAACTCGTACCCCTGCGCCCGCGCCTTTTCCAGCAGATCCGCGGTCGCCGCCTGCCCTGAGAACAGCAGAACCTTTATAGTGGGCAGCAGTTGTCTGATCTGGATGGCCGCGTCGATCCCATTCAGCTCGCCCATGATCACATCGGAAATCAACATGTTCGGCTTGAACTCGGGAACCACCTCAAGCGCCTTTTCGCTTGAATAGACTGCTCGCGCCTCAAATCCGCTCTGATTCAGGATCATGGCAAGCGTGTCGGCGATCACTCGTTCGTCGTCGGCAACCAGCACCTTGGGTTTCGCTATCGTTTCAGGCATACTCTCCTAGACGTGCATTTGGTTCGCCGGGACGGCATCTAAACAGGGGAAATTTACCTGTCCTGGCCTTGGGGAATCGCGAGCATCTCTGGCGGAATCGTTTTCCAGAATGATACGCTCTTTTTTGAGCAACTCAAGCATTCATCTTAAACCGGCGCAGGGTTAACCGCGGAGTACGCCCCACCCCTCCCGAAACCAGACGCGCGACAATTCATCTGGCAGCAACTGGACTTACCTACACTAGGGCCTGTTCACACTACCCAGACGGTGGCGCCGGGAGCCAACTTTTTCGAGTTCAAGGAATGAGGAGTGACGCATACCGGGTGTATGCTAGCGACGATTGACGCAGAAATCGGGAAAATTGGCCCCGGCCCTTCGGGTTGCGGCGAAAATCCGGCCATACTTCATTCTCGCCCTCGACGGTGGACCCGCCACAGCCCTCGGGCTCGGCTTCGTCTGGCCGGATTTTCGTCCGCAACGCCATCCGCCTGGGTAGTGTGATCAGGCCCTGGCAACATCAACCGGTCGCACCATTCACAGCCCAACCCTATCCGGAGAACCTGCATGCAGGAAGCCGTCATCCCCAACCAGCCCACCGTCGCGACCCCACCCGCCGACGCCATCATTCGCGCCGAAAAAATCGAAAAGTACTACGCCCAGCCCAGCGAAAACCGCATCCAGGTCATCGCCGCCACCGATCTCTCCATCGTTCCCGGCGAAATTCTGGCGCTTCTCGGCCCCTCCGGCTCCGGTAAATCCACCATGCTCCGCATGTTAACTGGCCTCTCCACCCCCACCGCCGGCCAGGTCTACTGGCATGAAAAGCCCATCTCCGAAGTCGAAATCAACGTCTCCATCGTCTTCCAGAGCTTCGCGCTCTTTCCCTGGCTCACCGTGCTTGAGAACGTTGAAGCCCCGCTCCAGGCCCGCGGCGTCAGCCCCGAAGAGCGCCGCGAACGCAGCATGAAGATGCTCGACACGGTCGGCCTCGACGGCTTTGAAGCGGCTTACCCCAAGGAGCTCTCCGGCGGCATGAAGCAGCGTGTCGGCTTCGCCCGCGCCCTCGTCGTCGAACCCGAAGTCCTCTTCATGGATGAGCCCTTCTCGGCCCTCGACGTCCTCACCGCCGAGAACCTCCGCTCTGAACTCCTCGAACTCTGGGCCAACAAAACCATGCCCACCAAGGCCGTCTTCATCGTCACCCACAACATTGAAGAAGCCGTCCTGCTCGCCGACCGCATCATCGTCCTCGGCCGCAACCCCGGCCACATCCGCACCGACTTCCGGGTTCAGCTCCCGCAGCCCCGCGACCGCAAATCCGAGCCCTTCACCAACCTCGTCGACTACATCTACAAGGTGCTCACCAAGCCCGACGTCGCTCCCGCCCAGGCCCCCGACCAGCAAACCGGCGCCAAGGTCCGCGACCAGCGCCAGATGCACTACCAGATGTTGCCCCACGCCCGCCCCGGCGGCATGGCCGGCCTCCTTGAACTGCTCCTCGACAAGGGCGGACGCGACGACATCTACCGCCTCGCCGACGACCTGGCCTTTGAAATCGACGACCTGCTCCCCATCGTCGATGCCGCCCAGCTCCTCGGCTTCCTCAAAATCGAGGAAGGCGACGCCGCCATCACCCCCAGCGGCGCCGAGTTCGCCAACTCCGAAATTCTCCGCCAGAAGGAACTCTTCCGCGACGCCGCCGTCGCAAACGTCCTCCTCCTGCGCCAGATTCGTCGCGCCCTCGAATCCAAAAGCGACCACTCCGTCCCCGAAGACTTCTTCCTCGACATGCTCGACGAGCAGTTCAGTGAAGAAGAATGTCTCCGCCAGATGGAGACCGCCGTCACCTGGGGCCGCTACGCCGAATTATTCGACTTTGACGCCGCCCGCAGGCGCTTTGTACTTCCTGATGCGCAGGATGAAGAAATCGCAGCAAGCGAGAGTGAAGAGTGAACTTACAGCATCCACTCGCACGCACTCTCGTTACCTCGCGCACCTGGCCCGTCGTCATCGATTCGGCCGTGGCTGCATGCGGCCTTGCCATCTTTTTTGCCATTGTCAGCACCGGCAGATACTGGCTCAGCAAGCCCGCCCCCATCGCTGAAATCTCTCACTCCATCAGCGCCCTGCCGCTCTACGCCTTCTACTCCATCGTGCGCATCGGCATCGCTTACCTGCTCAGCCTCGTCTTTGCCATCGCCTACGGCTACATCGCCGCCTACAATCCGCGCATTGAGCCATGGATGGTCGCCGTCCTCGACATTCTCCAGTCCATCCCCGTCCTCAGCTTCCTGCCGCCTGTTGTCCTGTTCATGGTCGCCCTCATTCCCGGCCATCAATTGGGAATTGAATTAGCCGTCATCTTGCTCATCTTCACCGGGCAGGTATGGAACCTGGCCTTCAGTTTTTACTCCTCCCTCAAATCCATCCCCCGCGAAATGACTGAAGCCTCGCGCATCTATCGCTACTCCGCCTGGCAGCGCTTCTGGCAGCTTGAGATGCCCTACGCCGCCATCGGCCTGGTCTGGAACTCCATCGTCTCCGTCGCCGGCGGATGGTTCGCCCTCATCGCCTGCGAAATCTCCCCTTTCGCCAATTACACCTATCAGCTCCCGGGCATCGGAAGCTATCTCCAGGTCGCAACCAACACCGGCGATTACCGGGCGCTGGCCTTCGGCATCGGCACCGTCATTCTGATCGTCGTCGCCACCGATCAGCTCATCTGGCGTCCGCTCATCGCCTGGAGCGACAAGTTCAAATTCGAACAGGTCGAGTCCGCCGACCGTGTTCGCTCGCCGATTCTCGCTCTTCTGCGCCGTTCCAGCCTCCTCAGTTCGCTCCCCAGCCGTGTCTGGACCAGCATCGAAGAGCCAATCTACCGCCGGCTCTCCCGCACCAAAGAATGTCGCATCGTCCATCCCGTCGACGAGGAGAAATCCACTCGGACCTCCGTCTGGTTTTATCTTCTGGCAGTCGCAGCCGTCTGCGTCGTCGGCTGGGGAGCGCTGCAGGCCGTCATCATGCTGAGAACGGTCACTTGGCCTGACCTGAAGCTGCTCTTCGAAGGCGCTGCCGCAACCTTCGGCCGTGTCAACGCCGCCCTCCTGATCTCAGCTCTCTGGACTGTCCCCGTCGGAGTCGCCATCGGCCTCAATCCGCGCCTCTCCCGCATCGTCCAGCCCACCGCCCAGGTGCTGGCATCCATCCCCGCCACGGCCTTTTTCCCCATCATCCTCATTGGCCTGGTCAAGATCGGCGGCGGCCTCGGAATCGGATCAATCGCCCTCATGCTCCTCGGCACCCAGTGGTACATCCTCTTCAACGTCATCGCCGGTGCCATGTCCATCCCCTCCGACCTCCGCGAAGTCAGCGAACTCTATCACTTCACCCGCTGGCAGCGCTGGACCAAACTCATCCTCCCCGGAATCTTTCCCTACCTCATCACGGGCATGGTGACGGCCTCCGGCGGCGCATGGAACGCCTCCGTCTACGCCGAATACTCCCACCTTAAAGACAGCACTCTCCAAACCATCGGCCTCGGCGCCGAGATCAGCTCCGCCACCGACAGCGGACGCTTCCCCATCATCCTGCTCGCCACCATCATGATCTCGCTGATGGTCGTTACCATGAACCGCCTGGTCTGGCGCCGCCTCTACCACCTCGCCGAATCCCGCTATAAACTGGAAGGCTGACGGGAGAGAGCGGAGCTGGCCGCGCTGCGCGCGTGTTAGCGGTGGTAGCGGCCGGGCCTTTGCTAACTCCGCTAGCTCCGCTCACACCGCTAACTCCGCTTCCCCAGGAGGCGCCAATGATCCGTGCATGTCTCATCGGCTTCGGCATGGCCGGCCGCGTCTTTCACGCCCCGCTCCTCTCCTCGGTCGAGGGCCTGGAACTCGCCGCCGTCGTCGAGCGCAATTCCTCCAACGCCGCCCAGCGCTATCCCGGCATCACCACCCACCGCTCCCTCGACGCCGCATTGGCCGATTCCTCCCTCAATCTCTTCGTCGTCGCCACCCCCAGCGGCACCCACTTTGAGGTCGCCAGCCAGATTCTTGAGGCCGGAAAACCCGTCGTCGTGGACAAGCCCCTGTCCACCACCGCGGCAGAAATCGCCCAACTCATTCGGCTGGCCCAGGCCCGCAACCTACCGCTCATTCCATTCCTGAACCGTCGTTGGGACAGCGACTTCCGGACAATTGCTCAACTACTCAATCAGGGTCTGCTGGGACGCCTGGTCTTCTTTGAATCCCGCTTTGACCGCTGGCGCCCCGACCCGCCGACAAACCGCCTCTGGAAGGAAGATCCCGCCCAGGGAGGCGGTGTCCTACTCGACCTCGGCACCCACTTGGCCGACCAGGCGCTCACCCTCTTCGGCAAGCCGGAGGCTGTCTCCGCCGACATCCTCTGCGAACGCGAATGGGCGCGGATTCCCGACACCTTCACCATCCGCCTGCGCTACCCCGGCTTCACGGCTGTCCTCGGCACAACCTCGCTCTCCACTTCCCCACGCCCCCGCTTCTACCTCCGCGGTGCCAGGTGCAACTACATCAAGTCCGGCCTCGACCCGCAGGAAGCCGCGCTCAACCAGGTCACCCGCATTGACGATCCACATTGGGGTGAAGAACCTCCGGCGAATTGGGGCGTCCTCGATGTAGACGAGGACGGCACGATGGTCACTCGCCCCATCAAGCCCATTCCCGGCGACTACCGCCTCTTCTACGCCGCCGTCCGCGATGCGCTTCTAGGCAAAGCTCCAGTCCCGGCCAAAGCCGTGGAAGCCTGGCGCACAGCCCGTCTCCTGGAGTGGGCCGTCGAAAGCTCCGGCCAGCGACGCGAAATCCCCTGCGACTGGAGCTGCGAACCACGCTAGGGCCTGTACTTGAACGACTTGTCCGGATAAGCCGGATGCTGCGGCACCGGCCGCGGGTCGGCATTGATCTCTTTTTCAAGCAGCTCAATCCCGGCCTGCAACTGCGCGTCGGTGCCACTGAACGTGGCGTGCGGCAAATTGTCTACCACGAAGTCCGGGTCGACGCCGTGGCCTTCAATCAGCCACTGACCGTCCGCGCTGTAGACGCCCGTCTCGGCAGCCGTCGCCACGCCGCCATCGGCCTGGAAGTTCGAGCCTGACAGCCAGATTTCCCCGCCCCATGTGCGCGTGCCAATCACCTTGCCCATCTCGAAATGTTTGAAGCCCTCGGTGAACGCCTCGCCGTCGGACGCGGTCTCCTGGTCGCACAGTACCACGATATGTCCGCGGAACGCGTATTGCATATTCCAGGCCGGGTTCCCGACCCGCGACTGCCAATAAAACCACGCCTTGCGCAGCAGGTTGGCCAGCAGCCAGGGATCGATGTTGCCGCCGTGGTTGTGGCGCACGTCGATGATCAGTCCCTGACGATCGAAAATCGGGTAGTAATCGCGCGCCCATTGGTCAATGTCGTTCGCGCCCATCGCCTGCAGATGCACGTAGCCGATGGTTCCCTTCGATTCCTGCTCGGTCTTGATCCGCCTCGTCAACTCCCACTCCGCATAGCGCAGCCGGGCGTCGTCGCGTCCGCTGATGGGCTTGGCCAGCACATCGCGCGTGTCGCCGGCTGCCGGCTTCACGCGCAGCAGCACCTGTTGGCCGGCCTTGCCGCGCAAGAGCACGCGCTCATCGGGAACCGTCAGCACGCTCTCCCCATCGATGCTGACAATCACCTCGCCCTCCTTGACTTGGGAATCGGGCCGCGCCAGCGGCGGCGCCTGGTCCGGCAGATCGGGGTCGTGCTGGTAGATGTGCTCCACCACGTCTCCGCCGGCCTTCTCATCGCGGCGCAGCACCGCGCCCAAGGTGGCAATGTCCACGTCATCGGCGGGCTTGCGGGCATCTCCGCCGCGCACAAAGGTATGCAGGGCCGACAACTCGCTCACCATCTGCGCAATGATCCCGTTCAACTCGTCGCGATCGGCCACCCGATCCACCAGCGGCAGGTAGCGATCGCGCATGGCTGTCCAGTTCACGCCATGCATGTTCTTGTCATAGAAGTAGTCGCGCTCCAAACGCCACGCATCGAGGAACAGACCGCGGAACTCCTCGCGCGGATTCGTCGAGAAGGTCCAATGCGAGACGTTGATCTCCGCCTTGGCCAGCGCCTTGGCGTCGCCCAGCCCCGAGCCCTTTGCGCCGGCGTCGACGATGTAGAAGTTGTCACCCTTGGCAATCAGCGTCTTCTTGCGGTCCAGCGAAATCTCAAAGTCCTTCACGTCGGAGAGAACAGTGTCCACCTCGTCGCCCTTGTTGGCGATGTCGAGGCATTGCACCGACTGATGCCGGCGTCCGTCGTCACCGGCCGAGAGCCAGCAAAGGCGCTTGTCCGTAGCCTGCAGACTGTCGTAGTTGCCCGGCGGAACGGGTACCTCGCTGAGCCGCGAAGCCAGATCGGTGAAATCGATCTTCACCTCGGCAGGCTTCTTCTCTTCCTTCTTGTCACCCTTCTTGTCTTCGGACTTCTCGTCTTTCTTGTCGGCGTCTGCTTTCTTCTCATCGCCCGGCTTTGCGTCCTTGCCCTTGTCGTCGCCGGGCTTGGTGTCGTTGCCCTTGTCGTCGTCCTTCTTGTCGGGATGCAGCTCATCGGCAGGGAGAAAGGGCGAGCGCAAGCCTGTGGTCAACGCAAGCTGGTAGACCTTCTCCGCGCGATCGAAGTGCGGCTGCGGCGCACGCGGCCCCCATGGCGCCTGCACCGTAGTCTTGAGATTGCGGTCGGACAGGAAGTAGAGCCATTTCCCATCCGAGCTCCACGCCGGGCTCGAACTGTTGTAGCGGTCCGAGGTCAGCGTCTCAATCTTGCCCGATTCAACATGCAGCACCTTGATCTCGTCGTACTCATTGTTCGCCGCCTGCGAATAAGCGAGCCAGCGGCTGTCGAGCGACCAGGTGAGATCACTGAATCCGCCAACCATTGATTGCGCGATGCGCTTGTCCTGTTTGGTCTTGGTGTCGTAGATCCAAAGCTGCTGATCCTTGTCGTGATACGCCAGCCAGCGGCCGTCCGGCGACGTCACGCCGTCCCAGCGCAGCACCTTGGCGTTGCTGGTCCACTGCTCGGGAGGAGCCTCGCCGTTGGCCGCGAACTTCCAGAACTCTGTCTCGCCGCTCTCGGTGGATAGCGCCACAACGTTCTTGCCGTCGGGCAGAAAGCGCGCTTCGCGATAGCGCACATCGGACTTCCCTGCCACCTTCACAATGCGGCCCGATTTCGCCGGCAGCGTGAAGACTTCGCCGCGCGCCGTGAAGACAGCGCTCGACCCATCCGGCGAGATGTGCACCGAGGTCAAGTAGTCGAGCGGCTTCTTCACCCAGTGCTCGCGCATCTGGTCGAAATCGGAAACCAGCGTGATGGGAATAACTTCTTCGTGCCCGGTCTTCAGATCGAGCAGCCACAAGTCGGAGCCCGATGCGTAGACAATGCGCCCCTCGTTGAGCGCGGCCGATTCAACATCGAAGATCTTCTGGTGGCTTTCCTGCTTCACGCCGTGCCCGTCCGCATCCATCGAATAGACATTCATCACGCCGTCACGGTCAGAGAGGAAGTAGAGCCGGCCATTCGCGAACATGGGGTTGGTCGATGTGCCGGGCCAGTCCGCGGTCAGCGGCACAGCCTCGTTCCTGCCGTCGAACTTCCACAGATTCTCATTCCAGCCGCCCTTGTAGCGCTTGGTCTGGCTCCACTGGTGAAACCAGCGGGTGAAAAACAGCGACTGACCGTCGGCGGAATACGCGGCCTCGGCGGCCTGGGCCAGCGGAACAATCTCCCGCGTGCCGTGGCTGTCGATCAGCACCAATTCGTCTCCCGGCAGCGTGGAGTACCGCTGGGTGGCCACGATCAGCCGGCCGTCGGGCGTCCATCCGGCCGGTTCCGAACTACCATCCCAGGTGCGCCGCTCGGGCAATCCGCCCTCAACCGGCATGGTGTAGACCTCGACCGGCCCCTCGTAACTCGCGCTGAAGGCAACCGACTTCCCATCCGGCGAGATACCCGCGTGCGTCTCCCGTCCCGCGGCGGAGGTGAGCCGATGCGCCGCACCACCGTGAACATCCACCGACCACAGATCGCCCTCGGAGGTAAACAGGACGGTCTCGCCATGCAGCGCTGGGTCAGTGTAGTAGCCGCGATGCAGAGGCGGCGCGTCTGGAGCCTGGGGTGCGGCCAGAAGGATCATCGGCGCAGCGGCAAGGCAGAGCGAACAGGCGACGACAAGCTGGCGCAGGGATCTTTGAGAGAACATTCGGCGGAACTCCTTGAGAATTGAGCGAAATCGGACGCTGAAAGGGGCAAATTGGGAGAACGGGCTGACCGGCACCGAGCGCGCCGGCCTGGACGAGCAGGTCGCGCCCTTGAGCTCAGGTCGCTGAAGAACCAATGTATCAGTCCCCCACCCTCTTTGCCGACCCACGGGGGAATGAAACCTATATAGGCCAATGCCACAGCCAACTCGCTAACTTGCCATGTCCGTGAAGCGGACGCTAACTTGCTGAATTGATACACACAATCCTTACCGCACCTTCTTCCAAATTGTTCAAATCCAGGTCCAATCGACACCCTGTTTCTTATCAGTGAGGACGTTCCTGGCGCACGATTTGTTCCGCACCAAAGGCCTGAGAAGAATTCAGGCGAAAATCTGTCTGAAGTCTTCAGAATTGGCCTGCCGCGGGCACTCCTTTCCTGCGAGACGCCAGGCCCTGGTCAAAGAGTGGCGTCGCCCTGTGGAAATCTCTTAGCAACTAAATGATTAGTTTCGCGTCTGAATAGACAAGGAAACGCGACGCACAGTTCCCTGGACGTTCAGACTCTATGCCTCCCAAGAGATCCATCACGCTCACCCAGGCTGAACTTCGCCTGATGAAGGTCCTCTGGGACCATGGCGAATCGACCGTCGCCAACATGGTTTCAGTCGTTTCCGATGAGGCGCCTCTGGCCTACACCTCCGTGCTCACCACCATTCGCATCCTCGAAACCAAGGGCTACGTCAGCCACCGCCAGGATGGCCGAGCCTTCCTCTATTGCTCCGCAATCGGCGAGCTCGAGGCCAGCCGCTCCGAGGTTCGCCACGTGCTGCAACGGTTCTTCGGCAACTCGCGCGAGCGGCTTCTGCTCTCGCTTTTGGGCGACGACCAGATTACCCCGAGCGAGCTCAAACGTCTCAAAGAAGCCATCGCCCTCGCTCCGGACGATGCACAGGAGGAGCGCTAGATGAATACCCTCTTCCACGCTCCTTCCATCTATTCATCGATAGCCGTAAGCGCTCTGTTCTCAGCTATCTGGGAAGGCCTCATCCTGGCTTCCTGCGTGGCTGTCTGCCTGCGCCTGCTGCCCGGCCTGAGCGCCGCGGCCCGGTCGATTGTCTGGCTCAACGTCTTTCTGTTGATCGCTCTGCTGCCTCTTCTTCCCTCGCTGCACATTGCTCCAGCCCTTGGCAATCCAGGCTTAGCGGGGGCCGTGCGCCACACACCCATTCAGCTCGACCTGCGCTGGAGCCTGGCCATCGCCGCCCTATGGGGCCTGCTTTCCCTGGGCCGAGGCATTCAATTGATCGTGAGCGCCGTCCGTCTGCGCCGGTTGCTGCGCCGGGCGACGCCGATTGACCCCGATCCCGCCTTGCAACCCCTGCTTCAGACCCAAACCACAAACCCCAAGGCCAGCCGCACTGCTCTGCTTTGCGCCTCGGCAGAGGTCGAGCGCCCCAGCGTCTTCGGCTTTTTCCGCCCGCGCATTCTGCTGCCTCCCGAACTGCTTGAAGAGCTTTCGCCCTCAGAACTGCAGCAGGTGGTAATCCACGAGATGGAGCACCTGCGCCGCGCCGACGACTGGACCAACCTCCTGCAAAAAATCTGCCTGGTTCTGTTCCCCATCAACCCGGTGCTCCTCTGGGTCGAACGCCGCCTTTGCGCGGAGCGCGAACTGGCCTGCGACGACAGCGTTCTGCGCTCCAGTTGCGGTCGCAAGGCCTACGCCCTGTGCCTCACTCACCTGGCGGAACACTCCATGCTGCGACGCGGATTTTCTCTGGTGCTGGGCACATGGGAACGGCAGTCGGAGTTGGTCCGCCGCGTCCACCGTATCCTGCGCCGGCCGGCCGATTCCATGAACGCAAGACAGGCAACCCTGGTGACCGCCGGCCTGGTCATCGCCGTGTTGGGCGGCGCAGCGGGTCTGGCGCGCTGCCCGCAACTGGTCAGCTTTGCGCTTCCGGCTCAGCCGCTTCTTCAGGCAAACAACATGCAGCCTTCCGGTCTGGCGCGCGGCGCCTTCCGGCCGGCGAAGTTCTCCCAAAATCAGCCCACCGCGCAAATGGTCAAGGCAATCATGCCGGAGCATTCTTCCCATCCAGCCGCAGCCAGCAAGGCGCTGCGGGTAAATGCCTCCAGGCGCATGGCGCGCCCACGCTTCATTCAGAATCAGCAGACATTTGTTGTCCTGACGGAGTGGACAAATAGCGACATGCCGCCGCACATCGTCTTTGCCGTCACCCCCAACAATCGCATCGCCTACGCCGCTGTTCCGCTCGCAAACGGCTGGCTGATCGTACAGATCTAAACGCGGACTTCACCGGCGCAAACCACAATTGCGCTCAACTTCAACAAGAGAATCGTCAACAAAGAGAGGATCTTCATGACTCAATCAACTAATCAATTAGTAGTAACAGCGAAAAAGTTCGCCGTTCCTGCCGCGATCGCCGCAGCCTTTGCCCTCGGCGCCGTCTTGTTTGTCGGCCACGGCAATGTCCAGGCAGCCTCGGCGATGGACGACAACAGCGTCTCCGCCCTCACCTCGCTCGATCACGCCATGGAGGCGGTTGCGGCGCGGGTCACGCCCGCCGTGGTCAACATCGCCGTCACCGCCCGCACGTCAGGCGACCAGGAGGGTCCCGATGGTCAAGGAGGGGGCCAGATGCAAGGCCTGCCTCCAGGGCTTCGGCAGTTCTTCGGTCCGATGACGCCGCAGCAGCCCCAGCAGCCGCAGATCGAGCATGGAGTGGGCAGCGGCATCATCATCTCGCCGGACGGCTACATCGTCACCAACAACCACGTGGTCGAAGGCGCCACGCAGATCAAGGTGACGCTGAACGATCGCCGCATCCTCAAGGCGAAGCTGATCGGAACCGACAAGCTCACTGACCTGGCCGTCCTCAAGATCGACGCCTCCAACCTTCCCAGCATTGCCTGGGGTGACTCAACCAAGCTCCAACCGGGCCAAACGGTGCTGGCTTTCGGCAGCCCGTTCGGGTACTTCCAGTTCTCGGTCACCCGCGGCATTGTCAGCGCCCTCAATCGCCCCAACCCCTACTCCGACGATCTGCGCAAGCCGGGCAACTTCATCCAGACCGATGCGGCCATCAATCCCGGCAACTCCGGCGGCGCGCTGGTGAACGCGCATGGTGAGCTGGTCGGCATCAACACCTTCATCATCTCCAACAGCGGCTCTTTCGCCGGTGCAGGTTTCGCGATTCCCTCGCAGATTGTGCGCTCCACCGCCGAGCAGCTCATCAAGAACGGAAAGATCGAGCACGGCTACCTGGGCATCAGCATGAACGACGTCACGCCCGACAACGCGCACTTCTTCAATCTGCAGGATGCGAGCGGCGCCATCGTAGCGCAGGTTACGCCGGATTCACCGGCCGGCCGCGGCGGTATGCACACCGGCGACGTCATCACCAAACTGAATGGGGAAGCGATCCTCAATGGCAGCGCCCTGCAGGTTGCGGTCAGCGAAATGACACCCGGAACAAAAATCTCCCTCGGTGTCATTCGCGATGGAAAACTGCAGACACTCGACCTCACCGTTGGCCAATTCCATGGCAACAACGAAGTCGCGAGCAATGACACCGAGGAAGGCCCAAAGAGCGGCAAGCTGGGCCTGTCAGTGAGCGATTTAACTCCGGATACACGCCAGCAGATCAATGTGCCCGACCAGGTGCATGGCGTCGTGGTCGAGAGCGTTCGTCCCGCCAGCCCCGCGGACGATGCCGGCATCCAGCCCGGCGACGTGATCCTCGAAGTCAACCGCAAGCCGGCGCAATCGGCCAGCCAGTTTGCCACCGAAATGCACCAGAACGCGAATGGAAAAGACATTTTGCTGCTGGTGTGGTCGAAGGGCAATTCAAGCTACCGCACCATCCATGCCGACCAGGACGATCGCGGGTAATTTTCTGCTTGAACAACGGTGAAAGATGGGCGCCCCAGGTCCCGCTTTTGGGACCTGGGAGTCCACCATGGTATGCGGTGCAATATCGAACTTCAGTCCAGGATCAAGGCCGCCGTCGATGCAGACGGCGGCCGCTGCCTTATAAACAACTCCTCTCTGGACGCGCTTTGTAACAAGGGCACGACTTCAGTCGGGCCGAAAAGCCACTCAAAATGAGAGAGATGGGGCTTTAGCCCCACCTCCCAGACTGCTGAAAAACTCTAGGATGAAGTAGATGTGCGAAGGGGCACGACTTCAGTCGTGCCGAAAAGCCACTCAAAATGAGAGATATGGGGCTTTAGCCCCATATCCCGGTCCTTGAACTCACCCGAATTCAGATCTTTGTCAGTTGTCAAAGGCCGCCGTCAACTGCGACGGCGGCCCTTCTTCTTACTGCGCAGGTTCTGAAATTCATCGCTTGGTTAGCATCCCGGCACAGGCGCCTTGGTATTGGGGTTATGCCAGGTGGTGTCCTTCTTGATCAGCGCATCCGCCTCTTTCGGTCCCCAGGTCCGGCGCTTGTAGGGACGAACGCGGTGATGATGCGTGAGAACCTTGTCAACCACCACCCACGCGGATTCAATCGCATCCTCGCGCGTGAAAAGCGCACCATCGCCGGCCATCGCATCGCCCAATAGACGCTCGTAAGGAGTCTCCTCGCCGGGCTGCTGCTCCGACATGTAGAGTTCCTTCTGAATGCCCGTGAACTCCTCGCCCGCAAGCTTCACGCGTGCGGCAATGGCGACTGCCGAATTCGGCGACAGCCGGAAGCGAATGTAATTCGACCGGCCCGTCAGCGGTGCGGAATCCTCGAACAGCCTTTGCGGCGCGGGCTTCAACTCCACCAGCACTTCAGTGGCCGTCACAGGCAGATACTTGCCGGAGCGCAAATACCACGGCACTCCCTCCCAACGCCACGAATCGATAAACAGCTTCATGGCGCAGAAGGTCTCCACGTCGGAGTTCTTCGCCACATCCTTTTCGTCGCGATAGCCCTCGTACTGGCCGCGCACCACATCGTCCGGCTCCAGCACGCGCATGGCCTCAAACACCTTCGCCTTCTCGGTATGCAAGGCTCCAAAGTTGCGGCCAGACGGCGGCTCCATCGCCAGCAGCGCCACCACTTGAAAGAGATGATTCTGGATCACGTCGCGCAGGCAGCCGGCCGACTCGTAGAACGCGCCGCGCTTGCCCACGCCAAAACTCTCCGAGAGAGTGATCTGCACATTGGCCACATAATTCCGATTCCAGATCGGCTCAAGAAAGCTATTGGCGAAGCGAAAATACAGGATGTTCATGATCGCTTCCTTGCCCAGGAAGTGATCGATGCGGAAGATCGAGTCCTCAGGAAACACCGAGTGCGCAATCTTGTTCAACTGCTGCGCCGAGGCCAGGTCGCGGCCAAACGGCTTTTCGACAATCACGCGCGCATTCTCTGCCAGCCCCGAGGCGCCTATGCTCTCGATCACCGTTCCGAACAGCACGGGCGGAATCGCCAGGTAGAACGCTGGCCGCTTTGCGCCGCCCAGCGCCTTCTTGATGGACGCGAAGGTCGCTGGATCCTTGTAGTCTCCGCTCACATACTGCAGCAGCGAGAGAAGTTTGTCGAAAGCGCGCTTGTCGTCGATGCCGCCGGCTCGCTTGATGCTGTCAGCCACGCGCCGGTGCAAGCGATCCATGCTCCACTTGGGAAACGCAACGCCGATCAGCGGAACGTTGAGCACGCCGCGCTTCACCATCGCGTACAGCGCGGGGAAGGTCATCTTGTGGGCCAGATCGCCGGTGATGCCGAAGAGCACCAGCGCGTCGGAATGAATCCTCTCCATCAGTCGCCTCCCTTGCTGGCGGCGGCCTTTTCCTGGTGGCCGCCAAATTGAAATCGAAGCGCGGACAACAGCTTGTCGGCAAAGTCGTCTTCACCGCGCGAGCTGAATCGCGCGTAGAGTGCGGCGCTCAGCACCGGCGCAGGAACCGATTCATCGGTAGCCGCGGCGATCGTCCAGCGGCCTTCGCCTGAGTCGGACACGCGCCCGGCAAACTTGCCCAGGTCCGGGCTGTCGAGAAGTGAGATCGCCGCCAGGTCAAGCAGCCACGAGGCAATCACGCTGCCCCGCCGCCAGACTTCGGTGATGTCGGCCAGATTCAGGTCGTACAGATAAAGTTCGGGATGGCGCAGCGGCGTGGTCTCGGCGTCTTCGGTCTGCTTCTGCTTGCCCACGTTGGCGTGGTGCAGAATGTTCAGCCCCTCCGCATAGGAGGCCATGATGCCGTACTCGATGCCGTTGTGCACCATCTTCACAAAGTGGCCTGCGCCGCTCGGTCCGCAGTGCAGGTAACCGTGCTCCGCGGTGCCGCCGATCTTTTCCCGGCCCGGCGTGCGCGGCGCTGAATCGATGCTCGGCGCCAGTGCGGCAAAGATCGGTTCAATGCGCTGGACAACCGCATCCTCGCCGCCGATCATCAGGCAATATCCCCGTTCCGCGCCCCAGGTCCCGCCGCTGGTTCCCGCGTCCACGTAGTGGATTCCCTTCTCCTTCAGTTCCGCGGCGCGGCGAATATCGTCGTGGTAGTAGGAGTTGCCGCCGTCGATGATCGCATCGTCCGCATCAAGCAGCGGAACCAGAGCCTTCAGCGTCGGATCTACCACGGCCGCCGGCACCATCAGCCAGATGGTCCGCGGCTTTTGCATCTTGTCGGCGAACTCTTTGAGCGAAGTCGTGCCCGACGCTCCCTCTTTCACCAGTGCCTCCACCACCTCCGCGTGCAGGTCGTAGACCACGCAGTGGTGCCCGGCCTTCATCAGCCGCTTCACCATGTTGGTTCCCATTCGGCCCAGGCCGATCATGCCCAATTCCATCCGGTTTTCCTTTCGATTGAGAGCTGAGTTCCCCGCCATCCCCAGAGACTCAGACGCGTCCGCAGGCAGGTGGGGTTTCCGCTGCCCATCCGGAAGTCTCTTCGCATAGGTTACATGGTGATTCTCACGGGACCTGCGTAGTACTACAGTTGTTGATGTGTTTGGCGGAGGGAGCAGGGGCCTTCAGGCCCCTGAAAAAGTCGCAGAAAAGGAGGAGGCCTTGAGGCACGGGCTCTTGTCCTTTCGCGAGATCCCCGCAAAGTGCACCTGTAGTATTACGTGCTCCTGATTTCTATCGGCCCCACCGGCTCGCGACCTGTACACAATTGAACAGCCTGTCCCCCGCCTGGTCTTCGATAGTTCTCTTATCGCCTGCCGGGAACAGAATGCACGCGGCAGCGAGGGAGCAGAGATGACTGGAAGCAAAACAAATCGCGAGGGGAACTCGAGCGACGTGGGTGAGCCGGATCCGGGGCCCTACTGGCGGCGCATGCACCGCGACTGGCGCTTCTGGGTCGGGGCACTCCTCATGTTTGCAGCGCTCGCCATTTACGTCCTCACCGGCGATCTCTCGTGGGTCCCGCGCAGCCACCCGGCGCCTCAGCCGGTAGCTTCAACGTATGAGGATTAGCAGGCGCGCCGCATACACATCGATTGCGCGCATCAAGCGATTGGCGCCGCAGACCGTCGGTCCGCAGCGCCGTCTCCCCTGAGATTCAGTTCCAGCTAGTTCCCCGCCTGCTTTGCGGCAAAGTCGCCGATAAGGGGAAGTTTGAAGCGGTTCCCGTTGAATGCGTTGTACACGCACAGCAGCCAGATCAGCAGCCATCCCAATTCGATCAATCCCCAAAGCATGCGTTGAACGAAGTATGGGAGGAAGAACATTCCAACGCTGAGGACGATTCCGAGAACAATGTTGATGCAGAAAGCCACAATGTTCAGCAGAATTGACTGCCAGGAGTGGAAGCGCACATACGAGTTGGTGTTAAACGGCGCGACGATAAGGAAGATAATCGCCGGAATAAACGTGAAGTAGGCAAGTGCGCCCGCTGCGTTGTCAGAGAGGCCGGACGCGGGCGGTCCAGGGACGTAGGGTTCAGGCATGGAAGCTCCTTTCAGGGTCAGTACCGCATAATTGGTTTAAATTCCTTTCGCGGACTCGGAGGAGCAAATGCGAGGGGCCGGTCGCGAAGTCTGAAATCGGGCGTTAACTTGGATCGCCTTAAGGAAAACCTGTATACGCATAATTGTCAAGAAGGATTTCCGGGAATTCACATTACCAACAAACTACTCTCCCCGATAAGACCAAATCTCCCCAATCTTTATAGCCCAAAGTAAAGGATTCTGCGCTCCAGACCGGCGTTTTCAATCCAACTGCGCCCGGCCGCCAGAAACCTGGTGAAAACAGGTTACTGTCCTGCACATCTTGAGGTATATTGGCTGCTAGCACGGAACCGGAATTACGCTGCCTTCTTTGGGTTTGTGCAGGGTCACCGTTCCTCGATGTCGCTTTGACCTGAGCGCAGCGCTTTCAAGGAATATCCATTCTGTTTCCGTTATAGCTGGTAAGGCTACTTGCAAGTCCCCCCGGACGGGGCTGATCTACAAAGAGAGCAAGAAGGAGAGTAAGATGGCTAACTTCTGCGCGAAATGCGGAGCTGAAGTAACCCCTGACAAGCAATTCTGTTCGGTATGCGGCGCACCGGTAGCGTCCTTCACCCCGGTTGCGACCTATGCGCCGGTCGTTACCCCGATTGCTCCCCCAGCTCAACCAGTCGCCCCGCAGGCCAGTGGCGGCTCCAGCGCGGTCAAGATCATCCTGATCATCGTGCTGATTGTGGTAGGACTGGGCATTCTCGGCGCCGGTGCCTTCGGCTTCATGGTCTGGCGCGTGGCGCGGTCTGTTCATGTAAACGGCCCCAACGGTGAGGTTTCAATTAACACCCCGGGCGGCACCATCAGCGCCAACCCGAACGAGAAGTTCTCCGCTTCCGATCTAGGCACCGATGTCTATCCAGGCGCTGAATCAGTCAAGGGCGGCATGAGAATCACCTTGCCCACCGGCTCGTCCGTGACTGCCATCTTTGTCACTTCGGACTCCAAGGACCAGGTGGTTAGTTACTACAAGGGAAAGTTTGGAAGCCAGGCCTCTGTATTCGATAGCTCGAACAGTGCCATGCTGACCGTCGAGAAGAGCAAGCAGGAAACCGTGATGGTCACGGTGACTCCCAATTCGTCGGAGCATGGGGGAAAGACTCAGATCGCCATCATCCACACGATAAGCGACAAGTCCTCCTAGCCGCATTCCCTTATTCGCCGCGCAGGCTGCCTTCATGGCCGGCCTGCGCGGTTGTCGCCTTGATAATCCCCTTTTGAATCGGGTGTTTTTTTGATGGATACCCCTGCACCGGTTACGCAAATCGGCAAATACCAGATCCTGGGCATTCTGGGCGTTGGCGGCATGGGCGTCGTTTACCGGGGGCTGGATAAGTCCGTCGGCCGCGAAGTGGCCATCAAGACGCTCACCGAAGCCACCGATGAGCTGCGCCAGCGCTTTCAGCTTGAGGCCCGTTCCGGCGTACTGAATCATCCCAATATTGTTACCGTCTATGACTTCGGCGAGCAGGACGGAAGTCCTTACATCGTGATGGAGTATGTTCCCGGCGATTCGCTGGAGAATCTGCTCCGCGGCGGACGCCAGTTTTCCCTGATCGAGAGGCTTGAAATCGTTCGCCAGGTCTGCCTCGCATTGGGGTACGCCCACCAGAAGGGCGTGATTCATCGCGACATCAAGCCGGCCAACGTCATGGTGCAGCCGGACGGCAACATCAAGATTGTCGACTTCGGCGTTGCACGCCTTGAGAGTCACTCCGGCCACACCCAGGCCGGCATGGTCATCGGGACCTTCCACTACATCTCGCCGGAGAGACTGCTGGGCAAGACCGCCGACGGACGCGCCGACATCTGGTCAGCCGGCATCATTCTGTATCTGCTCCTCACCGGGCGGCTTCCCTTCCCCGGCGACGATCCGGCCACGCTGCACCGTGTCATCCGCGAAGCCCACGAGCCGCTCTCGAACATGCACTTCGGCTATCCCGCCGTCCTCGACCACATCATTGACCGCGCCCTGGCCAAGGATCCCATCGATCGCTACGAGACTGCCGAAGAGATGGCCGGGGATCTGGAAGCGGTGAACGACGATCTCAAGCGCGAACACGTGGGTGAAGCGCTGGGCAATGTGAAGCACCTCATCGACCAGGAAAAGTGGACCAGCGTGCGTCCCGTCCTGCTTGACCTGCAGCGGCTCAATCCGCAGAACACTGAGGTCAAGCGCCTGCTCCGCGAAGTGCAGGAGAAAGTTTCTCGCCAGCAGAAGACGCTGCAACTGCAGCAACTGCTGGGCGAGGCCGAAGAGGCCGTCCTCTCGCAGCGTTACAAAGACGCAATCGAGTTCTACAACCAGGCCGCCACGCTGGACAAGGGCAATCCTGAAATCACGCTGAAGATCGAGCACGTGCGCGGATTGAAGGAGAAGGCAGACAAAGTCGTCCAGTTGCTTGAGCAGGCACGCGAAGCGCGGGGCCGCGCAGACTTTAGCGCTGCCGGCGAGCTGATCGACAAAGCGCTCCAACTCGACGAGCGCAATACCGATCTGCGCAATGAGCGCGCGCGCATTGTGCAGGAAGCGGAACGGATGAATCGCGAGCGCCAGCGCCGCGAGTTCAGTGAAGCCGGGCGCGGCCAGCTTGCCGCACGTCAATACACTGAGGCCATCAAGAGCCTGCGCGCGGCGCTGGAGATTGATCCCACTGACAACGAGACGCAGCAGCTTTACCAGGGCGCAGTCGATCGCCAGGAAGAACAGCGGCGGCGCAGGATCATCGAGCAGATTGTCGCCGAGATCTCCGAGTCCATCGCCGCACAGGATTATGATCGCGCGCTCGCACTCATCCAGCGCGCGCAGGAGCGGCTGCCCGGTGAGGCAGTTCTGTTGCAGTTGAAGGTCGATGCCGAAACCAGGCAGCGCGAACAGTCCGCAAAGAAGCTGCTGGAGCAAACTTCGCTGCATGTCTACGATCTGCTTCACTCCAATCCCCAACAGGCTCTGACCGCCGTTCACCAGGCTCTCGCGCAGATCCCTGGCGACCCCGGCCTGATCGCCCTTGAGGAAAAGGTCTCTGAGCAGATCAAGAAGACCAGCGCCGAAGAAACAAAATCGCAGAACCTCAAGCAGGCGCAGGCGGCTATCGATGCAAAACAGTTTGACCAGGCCATCCGGACCCTGGAGGCGGCAGCGGTCGAGTGTGGCGAGCTTCCTGAAATTACTTCTCTGCTGACCTATGCGCGTGAGCAGAAGCGCAAGGCTGGGCTGAGTATGCTGGCGGCCAACGCCACCCGCGAGGCGCAGGCGCTGATTGCCGCCGGCAGTTTTGAAGCGGCCATGAACCTGCTCCAGCCTGTTGCTTTGGAAACCGGAGACGCCTCCGTCGAACAGTTGCTGCGCCAGGCAACCAGCAGTCTTGCCGATCTGGGCCGCCGTCTCGATGCGGTTCTGAGCCGCTCGCAGGCATTGAGTGAAAACAATCTGGAAGAGGCAATGCAGCTTCTTTTGAGCCAGCCCGCTGACATTCAGCAGCAACCGCGCGTGCGCGAATTGCGTGCCCGCCTCGAAGCCGACATACGGCAGGAACGCCAGACGCAGGACGCGATCCGCCAGGCCGCCGAAGCGCTTGAGCGGCGCGATCTGCGCAACGGGACGCAGGGGCTCGAAGCCGTGCGTCAGGCCTATGGCGATTCCCCCCGTGTCGCCTCGGCCATTGCCGATTACAAGACGCGGCGCGCGCAGATTGCCAACCAGGCGCTTACCGCCGCATGCGCGGCAGCCACTGAGGCCATTCAACACGGAGACCGCGAGCGCGCCACCGCATCATTGAACGCCGTGGCCGATGCGGCGGAGTTTGCCGACGACGGATTGCGGGCGAACCTGAAGAAGCTGATCAAGGAAGCGCAAAAGGCGACGCCAAACAAGCAGGTACAGCCGCAGGCCGCCGCAGTTCCGCCACCTGTCCCGGTCTCGCAGGCAATCCCATTCCCACAGCCAACTTCAGCCACGCAGGCGATGGCTGTTCCGCCGCCAATCCCGCCAACGCAGACATTTCCAACCACACAGGCAATCCCGGTCTCGCAAGGCGAAGCAATTCCGCGGGCCGAGGCAGCGCCGCAGTGGCAGCCCATCGCTGCGCCAGTCAAAGCGCCGCCCGCCACTAAGTCCGGATTCCCGTGGGCTCTCGTGATCGTCGTTCTTGTTGTTGTGCTTCTGGGCGGCGCTGGCGCGGGCTACTGGTTCTTCCTTCGTCCCGCGCCGGCCATCCCAACAGGCGCTCTTGAACTCAACGCCACGCCTTTCGCCGAGGTCGTAAGCGTAACCTCGGACCAGGGTAAAGCCATCACTCTTCCCCAGGGCGATCACTGGACGCCGTTGCGCCTCGAAGACGTTCCGCTTGGAAAATACTCCGTGACCTTCAAGGGTTCCGACGGCGCAACGCAGAGCCAATCGTGCCAGGTGACGCTTACCTCGCAGCTCTGCAGCATTGAATTGAAGCCCGTCGACGACAACACGATCGAGCAGATTGTCGGAGGTGGAAAATGACCTTGCGAAGCGTCGTGTCGACGATCTGTGTCGTTCTGCTTGCCATGGCCATGCCGGCAGCCCATGCTGACGAAAAGCCCAAGCAGCAGGCCAAGGAACTTGCGGAGAAAGCCAAGGGAGAAGGCAGCGATCGCGCCAAGCAGGTACAGGATTTCTGCGCAGCCGCGCAATTGGATCAAAAGGAAAAGAAGTACGCCGACCTGTGCAGCAGCTATCGCTCCGGCCTCACCCAGGACGACACAGCCACTCTGGCCAGCGCCATTGCGGCCTACAAGAGCCATGATCTCGACCGCGCCGAGGCCCAGGCCAAGCTGGTGTCGGGCTACGACCAGAAGCTGTCCGGTCAGGCGAAATTTGTCCTTGATCTGATCCGTAATCAGCGGCTTCTCAACCAGGTCCAGGCCGACTGGAAGACGGGGGACCTTGACGCAATCCTCACCTTGTCCCAATCCATAACCAATGCGGACGCAAAGGCCGCCGCGGCCATTTACGTGAGCAACGTCAACGCCTACAAGGGCTACATGAGCCAGGCGCAAAGCCAGGCGCAAAGCAATCCCGAAGAAGCAATCCGGCTATTGAATATGGCCAAGACTCTCAATTCCAATGGGCCGGGCAATCCAGCCGGAATGATTGCGGAATTGCAGAAGGCCATGCAAGCCAGGAACACGCCGCCTCCGCCCACGCAGGCACCCAAGACCCCGGTGAACTCGGCGGCCGATACCGCGAAGAAAGTCGGCAAGCTGCTGAGCGATGCGCGCGAAGCGGAGAAGCAGGGCAAGCAGCAGGATGCGCTTACCGGTTACGCGGCGGCGCTCAAGCTGCAGCCGGGCAATGCGGAAGCGCAGGCCAGCACCGACAGAATCCAGTTGGCCATCAAGAACGACCCAGCGGCCGCCAGGAGCGAGCTGAAATCTGCCATCCACTACTTCTACGCGTCGCAATTTGACGATGCGCGCAGAGCGTTGTTGAGCTACCTGGAATCTCCGCAGACCGCCAGGGACCCCGGTGCGGCTGACTTCTACCTCGGCGCCACGCTCATTGAGCGGTCGATTCTGCAGACGCCGCGGACGCAATGGAAGGGGCCATCGCCGGAGGCGTTATCGGCTTTTCAAGAGGCGCGCAAAGCCAATTACCAGCCGCTGCGCGATTACGTTTCTCCAGCCATCCTCAAGATCTGGGATTCCACAAACCAGTAAATTCAGCCGCGCAATCACCCACTCCGGCAAGCGCCCGCACAGCCTCTCTGAAACAGCACGACGACACAGGCCGCGGAAAAACCGCGACTTCACGTAGATGTGCGAAGGGGCGCGACTTCAAAGCCTGCGGAAAAACTCCACCTTCACGTAGATGTGCGAAGGGGCGCGACTTCAAAGCCTGCGGAAAAACTCCACCTTGACGTAAATGTGCGAAGGGGCGCGACTTCAAAGCCTGCGGGAAAACTCCGACTTCACGTAGATGTGCGAAGGGGCACGACTTCAGTCGTGCCATGAGCTGCTTAAAATGAGAGAAGGGGCTTCAGCCCCCACGCCATTTCCCCCAAATTAAACCCAAACCAGGCCCTTTTCCGCAGCCTGTTCAGCCGTGCCGCCAATGCCCCCCAACATGGGAAGGGCTTTTCGGCGGCTCGATTCCGCCCTCTACAAAATCACCGCTCCAGCTATTGATGCTGCATGTCGAGTTCAGTCTGTCTGACTCCGCTGACGGCGCGTGCATTGTTCGGCTCGCAAGCAAGTACGCTGCGAAACTGCCTTCGAGCCGCCGCATAGTCGCCTTGCGCCCGGCTTCTCTCTGCCTGATCAAGCCTCTTCGGAATCATGCTCGACTCCAGATCGCAGCCGGCCGGCAACGCTGGGTTCGCGGACGCACGCGATTTTCCTGCTACGGAAAAAGCCGGCTTGCCGTGCGCAGTTTCTTCCTGCGTCCGGTTCTCCTGCGTTGTCGGAGCAGCTTTTGCAGGCGCGGCAGGCGCGGCCGGAGCGGCGGTGGCTAATACGGGCGGCGGCGTGGACGGCTGAGTTTGCGGCTGCTGCACCGTTGGCGTCGCTCCAACCGCCGCGGGCGCGGCCTGCTGCACCGCAACAGGCGCAGGTTTGGGCTGACGATTGTGAGAGAAGACCAGGAACGCCGCGATCGCCAGCAACGCCGCAACCCCGCAACCTGCTCCTATAAAGATGCGCGGGCTGATCCGCCGGCTCTCGGACGCTTCCCCGGCGTCAGAGTCGACACGCGCCTGACCTGTCGCCGAAGAGAATTTCCCCGGTTCCACCGTGACTGCAGCAGCCTGCACCAATGCCGGCGCCTTGTCTTCCAGTCCATTCTGTTTAATGAACTCCGACAGCGTCTCCTCGTCGGACGATCGGCTGGTCTTCTCGGCGGGGACGTTCCACAGAAGCTCACTCAGAAGAGCCTCCGTCGCAACCTGCATCGGCAGCCCCGGCAAGTCCCGCAGAATCTCCGCGGCCTTCGCCGTCAGCAGAATCTGCCCTGGCGCAGCCTTCCCCACCGCATCCAGAGCGGCATGGTCCAGTTCAGTAAGTTCAACGCCCTGGCCAGGCGGATTTTCCGTGCAATGAACCAGCACCGCAACAGCAGTTCCTGCCGGCCGGCTCCCGTCGGATAATCCCTGATAAGCCCATTGCAGCCGGCGCGCGGCCAGAATTGCCGCTTGAATTCCGGGGAATGTGGCCGTGAGCAACAGGCCGCGTGCTGCAGCCACAAATCCCTCGGATGCCGAGATCACGTCCAGGGCCACGCAGACCGCCGGATCGTTCCCTTCCCAGGGCAACTCACTGGGTTCGGCGCCCTCCTTGATCCTCCACAGCCGGATTGACAACGCACCCGCACCGGACAGCGGATTCTCCCGCGCCAGAAGCGCAGTTTGAACCCCTCCCCGATCCGATTGCCGTGATGGCTGGGCGGCCGCCATTTTTCTCTAACGACGCAACTTTCCCGCCTCCGGCTCTCCGGCGCGCAAAATCGATTGCACCTCTATGGTGGAGATGGTAGCGTATCAGACGTAGCTCATGCTCACAAAAATTGGTTTTGGACCTCCTGGTGTGATGAACTCATGCACCGGAGGCTCTTACTTGGTGCCCGTAAACAGCCATCTTGTATGCAGTTATAGGAAAGGCACGCGGGATCGAACAGCCAGTTTGGATAGAGTCCTGGGGATCGTATGACATCGCATGTTGATCTGCATGAAGTAAGTCCATTGCCTGGTTTTTTCTTGAAGTCAGTCGCCCTGGCCGCCCTCGGTCTCGCCCTTTGCGCGCAAACCGCCCTCGCCAAGCAGCCTACCCTCACCGCGATCGAACTCTATGACGGTCCCTCCGGCGCCGCTTATCTGCAACTCGGCGATGTGCTCATCAACGGCAAGGTGGAGATGCGCGATTGCACTCCCTTTCAAGGCGCGCCGGTCGATAAGTCGGCGTACGGCAAGATGAATAAGGTGTCGCTCGCAACAGGAGGCACTCTGGAGCGCGACAAGGACGGTGTTCTCCACTATTCCGCCGGCGACAAAGCGCTCTGCGTCGTTCCCGACAACGTCAAGTTTGACCACGGCGGCGCCTATTCGCTCTCAGAACTTGCCGATCGCGCCACGCCCACCGGCTCGCCCATCGCTCCACCCGCGGATGCGGCCCCCGGCATGCCCCCGTTGAAGAAGGGTGTGAAACTGGTCTTTGTCGCGGCTCCCGACCAGGACCTCGCCGAGTTCCTCCGCGCACAAAGGGCCTCGGACATCGCAGGCTGGCTCAAGTACAACTCCCACTATTCCACTTCGCCGCACCTTACCCAGGCAAAGCTCGCTCTGGGGTTGCTGTACGTCACAGCCAGCGATGCGTCCCTCAACGCATTTCAGAAGTCGGCGGCAGCGGGATCGCCCGCGTATAGCAATCTGAAGGACGCCAAAGACAACGTCGACAAGGCGAAGTCCACCAATGCAGACCTGCCCCAGATCGCCGAACTTGTGAGCAAAATCCATGCCAGTCTCACCGACATAACCGCCCAGGGACGCAAGGAACTGGATGCCTATCAGGTCGCCTTCAAGGGCCATGCGGCGGGGTATGTTCACCTGGAGAATGCGAAAAAGCTGAGCGACGCCGTCAGCGGAATCGATCCCGGATTTGCTCCCGGCCAAAGCCTGCTTGGCGATGTCATGATTGCCGTCAATGCGCTTGAAAGCGCCCTGCGCTCCGCCGAGTCGGCGGTCGTGGCCAAGCAGATGGACCAGGCCATGGACTTCATCGCCAACTGGCGTGTCTTTGCACCCGAAGTCCAGCGCCTGGCCGCCGTCATTGATACCGCTGACAGCTATTACCTGCAACTCGGCAAGCAGTTTGCCGATGCCGGCGATTGGCACAACGCCATCAAGCAGTATGAGAAGGCCGTCAAGGCGAAAGATACCCCGGAGGCGCAGGACTCTCTGAAAGAAGCGCACCGCCAGTTGTTCATCGCCCAGGACAAAGCAGCGGCCGCAAAGGCGCGGGAGATAAGCAAGGGATACGAGCAGCAGAACGACATGATCGATGCCTTCGAGACGCTCTACAACCTGACTCCCGCCCAGCAGTCGCAGGTTTCTGATGACATGGAGAGGCTGAAGGATCCCTACGTGCAGGCCGCCGTGAAGGCGGAGAAAGACCTGCAAAAGGCGCATAGTCCCATCCGTGGTCTGGGTGACGAGATCGGGATTGAGAAGGCCTACACCTACCTTCAACGCGCCTATGCCTTGAGCAGCGTCGACTCCTACAAGGACACGATGGATAACCTTGGCGAAGATCTGAGCAACTACTTTGTCGACCAGGCCAAGCGCTATCTTGAAAAACCGGCCGGGTCCGGCACGGAACTCGGATGGACCTATCTCCAGGAGGCCCTGCAATACAAGCGCTCCAATCAGGCGGCACACGACGCAATGGTCGCCGCCGCTCCGGCTCATGGCATGCACTCCAAGATTTCCGTTCGCGTTCAGTTCCGCGACCAGACTTCGCAGCGCGACAGCAGCGGATTCAGCCACCAGCTTGAGGACTCGATCATCACCGGCCTTGAGGCTCCCACACTGACCGCGGTTCGCTTCGGAGAAACAACCGGCGGCGTCGATCCGGATTTTCAACTGGCCGGCGATGTGCTCGAGCACCAGATTTCACAGGCCTCAAGTTCCGAGCCGAAGGAGTCGCATTATCGGGCTGGAACCCGTGAAGAACCGAGTCCGGATTGGGTCAAAGCCAATCGCGCCTTCGAAGCGGCTACCCGCAAACTGACAACCGACCAATCCGAATTGAACGGCGCGGAGGCCAAGGGCAAGAAGCACGACGTCAAGCAGATGAATACCAAGATAGCCGCCGACTATAAGGCAATCGCGGACGCGCAGGCGTTGGCCGATTCGTTGCCCAAAACCCAGACAGTCGATGTGCCGCGCCCCTATCAGTACATCAGGAAGACCACCGAGATCAAGGACGCCATCAAGCTGCAGTTCCGCATCGGCGACTCCCTGAGCGGACGGATGGGAGAACCCATCGCCATTGAGCGGGAAGACCCCAAGCAGTTCGTCAACCTCGAGGATGTGAAGTCCGACGACATCGACAATGTAAAAATGGACGAGACGACTCCAAACATCAGGGAATTGCAAACCACCCTGGAAAATGAAGCGCGCAACGAACTGGTGCAGAAGGTGCAGTTGAAGGTGCGGGAACTGCCGCGTGAAATCTACCAGGCCGGCAAGTCACGCGAGATGGAAGAGAACGCCGACGGCGCAGCCGAATACTACCTGCGCTTTCTGAGCTGCACAACTGAAGATGGCTCCGCCGAACGGGAGCACGCCAAGGCATTTCTGGCGGACAAATTCAATATGCATCCGGCTGCGGGCGGCGCTACAGAGTAGAAGCTGTCTCTTAGACCGGCTTTGAAAGGGCATGGCTTTAGCCGTGCCAAACAAAAGCAACAGATTGTTTGGGCTTTACAGGCTGCGAAAAAACTCGATTCTGGCAGGTAGAGTGTCAGGACACGACTTCACAATTTGCTGACAAACTCAGCTTTGGGTGCGCTTTGTAATAAGGGCACGAGTTTACTCGGGCCGCAAGCCGTTTAGATTGAGAGAAGGGGCTTTAGCCCCTGCGGATTGCTTTCAAGTGAGAGGCTGAATTGAGATGGGTTCACCGGGAAACACCCCCCCAGGCGCGTTGACGCAGATCGGCAAGTACGACATTGTTGGTGTGCTTGGCCGCGGCGGCATGGGCATTGTGTACCGGGGATTGGATAGGCGCCTGGGCCGCGAAGTGGCCATCAAAACGCTCACCGAGAATATCCAGGGCGATTCCGAAATGCTCTCGCGCTTCTACGACGAGGGTCGCAAGACGGCCAGCTTCAAGCATCCCAACATCGTAACCATCTTCGAGCTCGGGGACGACAACGGAATTCCCTACATCGTGATGGAACTGGTCGACGGCAATCCGCTCGACAGCCTCATCGCCTCTGACCAGCCGATCCCCATGGTCGATCGCCTGAAGATTGTCGAAGAACTGTGCTCAGCGCTTGCCTATGCGCACCGCAGCAACGTCATTCACCGCGATGTGAAGCCGGCCAACATCTACGTGCAACCGGACGGGCACGTGAAGCTGCTCGATTTTGGCATTGCGCGGCTTGAGGCTCGGAAGAGCCAGGATCTGAGCATCACACGTCCTGGGCACATCATCGGCACACTCCCCTACATGGCGCCGGAGCGGCTGCGAGACAAGCCGCTCGACCGCCGTTCCGACATCTTTGCTGCTGGAGTGGTTCTCTATCAGCTTCTCGCCGGCGAGCTTCCCTTTGCCGGTGAAGAGCTCGAGTTGATGCAGCGCATTCTCAACGAGCCGCATCCTCCGCTGAGCTCAAAGTGCAAGGGGATCCCTGCTTCTCTTGAAGCGATTGTTGACCGCGCTCTCGCTAAAGCGCCCGATGATCGTTACCCGGTTGCCGACGAGATGGCGGCGGACCTGGCCACGGCGATCGCGGAAATCAAGCAGGAGATGGCGCGGCGCCTGTACCCCGAGGCGAGGCGCTATTTCGAAGCGGGAGACCTGCTCCGCGCACGCGACCTGCTTCAGCAACTCCTCGCCATCCAGACAAGACACGCGGAGGCTCGCGAATTGCTGGCTGAGATTCAACGCCAACTGAGCCTGCGCCTTCGCAGCGAAAGAATTTTGCAGCTTCGTCAGCAGGCCGAGGGGCTGCTTGCCAACAAGGAATTCGACAGAAGCCTTGCCCTTCTCGATGAAGGACTCGAGCTGGATGCGGACAACGTCGAGCTGACCAGGCTGCGGCAGCGCGTTGAGAAGGAAAAGCAGAAGCAGGAACGCATCCGCGAATTCCTGCGCCAGGCAGACACAGCGCGGCGTGAAGGCGATTATCCCGCGGCCATCGCAGCGGTCAAGAAAGCGCTCAAGGTCGACAAGCTCAACTCCAAAGGCATGATGCTCGTGAACCTGCTCACCAAGGAAGCGGAAAAAGCAGAGAAACAGGCCGAAGTTAGAGCGCTTTTGCAATCGGCGCGCGGCGAAATCAACTCCGGTCGCTACATGGACGCGATGGGTATCCTGCAAAAAGCAGAGGTCGTTGATCCAACCAATCCTGAGCTTCAGCTTCTGCTGGGCGACGTCAATTCCGGGCTCGATCAGATCCGGCGCAGAGAGAGGATCGCGCAGCTCGAGGGCGATGTCATCGCGGCAACCAGCCTCGAGCAATTGCAGCGCGTCCAGCAGGCGGTGAGCGACGCATTGGCGCAAATGCCGGCGGAGTCGGCGCTCATCCGGATGAACGCGCAGCTTGATCGCGAGATTCGCAATCACCTGAATCGCAAGTTTGTGGACGACACCGTGCAGGCCTGCCGCGATCTTCGCCCGCGGGAGGCGCTGGAACTGGTGCAGACCGCCCGCCAGCGCTTCCCTGAAGAGGAGCGCCTGCTCGGTCTCGAAAAAATGCTGACGGAGCGAATCGGCCGGCAGACTGTCGAAGAGCGCCGCGAAGAATACATGGCCCACGCGCGCGAAGCGCTCAAGCACGAGAAATATGCGGATGCGGTTCTGATTCTGGAGGGCTGCCGGCGCGAAGCCATCACCAACGATGAGATCGATTCGCTACTGGATTTTGCCCGTCACGAAGAGGCGGAGCACAGGCGGCAATACATTCTTCGCAGCAGGATTGAGCAGGCCCACTCGCTCATCAAAGATTCCGCCTTCGACGACGCGATCCGTTTCCTTGAAGACCCGCTTCAGCAGAATGACGATGCGGCGCTGCGGCTGCTGCTTGAGCAGGCCGTTACCGGCCGTGAGTCTCTGCGCATGCAGGTGGATGCTGCATTGAAGACCGCCGCCAGGATGACCCAGGAAGGCAAGCGAATCGAAGCCATTCAGTTTCTTGAGGCGCAGCCGTCTGCGTTTCGCCGTTCGCTGCGCATGAAGATCGCTGAGGCGGCCCTCAAGGAAGAACAACACCAGGCCATCTACCGCACGGTGGGACGAGCGTATGCCATTCTTGAATCGGATCTGCCTGCGAGCGAGAACACCATGCGCCGCGCTGGTGCCGCTCTTGGCAATTCCCCTCTCGCCGGCTCACTGACTGAAGCTTTCCGCACCAGGTCGCGCGCCGCTGCAGACCGCGTCGTCTCCGATCTGATCGGCAAGTGCAACGCCATGCTTCGCTCCCGCGATAAGTCCGGACTCCGCGCCCTTGTCGAGCAAGGCTCGGCAAACATCCACTTCGCCAGCCCCGAAACAAAATCCGACTGGCAGGCCGTTGTGAGCCAGGCAGCAAAAACAGGAACGCTCACCCGCACGCGCAAATAGTTCTCCTGCACACCGCCGGGTGCCCCATCCATGCGACTCTTTTTGTCGCATGGGTGGGAAGCAATCATGCCCGTACGAGCGGATAGCGAGCGTCTGCCCCACCGCAGGTGCCTAACCCGCATTTCTCACACGCGCAGAAAATAGGAGCGCCGATCTCCAGATCGGCCGTCCTGAGGGCCTCCAGGCCCTCAGAGCCTTCGCTGGACACTGGATTTGGGCTAATTCCGTCGTCTGTGAGAAATTCAGGTCAGAAGCCTTTCATGGCCTGGCCCACGGCCTGGCTTGCAGACTGCTGTGCAGCCTTTGACGCCTGCTGCGCCTGCTGTTGCGCCTGGCTCGCGGCCTGCTTCACCTGTTGCCCCGCCTGCTGTGCCTGCTGCTGAGCCTGCTGTGCCGCTTGCTTCGCCTGGTTCGCAGCCTGCTGAACCTGTTGTTCCGCCTGTTGCGCGGCCTGTTTACCTTGCTGCACCGCCTGCTGAGCCTGTTGTTGCGCCTGCTGCGCTGCTTGCTTGGCCTGGTTCGCGGCTTGCTGCGCCTGTTGCTCAACCTGCTGGGCCTGCTGCTGCGCTTGTTGCACAGCCTGCGCCGCAGCCTGCTTGCACTGCTGCACTTGCTGCTGCGCCTGGCCCAGCGCCTGTTGCGCGGCGGCCTTGCCCTCCGCAGCGGCCTGACTCACAGCTTGCTGCGCCTGCTGTAGAGCCTGTTGGCCTTGCTGCACCGCTTGATTTGCCTGCTGCGCCACATCCTTCACGGCCTGTTGCGCCTGTTGTCCCGCCTGCTGCGCGGCCTGTGCAGCCTGCTCTGCCGCTTGCTGTGCCTGCTGCGCGGCCTGTTGCACCGCCTGCTCTGCCTGATTGGCCGCGCCGGAAGCTGCATTCGCAACTCCCTGCAGCACGCTTGCGGGATTGAGAGAAGGAATTACAGCCGACAAAGCCGCAGGACCCACACCGCTCGCAACCAATCCAGACACAATTCCGCCCAATCCCGCCAAGCCCAGCAAGGGTATTCCCACCTCGCCGATGATGCAGGTCGGTGAGCCCATCATGATCACTCCGCCGTGCACGGTTGGATCAAGCATCCGCGCGGCGGGAAGAAAATTGATCAGAACGGTCATCGATCCCATCACGATCATGTCCGGCGGACCAACACACACCGCCATCGTAGTCACCGTCGCGGCAGGCAGCATATCGATCAGCACCGTAGGCGCGCCCGGTGGCAGTATCGGGCCGCCCACATGCGGCACAATACCCGTCACCATGGGGCATACGTGCATATCGGTAATTCTCGCTGCCGGCGGCATCAGATGCTCCTCATCGTCATGCTATGCCCTCGCCCCTTGCCCGCCTGCCAGCTCGGGCCGGATGCGCAAACCCTTCACAAAAACCTCGTAATCCGCACGCGCCGCTCCCAGTTGATCCTCCAGCGTGGTCAGCGTGATGATGCCCAGCCACAAGCCCGATCGCACATAGGTCTGCGCATGCAACATGCTGCCCGCCTGCGCCACGTTGTGGCGAACGAACAGCAGTTGCGCCTCATCCGCGCCTGTAAACGCAGTCGGCTGCGGCCCTGCAAACTTCGCCTCTTTCAGATGACCTCTAATCAGCTTCATCTGCTTCTCAACATAGGCAGCCATGCCGCTCTCTGCATCGAGCGTGTCTTGTCCCACGCCTACGCTCGCCGCCACTTGTCCGCCGTCCATCCTCATCTGCCGTATTCCAAAGTCTGCCACATAGATCCAACCCGCCGGCATTCCAGTCACACTCCATCGCCCTACCGTTGGAAACTGGGCGGCCACGCCGGGTTGTGTCAATGCTTCCATCAGCTCCGCCAGCCCTTCGAGAAATGAAACTCCGATCATCGGTTCAACTGGATCTCTGACCGCTTGCTTTTGTACCAACCCCTGCTTCGTCCTTTCGCCTTTCTACTGGCGAAAGTGCTAAAAAGCAGCCGAGCCAGTGCGAGCCTCCCGCGAGCGTCCGCCCCACCGCAGGTGCCTGCCCCACCGCAGGGGTTTAGAAGCCCTTGGTCGCCTGGCTCACAGCCTGGCTCGCCGATTGCTGCGCGGCCTGCGATGCCTGCTGCGCCTGCTGTTGTGCCTGGCCCGCAGCCTGTGTCACCTGCTTCCCTGCCTGTTGCGCTTGTTGCTGCGCCTGCTGTGCCGCCTGCTTGGCCTGATTTGCCGCCTGCTGCGCCGCCTGCTGTGCCTGTTGCGCCGCCTGCTTGCCCGCTTGCGTTGCCTGTTGAGCCGCCTGCTGCGCTTGTTGTTGCGCCTGCTGCGCCGCCTGTTGCGCCTGATTCGCCGCACCCTGCGCTTGTTGCTCAACCTGTTTGGCCTGCGCCTGCGCCTGCTGCACCGCCTGCGCCGCCGCCTGCTTGCACTGCTGCACTTCCTGCTGCGCTTGATTGAGCGCGCCCTCGGCCGCTGCCTTGCCCTGCGAGACCGCTTGGTTCACCGCGCCCTGCGCCTGCTGCAACGCCTGCTGCCCCTGCTGGACGGCCTGATTGGCCTCCTGCGCCACCTGGTTCACGGCCTGCTTGGCTTGCTGCTCCGCCTGCTGCGCGGCCTGCGCTGCCTGCTGCGCCGCTTGTTGCGCCTGCTGCGCCGCCTGCTGTGCGAGTTGCTGTGTTTGCTGCACACCCTGCTCTACCTGGGCCGCTGCGTGCTCCGCCTGGCCCGCTGCGCCGGCTACTGCGCCTTCTGCTCCCGACAAGGCCGAACCAATTCCTCCCGGCAAGGAAGGCGTGGGCACTGGCGAACTCGATGGAGCACTTCCGCTGCTGCCCGATGTGGCGCCTTCCGCGGTGTCGGGATTCCCCGGCGTTCCTGGGCTCGTCACCGATCCCGGCGTGCCCGTGCCCGGCGCTCCACCGCTGTTGATCAGCACCATCGTTCCTGAGATCGCAACCCCGGCAGGCGAGATGGTGATGAAGTTGCCGGATGCCACCAGCGAAAGCTCCATCCCCGCCTGAATCACCACGCTCATGCCGCCATTGATGTAGATCGTGTTGTTGGCGCTCATGGAATAGGCCGAACCCACCTGCACGCTCTGGTTCGAACTCACGTTCAGCGCGTGATTCCCACCCACCGACTCGGTAAGATTGCCGCCAATGCCAAGGTCTGAATTCCCGCCGATCTGCTCCACCGCATTCGACTTGATCTGCCGGTTGAAGTTCGAGCCGATCTGCTCCGTCTGATTGGTCGTCACAATCAGCGAGTCGTTGTTCCCAACAGAGATGCGGCGATCGTGCTCGATCGAAACATCCATGTCCTTCTCGGCATGAATGAAGATCTGCTCGCTGCCCATCTTGTCTTCAAAGCGCAGCTCATTCGCATTCGCGCCTGACCCGCCGGTGCTGCTCCGCGTCACCACCCCGGAGCGCGTCTTGTTCTCCGGCAGCGCATACTTGGGCGTGTTCACGCCGTTGTACACCGAGCCGATAACCATCGGATTATCCGGGTCGCCGTTCAGAAATTGAATCACCACCTCGTCCTTCACGCGAGGCCAGAAGTAAGTCCCCCATCCATTGCCGGCCCAACTCTGCGCCACGCGCACCCAGGCGCAGTCAACGGTCGAGCCATCATCGTTCTTCTTGTCCCAGAAGAACCGCACCTTGATGCGCCCCTGCGAATCGATATTGATTTCTTCGTCGCCATCCCCTACCACCACCGCCGTCTGAGGGCCGGCAATGCGCGGCTTTCTCAAGGTCAGCGCCGGCTTGAACGTAATATCCGAGGAGACCGCGATGAACCGATTGCTATATCCATCCTTTTCCTCTGCATCGGCTGCTCGATACGATGGAACCTGGTCCGCCTTGTGCGTCACCGTGGTCAGCAGATACTTCTTGTTCCACGCATCGCGCGGATTCTTCGTCATCGTGAATGTGTAGCCGGGGCAAAAGGATCGCGCATTGCTGTCGCCGCGAAACACTTCCGCAACCGCATCGGCGGCCAGCGCGCGCGTCTCCAGGAAAAGTGTCTCGAGCTTGTTGCTCTTGTCCTTTGCGCCATCCGCGTAGCCTTCCGCGCCTGCCGGATACAGGTACTCGTCATAGGCATTCTTGCCGTAGGGGCTCGCACTCGCTTTGTCCGGCACATCCTCCCGCTTATAGTCCTTGTAGTTGTATTCAGCGGTCGCGTGCTTGCCTGAAACCATGGTCGCCGTTGCATTGAACTCTCTCACCCACGCGGCATACGCACCCTCTTCTCCACTGGTCGATGTGGCGTAGGGGAACGACGCCGACAGCGGGCAATCCTGGTACGCATTGCGGCCGTCGCCGAGCATGATCTTGTTGTCCTGGTCGGTGTGTTCAAACCAGTAGAAGATGCCGCTCTCCTCCAGAATCCGCGAGACAAAATGAAAATCGGACTCCGAGTATTGCGTGCAGTATTCAAGCTTCTGGTAGCTGCCGTTGGTCTGATCCGACAGCGACAATCCGTACTCGCCGATCACCGACTTCGCAATATCCAGAACGCTCTTGTCCTGATAGATACGGCAGTTCGCGCTCAGCGTAAGCTGCCACATCGCCGGCACAATCCGCGCTCTGTATGTGTTGAATTCCTTGTCGCCGGGGCCCTGCTCAAACGCGGCCACAATGCCGTTGATCCACCTGAATCCCTGCGCATCGTTCAACGCAATGGAGACCGCGACCTTGGCGCCGATCATCGACTTGGGGTCGATCGTCGTATCAAGGGTCGCGAGCAGTTCAACGTTGTACTCAAAGAGGCGCGAGATCCCTTCCTCGCCCTCCAGCGACTCGATCAGCAGCACGTCCTTGCCCAGCGGGCTCATGAACTGCATCAACCGGTCTGCTTGCTTCAGAGTTGCCATGGCAATCCTGCCTGTTCTTTGCCGGGATTTCCTGGTGAATGACCGAATCTCGCCCTGGACGAGACGCTGACTGCGCTAGGCAATTCCATCCCATGCGTACGTCAGCGCTCCGTCCTTGACAGAGATACTCACCTTGCTGGCCGCGACCCCTTCGGCAATCCGCGACAGTATCTGGCGCGAAAGATCCGGCAGCATGGTGTTCGACAGAATGTTGTCCACGTTCCTCGCGCCGCTCTCAACTTCCGTGCAGCGCGAAGCCACTTCGTTCAGCAGAACATCGTCGTACTCGAGCGTGATCTTGTGTGTCTCAAGCAGCCGCCGCTGAATCTTGCCCAGCTTCAGACGAATGATCTGCTTCAGCGCCTCGTCGCGCACCGGATAGTAGGGCACGATCATCAGCCTGCCCAGAAACGCCGGCTTGAACACCTTGTCCAACTCCGGCTTGAGTGCCTTCACCATTCCCTCGGTGTTCGGCATCGTCTCAGGATCGGCGGTCAGCTTCATCAGCGTCTCCGTCGCTGCGTTGCTGGTGAGCAGAATAATCGTGTTGCGGAAGTCGATCTCGCGGCCTTCCCCGTCTTCCATCCGGCCCTTGTCAAACACCTGGAAGAAAAGCTCCAGCACGTCGGGATGCGCCTTCTCAACCTCATCCAGCAGCACCACCGAATACGGTCTGCGCCGCACAGCCTCGGTCAGCACGCCACCCTCGCCGTAGCCCACATATCCCGGAGGCGAGCCCTTCAATGTCGAAACCGTATGCGCTTCCTGGAACTCCGACATGTTGATGGTGATCATGTTGCGTTCGCCGCCATACAACACATCGGCAAGTGCAATCGCGGTCTCTGTCTTGCCCACGCCGCTCGGCCCCACCAGAAGAAACACGCCTACCGGCTTGACCGGATCGTCAAGATTCGCGCGGGAAGTCAGGATCCTCTGTGCAATCGCGAAGAGCGCATGATCCTGGCCGATCACGCGCTTCTTCAAATGCTCATCGAGCGTCAGCACCGTATCAATTTCGTTGCGCACCATCTTGCCCAACGGAATGCCTGTCCACGCCGAGATGACTTCCCCCACAATCTGCGCGTCCACTGAAACCCGCATCATCCCGCGCTCGCCCTGCAGTGTAGCCAGCTCTGCTTCAAGCGTTGCCAGCTCAGCGCGCACCTCGCTCTCATCGGTCTTCGCGTCCTTCTTCTCCGCGGATTCAAGACTCTCCTGCAACGCGCGGATCTTCGCAGTCAGTCCCTTTTCCTTCTCCCACTGCTCGTTGAGAACATCGCGCTCTTCTTTCGCCGTCGCAATGTGCGCTTCAATCTCGCCGAGTTTCTCCGCGTGATCCGCGCCGATCTTCGTCTCGCGTTCAAGTACGCGCTTCTGCACTTCCAGCGCATCGATCCGTCGCAGAATATCTTCCAGGCGCGGCGGTGTCGAATTCTGTCCCAGCGAAAGCCGCGCGCACGCCGTGTCCAGCACGCTCACCGCCTTGTCCGGCAGTTGCCGCCCGGCAATATACCGATGCGACAGCCGCACGGTCGCCGTAATCGCCTCATCGAGAATGCGCAGGTTGTGATGCTTCTCGAGCGACGCCTTGATGCCGCGCAGCATCGTGCACGCAACCTCTTCGGTCGGCTCCTCCACCTTCACCACCTGGAACCTTCGCGCCAGTGCCGGGTCCTTCTCAAAATACTTCTTGTACTCCGACCACGTGGTCGCGGCGATGGTGCGCAGCTCACCGCGCGCCAGCGCCGGCTTCAGAAGATTGGCCGCATCGCCCTGTCCCGCCTGCCCCCCCGCGCCGATCATGGTGTGCGCTTCATCGATGAAGAGGATGATCTTTCCAGCCGACGACTTCACCTCGTTGATCAATCCCTTCAACCGGTTTTCAAACTCGCCTTTAACTCCCGCGCCCGCCTGCAGGAGGGCCAGGTCGAGACTGTGGATTTGAACCCCTTGCAAGGCCGCCGGCACATCGCCGCTGACCAGGCGATTGGCAAACCCCTCCACCACGGCCGTCTTTCCAACGCCCGCCTCACCGGTGAGAATCGGATTGTTCTGCCGCCGCCGCATCAGGATGTCGATCATCTGCCGCACTTCAATATCGCGGCCCAGAACCGGATCGATCTTCCCGGCCTTGGCGTTGGCAGTCAGGTTCACCGTGTATTGGTCCAGGTGCGGCGTCTTGCCTTTTGACGCTCCGGGCGCAGCATCGCCTCCACCACCGCGATCCGGTTCCGCTGCGCCACCCGCGCCCAGGCTGGTCTGCGCTTCACTCGATTTCGCCACGATGTCGTAGAAACTGGCGCGCAGTCCTTCCGGCGGAATCGTCTGCAGCTCCTTGCTGAACTCCTTCACCATCCGCGCCAGCTCTTCATCGCCCAGCAATGCGAGCAGCGTGAAGCCGGTGCGGATGTTCCCCGCGTTGAAGTCGATGCTCGCGACCGTCCATGCTTCAGAGAGCATCTTGACCACGGCCGGGCTGAAAGCAGGCGAGCGCGCATTGCCGCTCTTCAATGAGTCGAGGCTGCGCTCCAGTTCCTTGGTCAATCGCGAGCGATCGACGCCGAAGTGCTTGAGTATCGCGGCGATGTCGTTGTCGCTGCCGTCCAGAGCCTTCAGAAGGTAGTGCTCGATCTCGATGTCGTAATGCGTGCGCGCCACGCACAGGCCGGCAGCGGACTCAAGCGCCTTCCGCGTTGTGTCGTTCAGCTTGTCGATGAGTGCCTTCAGGTTTGTGCTCATGTTCTTCCTGTCCTCAATTTCAAAAGTCGTCACTGCACCAGGTAAGTCGCATCGGCGGGATCACGCTCAAGCGGCCTGGTTTTCAACCAGCTCACCAGTCCCAGTTGCGGACGGGTTTCTCCGTGCGAACCCAACTCGCACGATGGGGCGTCTTCCCGCGCCAGGACCAGTTGTACTTCCGTCTCATAACTTCCATTCGAATAGAACCTAAGCCACGCAACCAGCTCGCGATGCGCTTCCTTCCCCGGCAGAAATTTCAAATATTGATCGAAGCGCATGGGACCAAGCGAAATGCGGATGCGCCCATGATGATCCCACACTTCATCCCCTGCCACCACTCCCACGCCGAGTCGTTCGTTGTCTCCACCCAATCCCGAAAAGCAAGTTTGATTCTCCTGGTTCAGCTTGCGCCATGCTCCCGCAAATTGGTGGATCTGCACATCCACGCCAAAGTAGTCTTCAAGAATCTGCTGCAACGAAGCGGCTGAACGCACATGGCGCGCCAGCAGACTCACATAATTCAGATACGCATCATCCGGAATGCCGCCTCGTCCGCGCAATCCCTCCGTGCCCAGCCCCATCAGATCCAGAAGCCGGTCGGAGAGGCGATCCTGCTTCGATTTTTCGTATTCAATAAAGAAGCGATACTTCTCCCAACCCCTGTAGAAGAACGAAATCATGCGATGGTTGAAGATGTTGAGAAAATCTTCCATCACATAGTCCTTCTCGCGAGCGCGCGAAAGCAGGAACTCGGTATACGATGCGGGCATCACGGAGATCGAAGCGCACAGACCCATGAACTCCACCGTCATGCTGGTCTGTCCGTTCTCCATGCGATGCAGATCGTAGATCTCGCTGGGCGGAAACGCCAGCGAAGTACGCGCGGAGAAGCGCAGCGTCTCTCCCTGCGGCGTAACAAAATAGCCCACGGGCTTCAGGTCGCGCTCCATCTTCTGCAGCATGCGCACAGCTTGAAAGAAGTGCACGCGGAACGGCTCCTCTTCCATCATGTGACGAAGATTCCGATACCCCGGCAGATCGTCTGCTTCACTTCCCTGTCCGCTCACAGCAGGGCTTGCGTTCCAGCTCTCGGTGGCCATTTCCCCAGCGCCTCCTTTCTCAGAGTGCTTCGCGCGCACAGTTGCGAAAAACTATTCATGGAGGCGTACCCGGCAAGAAACCGATCCAGCACCGCGGCGAAGAGATACAGGCCGCTCCCTGCGAATTGCTGCTCGTCGAATTCCATTTCAACTTTCGTTCCACGCGCGGGAATCAGGCCGTAGGCGGAGTCCACCAGGGCGAAGCCCGGTGCCGATTGCATCTTCAGAATCGATCCCACCTGGTTTTCGCTGGCTGTTGTGTCGCTCATGTTATGCAGCCGCAGAATCTCCTGCATGGCGGTGCGGCCTTCTTCGTTGAGCGAAAGATAATTCAGTGAGAGCAATGAGATCAACCGCCACAGATGCTCCGGGCCGCCGCTCGGGCTCACGCTCGCCGTCGGGCGCCGCAATCCAATCACCGTCTTCGCTGCGGGAAATCCGACCACGTCGAAGTCGCCCGCCTCGGCGCCGAAATGGAAACGTGTGGGCAGATCGAAGTTGGTGCAAAGCGCGCGCACCATCAGCACATCGGCCTCGGGGTCTGTAAAGTTTCCGTTGAGATCAACCACGGAAATGGTCGTCACGGAAGGCTCGCGCTCACCAAACTGATTCAGTGTGCGATTGGCGACCCAAAACGCGAGATCCTCCCGATCCCGCGTCTGATGCCGATACGCATGCATCGGCTCCAGCACCACCGATTGCCGCAGTCGCGGATTGGAGGCAATCACCTCCTCGATGCTGAAGATCTCCATCTCCCGCGTGTGCCGGCTATCGGGAACAATGGTGTACTCATGCCGCGCCTGGTTCAGCAGGATAGGCTCCGATGACTGCTGAAAGAGATTGATTGCCGGCGTGCACCCAAGCCGGAAGGTCCGCTCGTTTACGCCCAGTTCAAGCACCTGTTGCCGCTCTGGCCGTTCGAAACTTGAAAACAGGAAGACTATCTCCGCTTCCTCGCCAAACCCGCTTTGCGCCAGCGGTTCAAGCCCATCGAGATCGAAGAACAGATACTTCTCCGGCAGCGCAAAATATTCCTGCAAGAGCCTGTGCCCGTCCATCGATCGGCGCACAAACGGCAGCAGATTCTCTTCGGCATCGAAGCCGACCATCTGCAACCGTTCCGGTTCCAGTGTGAACAGCCTCTTCTCATCCTTCGGATCGCGCAGTTGAATCTCAATGCACTTTTCTGAGAAAAACTCGTAGAGCGAATACACCACGCTCGCATCGCCGGCCAGGTGAAAGCGCAGCCGCGACAGCGGAAGCCCGGTAAAGACAACATCTTTCTGACAGCGCAGCCGCAACCGCGCCGCGGCTGCAACCTGGGCACCGGTAGAGGAACGCGGCGAACGCTGCATGCGCTCCGGCTGCCGCCACTCCCCTGCCACAACCGAGAACGGCCAAAGGTCCACGTCGTAGGCCGTTTGAAAACGGCAGGGCAATCCATCCACCGTCGCCTTGGTCGTCAGCGGCGTCCCGCGAGGAATGCGCATGCCCGCTGTCTTCTTTCCCTGCGCCGGGTCCGGCTGGCACTCCACGATCGTCATCGAAGGAGTCGGCCTCAGATAACCCGGATGAATGATCCGAGTCAGAGCTTCGCTGATCTCGGGAAAATCGTCGTCGATGCGCTTGTGCACGCGCGCCGCAAGAAGCGCGAAGCCCTCCAGCAACCGGCTCACATGCGGATCGTCGCAGCGCTCCGGATCGAGCAGAAGCCTTCCCGCAACCTTGGGATACTTGCGCGCAAACTCTCCGCCCATCTGTCGCAGATAGGTCAGCTCGCGCTCATAGTATTCCAGCAGTTCTTCGCGCATGCGCTACTTCACCTCGTACTCGCCGCTGATCAGTTCCAGCACAGTGTCGAATTTGATTTCTTCATCCATGTTTTCGTAAACAATCTGGCCCTCGATATGAAACCGCAGGCTGCGGCTGAGTTGATCGGAGCGGGTTAAAAACACGCGCGGCTGGCTGATCCGCGGCTCAAAAACGCGAATGCTCTTTTCCAGCGCCGCGGTCAGGGCGTTCTGTTCCTTGCCCTGCGAACCGGTGAAGTTGTGAAAGTCCGGCAAGCCAAAGTTCAACACCGACGCGGCCGTCGCGGGATACGACTCCAACTCCGGAATCACCGGCTGCCTGGTATTCAACAGCCACTCCACGTCCCGCTTGAGCGATTCGCGATACATGCTGATCGAGGATGCGCGCGTCTCCGGCCACTGATCCCGGTCGGTCAGCCGGTCGATCAGCGACTGCGTGATGAGAGTGTCGGACTTGGGTCGCGCCAACGCTTCCTCCGGGAATCAATGCAAATGCGCTACTGCAGAACGGTTGCATCCAGCCACTGCTGCGTCTCGGGGTTGGCTGCTCCCGTGTCGTCTTCAAGCGTCCAGTGCCGCAACTCGGGCCGCACCACAAGCAGGCTGCGCACGGTTCCCACCACCGCGTTTGAGATTGCCTCCGCGCCGGTTTCCTGACCGGCGCGCCAGATATACCGGTGCAGGTCAAGCCACGCCCGCGCGCACTCACTGGCAAGAATCGGCAGCGATGCACGCATCAGTTCGTTCCACGCGCCGCGGTTGGCAAGCGCCCGCAGAGATTGCCGAATCTCCGGGGTCGGCCCCACCGCGAATCCAGGCGCAGGCACTTCACCCTGCATGCGCGTCTCTCCAAATCGCAGGCCCGCGCACACCAGGTACGGAATCGGCGACCGCGGATCGTTCTCAAACAGAAACTCCGCGCTCTCCACCACCATCGAGTACGCGTCGTCAATCCCGTTCAACTGCCCCGGCGATTCTCTTCGTTTGAAGCTGCGCGCCGCCGGTCCATCTCCCGCTACCGTATCCGCGTGGCCTTCCGCGCTGGCGTCTTCTCCAGCGGGCTTCTCCACCTTGGCCACCGGGTCAGGCTCGGTCTTGCGCTTCTCATTGAGCAGCAGCACCACCACCTGGTGAACCTCGGCGATTCCAGTCTGCAAGCCCGAGAGAATCGGCGCGTTGTCCCCGTAGGCCTCCTGCTGATATTGGTCGAGGCGCTCCAGCGCTTCCAGCGATTCAGCCAGCGCCGCATCCGCACCGGCGTAAAGCGCTTTGGGACTTGCCCCGAATGCCGCATCGAAATCTTCGGCCGTCAGCTTGCCGTGGTCGATCGCGTCTTTCCGCGCTTCTTCCTTGGAGTCGGAGGTCGCGTCCTTCTCATAGCCGACAAGGCGCGATTCAAGATAGTTCTCATAGTTCAAGCCCGCGCGCGTGATGGGCACTTTGCGAATCGCCGCGGCAATCAACCGCGACGCGGTTTCGATCGCGAGCATCCGCAGTTCAAGGTCGTTGCCTTCCTCGATCACCGGATAGAGCGTCGGCCAGAAAGTCTCCTGCATCGAGTGCAGCAAATCGATGCCCGGCGCAAGAACCTGGAAGCCGTCCACACGCAGGTGCGCTTCCACCAGCCAGCCGGCCAATCGAAGATCCTTGGTGCGTTTGGCCAGCGCCTCGCCGGCCAGTTTGATCACGGCACGATGATCGGCCTTCTTGACTTGCGATCGTCCCCAATCGCCCGCCGGAAGATCGTCCTCTTCTTCTCTCCGCGCTTCCTTTACCTGATCGAAGACCTTGTCGTAGTAGAGGTCCTCACCCGCTGGATTCTCTCCCCCAATCGGCGCAAGCAAATCCTCACGCAGAGGCATCTTGAGACTCCTTCTCGGGGGCCGACCAGACTACGCTGCGAATCTCAAGCAGCGGCACATCGACTCCATCGATGACCATCGTCTTCGCGCCGAAAGGAATTTCGCCAAAGGTCTCATCCGCCTCCCATGCCGACTCGCGACCCAGTTGAACGGTTTCATCGGGATGGCCGGAAGACAGCGGGCACAAGACCGGGATCAGCACCTCGCCAAGTTCCTGCAGGCGAAAGTCTGAGCTGGTGTCGACACGCGCCCGCGCCCACACCAGGTCGCGCAGGCTCGTGGCCGGCTCAATCTCGATTCTGCGCAGATAGTGAATCGGAATCCAGGTATAGCTTCCGGCGATGAATGCCTCAAGGTTCGCGCCGATGCGCGGATCTGAATCGACGATCTCGCTGAAGGCATTTCCGTTCCAGGTTCCGTCGTGAACCGGTCCCTCCCTGGATGGATGCGTCTCCTTGTTGGAGAACATGGCCTGGCGCGTGCGCTCGGCGTGCAGCGCACTTCGATAGAGTAGAGTCCCCGCGGCAGCTTCTGCATTCGCTCCCGCCAGAAGATCCAGCTGCTTCTCTGCCCGGTCATACTCGCCGGAAAACAACAGAAGCTCGAACAGGAACGTGCGGCGCCTGGCGTCGAGTGGATTCGACCTCAACTCTTCGCCAAGCGCCTTGATGGCTTCCCGCAGCTTCCCTTCGCGGTAAAGCGCTAATGGTGTCATTTTTCCCTAGATAGGTTGGAGAGTTTGCAGGTTGAATCCGTACTTCCCGGCAGAAGTGGTCACGCCCTTGTCGTCCTGCACGGAGTACTCGATCGTGATGGCGCCGTAGGTCAGGGTGACTGTCTCCAATGGAAGATCGTCGGTCGCGGAGAACTGCAGCGAAGAGATGAAGACCTTCTTGAGTTCGACGACCAGGTACGGCTTCGAGGAGCCCGCCTTGACCGCGCTCAAAGTTGCCTCGTCGAAGTGCGTCCCACCGGTCAACGCTTTGAACATGGGTCCGCTTGACTTGTCCACCGCATGGGTAAAAGTGATCGGGTGCAGATGGGCCTTTCCCACGCCGGAACCGCCCGATTGGCCTCCCACGGAACTTACCTGTTCGGCCCCCCAGCTAAAGTGTTGCAGAACAATCTGGTCTTTGAAGTTAGGGTTGGTTGCTTCACCCTTGGCCTCTTTGATTTTCAGATACGCATCAATTGGCATAGTACGATCCTTTCGTGTCTGGCCTTGCTTCAAGGCCGGTTGGGGAGTTCGGGTTCAAGAGACAGGGAGCAGTCCGGCTATTTGCCGGCGGGTTGGGGCAGATCCGCTACCAGCCTCAAAGACACTGTGAGTTCATCGAGTTGGAAGTGCGGACGTAGGAACGCGACGGCGCGCAGAGCACCTGGTTTCCCCGCAATTTCCACAACTTCAATACGCGCCTCGCGCAGCGGCTTCTCTGCCTTGGCCGAAGCAGATGCATTGTCGTCCATCACCACGTAATTGGCGATCCACTGATTCAGGTACTGCTCCGCCTGTGACCGGCTCATCGTGCTGCCCAGTTTGTCGCGCATCATCGCTTTCAGGTAATGCGCAAAGCGGGACATGGCCAGCATGTACGGAAGCTGCGCCGAGAGCCGCGCGTTGGCATTGGCCTCCGGCTTGTCGTAGACCTTGGGCTTGTTGGCCGTCTGCACGCTGAAAAAAGCCGCGTAGTCGGTTCCCTTGCAGTGCACCAGCGGCACCAGTCCCTGGTCCGCCAGTTCCTTTTCGCGGCGATCCGTGATGCTGACTTCCGTGGGACATTTCAGCGCCACGTCGCCCTCATCCGTGCGGAAGTTGTGCGTCGCGAGCCCTTCTACCAGGCCGCCGTTCTCCACGCCGCGGATCGATGCGCACCACCCGTACTTGGCATACGACTGCGTCAGCCGCGCTCCCAGCGCATAGGCGGCATTGCCCCACAGATACTTCGAGTGGTCCTTGCCGTCCACGCCCTCTTCGTAGGCAAACTCTTCAATCTGCCGCGTGTCCTTGCCGTACGGCTCACGCATCAACACATGAGGCATGGTCAGCGCCACGTAGCGCGAGTCGTCCGAAGCCCGGAACGACTTCCACTTGGCGTATTCCGTGCTGTCGAAGACCTTGGAAACGTCGCGGATGCCGGAAAGCTGGCCGAATTCGGTCAGGTTCATCAACTCCGGCGCGGCAGCCGACAAGAACGGTGCATGAGCCGCCGAAGCAACCTGCGATACCCGTTCCAGAAGTTCCACGTCTTCGTTGCTGCGTCCAAACTCGTAGTCGCCCACCATAGCCGCAAAGGGAGATCCGCCAAATACGCCAAATTCCTCCTCATACACCTTTTTGAAGAAGGCGCTCTGATCGAACTCCGGCGCACGCTGCAAATCCCTGAGAAGGTCCTTCTTTGAGACATTCAGCAGCTTGATCTTCAGCCCGTCGTTGGTCTCGCTCTGGTCAAGCAGATGCTTGATGCCCCGCCACGTCGCTTCCAGCTTCTGGAATGCGGGGTGATGCAACACCTCGTTCAGTTGCAGTGAGATCAGGCGATCAATCTCGGCAATGCGCGTTCCAATGCTGGCTTCGGCGTCCCGGCTGAGCGTCATCTTGCCTTCAAGAACCTGGTTGACGAACTCCTTCACCATGTCCTTGCCGCGCTCCTGGGCCTGGGTGTCCTTGCCAAAACGGCCTTGGAAAACAATCTGATCCAGCAGCGATACTTCGGTCGTCTGTGTCTCGGCGGACTGTGCCGCCAATGGATTCGCAGGGCTGCTCATTTCTTGTCCCCCTCAGGCTTTCCACCAATTTCGGCGCGCAGCTTGTTCAGTTCCTCGGTCTTGGTCACTGCGTCGAACAGCGCCTGGTCCAGCTGGTCGTTGCCCTGCAGGCTTCCACGCAGGTTCGACAACCGTGTGCGCAGGTCCAGCAGTTCCTTGATCGGTTCAACCTGCTGCGCCACTGCCCCAGGATCGAAATCATCCAGCTTGTCAAAGTGCAGATCCACTCCAACCTGGCCCGCCCTGGGGTCGGAGCTCAGCTTGTTCTCCACTGAGAACTTCAGATGAGGCGACATGCCCTTGAGCACGCTGTCGAAGTTGTCTGGGTTGATCTCCACGAACTTGCGATCCTTCAGGGCCGCAAGAGGTTTCTCGGGCTGTCCCGTCAGGTCGCCCAAAACACCCATCACGAAGGGCAATTCCTTCATCTCGATGGCGTTCCCTACTTCAACGTCGTAGGTAATCTGCACCCGGGGGGCCCGGACGCGACTGAGTTTCTGCTGAGTGCTCTCTCTTGCCATAACGCTCCGGTAATGCGATTGGAATCAATTCAACCAAAGAAACCACAAACCAGCGCTTGCTGTCCACTGGATTTTTCCGACTGAAGTTGTTGCCACCCAAGGCTAATCCCTAACGACACACAGCAGAAACAATAGTTCTCAATTTTTCTCAAGAAAGATCTTTTTCGCCGCGCTCTCATGCAACCATCGCCTTTTCAGACCGCGCTTTTCGTTCTCTTCGCCGTTTTTGACGGCCTTCGGATCCACACCGGTTTCCTGCAACTCACAGTTGATCAGTGACCGCTCGCGCCAGGCCACAACCAGGTGAGACTAACTCCGCCGCGGGTAGGTACAACTTATACCACCTCCGCCGTTGCGGAACAAACGCTCCCTTGCCCGAACTTTTCTTCACGTATCACCGGCCGGGGATCGCCTGCCAACCTCAATACCGGCAAATCCCCGGCGATTCCTTTTTTGGACACCGATTCGATTCTGCCGGTAGAGTAATATGCAATACTCAGCCGAGGTTGCAGAAGAAAATGCGACAGCTCCAACCCGTCATCTGGTCCAAAGGCACCTTCCTCTCGCCCCAGCACCTGCAGGCGCAGGAGCGGTTTGTTGAAGACAGTGCGCGCTTCTACCTGGACTCGCTGAACGCCCGGTCCTGGGGCTTTCGTGAAATTCAGATCGACACCAAGGCCCTCTCGGAGGGCAGGCTGGCCATCACCCTGGCCTCCGGCATCTTTCCCGACGCGCTGCCCCTCGACATTCCCGCCTCGGAATATCCGCCGCCGGCTCGCGTGCTCGACGAGTGTTTCCAGGATGGCCGCCAGAGCTGCACCTTCTCCCTTGCCGTGCCCGAATACCTGCAAGGCGGCATGAACGTATCAGTCAACCGCTCCAGCGTCAGTACGCGCTTTCTGGCGCAATTGCTCATGGTCCGCGACGAAAACACCGGCAGCGGCGAAAAGCCGGTCCAGGTGGCGCGCAAGAACATGCAGATCCTTGCCGAAGGCGAAAACCGCGAGGGCTCGGTCATTCTCGGCTTCATCCGCATTCTGCGTTCCGAGACCGGCCTCTACCAGGTCGACCCCACCTACATTCCGCCGCTGATCGACATTCACGCCCACCCCACCCTCAAGCGCATCCTCAGCAACATGGTGGAACTGCTGGTGGCGCGCGGCAGCCAACTCTCCGGCGCTCGCCGCCAGAAAAACCAGTCGCTGGCCGACTTTTCCGCCTCTGACGTGGCCAACTTCTGGCTGCTCTACACCATCAACAGCCATCTGCCTGTGCTGCGCCACTTCCTCGAATCCACCAACATCCAGCCCGAACTGCTGTTCGGCGAGTTCTCTGACCTGGCCGGCGCCCTCACCGCTTTTTCAAGCAAAATCGCTCCCAAAGATCTGCCCGCCTACAACCACGAGCAGCTCGGCGCCTGCTTCGGAGAACTCGACCGCATGATCCGCGTAATGCTCGAGACCGTGGTGCCCAGCAACTTTGTCGCGCTGCCGCTCAAGATGGTTCGCGACACCATCTATGCCACATCGATCGACAAGGACTCTTACTTCGAAGGCTCGCGATTCTACCTGGCCATCTCAGCCGATGTCCGCGACGCGGACCTGATCGACCGCGCTCCGAAACTCCTCAAGGCCTGCTCCGCCACGCAGCTTGAAACCCTCATTCGCAATGCCCTGCCCGGTCTGCGCCTGCAGCACGTCCCCACGCCGCCGCGCTCGATTCCCGTAAAACTGCGCCACCAGTACTTCGCCATTGAAGCCAGCGGCCCGGTGTGGGAGTCGGTGCAGCGCGCCCGCAACTTCGCCGTCTACGCCCCCTCCGAAATTCTGAACCCGCAGATGGAGCTGATCATTCTGCTCGCCCAGCCCGCCTGACGCGCCTGCTTTCGACGCCGATCCTTGCCTGTGGTCCTTGGTCCGCCCGTTTCTCAGCATCCACGCGCCTTGACGCGATTCCGCGGGCAGGCGTAGTCTTGCGCACAAAATCAAAAATGAGGCCGAGCCATGGGAAGTGAAGTCGACAGCCTGACCGTAATTGCGCACAAAACCGACGTGATCGCCGGCAACACCAGTTACGCGATCAACGGGTTCCGCGCCATCACCGGACTGGAAGCGTTCCGATCCTACAACTGGATGACCGATGTGGCGGCGGTCAACTCAGCGGGCGACTTTCGCGGTATGGTGGTTAGCGCACGCTGGGGATCTGCCTACAGCGTCATCAGTCCGTACGCCAAATGGTTGGGCAACTTGGCCACGGTGGCGTCGCTAGCGAGCAACGTCATGCAGATGGCTCCCCAGTTTGAGAAGGTCTACAAATCGAACAGTAGCGGCATATCCAAAGCCCAGCAGCTCTCGCTTCTCACCAGCATCGTGGCCCAGAAGACGCTTGCCGGCGTCATTACAGGCGGAGTTCACTTGATCTATATGCCGCTGATCCTCGGCTGCGGCGCGGCGTCAAAGGCAGGCGGGAGTATCGGCGCCGGAGCCAATGTCTGCTCTAACGTGGTGGGAACCGCAGATGCGCTGGTGCAGTCCACAGCCAACTACCTTACCAACCCGGTCAATCAGCAGAGAGTGCTTTTGAACCTCGTGACCGTCCGCATCTTCTAATCGCGGCTTGCACCCGCGACCACGCCGGTCAAGTTAGTGCTTCATCAGAAAGATCACCGTCACCAGGATCGCCACCAGCAAAACGATGATCACAACGCCCATGATGACCAGCATCTGCTGCGTCTTCCCCGCCGTTGCATCAGGCGGCTTGACCGCTGGAATCTGCGGAACAGGCGGCAATGGCGCTGACGGCATCTGCATCCCCGGCGCCTGCGGCATACCCCCCATTTGCGGCATCCCTACTGCCTGCGGCGGATAACTCATCGGATAACTCGGAACCTGCGGCGGTGTAAATCCGCCCGGATGCGGCATGCCGCCCAATCCAGGCATCTGCATCGGCGGCGGCGCCGGCATCTGAAAATTAGGCGTCGGCGGAGCGGCGGGGGTAAAGCTCTGCGGCACGGCAAGCGGAGTTGCCGCCGCGCCGCCTTTCATCGATAATTCGCGAATCCGCGAAGCATCCAGTATGCGCGTAAACTCGCTCGGCCCGGCAGCCGACGGAGCCGGCGGTTTATTCAGGACGGGCTCAACCACCGGCGGTGCTATAGGGTAGGCCGGTGCGGCCGGCCTCGGTGCCCAATCCGGCGTCTTCGCCGGCGGCGCAGAAACTTCATTCGACTGGGCGAGCGACGCAAACGTCTGTGTCCACACGCCCGGTTCAGGCCCAGGCGGCGGGCTCACCGGCGCAGGTTCGTATCGTGGCGCGGGCGCCTTCGACGGCTCGTCCAGCATCTGAATCAGCCGCGTAATCCCCATTCCCGACCCGCCCGGCGCATTCTGCGGGGTCGGTTCCGGCAACGGAGCAGGCGCAAACGGATCGCGATTCGGTGCAGGGCTCTCGGCGCGCGGCGCCTGGCCATAATCGACGGGCCCCGGCAAAGGTCTCCGCTCTTCCTGAAAGGCCGAGGCAGCGGGACCGGATTGCTGCTCCAGCGAGAGCATCCTGGTAAACGACCCCGCTCCCGGCCGCGGAGCTTCCACCGGCTCCGGCGGCGCAGAGGAACTTCCGCCGGTGAATGTCCCGAACATCTGCGTGAACGCGCCAGGCTTGCTTTCACCGGGTGCAGCAACGCTGGCGGCCGGCTCTGCCCATGCGGGGCTCTGCGCTCTGGGGCTGGAAAACTCCGGAGAATCCCCTGAAGTTGCCCGTAACAACTCTGTAAATCCGCCCGGCGCTGGAGCGCTTGGCGGTGTCGCCGGTTTGTAAGGCGCTTCTGCCGGCTCCGGCGTGCCCAGCGTCCGCAGCAACGAGGTAAATCCGGAATTCTGCGCAGGTGCAGGCGTCTGTTGCCCCGTCGCTTGCGGCGCAGCAGGCGGCGCACCCGGTTCGCTGCTCAGCGTCCGCAGCAGTTCCGTAAACCCTCCGCTGCCTTTGTTCCCCGCTTCTGGAGCTGCCGGTCTTTCCGTGGCTGCTCGTTCCAGAGACGCCTGCCGCATGCGGTCCAGCAGTTGCGGCGAACTCTCCGCCCCGCCTCCGCCAAACACCACCTTGTGTACCACCGGCTCGGCAAAGTCCTTCGTAATCGGCGGCGGCGCCGTTTGCGGTTTCGGCGGCTCGCTCAGCCACTTGACCAGGGGGTCCGGCTCGGCGCTTGAATCCGCACCATCCTTCGCCGCCTCCGGCTCGTTCACCGTCCCGAAGATGCCGGTTGCTCCGAAGCCCTGTCCCGAACTGGAATCCTCCGGCCACGCAGAATTCGAAGCGTTCGGTCCAGCAGGTGTTGTCGGTTTGTCCATAAATTCCGGCCTCCGGTGCGATGCGGGTAGCATAAACCATTCGCTGCTCCCGATTTACCTGTTCAGCCAAAAAAGATTTTGCGTATAATGCGCTTGCGCCTCAACTCACCGGACGAATCGGCTCGACCAAGGGTTTTCAGGCCCCGTCCGGACTGGCAGCTGGCTCTCTCAATGAAGTTCAAACTGCAGTTACTTCACCTTCGCCTTGTATCGGTTTGGAAGCATAACTGATCTCCAACTCTCGCCCACGGTGGTCTCCCTCCTATGAAGTTTCTGTCGCGCGTCGTCTGGTCGGAAGGCATGCATCTCGGCCCCCATCATTTCCAGACGCAAAGCCGGTATTTTGAAGACACGCTGTGGTTCCTGAGCTCCAATCTGCGTCAGGATCCGTGGGGATTTCTTCATTTCTCCATTGACACCGAGGCCCTGCGCAACGGGCTCGCCATCCTCAACTTCGCCTCCGGAATTCTTCCCGACGGCCTCATCTTCGATCTTCCTGACTGCGACTCGGTTCCCGAACCTGCCAACCTCAACAGCCTCTTTTCATCCACCGACAGCGAGATCGTTCTGCACCTGGCAATTCCGCCGCGCCTCGATCAGGGCCTTGACTGCGATCTTGGCGGCGGCGCAAGCGCGCGCTACGGCGCAGTGCAGCGCACGCTTCGCGATGAGTCCGTCGGCCAGGGCGAAAACAGCGTCTCCTTCGCCCGCAAGAACCTCGTCCTCCTGAGCCAGGCGCAGCTCGCGACAGACACCATCTCCTTCCCCATCGCGCGCATTGTCCGCGACGGCGCCGGCGGATTCATCTCCGACCCCGAGTTCATTCCCCCTAGCCTCCGCATCGGCGCCAGCCAGAGCCTGGTTCTGCTGCTGCACCGTCTCACCCAGGCCATCGACGAGAAAATCTCCTCCACCCGCAACCTTCGCCTCAGCTCCGGCCGCTTTGAACTCGGCACCTCCGCTCTCGATGTCGCCAACTACTGGTTTCTTCATTCGCTCTGCTCCACGCTTCCCGCCCTGCGCCATCATCTGCAGGACCGCCGCAGCCATCCTGAAGAGGTCTATCGCGATCTGGCCCGCCTGGCCGGCTCGCTCAGCACCTTTGCCCTCGAATCCGCGCAGGACCAGATCCCGCCCTATCGTCATCTCGACCTCACCACCACATTCAGGGATCTGGATATTCTCATCCGCCGTTACCTTGAAGTAGTCGCGCCCTCCAACACAATTACGCTCCAGTTCCGCAAAGCGGACAACTACGTCTACGCCGCTGACGTGAAAGACGAGCGCTGCCTGCGCCGGGCGCGCTGGATCTTCGGCATCCGCTCCTCCGTCACTGAATCCGTCCTTCTTCGTCAGACGCCCCGGCTCGTCAAAGTCTGTTCCGCGGAAGGCGTCGGCAAACTTGTGCAGCGCGCGCTTCCCGGCCTTGAGCTGATGCATGTTCCCGTTCCACCTGCCGCGCTTCACTCGCAGGCGGACATGCACTACTTCTCCGTCTCCCTCAGCGGCGCATGCTGGCAGCACATTCTCCAGACCAAACAGGTCGGCGTCTATCTGCCCGGCGACCTCGGTGACGCAACGTTCGACCTCACCATCATCATGGAGACCTCCGAATGACTCCCCCACAAGCTCCCGCTCCTCCAGAGCTGAGGACCAACAACCTTGCGCTCTGCTTTCAGGAAGTCTTCACCGTCATTCTGCGCACGCGCTTCTTTGTTCAGCGCGTTGAAAATGCCGACACCTTCCGCGCCACGTTGCGCAAGATGATTTCAGCCGCGGTCAAAGATGCATCCACCCTGGGCTACAGCGATGAAGCCTCCAAGATGGCCATCTACGCCATGATCGGCTTCCTTGATGAAAGCGTGCTCAACTCCAAAGACCCCACCTTCGCTGACTGGGCCCGCCGTCCGCTCCAGGAAGAGATGTTCGGTGGACACTTCGCGGGAGAAAACTTCTTTCGCAACGTCACCGAGCTGCTCAATCGTCCCGAATCCGCCGAAGTCGCCGACGTGCTCGAACTGCACGCTCTCTGCCTCCAACTCGGCTATCGCGGCCGCTTCGCCTTCGGGGACTCGTCGGAGATTCACAATATCCTCCAACGCATCCGGGAAAAAATCACGCGCATCCGCGGCTCCTACGCGCTCTTCCGTCCCGCGGAGACGCCGGCCGCACCGCCTGCGCCCAAGGGCGATCCGTGGGTGCGCAACCTGCTCATCACCACCGTTCTGCTCTTCGTAGTCACCGTGCTGGCCTATGTCGGCTACATCTTTGTGCTCGGCCAGTCGGTTCCCGCGGTACAGGAGCAATCCTCTGTCACCCACGCCCATGAAACGCCGCCTCTTCGGTTGTCAACCAGCCGTTCGGAGGTGTCCCTGTGAAACGCGTGCTGATTGGGATACTCATCTTCCTGGTTTATCTGGCCCTCGTCATCTGGGGCGGATTCGCCCTGCATTTTGAAGGCCCCAAGCTCATCCTGTTCTGCGTGATCCTTGGCCTGTTCGGCGCGCTGGCCGTCGGCTTCGTCGTCTGGATACTCGGCAAGTCGAGCGGCGGCTCCGCATCTTTCTCCGGCGGCGATACACCCGACGCCATCAACTTGAATACCGTGCTGCGCGATGCCGACGCCAAGGTGCGCCAGGCCGGACGCGCCGGCGCAAAATCGCTCGCAGGCCTGCCGCTCATCTACGTCATCGGCGATGAAAACTCCGCCAAGACCCAGACCGTGCTCCAATCCGGCCTCGATCCCGAGTTGCTCGCTGGCAATGTTTACCAGGACGGCCAGATCGTTCCCACCCAACTCGCCAATCTCTGGCTGGCCGGCGACTATGTGCTCGCTGAAGCCGGCGGCGCGCTGCTGCGTCAACCACCGTTGTGGCTGCGCCTGGTTCGCGCCACCATCCCCGCGCGCCTCGGCTCCATCTTCGGAGACAGCCGCCTCCCTGCGCGCTCCGTCGTCGTCTGCGTCAGCATTGAGCGCATCCTCGCGCCCAACACCACGGAGCAGATTCGCGCCCTTGCGCAGATGCTCAATGAGCGCCTCCGCCAACTCTCCCAAACGCTCGGCATCTCGCTCCCCATTTATGTGCTGTTCACAAAACTCGATCGCGTCACCCCCTTTGCCGATTACGTGAACCGCCTTTCGGAAGAGGAAGTCAAGCTGCCCATCGGCTCGCTGCTCTCTTCTCTTTCAACAGGCACCGGCCTCTATACCGAGCAGGCTTCCGCCCAGATCGGTGCGCGCTTCGACCAGCTTCTCTACGCACTCGCGGAGTTTCGTCTCGACATTCTCTCCCGCGGCGGCGAACTTCAGGACCTCGCCCGCGCCTATGAGTTCCCGCGCGATCTGCGCAAGCTCCGCGCCGGCGTCGTTGGCTTTCTCGCGGAAGTCGCGCGTCCCAGCCAGATCGGCGTCAATCCATTCCTGCGTGGCTTCTTCTTCGCCGGCATGCGCGCCCACATCGTTGAAGATGTGCTTGAAGTCGGCCCCGCGCAGCCGCAGGCCGCGGCGCCAGTCGACGCCGGCGCCACGCGCATCTTCTCACTCGCCGCGCAGTTCCAGCAGCCGGCCGCGCCCCAGTCGCGCCGTGGCGGCACGCGCAAAGTTGCGCAGTGGGTCTTTCTCCCGCACCTGTTCTCAAAGATTCTTCTCGCCGACAAATCCGCTCTCGAAACCAGCCGCGCCAGCACCCGCACCAGCGTTCTCAAGCGCACATTGCTGGCGACCGCAAGCCTGCTGATTCTCATCGTGCTTGGCCTGGCGACCATCTCGTTCTTCAACAACCACGCGCTCGAAGAGCGTGTTGCCAAAGCCGCCGCCGCGCCCGTTTCTCCCGTAGCCACAGGCGGATTCGCCGCACAGGGCGATCTCGATTCCCTCGACAAGCTGCGCGCGATTCTCGATGAGTTGTCCCGCTATCGCAAGGACGGTCCGCCGCTGATGGATCGCATGGGCCTCTATCATGGCGACGCTCTTTACCCGGTCGCCTGCCAGGCCTACGCCAACAAATTCCGCACGCTGCTGCTTGCGCCCACGCAGGCCGCGATCATCAACAAGTTGCGCGCCGTCCCCGATGTTCCCGCGCCCGACTCCGACTACAGCGCAGCCTACCGTCCGCTGAAGGCCTACCTCATCACGGCCTCCAATCCCGACCCCGACTCGGCGCAGGACACGGTCGACTTTCTTCCCTCTGCCCTGCTCACCGAGTGGACCGGCAGCGCCACGCCCGATCCTGCCGTCGCTACTCTGGCTCAAGCCCAGTTCACCTTCTACGCCAACCTGCTTCCCGGTCCGTCCTCCTGCATGTCCGGCGTTGGAGGCTCGCGCAACGACGTTGTCGTCGCGCACGCGCGCACCTATCTCAACGGCTTCCAGGGATTCCAGCATGTCTACCAGAGCATGCTCGCCGCCGCCAATCACAAGGTCCCTTCCTTCGACTTCAACAGCAAGTTCCCCGGCTCCGCGCAATACATCTTTGACAACTATCCGGTGCAAGGCGCGTTCAGCAAGGTTGGCTTCGCCTTCATGCAGGACGCGATCCTGCATCCCGACCCCTATTTCCGTGGCGAGGAATGGGTGCTTGGCCCCTCCTCCGGTCCGCCCATCGATCGCGTCGCGCTCTCTGACCAGTTGAAGAAGGCTTATTTCGCCGACTACATCCAGACTTGGCGCACCTATCTCACCAAGGCGCAGTTCGTGCAATATCGCAACTTCGCCGACGCCGGCAACAAGCTCGGCGCGCTCGACTCCAACACCTCGGCAATGCTCGAGCTCTTCTCGCTCATCTCCACCAACACCAGCGTGGCCGCGCCTGAAATCTCGTCCGCCTTCCAGGCGCCGCAGACCGTTGTGCCGCCTTCAAACGGCGACAGCCGCCTCATCAGCCAATCCAACCAGGGATACATTCAGTCCCTGCAGGGCCTTGAAGGCGCGGTGAAAAACCTCACCCTCAATGCCACCAGCGCCAACGATCCCACCGCCGCGGCGCCCGTGACGCAAGCCGCCATCACCGCGGACCAGGCTGCCGAAACCCTCCGCAACACCTTCCTGCCTGACGCAGCCGGCAACATGGACAGGACCAGCTTCGCCCTGCTTGAAGCGCCCATCACCTCCACCAAGAATCTCGCCGCACAAGCGCCCGCAGCCGCCGCCGGTGGTGCAGCCAAAGCCTTCTGCAGCCAGCTTGATCCGCTGCTCACCAAGTTCCCCTTCAATCCGTCCTCGCCCAATGAAGCCAGCGTCGATGAAGTCGCCCAGATCTTCGCGCCGGCCTCGGGATCGTTCGCCCAGTTCTACAACACATCGCTGCGCGCCCTCGTTGTTCAGCAAGGCGGCCAATTCGCCGTTGCCCCCGGCTCCGCCGTACACATCAACCCAGGTTTCATCTCCTTCCTGGATAAAGCGCAAAAGATTTCCTCGACGCTCTACACCAGCGGAAATCAGCCTTCGCTCGACTTCACCCTCAACGAATTGAAGTCGCCCGGAGTTTCCGATGCGGTGCTCAACATCGATGGCAAACAGATCGGCGCAGGCGGACAGTCGGCTACATTCCACTGGGTCTCGCAGCCATCGAGCAAGATCACGCTCGCCACGCAGAAGAACACCGCGCCGCAGATGGCCGGCCCCTGGTCGGTCTTCCACTTCAGCTACTCAGCGCCGCAGATCGCTCCCAACCGTCTGAAGTTCTCTTTCACTTTCAACAACCAGGCTCCTGAAATCGTCCTTTTTGACGCCTCAGGCCCCGGCGCACCTTTGCTGAACCCGGAATTCATGAAAGGGTTCCGCTGCGTATCGAACGTAGCTCGCTAGTGTCCTGAGTCTAAAACTCGCTTCGTAATTCGAATAACCTTTTACCCCTCAAAGAGAGTGTCATCCTGAGCGAACGGGGCCCCAGGCGTACTTCAGCCTGGGGGTGGTGAGTCGAAGGATCTGCTGTTGCTCTCGTCATTTATGCAATGAACTTCAGACTCACCTCGCTAGCTGCTTTAGAATCTGAGCGGAGACCATGACCGAAGACTTCACCAACGATCTTTTGCCCATCCCCTCAACGCCCGAGGCCCCTCTCGAGCCGGCCGCGCTGGAAGCCGCGTCCGCACCGCTCCATATCGCCGTCTCGGCCCTCAGCGACATGGGCTGCGTGCGCACCAACAACGAAGACGCCTTCGGTTACAACGAGTCGCTCGGCCTCTTCGTCGTATGCGACGGCATGGGTGGAATGGCCAGCGGTGAAGTCGCAAGTGCGCTTGCCGTTGCTGCCATCGTCAACAGCTTTGCCGCTACGGCTGACTCGGGCGCGCCCATCAGCACCCAACTGCTGGTGGCTCTCAACGCCGCAAATACGGATGTGTGGCAGAACGGACAGATTCCTGAGAACCGGGGCATGGGAACCACCGCGGTAGTTGCCGCCCTGGATGGAAACAAACTCATCGTTGGCAACGTGGGCGACAGCCGTGCCTATATCATCCAGGATGACCAGTGCGTGCAGCTTACCGTCGACCATTCCTATATCAACGAACTTATCCGCAACGGCACACTGACCATTGAGAACGCACACACCGCCGACCTGCGCGGCATGGAGTCCGTAATTACCCGCGCCGTGGGAGTATCCGCTGAAGTGCAACCCGATTTCTTCTCCGTCGATCTGAAGCACGGAACCGCCGTGCTGCTCGCCACCGACGGCCTCACCCGCTACTTTGGGCAGGAAGAGATCGCCTCCGTGCTGGGCGCGTCCACATTCGACTCTGCATGCTTCAACCTGATCGACCTCGCCAAGCAGCGCGGCGGCCAGGATAACATCACCTGTATTCTGTTACTCGCATTGTCCGCCTGATATCTTCACCGCCCTGATTCAACTATCCCGGAAGAGAAAAATGAAATTCTTCGGAACTTTCGTTTTATTAGTGTGTTGGAGCAAGAAGAACACCGGCGCATTGCTTCTCCATACTTTTGCTTGACATAGCGCATGGCGTGATTTACCTTTTCGGGCACATAGCAATCATCCCCGCAACCTATGAAATGGACGTGGATCATGGTTAAAGCGCAGAGGCTCGGTGCATTCGGTTTCGCGGCAATGACGGCGGTTCTCGCGGTCGGGATTCAGGCGCAGGCAGGCGATCCAGCTACGCTCATCCAGGCCAAACTCGTTTCTCAGGTCAAGGTCACAAAGCCCACCGCCGACCACTCGGATATAGTCACCGCGGGCGATGTCGTGGTCCTGCAAAAGGATGGGCTGATGATGTGCAGCTCCTCCTCCTCCTACGCGTTTTCAAACAGCTACAGCGCCGGCACTCTCACCGCGAATTACAACAACCGCGCCAAGGACGCCGCCAAGTCCTTTCTCAAAAGCCGTCTTCCCTTCGGTGGTGGCGGCAGCGTCACGGACGCGGCCAACAACGGCTGCGCATCGCGCAAGTTCGTCGCCGGAGAGAAATTTTGGGTCACTGGCGTTGCCGTTCAAAAAGATGGCATTCTGGTCAGCACCTTTTCCGATCCCTACCCCGATCCGCAAGGCAATCAGGTTCGCTATTACGGCGAGATCAAATTCCCCTTCCAGAAGGGTTCGGTGCCTGCGCCCGACGACTTCGTGAAAACCTTCTCGGAACTGATTACGGTGCAGCCTCCAGACGACAGCGGTGACAAGGGCGGCCAGACCGATCAGGGCAACCAGGCGGCCGCAGCCCCTGCCGCCCCGGCTCCAGCCCCTATGGCAATGATTGCGCCTCCACCTCCACCGTCCGATGCACCGCCGCCGACCATCGCCATCGGCCAGACCAAGGACCAGGTAACCGCAGGCTTCGGTCAACCAGTGAGGATCGCCAAGCTGGGAGCGAAGGAAATCTTCTATTACAAGGATATGAAGGTAACCTTCACCAACGGAAAAGTCAGCAACGTTGAATAGAATCCCCGCGCTGATCGAATGGTGCGCAAAACAGACAGGAATGAGGAACAGATGACTATGGACACCTTTCGCAAATCCATCGCAGACGGTTCAGCGGCGCTGATTCTTGGCGGGCTGCTGGTGATCGGCTGCTCGGCAAGTGCAGCCAACGCTCAAAAGAAGCCTGCCGCGCCGGCTCCCAAAGCTGCGCCCGCGCCCAAGGCGCCTGCCGCCGCTCCCAAGTCCGGCGGGTCTGCCGCAGGCGGCGCAAGGCCTGGCGGCTCCGCCAACGGCGCCGCCTCGCACGGCGGACCAACGGCCAACGGTGCGGCAGCGACCCACGGGCCGTCGGCAAACGGCGGCACGCACGGTCCAACGGCCAATGGCGCCGGCGCGCAGCACGGAGCGACCACTACCGGCGGCGCCCACCCTGGTGGTGCAGCCGGCGGTGCAACACATCCCGGTGGAGCAGCCGGCGGCGCGCGCCCCGGCGGCGGAGCCTCTGCCGGACACCCTGGAGCGAGCGGAGGAGGAAAAGCCTCGCCCATCAAGTCCGGTGCCGCACCCAAAGGCAGCTCTGAGAAAGTCACCAAGAGCGGCAGCGCCGTGCGCACCCGCCCCGGCGGCAAGGTCAGCGACGTGCATGACGCCAAGCGCGGCATGGACACCCATAACAATCTGGGCGGCGGCCGCAGAGTCTCGGTCCAGCGCCATGATGGCAGCCGCATGGTTTCAGAGCGGGGACGCAGAGGCTATGTCGAGCGC
>Ga0302149_1000005_pt1 | contig 92925 bp, 57 predicted proteins | sample I_Bog_N1_1_FD_192435 | JGI IMG/M metagenome (GOLD analysis project Ga0302149, IMG submission 192435) | Peat permafrost microbial communities from Stordalen Mire near Abisko, Sweden - I_Bog_N1_1 | ecosystem: Environmental > Terrestrial > Soil > Wetlands > Peat | place: Sweden: Abisko, Stordalen...
ATGCACCCCGCCAGCACCTGCAGACGGGGCCGGCAGCGGCGCCAGCCCCTCACTCTGCGCCAATGGGAACTCATTGCTCTGCGCGGGTACCGGCGGCGGGCAACCGCAGGGCTCTTTTTCCTGGTCTACCACCGCCTGCAGACTGCCGTGCTGAAACATCACCCGCTGCCCCGGCTGCACCCGGTACGCGCCGCCGTCAAACACGCTTGAAACCAGCACGTAGGTCGCGTTGACCCCAGCGTTATCCACGCAGGTATCGCCCTGCGCGCCCAGCCGCACCTTCACCTCCGCCGCGCCGGGCCCGCCAATCAAGATACGAAAGTCCGGCGTGAGCAGAATGTCGGAGTCGTGCACATCGGCGAAGCTCATCTCCACCGCGCCGTGATCCATGGCCATCAGCAGCCCCGGTGTCTCGCCCGGCGGCACACTCGAGTCCGATGCCAGCTTGACCGTAGTCGAAGCGCACACGCGCAGCACGCCCCGACGCGGCAGCGTCACCTGCGTCGTCTCAATCCCCGAAGTCACTGACCCGCTGGCGGCAATAATCGCCTTGCCGTTCGCAACCTCCAGCGATCCCGTCACCTTGGCCGCCGCATCTGGGTTCTTGTTGTTGAGTGAAACAATCGCGATGGGCCCAGCCTCGCTCGGAGCCTGCGGCGTCTGTGCATTTGGCGCGGGGGCGACAGTCTGAGCTGCCTGCCCAACGAGAACCGGAGCCAAAACAAGCGCCGCAATCCCCAGAAAAAATCCGCCGAGTGAAACGCTGCGCGCCGGCCTCCCGCCACGCACTGCAACTCGACCCCGGATTGCTGCCTGCTCTTGCATAGCGGCTACATTTCCATGAAGTTCTTGATCATCTGCCGTCCGCCCTCGGTCAGCACGCTCTCGGGATGAAACTGCACGCCCTCAATCGGCAGCGTCCGATGACGCAGCCCCATGATGACTGACCCAGCGCCGTTCTCCGCGGTCCGCGCCGTCACCATCAGTTCCCCCGGCAGCGATTTCTCCGCCACAATCAGCGAGTGGTAGCGCGTGCAGGTCAGCGGCGTGGGCAGCCCGGTAAACACGCCCTTGCCATCGTGCTCCACCGCGCTGGTCTTGCCGTGCATCAGATGCGCAGCCCTCACCACATCGCCGCCAAATGCCTCGCCGATCGCCTGGTGCCCCAGGCAAACGCCCAGAATGGGTACCCTGCCGGCCATATGCCGAATCAGCGGCACCAATATCCCAGCCTCGCCCGGCGTACATGGCCCCGGTGACAGAAGAATGCGCTCCGGCTTCAGCGCTTCAACCTCTTCCACCGTCAACTCGTCATTGCGATACACCTCGATCTTCGCCCCCAGCTCGCCCAGGTACTGGACCAGGTTGTACGTAAACGAATCGTAGTTGTCGAGGACAAAGACCATCGCACCTCCAGTGTAGCCTGAAGCCGGCCATCTTCGAATTCCAGCTCGCTATCCGCAACCGTGTGCCGGACTGCTGCGTCACTCATTCCGTGACGGGCCTTGCACCCGGAGGAAGCAGGGGCATTCATGCCCCTGAAAGCGTCCGCCGCAGACCGGCCTTCAGGCCCGGCCATCTTCCCATCCGGCTTGCGCGCTCTCAAGCCAATCTGCAAAACTGGCCTTGGTCAACCATCATGGTTCTTCACTTTCTCATTCAAGGTCGCGTGCAAGGAGTAGGCTTCCGCTGGTTCGTTCACCGCGAAGCCAGCGAACTCGACCTGCGCGGCTGGGTGCGCAACACCGAAGACGGCGAAGTGGAAGTGGTCGCCCACGGCGAAGAAGCCGACCTGGCCGAACTGCGCGCCAGCCTGCGCCGCGGCCCCCGTGGCAGCCGCGTCGACCGCCTCATCGAACACTATCTCGACGAAAGCGAAGCCGCCGGCCTGAGCTCCTTCCGCATTGAAGGAGCATGGTGAGAAACAGAGATCAGGGGTCAGAGAACAGAGATCAGGGTCCCGCTTCTAACCAAGCAAGTGCTGTGCAGGCGCTTCGGGCTTTTTCTGATCTCTGATCTCTGACAACTGACCACTGGCTTCTATAATCGACGTATGCCCGAAGAACACAAGCCAGTCAATATAGAAGCTTTGAAGGCGCTGGTCCGCACGGTGCCCGATTTTCCCAAGCCGGGAATTCTGTTTTACGACATCACCACCGTGCTCAAGGACAAAACCGGCTTTGCGCAGCTCATTGACGCGCTCGCGGCGCACTACATCGCCCGCAACATCGACCTGGTGCTCGGCATCGAGGCCCGCGGATTCATCTTTGGCCCGGCCCTCGCCTATCGCCTCAACGCCGGCTTTATCCCGGTGCGCAAGCCGCGCAAGCTGCCCGCCCCGGTGGCCCGCGTGACCTACGACCTCGAGTACGGGTCGGACACGCTGGAGATTCATCTCGACGCGATTCAGCCCGGCCAGCGCGTGGTGCTGGTGGACGACCTGCTAGCCACCGGCGGCACCATGGAAGCGACGGTGAAGCTGGTCAAGCAGTTGGGCGGCGAAATCGCCGGCCTGGCCTTTGCCATCGAGCTCGACTTCCTCAAAGGCCGCGAGCGCTTCCCGGAATACGACGTCTTCAGCCTCCTCCACTACGACGAGTAGGCGAACCAATTGATATGCGCTTGGAGTCTGCGCAGGATTTCATTCCTCTCGGCGCATGCCGATACGGAGGGATGCGGGGGTTTCAACCCCCGCATAGTCCCCATAAAACGACGCGGGCTTTACAGGCTGCGGAAAAACTCCAGCTTGGCAGTAGATGTGCGAAGGGGCACGACTTCAGTCGTGCCATAAGTTGTTTAAAATGAGAGAATGGGCTTTAGCCCCTGCGCCGCCGCAGTCGAATTCAACCCCGAATGAGCCTTTTTCTCGCAGCCTGTTGAGCCCCGGAAGGCGCCCTATAACCCCGCATGCGGCGCCACATCCACCGGCTCTGCTTCACCCTCGCCTGCACCGTCCTGAAACATCTGTGCGTCCGCAAACCGGTAGCCGACATACACATCCGTCAGCAAATACAGCGGGTTCGAAGCATCGTCTTCAATCTTCTTGCGCAACTGCCGGACAAACGTGCGCAGATATTCCACCTCTTCCCTGCAGTCCGCGCCCCACACGGCGGTGAGCAACTTCGAATACGTCACCACGCGCCCCGCGCGGCTCATCAGGCAGTGCAGAATATCGAACTCCTTGCGCGTCACGTGCACCGCCTGGCCACGCTTGGTCACAATGCGCCGCACCGGCTCCAGCCGAATCTCCCCAATCTCAATCGGCGCGTCCTCGGAGCGGATCGGCGCCTTGACCCGCCGCACCGCGGCTCGTATGCGCGCAATCAGCTCCCGCGTACTGAAGGGTTTGGTGATGTAATCGTCGGCGCCCAAGTCGAGAGCTTCCACTTTTTCCTCTTCCTGGTCGCGCACCGTCAGCATCAGGACGGGCAGCCGCGAGGCGAAGGAGCGAATCCGCCGCAGCGTTTCAATGCCGCCGATGCCCGGCATATTCACATCCAGCAGCACCGCGTCGTACACGCTCGCGCGCAGCATTTGCAGAGCTTCTTCGCCGCGGCCGGCCTCGGCAACCTGGAAGCCGAGTTCAGCCAGCGGCGGCTTCAACGCCCGGCGAATGGCGGTCTCGTCGTCGACCACAAGGATGCGAATGGAAGGCTGGTTCATGACGTACTCCTCTTTTGCATGGGGGCTGGAATTGCCGCGAAGAATGTTGTCCCCTCCATCTCATCGCTCGTGACCCAGACGTAGCCGCCGTGAATCAGCGCCACACGCTTGGCCACCGAAAGCCCGATTCCAGTGCCCGCGGCACGGTTGGAGTAGGTGGTCGACCGATAGTAGCGGTCGAAGATGCGCTCCCGGTCGGCCATGGGAATCACCGGCCCGTAGCTGTGCACGCTGAAGATCGCCTCCGCGTTGATGTGCGCCACGCGAATGGTGATCATGGTGCCGAACACCGAATATTTGCAGGCGTTGTCAATGTACTGCGTCAGCAGCATCCCCATCAGTTGGCGGTCGCAGCAGACCACCATGTTCTCATCGTGCATCTGGATCGAGACTTTCATGCTGGCCAGCCGGTCCTTCAGGCTCACCACCACCTCGTCGATCATCGGCCCTACGCCCACCGGCGTTGCGTGAATCTTCACCTCGCCGGCATCCAGCCGCGCCGTGGTCAGCAGCCGCGTGGTCAAATCGCTCAGCAGGCCCGTCTGCTCGTCGATCAGCGCCACCAGCTCCGCCTGCCCCTGCGACAAGCGGCCCATCTCGCCCAGCCCTGTCGACGCTGCGCGAATCGCCGTGAGTGGCGTTTTGTAGGCGTGCGCCAGGCTGTCCAGAACCGTCGAACGCAACTGCTCGGTACGCCGCTCAGTCTCAATGCGGCTCTCATTGGCAAAGGCCCGGTAGCGGTCGAAGGTAAGCGCAATCAGCGAAGCAATCGCGTTGTTGGTCAGCGGAGCGGTCTCTCCGCGCACCACCAGGCTGCCCACCGGAACTGTCCCCAGCCTAACCACGCGCCGTCCCAGCCCGGTTTCAGAATCGTCGTCGCAGGTTTCAAAGTAGTAGACGTTCTGCGCCAGTTCCTGCGGGTCCTCCTGCCAGATGCCTGCCTGGTACACCTCGTGCAGGTCCGCATCGAACACCACCACCGCCTCAAGCTTGAAGATCTCGTGCACCAGCTCGGCCAGTTGCGGCCCCGGCTCCACGTGCAGGTTCATCTGCAGCGTCCGCCGCGTGAACTCGTACAGATCGTTCATCTGCTCGCCCCGCGACTCGGCCTCGCGGGCGTTCCCGGTAACCTGCGCCGAGAGCTTGCTCACCGTGAGCGCCACCAGCACAAACACCGCCAGGATGACTGTGTTGGCCGGGTCAGCCGCAGGGTTGGCGAGCAGGTGGCGGGTGGTGAAGTAGCTCTGCGACCCCACCGCCGACAGCGACACGATGACCGCCTGCCAGAAGCCGTAGACCAGCGCAATGGGAATCACAATCAGCAGGTAAAGCAGCACCGAAACCGGAAGCAGCCATCCGGCCCAGTGGGCCACGGCCGCCACCAGCAGGACGGCGACCATCCCCAGCGCACACTCCAGCGCGAACAGCACCGCGCCCAATCCTGAGCCACGCCCGCGCCGTGCGCCGAAGAAAAATCGGACTGGGGTATAGCTTGCCGACAACCCGCCACCAACCATTTCCCTGCAACAGGACCTATGAACGGAACCAAATTGAAGCTGAAACTTTTCCGTGAGAGCTTGCTCCCAGTCGGCCGAACTGCATTCGTGCGAACAGAATCGTTAGCACATTTTACCAGTCCCTTTGATTGAGCCCATTCCGGCGCGTTTTGAAGCTTCGGGTGCCCCGATAAGTCCATAACAAAACAAAGACAGCCATTCTGAGCAACTGACTCGCATACGCGAGTTACGGCTAAAATGACCGCTTCTCAAAAGTTCATGGCAAATAAGGCCTGTCATCCTGAGCGAAAGGGGCCCCGAACGTTTTTCAGTTCGGGGGGAGAGAAGAATCTGCTCTTGTTCTCTCGTGCGTTTACAAAGGACTTTAGAGACAGGACACTGGAATCGGCCAGCCCGGCAGCTCCAGCAATTCAGCGGATCTTGCTAATCATCATAGGTTTTTTATGGCCGATTTGCATTACTAAAAGCTAACCTGCCGCGGCGTCACTCCGCACCTCATGAGCCGGATGAAACCCGGCCTGCCAACCACTGGCACGATCCACGCTGATGATTCACAATCACTGAAAGCACCCTTTCGGGCAACCACCCGGAAGTTCTCCCAGGCGGCCAAGTCCATGTTGGAAGTTCAATTCGGCCAGGCAAGCGATTTCGGAAAAATTCGCACCAATAATGAGGATGCGATGGGATCGTTCATCCCTGACTCGCGCCAGCAAGCCCGCTCCCATGGCTATCTCTTTGCCATCGCCGACGGCGTCGGAGGCCTCGACCTCGGCGAGGTCGCTTCGGCCACAGCCATCTCCGTCCTCACCGAGGAGTTCGCCAAGGCCCAGGCCGGAACCATGCTCATCAGCCTGCTGCCCCGCCTCATCCAGCACGCCAACGCCGCGGTCCACGACTGCACCCTTGCGCCCCAGTACCGCGGCCGAAAAATGGCCACCACCGTCGTCGCCTGCGCCCTCCGCCACGACCAGGCCATCGTCTCCCACGTCGGCGACTCGCGCTGCTACCTGATCCGCAACCGCAAGGCCAAACAGATCACCCAGGATCACACCTGGGTCAACGAACAGCGCAAGATGGGCCTCATCTCCACTGCCGAGATGGCCGGCTCCGATTCCCGCCACGTCCTCATCCGCTCGCTTGGCCCGGAGATGTTCGTCGCCCCCGACACCACCGCCCTCACCCTCCAGGCCGGCGACGTGCTCGTCCTCTGTACCGACGGCCTCCACGACGAGATGAGCGAAGCCACCATCGCAGAGATCGCCTCGCAGACCAAGAGCGCCGCCGAGATCGCCCTCGAGTTGGTCACCCGCGCCGTCGAACAGGACGGCAACGACAACACCACCGCCCAGGTCATCCGCATCCGCTCCGTAGAACAAGTCGGCATGTACCGCGGACGGCCCTATCGCTTGCCGTCATAGGCTCCTGTACCGATTGGCATTATTGCACCAAGCTTTATTCTGGTACATTTTTATCAATCGGTGTAAGATTGAAGCATGAGGACAAATGTCACACTCGATGACGATGTTCACCAGTTGGCTTCGATTTATGCCAGCGCGAAGGGAATCACCCTCGGCGCTGCCATTAGCGAGCTGATCCGCAAGGCGGAAGCAACGCCTCAGGCACCGCCGGATATCCGCCGTTCTGCCAGTGGCCTTGCCATGTTTCCACCCACCGGCAGGGTGCTCACCGCACAGATGGTCAAAGAGGCCGAGAGTGAGTTCGATTAAGCCACGATACCTGCTTGACCTCAACGCGCTGATCGCCTTTGGAGACCCGGACCACGAGCACCACCAAGCCGTACAAAAGTGGTTTCTATCTTCAGGGAATGCTGATTGGGGAGTTTGCCCCCTCACCGAGGCAGGCTTTGTCAGAATAACAACGAACCCGAGCTACCAGCCTGCGTCACGCACCGTCCAGCAGGCCACAGCCGTCCTCGCCGACTTTGCCACCCATCCCGGTTATCGCTACTGGCCCATCACTGATAAATGGGCCGCACTCACCGCGCCATTCTCCGCGCGGTTGCTTGGACATCAGCAAGTCACCGATGCCTATCTGCTTGGCCTGGCGGTGAAAGCCAATGGCATTCTTGTTACTTTCGACAGGGGTATCCGCTATTTGGCCGGAATCGACTATAACGCGAATCTTCTTGTTCTTGGTTAGTAATAGGGTGCCTTAAATCGAATAGTCGAAATCTCGCCGTCCATTACGGAACCCTTACTGCTCTCGCGCCCATAACCTATACATTGAAAGAAAGCCCCCGCTGGAGCGCGCCGCACCATGAGTTTCTTCGACAGCCTGGAGACCGGCTCCCAGATCGATTCCTACCGCATCGACGCGCCCGTTGCCCGCAGCGGCATGGCCTCCATCTACCGCGCCACCGACCTGCGAGATGACCGCGTCGTCGCGCTCAAAATCCCCCACCCCGACCTTGAAGCCGATCCCCTCCTCTTCGATCGCTTCCAGCGCGAAGCGGAGATTGGCGAAAAGCTTAACCACCCCAAGATCATGCGCGTCTTCGGCGGTGAGAAACGCTCCCGCATGTACATGGTCATGGAGTGGTGCGACGGACGCCTGCTGCGCCAGATTCTCGCCGAAGGCCGCATCCCCCAGGAGCGCGGCCTCCGCATCGCCATCGGCGTGCTTGAAGCGCTCGAATACATCCATGCCAACGGCATCGTGCACCGTGACCTGAAACCGGAAAACATCATGGTGGAAGCCGACGACAACATCAAGCTCATCGACTTCGGTATCGCCGGCGATGCGGCCGCCCGCCGCCTCACCTACGCCAACTTCACCGCGACGTTGGGCACGCCAGACTATATCTCCCCCGAACAGGTCAAGGGCAAACGCGGCGACGGCCGTTCCGACATCTACTCGCTCGGCGTCATCCTGTACGAGATGCTCACCGCCTCGCTCCCGTTCTCAGGGCCCTCGCCGCTCGCCGTCATGAACGACCGCCTGCTCAATCACCCCACGCCGCCGCGCGTCGCCGACCCCTCCATCTCGCCGCAGTTGCAGGAGGTTCTCTACCGCGCCCTCGAACGCGATCCCCGCAACCGCTACGCGAAGGCACAGGAATTTGCCTGGGATCTCGCGCACCTTGACCACGTAGGCGTGGAAGACCGCGAAGAGCTCCGCAACTGGCAGGATCGAAAAGCCCAGCTACCGCGCAAGATTCTTTACTACGTCGGCCTCGCCATGATCCCGGTTTTAATTCTGCTGCTCATGATCCTGGTCGCCCATCATCATTGATATCCCAGCTCGGGTCCTGCGCCTAAAGTTCATAACAAAATAAAAACTGTCATCCTGAGCGAAAGGGGCCCCGAACGTTTCTCAGTTCGGGGGTGGTGAGTCGAAGGATCTGCATTTGTTCTTTCGCGTAATCTGCAAAGAACATTGGACTCAGGACACTTTGCCCGCCTCATTTCTTGATTTGGCCATTTCTTGTTCTTGACGGTTTCTTTATGACCCAGGGCCTACTCTTGCTGACATACCAGCACGTTTTTCCGTGGCGGGAGGAGATTCATGATCAGCCCCTGAAGCATCTTTGGCCGCCCAGCGCCCGGTGGACGATTTCCGCTCTTAAGGCTCGATAGGCGTATAAAGCCCGTGCGAGCGAAAAGCGAGCGTCTGCCCCACGGCAGGTGGCCGGTGCGAGCCTCCCGCGAGCTACTGCCCCACGCAGTGGTGCCTGCTATCCTATTCAGTTAGCCCCCTCATCATTTTTCCTGCCAGGAAGGAGATCCATGACCACCGATTACCGCAACTTTCTAGCTCTCTCCTATGACGAACTGGAAGAGAAGAACCTCGCCGCCAAAGCCGATCGCACCAACCGTGTTCCAGCCGATGAAATCCGCGAAAAGCGGATCAAGTACCTCACCGACGAGAAGAGGATCAAGGCCGTCACCGTTTTGTTTTCCGATCTCGAAGGCCGCCTCCACCTGCTCGACTACGATAAGAAGTTCCTGCTCGGCGCCTACGAGAATCTGACCTTCGACGGCTCCTCCATCCGCGGCTTCACCGCGCAAAAGGAGAGCGACCTGCGTTTGGGCATTGACTGGAGCGCCTTCTACTGGGTGCCCGCCGATGTTTTCGGCAACGGCAAGGTGCTGGTGTTCGGCACGGTGATCGACAAGGACGGCACCCCCTACTCCGGCGACCTGCGCGGCGTGCTCAAGCACTACTCCGACAAGCTCTACGCGGAGAAGAAGTACACGCTCAACGCGGCCAACGAGATCGAAGGCTTCCTGTTCGCGGGCAAGGACGCGGAGCGCCACTTCAACGAGACCGGCAGGTTCGAGTTCATCAACACCGGCGGCTACTATCACGTGCTGCCCCTCGATCCGCTGCGCCAGTTCATTGACACCGCGGCCGAAGTGCAGCGGGCCATGGGCTTCCAGAATGAGAAGGACCACCCCGAAGTCGCGCCCAGCCAGTTTGAAATCAACTACGGCTACGGCGAAGTGGTGGCGGCAGCCGACCAGATTCAGCTCTATAAGCTGCTCACCCGCCAGGTGGCCAACAACATGGGCTACACGGCCAGCTTCCTGCCCAAGCCGGTAGTCGGCGTCAACGGCAGCGGCATGCACACCAACGTGTCCATCTCCGAGGGCAAGACCAACCTGTTCTGGGATCCCCAGGGCCAGGAAAAACTCTCCAGCTTCGGGTGGGACTTTATTGACCGCATCCTCACCCACGCGCTCGACATCTGCCTCATCCTCAACCCCAGCGTGAACGCGTATCGCCGCCTCGACCCGCATTTTGAAGCGCCCAACCAGATCAAGGCCTCTGCCACCGATCGCGGCTCCATGGTGCGCGTGCCCATCGGCAACTCGAAGTCCATGCGCGTTGAGGTCCGCTCCGTTGCGCCCGACGCGAACCCCTACCTGACCCTCTACTCCATCTTCAGGACCGGTATCGACGGCACCACCGCGAAGATCGATAACCTGCGCCAGGCGCAGCGCTATCTGCCTGACCATATCCAAGCCGCGATCGACGACTTCAAGGCCTCTGCCTGGATCGCGGAGATCCTCGGCGCCGATGTGCAGGGCCGCTTCGCCGACCTCAAGCAGGCCGCCGCTAACCGCTCCCCACGCGAACTGGGAACCTTTGTCAAAGGCTCCGAAGTGCAGTACCACCACGAAGTCTACAACCAGTCCCTCTGGAACAATTTCTAGAGGATTGCGAAACTCTTCACCTCAAGACGAAGAGGGCGGCGCAAGCCGCCCTCTTCGTCTTGCTCGAATGCCTGTTCTATATGGCCGTGGCAAATGTCTTGAAAGGGCACGACTTCACAGCTTGGTGAAAAACTCGTTCGGACCACGATTCGCGCGGGTTTTGTAACAAGGGCACGGCGGGGTGCCCTCTGGGCCCCGGGCTGTAACCGCCGCAAAATAATCAAGGGCTTTAGCCCCTGCGGGATTTTCTTGATAAAGCCCGCACCTCAACACACTTTCGCGTACCCAATCCCCATCAACGCCGCAACCTTCTCCAGCGTCCCTGCCACATGCCCCACGCCCACCGCGCAATGGTGCGCCGGCCCCTCCGCATTCCACGCATTCACAAACTCCCGCGCGCCCTGCGGAAATCTATACCGGCTGTTGGTATTCCCAATCTCGAGAATCGGTCCCGACACGCACTCACCTTCGGCAACCACAAGCTTGAATCGCGATTGCTCATCTTCCACCACCGAAAGCAGCGTCACCGGGCCATGTTTCACGCTCATCTCCACGGAGAGCCCGCGGCCCACCTTGCCGTGATACACCGTCAGCGGGCGCACCTTCGTTTTGCCCTCGGCAATCGCGATATGTCCGGGGCCATCGTGCCCCATCAAAACCAGATCGTCGTTGAAGTCCATCGCGTAATACTCGGTAAACGAACCGCCCGCGCCCAGGCAATCCATGATCTTCATGGCCAGCGCGTTTTTCACCTCGTACTCGCCGGCAACGGGAATATGCCGCGCCGTCAGCAGCGATGTACCCAGGATGATCGAGCTCATCGCGTCTTCGTTAGCCGCATTCCCCGAGCCCTGATAGTAGTAGGCCAGCGCGCTGAGCTCATGCCGCGCAACAAACGCATCCAGCGCGACCGATGTGCGCGCGGCCCTGCGCAGTTCGTCCTCCGGGCAGTCCGGCTGCACATCGAACAACGCGCGAAAATCCGCAACCCTCCGCGTCAGCGCCGCTTCATTCACTTCAGCAACCAGTGCGCTCAGCTCGTCCACTTCCACAAGTTCCACGTGCGTGCCAAAAACAATCGACACCAGCGTCACGTCGGACATGATGTCGAGCATGCCGCTGTAGTAGTGGCCCATCAGTCCCAGCCGCATCTGTGCCAGCGTGGAGCGCACGCGCGCCGCCGCCAGCCACTCCTCAATCTCGGCCCAAGTCGCAGCCTCATCCAGCACCCCCGTCACCTGGTGAAACGGAATCCCCGCGCGCTTCAGCACATTCGCAATCTCCGGCACCGGGCACGCCGAGCAATAGGCAAGCCACTCGCCGGTCATCGCCGTGCGATCCTTCATTCGATTGAATCTCTCGTAATCAATCGCCGCCTCTGGCTGCAGGTTCAGCACGATCGCCGGCACGCCTGTGCGCTGCACCAGCGGCAGCACAGTATTCGATAGCGCGTACGTGGTCACATAGAGAAACAGGACGTCGATGTCTTCGCGCCGGCACTGATGCCCTGCCTCCAGTGAACGCTGCGGCGTGTCAATCAGTCCGAGCTCGACGACATCCACTTCGGGCCGCTTCAGACGGCCGGCTACCTGCGCCAGGTAGCCCTCAAGCCGCTTCTCCAGTCCCGCAAACTGGCTCCAGTAGGCCTCAAGCCCAATGCCGCAAAGCCCCGCGCGCAGCGGTCGATCGCTCATCTCAAGTTACCCCATCTCTCCACTGACTAACTACGAGGCTGTAACTCCGCTACTAACTCAACCCGAAGCCACACTACGGTAGGTAAAACACCTCTTCCAGCATCGGAAACCGTTCGCCCGGGCGCAGCCCTTCCTGCGGTGCAAAGAAAGGCGCCATCGCCTGCTGCCAGCGCAGGTTCACGGGATGATTCTCAATCTGGCTCCAGGTCGCCTCAAAGTCCACGGCACGCAGCGCGAGAATCAGCAGATCGTCCCTGCGATAGATGGAATACTCGCTGATGCCCGCGCTCTTCAAGAGCGCCAGCATCTCCGGCCAAACCGCGCGATGCGATTCTTCATAAGCCTCTGTCGCGCCCTCCCGTAATCGCAGCATAAACGCAAACCGCTTCAACGGCTCGCTTTCGGCAAATTCATCCTTCATTGCGCCGCCCCCAATTCACCACCGCAGGGTGCCCCCGGCCCCTCGCACCTGGGGACCGGGGATGACATCCGTCATTTAGTCGGTGCTCACCAAGTCACTAATGTCACTGCAAATGGTTCCAATTTGATCTTCCCGCCCACAGGCTTCACGCTCCGCGCCGGGCCGTCGCCGCTCATCGCATCCACCGTCAGCACGCTCGCCTTCTCGCCATCGGGCAGCGCAAGTTCGATCGTCGCATTGCGCTTGTTCACCAAGAGCAGCTTGTGACCCGCGCTTGTAATGAAGCCCTGAGCCGCCACATCTTTCGCGTGATCGCCGGTAAAGCTCGTCTCCACCAGGCTGTCGCCCGGATGGAAGGAATCCTTGATCAGCTTCAGCACCCAGAAGCGCGCGTTGGGCTTGTTGTTTTCCCAGTTCATCATGCTCACGCTCGGAAACTGCGTTGGATAGCCGATGAGCTGCGACTCGCCAATCACGTCAATCTTCAGCCGCGAAAGCTCAATGAACATATGGGCGTAAAGCGACCCTGCCAGATTCCAATACGCCGCCGGCGGAGGCGCCTTGTCCCCGGCCGTGTTGTCCGTGGGCAGAATCACGCCCAGCTCATCGATGGTGGTACGCGTCTCCGGCGAGAGCCGCTTGCGGATCGTCTCAACATACCGCACCGTATTCAGAAAGCCATCGGCCTGGTCGAACATGGTGTACTGCCAGGTGTCGAGCGTCTCTCCACTCAACGGCGTCGCATAGAAGTGATACGAAATCATGTCCAGCGGAACGCCTGGGGAATGATTCTTGTGGTTGAGAAAGTATTCGAAGTACTGAGGAGTCTGGCTGGGCATCGCCAGCGCCATCCCCACAAACCTCGTCTCCGGGGACACCGCATGAATCGCGCTCACAATCGCGTCATAGCGCGCCGCGTACTGCTCCGGGGTAGTCGCGTGCTCAAACTCCGGCTCGTTCAGCACTTCCCAGTAGGGAAATTTGTAGTGGTAGCCCGACTCGTGGCGCACGCCGTTCTCATCGGTAAAGCCGCCATTCACATACCAGCTCACCAGCCGCGCGTAGTAGTCGCCCACTTCCTTGCCGCTGGGGTCGCGCAGTTCCGTTCCCTGCGTGTAGTCCCAGACCACCTGGTTGGAATCGGCAGGATAGGTCACCGGCTTGTCGGTCTTGAACAGCCACGCCGGCATGGTGCTGAAGTTCATGATCGTCGAGTTTCCATCGGTGGCCGCGAGAAAATCCTTGGTCATGGGATCGATGGCGCTGAACTCCCACGAAGTCTTCTGCGCCGTCGGCGCCTCCAACTCCGCAACGGCCAGCCGCGGGTAAGGCAGCCACGGCACATAGCGTACATAGTCCGCGCCCAGATCCTTCACCGCTTTGTACGCGGCGATGCTCAGCGGCTCGCCGTGCCGGAGCTGCGGATTCACCACCACCTGCAGCGTCGGCGTCGTCTGCGACACCAGTGTGGTCTTCTCCCAGTGAATGGTGAGCTGGGTTGACTGCTGACCTCCTGCGGCGACGGACGCACCAACCAAGGCCAGACTCACTCCAAAAATATTTCGCATCGCAATTCGATGCCGCAACAGATTCATCTTGAACCTTCTCTCAAAATGCCGTAGTCAGTGTAGCGCGGCGAACTTGGTCTATGGGAGTGTGCAATCTGGAGCATCATCCGTTTGCTCCAAAAAGCAAAGCGGAGACCGATGGCTCGATCCCCGCTTCGCTCCCTTTTTCGTGTTCTCTTCTACTGGCAGACGCCCCCGCGGCCCGCGTTGTAAATGGCCAGAATCTGCGCCTGTGTCAGCGCCGCGTTGTAGACGGCAACATCGTTGATCAAGCCGATGAAGGGACGATTTTCATTCACTTCCTGTCCCAGCGCAAACCACGACCCGCTGTAGGACACTGTGCCGTCCCACGCCGACGGGTAATTACCCGAGCTGGAGGGCTGCAGCACGCCGTTGAAGTAGACCTTGCTGGAGCTGCCCGATGTGCCGGTTGCGGTGACCAGCGTCCACTGGTTCAGAGGCACCTGCGTCTCCGTGTCCTGGACATACCAGTTCGTTCCGTCACCGAGGTTGAAGCCGATGTGGCTCGGAGGTACGTTATTCTGGCCTCCATCCGGGTTGGTGCGGCCATCGAAGTAAAGCGTCGCGCCTGCGAAGTTGCCGTCATGCTGGCTGCCGGCAATGATCCCGATGGCGCCGCTGCCGTCATTGGCCGGCAACGCAGTCGGGTAGATCCAGGCGGACATCGTAATGGCGTTCTGGATCTGGAGGTTGGTGGGCACGGGTTGGCCGATCAACACATATTCATCCGCCGTGCTCGAGTTCGTCGAGAAATTGAATGCATCTCCAACCTCGCCCAGAGCGTACGTCACGCCATTCTCCAGCGTTCCGTTGTTCCCGCCCGGTCCGACGTCATTCGCATTGTCGTTTCCAGGCCACAGCGAGACCAGGCTTGAGAGCCTCGTCGCGCACGTCGGCGTTCCTGTCGCCGTGGCCGAGCAGGATGCATTGGTGCCTCCATACTCGCCGTTGCAACTCCAGGCCCACCCGTAGCTCCCTGCCGTGTAAGGCTCACCGACTGCAGACGCGGTTCCCGCCGAGCAGAGGTTTGCCGATGGCAACGCGGAGAATGACAGCCCGTTGGCAGTGCCGCACGCGCCATTCACCGCGTTGGTTGTGCCGGTGGTGAATTGGGTTTGCACGCCGTAGTTGGGGAAGTAATTCCCTGCCCAATCGTACAGGTTCCAGCCTTCCGGATCCGAAACCACCACGTTGTAGATGGTTGACGCTGCCAGCGGCGCGGTAGGCGTAAGAGTTACCACAGTCTCGCCCGATCCGTTGGTGGACAGTGCAAACGTTGTCGGAATCACAGTCGATGTATTCGCCGTTTCCAGGTACACGTGGTTCGAGTCGAAAAGTGTTGCGTTCATCGGCTCGCTGAAGGTGATCGTCGGCTGCGCAGTCACTGCGACGCCCGTGGCGCTGTTCGCCGGGCTCACGGCGGCAACCGTCGGGTTGGTCCAGTCGAAGCCTGCCCCGGTGGTGAAGCTGCTGGTCGCCGGTGTCGCCGGGTTGCCGTTCAGGTCCGTCACAGTTGCCGGCACGCTGAAGGTGTACTTGGTGTTCGGCTGCAAGGCGTATGGCAGTTGCACCACGGCCAGCGTATTGCCGATCTCCGGATACACCGCGATCGGCTCAGCGCTGCCGCCCTGCGGCGTGAAAGTGATGTTGGCCATCGAATCAGCCGACAGCGGCTCGTTGAACTGCAATCCCAGGCTGGTGTTGTACCATGGGCCGCCAATCGAATTCAGCGGAACATTGGTTGCACCGCCCGCCGGGTTGGCGTTGATCAGCACTGGTCCCACTGCCACCGGTCCGTTGCCGGTATAGAAGTACGAATTGCCATTGCTCTGGCCGTTTCCGGTCAGATCGATGGCGCCGGCGCAGTTGTAGGAGTATTCCGAGTTGGCAAACAGCGCCGTCTTGGGTGTCATTGTCACGGCCATAAGATCCGATGCCCATGTGTACGTCACCGGAATGTTCGCATTGGCAATGAAACTGTAGATGTAGGTGTTGGATGGCGAAACGCTGCTCGGATCCATCGGCGCCGAATAGAGGCATGTGAACGATGCGTTGGTTCCGATGCCGCCCTGGCCGCCGCCAAAGTCAAGCGAGACTGTGGGAGTGCTGTAGTCCGGCAACGCCGCCGTGTTAAACGCGGAACTCGCAGTGGCGAAGGTGTTGCCAGCGTAGTCGAGCACACCGCTCACGCTTACTGCAACCGCCGTTGAAGGCGGCAATGGGTTCACCGGCGTGAAGTAAGCGCCGACCGCATCGTTGGTGCCGGAGTTGTAGGCGAATGACCATGTGCCGGGGACCGGTGTCCCTCCAATGGTCACCTGCGCGTTGGGCGTGGCTGCGCTGTTGAACATCGCGCGGTTGATTGGCTTCGAGAAGAGCAGCCGCACATAAGCGTTGGTGCCCACGTTCGCCGATCCGTTTGCCGGTCCGATGATCACTGTGCCGGAGGCAGTATCCGAAGCCGTGCCGGTTGTGAAGTAGGCATCCCAGCATCCGCTGGTGGTGGCAACTCCGTTCGATCCCGTCACGTTTCCGTTGGCGCACGCATAGTACGTAGTCGATGCAAGCAGCGGGGACGAGGGCGTCAATTTGATCACACCGGGTTCTGGTTGACTGACCGTAATCGTCGGATAAGTGTTCGTGGCGCCGTCGTACAGATACACATTGGTCGTGTTCAGCGTTGCGGCGCTCAGCGGCTCGCTGAACTGCAGGTAGATGTCGGAATTGGCCGGGATATTCGTTGTGCCCGAACCAGGACTGTTGTTCTCGTCCACCGGAATAGCGGTGGCGGAGTTCACTGTGGGAGCGGTATAGAAGTACCCGCTGTTGCCGTTCATCGGATCGCCATTCACATCCACCACCGTGCCCAGGGCGGAGAACCACCACTGAACCGCGGCGCCGTTCGGGAACGGAGTGCTCGGCGTGAACTGCACTTCGTAGTTATCCGCGGTCGCCTGCACCGTTCCGGCATACACCTGGCCATTCACGGTGACGAGGACGTTGCCCGTCAGCGTGGATGGGCTCACCTGCCGGTTGAGGAATAGCGTCACCAGCGAGTCGGTCGGAACTCCTGTTGCGCCGTTCCCCGGCTCAACCGTTTGCACGCCGCCGTTGCCTGTGGCGGGATTGGTTCCCGTCGTGAAGGTGCTGCTAAAGGTACTCGCCAGCGTATTGCCCGACGGATCGCTGATTCCGCCCGCAGGCAGTTGAATGGTGTACGTTGCGCTGGTATACAGCACACCCGAGTTAAAGGTCAGCGTGCGGTTGTCCGCCGACATGCTGACGTAGCCGCGATCCTGCAGGCCCTGGCCCGCGAACAGCAGCGCGTTATTGCTGTTGTTGTAAATGCTATACGGGTTGATTCCCTTGTTGAATGTCACGGAGACTGGCGTGTCAGGCCGCACGTTCGTCGCGCCGGCGGCCGGGCTCACCGACAGCACCTTCAACGTCGTGCTGTCGGGCGTATCGCCTGTAGTGGTGAAGTAGAGCAGTTGCTGCCAGCCGTAGGTCGGGTTGCCGCCGTACGAGTCACCAGCCACATCGGTGAGCCCGCCGGTAGCTCCCACATAGATGGTCGCGTTCGGCGGATACGGGTTGCTAGGCGTAAAGGTCACCGAGTTGCCGCTCACCACGTAGCTTCCTGCAATCCCCCAGCTCGAATTCCAACTGTTCATCACCAGCAAGGTGCTGAGGTTGACAGTGGACGGATTCAGAGTCTGGCTGAAGGTCAGCGTGATGGGCGAAACATTGTTGGTCACGTTCGCCCCATTCGCGATGCTTGTGCTGGTCAGCGTGAGTCCGCCGCTGGCTGCAATGGCGCCAGTGGTAAACGTCGTGGTTGAAGCCACTACCAGGTTGCCATCGGCATCCCTGAAGCCGGAAACCTTGACGGTGTATGTGGTGCTTGCCGCCAGCGCGCTTGTCGGCGTAAAGATGAGCGTCTGCGCGTTGGGCACGGTGACGGTTCCTGCTACTGGAGTGCTCCCTTGCAGCAGTTGAATCGAGTTCTGCGTCCACGTGGTCGGATCGATCGGCGCGCTGGTCGTGACATAGACCTGCGAGTTCGTGGGATTGGCCGTGGAACCATTCAGCGGGCTCACGGTGACCGTCGGGCCGCTTGAGACCTTACCGCTGTTGGTCCAGAAGTACAGGTCGACCTCATTACCGTTGTTGCCGTCCTGGTCCTGGAAGCCGCAGCATGCGCGGAAATGGTACTCGGTGTTGGGCAGCAGCGGAATCAGCGGAGTGATCGTCACCTCGGTTCCGCTTGCCGACTCGGCGACCGTTGCCGGAATGTACTGGCCGGTGTCGTTGAGGTACATGTTGAACGTGCCGGTGTTCACCGTGATCGGATTCAGCGGCTTGTTGTACACGATCTTGGGCGTCACATTCGTGCCGACAGTGGTGTTGTCTGCCGGATCGCTGTTGATCGCCGTGGCCGGGTTCACGTCGTAGGTCGCACCCGTGGTGAAGCTATTGGTTACCTTCGCAACCGCGTTGCCCGCCGGATCCTTCACCCCGGCGATGGTCATGATGTACGTACTGTTCGGCGTCAGTGGCACAGCCGGAATGAGCCTCAGCACCGTATTGCCCGCACTGAGCGATGGCGTTGCGGTTATCACGTTGCCGCTCTTGGTTAGGGTGACCGCGCTCACGCTGTTGGGGTCGATGGGCGCGCTGAACTCCGCCTCGATGATCGCGTTGGTGCCGAGGCCCGTGAATCCGCTCAACGGATTGAACGCAATCACAGTGGGACCGGAACTGGCTCCGGTGAAATCGGCATAGAAGGTGAAGCTGTCGCTCTGCACCTGGTTGCCGGCAAGATCCGTTCCGCCGCTGACATTGAAAGTGTATTCCCGTCCTGCGGCCAGGGGTGAAGCCGGCGTAAGGTAGGCAATCGTCTGGCTTGAGTTCCACGTGAGCGTAGTCGGAATGCAATTGATGCCGTCGTTGGTCAATTCGTCGTAGATGTAGAAGTTGCCGCATGCACCGGGTTGGCCATTGGCGAACGTGGTCACATCCATCGACTCGCTGAACTGAACCGTGATCGAAGAGTTGATCGGAATGCTCTCGCCGCTGTTGACGCTCGAGTAGACCACGGTGGGCTGCACAAAGTCCGGGCCAGGCCCTGTCTTGAAGCTCGACGTGAAGTTGATCGCGCTGCCAACGTGGTCCAGAACGCCGTTCAGCGTAATCACCAGCGTAGTGTTGGCCGGCAGCGGCGCGTTGGGCACAAACTCCACGCGCGTGTCGTTGGAGTTGAACCAGAAGCTTCCCGCCAGCGGCGTGCCGGCGTTGGTCACTGTAAACGTACTGCTGTTCACGCTGATCGGATCGACCGGCTTGCTGATGACCACGCCCGGAGCGATATTGACGCCCACGTTGGTGGCTCCGTTGTACGGGACCGCGCTCTGCACCGTCGGCAGCGCGCTGTCGACCGGGGAACCGGTGTAGGCGTACCAGTTGATGTTGCCCGCCAGCGGCACGCTGGTGGAGCTTTCCAGCCCGGTTGTCAGTTCCACATAAATGTAGTGGTTCGCCGGCAGACTGCTGGTTGGTACCAGGCGAATCTCGTTGGGCTGCGGTTGCGAGAGGGTGACCGGAATTTGCAGGTTGCCGTTGGAGTTGTCGAAGACGTACACGTTGGCCGGAATCACCGTTGAAGCATTCAGCGGCGTATTGAACTGCACGTCGAAGAACGTGTTCAGCGCCACCGGGTTGGAGTCTTGCGGCGGAGACGCAACCTGCACTGTGGGCGCGGCCGTGCTGGTGCCGGCGGCCGCGTAGAAGTAACCCGATGTCGAGTTGATCGGCGTGTTGTAGGTGGTATCGAGCAGGGTGCCGATGGTCCACCACTGGATCAATGCGCCAGGTGTCCACGGCACACTCGGTGTGAATTCAAGCGTGTACCCGTTGTCCAGCACATTCACTGTGCCCGGAACGGCTACATTGTTCTGCGCCACCTGAATTCCCTTGCCGACGGTCGACGGGTTAATCGGAAGATTGGTGAAGATGGTAATTGGCTCGTTGACGCTGATACCGCTGGCTGCATTGCCTGGTCGCGATGTGATCACCGAGCCGTTGGCGTTCGCGTCCCAGATGGCTGTGGTAAACGTGCTGGTGAAATATGTCAGCGGTGCCCCGGTCCAATCCGTCAGGTTACTGTTCAGGATCGCCGTCATGGTTGTGTCGCTCGGCAGCGCATTGCAGTTGAACGAAATCGACGTGTTGTCCTGGGATCTGGAATACCCGCCGCCTCCGCACCACGGACTCTGGCCGTCGCCCGCAAACAATCCAAAATCCGCGGTCGCGTTGTTCGGGTTGATGCTGTACGGATTCACGGAGCGGTTAAAGGTGGCAGTCACCGGGGCGCGCAGGCCCACGTTGGTCGCGTTGTTGGCCGGCGTAAACGCCATCACCTGGAACGCCACTGGATCCGTAGTTGCTGTGCTGCCAGTGGTGAAGTTTGTCAGTTGCGTGTAGCTGTTCACGCCGTTGGCGGCACTGTCGCCGGCCGTGTCCTTCGGTCCGTTGTACGCGCCGACCCAGATATTGGCGTTCACCGGGAAGGGGTTGTCGGGAGTGAAGATTACCTGGCTGCCGGTGACCTGGTAGGTGCCGCCGATCTCCTGATTGCTGTTCCAGCCAATCATGACGGGCAGAGTCGTCGAGTTGACCGTAGCCGGATCAATCGTGTTGTTGAAGTTGAGCGTGATGGCCGTGCTTGTCGCCACCCCCGTGGCGTTGTTCGCGGGAACTGCGCTGGTCAATGCCAGCCCGCCGGTGAAGCTGGCGCCGCAGGTCTGGATCACGGCGCCCAGCCGGAAGGCCTCATCGTTATTGTCGGTCGAGCCCCATCCGAGAGACAGCGTGTTGCTGCCCACGGTCAGAACGTTGCTGGGAATGGCTGCATTGATTGCGACAAGGTTGTAGATGGCGCTGATATTGCCGGTAATTGCGGTCCCGTTGATCGCGAGTTCTCCGTTGTCGTCCACGCCCATGGTTCCCACCAGGCAAAGGTTCGAAGGCACAGTGGACCCTGGGATGTTGAATGTGGTGGAGTACACGCCCAGCGTGTTCCCTGTCGTGCTGTTGGGATTGATGTTGATCCAATCGGCGGTTGGACCATTTCCCAGCCACCCGCCGTAGAAGCCTCCGTCGCCTGAGCCCACCACCTGCAGCGGCGCCGCCGGCCCAGTCGCATTGGCGCCGGCAGAGAATGCGTACAGCGGCTCCGTGCCCTGTCCCGGCAGATTCGCCACCGGCACATAGGTCCAGTGAGCGTCGTTGGTGTTGTTGGCGGCGATCAGATTGCCGGACGCATTCAGGCCCGTGGAAACATTGATTGAAGCAATCGACGCGGCCGTGGTAAATGTGCTGGTGAACGCTACGCCCGCGTTTCCAACCACGTCGCTGTAGCCGCTCACATGCACCGTGTATACCGTGTTCGGTGCGAGAGGGGTTTGCGGAACAAAGGTGAAGGTCACCAGGTCGCTGGCCAGCGATGCGGCGCCGGCGATTGCCGATCCGCCCGCAGGCGTGATCGTAATGGCATTCGCTGCGATCTCCGGTTCGATCGGCGCGCTGAAGTGCGCAGTGATCTGCGCATTCAACGGCACCGATGTTGCGCTGTTGGCCGGCGAGACGAAGGCAACTGTCGGCGCAGTGGTATCGGACCCCGCACCGGTAGTGAAGTAGCCGTTGTTCCCGTTCAGGTAGTTGCCATCCATGTCGTAGTAGCCGCCATTCATCGCCAGGCGGTAGTATGTGTCGGGCAGCAGCGGATAGGTGGGCGTGAAGGTTGCGCTCATGCCGTTGGGTGCAACCGTGACAGCGCCGCCAACGTACTTGCCGCTGTCGTTGTTGTAGAGCAGCAGCGTGCCGGTGTTGATGTCGATCGGGTTGATGGCCTTGGAGAAGACAACCTTTGGCGCAAAGTTGGTGCCCAGGTTGGTCTCGCCGCTGTTGAATTCGTAGCCCGTGTAGTTCTGCGTTGTGTCCGCGCCGCTGCCGGTGGTAAAGCTGAACGACCCCGGCGTCACCGCATTGCCCGCCGTATCTGTCAAAGGCGCGCCGTAGCTGACCTTGTAAGTAGTGGTCGGCGCATACGCGCTGGCCGGCGTGAAGGAGAGGACCGTGCCCGGTCCCCAATAGGGATTGCCATATGCGTAGCTGTTCCAGCTCCACGTTCCAGCCACCGCCGTGCCGCCCGTGCTGACCACAAGCCCGGTCTGCGTGGACTGGTTCATATCCGCGCTGAACTCGAGTTGAACGGTCACGTTGGTGCCCACGTTGGTTGCATTCGCCGGCGGATTGGCCGCGACCACTTTGGGCGGCGCAGTGTTTGCCGTGTTCACGGTGTAGAACGACACGTAGCCGTACTCCGAGAACGTGTTGCCCGTTGCATCCTGAATGCCATTGGTCAGCAGCAGGTAGTACTGCGAGTTGATGGCCAGCAGACTGGTGGGCGTAAATGTCGCCACTCTGCCCGTTGCATCCACGGTGACCGAACCGGGCAGAGAAACCCAGCCGCCGGGATTGCTCACCAGCCACATCTCAAACGTGCTGGTGTTGATCGTGGTACGGTTCATCGGAGCGCTGAACACCGCGGTAAAGCTGCTGTTGATCGGCACGTTGTCTGAATTATTCGGGCCGGGGCTCAAAGAGACCAGCGTCGGCGCAGGAATGGTGGCAGCCTGCACGGTGAAGCCGCCAGGCACGTTCTCCACCTCGCCGCCCGTGGTCGTCACCACATTCACTGGACCAAGCGGAGCGCCGCTGGGAATGTTGATCGTCGCCACCAGCGTGGTCGCATTGCTCGCCACCGTGGAGGCAACCGTAATTCCTGTGATTGCCTGCTGGAAGGTGGCCACCGTGGTCCCGTTGACCCAGTTGGTGTACTGCCCGTTGATGGTGACTTGCAGAGACGTCTGCCCGGGGTTGCCGAAATTCGGATTGATCTGGGTAATGATCGGCGTGCCTGCGGTCACAGTGAACCCGCTGCTAAGCTGAACGCTCTGTCCGAGCGTTGTTACCTGGACGGTGCGCGCGCCCACAGTGGCGTTCGAAGCGACCGTGATGTTGGCGCTCAGTTGCGTCTGGCTGGTGACGGTAATGAAGTTCACCGTCACGCCCGCACCGAAGCTGACCGTGGTGAACGACTGCTGGAAGTTGGTCATGAAGCCGGTAATGACGACATTGGCTGTTGTGCCCGCCTGCGCCGTTCCCGGCAAAGAGCTAACGAGCGCGGGCACTCCCGCCAGCACGCTGAATCCGCCCACCTTCGTGGCCACTTCTGCGCCAGTCGTCACTGTGGGTGTGTACGAGGTAATGGTCGCCGTGGGGCTGATGGTGATGTTGGCAACACCATCCGTGGCATCGCTGGCGACAAATGAGTTAACCGTGATGCCCGAGCCAAAGCTGGCCACACTGCAACTCGGTGCGCAGCCGGCTGCAGTGTTGAAGTGGGTGAATGCGCCGGTGAGCGCGACGTTGATCGTCGATCCCTGCGTGCCCGTCGGCGGATTCACGGCGCTAAGCTGCGCCGAACCGTTGCTGACCGTGAAGCCGCCCAGAATAGTGGCAACTTCCCCGCCGGTGGTCAGAACCACGTTGTACGCGCCTAGCGGCGTGCTGTTGGGGATGGAGATGCCGACGGTCGCACTGGTCAGGCTGTTGACGGTCAGTGACGTCACTTGAATGCCGCCGCCGAACGAGGCATTGGTGACGTTCTGGGCAAAGTGTGTCTGGCTGCCTGTAATGTTTACGGTCACCAGCTTGCCTTGGCCGCCAACCGCCGGATTCAACGGACCCACAATCTCTGCCGGCCCCTGGTACACCTGGTACCCGTTCGGAATCACAACCACCTGCGACCCGGTGGCCACGGCCACGTTGCGATAACCCAGCGTCGTGGTGGGTGACACGGTAATGTTGGCCTGCGCCGTAGTCGCGCTGGTTACCGTGACCGCGTTGACGGTGATGCCGGTTCCGAAGTTTGCCGTCGTTGTGCCGTTCACAAAGGTCGTGAAATCGCCGGTGAGATTCACAGGACTTTGCGTAAGTCCCTGCGGGCCGGTGTTCGGAACCACGGCCAGCAGCTCAGGCTGCGATTGGCTGACGGTGAATACATTCACGCCCGTGGCAATTTCGCCGCCCGTCGTCGCCGTCACCGAGTACTGTCCGGCCGGCGCCGTCGCGTTCACCGTGATGTTCGCGGTGATTGAAGTCGGCGAGTTGACTACGAAGCTGTTGATGAGCACATCCGGGAAGGTCAGTGTTGTCGTCCCCTGTACCCAATGCGTATTGATGCCGTTGATCTGCACCGTCGGCAGGTTGACGTTCTGGTCGCCGACATTCGGCGTAACACTGTTGATCACAGCCGGTCCGGGGCTGATATACACCGCGCTGTTCAGGCCCAGCGTCTGCGTACCGGTGCTGACCGCCAGGTTGTAATAGCCAACCGGCGCGGTGGGCAGAACGTAGCCCTCCACCGTCAGCGACGTATCGCTGGTCACGTTGGTATTGGTAAGCGTGATCCACGGCCCGAAGGAAACGGTGGGGGGAGTGGAGAGCCACTGCGTCGCCTGGCTCAGGATGGTGAAGACTACCGCCCCTTGCTGCGGCACGGAGCCCGGTCCGCTCGAAAGCAGGTAAGGTGTGCCGGCCGTAACCACAAAGCCGTTGCTGATATTTGCCACTTCACCTGCGGTCTGTGCTGTCGCGCCCGTCGGGCCCTCACCCGCGTAAGCCGGGATGGCCAGCGTCAGCGTTGCGCTCGTCTCGCTGTTGACCGTGGCGCTCGCCACGACGATGCCGTCGCCGAAGCTGAACGTCGTTGAGCCGTCCCAATGCGTGTTCTGGCCGGTCACCGTCACCGTCACGGTGGCGCCCTGCGGCGAGGTATTCGGCATGATGGAAGCAATCAGCGCCAGGCTTGGCGTGACCGAAAAGCCCGCTCCGCTCACCGCTTGCGCGATCGCCGCCGCATCCGGTGTGTGTGCAACCACACTCACTCCGCCCAGAGGAGCCAGGATCGGAATGCTGATGCTCTGCGTGGCAATCGTCGGCCCCAGAATCGTCGGCGCCCCATTCACCGTGATGTTCGGACCGAAGCTGAATGTGGTGGTAGCGTCAAACGTCGTGTACTGGCCGAGAATATTCACGGTCAGGTCCACCGCGCCCTGCAGACCCGAGCCCGGGTCAACCACGCTGAGCACGGGCTGAGCGATCACCACGCTGAACTGCGCGTTCTCCACTTCGCTGCCCGTGGTCATCGTCAGATCGCTCGTCGAGGCCGCCGCATTTGCCGGAATGGTGATATTGGCAATCGCCGAAGTCGGACCGAGCACCTGGAACGTGTTCACCGTGATGCCGGTGGCAAAGCCCTTCAACTCCGTTGTGCCCGGAACCCACTGCGTAGAAGAGCCGCCGAATGTAATCGTCAGCGTCTGGCCAGGGAGTGCGGAACCCGGCGACAGGTAGGAGATGGATGGCGTGGGCGGAGGCGCCGGCGCTGTCACCTGGAAGTTGCCGGTGAGCGCCTGCGGTCCGGTAGTCACAACAACCGTGCGGTAGCCGTCCTGCGCGGTCTTGGCAATATTGACGACCGCTTCAATCTCCGTTGCGTTGTCTACCTGGAACGACGCAACCGTGATGCCGGGGCCGAAGTTGACTGTGGTCGCGCCGGTCGCCCAGTTCGTGTACAGCCCATGGATCGCGACTTCAAGACCCGTGGTCCCGGTGGACGGATCGTTCTGTTGGCTGCCCGGACTCAGATAGGTGATCACCGGTACGCCGCCGGTTACCACGAACGCGCCGCTGTCGGTGAGCGATTCGCCGTTGGTGACCATGTAAGTGGAACGCGCGCCGGGATTCGCGGTGGGCGAGATGCTCATGTCCACCGTGGCGCTGGTGGCGCTGTTGATAATCACCGAGTTGATGGCGATGTCGGAACCGCCGCCGGCAATGTAGAACTGCGTGAAGTTCTGCTGCCAGTGCGTAGCCGAGCCGGTGATCTGGAACAGCACTTCCTGGCCTTCATTGCCGGTATTGGGCGAAACCGCGGAGATGATCGCCGGGCCCGGAATGATGGTGAACACCGTATTCGTCACGATCTCAGTGCCGGTGCCCGCGCTGCTGCCCTTGGTGCAACCGGCGTACGTTACACCGGCGGCGTTGTAGTTTGTGGGAGGCTGGTCGCTGCAAGGCACTCCGGGACTGGACACCGTGACCACCCGGCCGCCCGCATACGACAGCGGATCGATGTTGATGACCGCATCTTCTTCCGTGGTGCTGACGTTGCTTACGGAAACAATCGTGATTCCCGTGCCCATGGTGACCGTGGTGTGGGCGTTGAAGTGCGAATACTGCCCGATGAGCTTGACAGTCTGCTGCTGTACTCCCTGCTCCAACTGGTACGGAATCGCCTCGTTGAGCGTGGCTACGCCCGGACTCACCGTCAAGGCGTACTGCTGGCTGGCCACTTCGCCCAGCGTGGTCACCGTCGCCGTGTGGTATCCCGTCGTAGCGGCTGTTGAGATGGCCAGGGGAACCGTCAGCGTCGTCGCGTTCACCACTGAAACTGTCCCCACCGCGATCCCCGGATCGCCAAAGCTCACCTGGCTCTCGCCATTGACAAAGTCTGTCGCTGAGCCGGTAATGGTCACCGTCTCGCTCGATCCCTGCACGCCCAGCGCAGGTGTAACCCCGGTAATCTCCTCCGCACCCTGCGCCACGCAGAAGTTGTCATTGATGGCGCCGGTTGAGACCTGCTCGTTGCCCGTCGTGATGGTCAGGTCATGGCCGCATCCGCCCGAATCCACGTAGGCCAGCGGGCTGATGGTGATGTTCGCGATCATGTTCTCGGAGTCGATAATATTGAGCGAGTTGACCGTGATGTCCTGATTGAATGCTGCCGAGGTGATCGTCAGCCCCGCGGTCGAGTTGAAATGCGTGAATCGGCCCAGGATCTGCAGGTTCATCGTGGTGCCCTGCTGGCCTGAGCTGGGCGTGATCGCCAAAAGCGTGGGCGATCCTTCTTCAATGTCGATGGCCTGCGCCAGCGACACGGTTTCCCCGTCGGTGGATGCAGTAAGCGTGGCAAAGCCGACCTGCGCAACGGAAAGCACGGTGATCTGTACTTGCGCTGTTGTCGGGCTGGAGACAGTCAGCACGTCCGTTACCACGCCTGCGCCGAAGCTCATTATCGTTTCGCCCTGCAGCCAGTGCGTACCCACGCCCACTACGTTCAGCGTGACGGTCTGCAGTTGCCCCACCACCGCCACGCCCGTCGGCGAACTACCCGGCGTGCAGTTGAAGCCTTTGATGTCGGCGTTGTAGTTGGTCGGGCAGGTGAAGTTCGGCTCGACGCTCTGGATGGAAGCCGCGCTCGGCGTGACGCTGAACCCGCTCCCGCTCACGATCTCCGTGCCGGTGTACATCACCACCGTGTTGCCGCCGACAGGTGCAGTAGGACTGATGGCGATTGTCGCCGTCGCCGTGGTGGGACTGGTGATTGCGAGATTCGAAACCGTGATGCCCGCGCCCAGAATCGCTTCCGTTGTGCCCTGCACCCAGTTGGTCAACGAGCCGGTGATCACCACGTCGTTGAGCGTTTGGCCCTGCGCCCCGCTCGACGGGCTTACGCTGACCAGGCTCGGGACGGCGGGATAATCCACCAGGAAGCCGGCCATCACCTGCTCCATGCCGGTGTTCACAAAGATGCTCTGCCAGCCAGACGGCGATGGAGTCAGAACTCTGCTCAGCAGGTAGCTCGTGGAGATGTTCGCCGTCAGGTGCGTAGCGTCGGTCACGGTAACCGAGTTCACCGTGATCTGCGGCCCGAACTGAACCGCCGTCGTTGCCTGGTTGAAGTGCGTGTTCAACCCGACGATCCCCACCGTGAAGTTGCTGGTGCTGGGCGCAGTGTGATCCGGCGACACGCTGATAATACCCACCGGCGTACTCGTGACGTTGAAGTTGGTGGTGACAATCTCGCCGCCCGTGGTCAGCGTCACCGTCCGCGCTCCAGTCGCCGTTGGCGTGCCGTTGGTGCTCGCGATGAGGGTGATCGCGCCGCTCGCGCTCACCGGGCTGTTGACTTGAAAGTCCGACAGCGTCACGCCCTCGCCGGAAATCACAGGCAGCGTGTTCCTGGCCCAGTGAGTGAACTGGCCGGTAAAGTTCACTGTGAAGGTGCTCGTTCCCGGAGCCGTGGGAAGCACGCCGTTGGCCGGGCTCATGGTCAGCGTAGGCGTGTTCGCCGTCACGCACATCGATGCGTTCACCACCTGCCCGCCCGTGGCCATGTAGAACCCGTACGATCCGGGCGGCGTCGTCGTGGGAACAGCCACCGCGAGTTGCGCGCTGGTGACGCTGTGGATGATCACTTCATCCACGGCGGGAGCAGGCGATCCCGGATAGAAGCTGCCGATGGTGGTTCCCTGCACCCAGTTGGTGTTCACGCCCGTGACATTCAGCGTCAACTGGCCGCCCTGTGGAATGCATGCCGGCGAAACATTCGAAATGGACGAACCTGACGGCGTCACCGTGAAGGTGAACGGGAAGTTGGTGGTGCCGCTCACCAGCGTCGCGGTAATCGGTCCCGCGTTGGCGTTGGTGTGAATCGAGATGTTCGCATCCACGCTGCTCGCTGAAAGCGCCGTGGTCTTGTTCACCGTGATCTCGCCGGTAAAATCGGAAGACAGCGCGCCCACATTGAACGTCGTGAAAGAGTTGCCGGTAATCATCACGTCCAGATTGTTCTGGCCCTGCTTGCCGGTCGCCGGCGTCACCGAGATCAATGCAGGCGTAGCTCCCGTAATGGTAATCGCGTTCCCCAGGCTTTCAATCTCGCCGCCGGTGGCAACCGTTGCGTTCTGCAGCCCGAGCGGAGCGCCCGGCGGCACCGCAATCTGCACAATCGCCGTTGTCGGGCTGGTCACTGTCACATCGCCCACCACCACGCCGCCAATTGTGACCGTGGTCGCATTCTGCAGGAAGTGCGTTCCCGTCGCCGTAATATAAAGCGCCTCGCTCGATCCCTGCGCCACCAAGGTCGCGACAACCGGAGACAGTTGAGGGCTTACGCTGAGCAGCGTGGCGTTGTTGGCCAGGATCTGAAAAACAGGATTCCCGTTCACCAGGCCGGATACCGCGAACTCTCCGTTCGTCTGCAAGGTTATGGTGCGATAGCCGATCGGCGTCGTGTTGCTTATTGTGATGTTGGCCGTCAGACTGGTCGGGCTATTCACGGTCAGGTAATTCACTTCAATGCCGTCGCCGAAGTTCGCAATCGTCACACCCTGCTGGAAGTTCGTGCTCACCGCATTGATGTTCACATTCAGCGTCTCACCCTGCGTTCCAAAGGCCGGGCTCACGCCGGTGATGCCTTGCGCCGGTGTCTCGCTGAGGTTAAACGCCGACACCAGCGAGGCCGTCTCTGTTCCTCCGCCAGTCAGCGGAGAAGTCACCGCGATATTGCAGCCGCCATACGAGGTGCCGCTGAGCGTCAACGTCGCCTTCAGCGAGTTCGCCGAATTGGCCAATATGCCGCTCACTGCAATGTTGCATGCAACCGCCGTGTTGTTCTGCTCCACAAAGCTGATCGTGGACGAGTTGCTGAAATGCGTCCATCCATTGCCGGTAATGATCACCGGCACTGTCGTCCCCGTCTGTCCCGCCCCAGGAGATACAGACGAAACTGCTGCCGGCGGAGGCGTTGCGATTGCAGAGCCGGTCAGCGATGCGGTCAATGTCGATCCGCCCGGCGCTGAATTCGTGATCGTCACCGTGCCGGTGCGCGTGGGACTGGGCGTAATCGATGTCGGCGTAAAGTTAACGAAGATCAAGCAGGAAGTGTTGGCGGCAATCACGCCCGTGGTGCAGTTGGTGCTGGCCTGGTAATCCGCCGCCGCCAATGCGCCCACGGCAGAGAATGCGAAGGTTTCTGACTTGGTCTCGTGATTGGTAAGCGTAACCATCGAGGCCGGGCTCACCGTGCCAACCTGTTGCGAGGTAAACGCGAGCGTTGCCGGCGCAATCGTCAGCGGATTCGAGCCGGTCCCGGTCAGATTCACCACCTGCGGCGTCGTCACCGCATTGTCGTTCACCTGCAATTGGCCGTCGCGCACTCCGCCAATGCTCGGATTGAATTCCACTGAGACCGTGCAGCTTGCGATCGTTCCCGTTCCGCCCAGCCCAACCCCGCCAATCGGGCAGGTCGTGGCCGACTGAATGAAGTCGCCCGTAAGCACCGCGGGGCGGAAGATCAACGGAACGTTGGTCTGTTCGTTGGTGATGGTGAAAGTCGTGAACGCGCTCGTGGTTCCTACGTTGGCCGTGAAAGTCTGCGTCGTACCCGGCGACACCAGCACCGGCGGATTGGCGGTCCCGGTTAGACTCGCCGTCTGCGGGCTGTTCGGTGCATTGTCAACAACGCTGAGCGTAGCCGTTCTGCTTCCGGTTGCGGCGGGTGCAAACGTCAGGTTGATTTGGCAGGTCTGCCCCGCAGGCAGCGAATTCGGCGCGGTCGGGCAGGTGCCCCCAACCGTAAAATCATTTGGATCGGCGCCGGCCATGCCGATGGTCGAAATGATCAGCGGGATGGCCTGGTTATTCGTGAGTTCCGTTACCTGGATACCGCTTGTCTGCCCTTGAATCGTCGCTGGAAAAGTGAATGTGTTAGGCGTCAACGTCACCTGCCTCACAGCATTTCCCGTAAGAGAAACCGTCTGCGGACTCGATGGCGCATTATCAATCACCTTGAACGAAGTGGCCGGCTGCGCGCCCAGCGCAGTCGCCGTCAGGTTGACTGCAATCACGCAGCTCCCGCCTGCGGCCAGCGCGGTGGTCGTTGAACATGTGGTGCTCGTCGCGTTCAGGCTGTAGCCGCCACTGAACCCCGTGATCGAACTGATGGCCAGCGGAATGGTCTGATTATTGGTCAGCGTGAGGCTTTGCGTTGTTAATTCGCCCACGGCCACGTTGCCGAAGTTCAGGCTCGTCGGAAGCGTGACAGCCACCTCTCCGAGTCCGGAAAGGCCGACGATTTGGGGAGATGTCGGGGCGTCATCCGCGACAGTCAGACTGATAGCCGGAGTCGCGCCCACCGAAGTTGGCGTCAAGATCAGCCCGACATTGCAACTGCCCCCCGCGGCGACCGGAGTTCCCACCAGGCATTGCGCGCCTGAAGTCGGCGCAACAATCGCGAAGGGTGCGGTGGTGCTGATCCCGGAAAAATGCAGCGCGACCGACTGGGCGTTGCTCACGGTCACGTTCGTCACCGCGCTCGCCTTGTTCAGTACCACGGTTCCGAAATTGACCGGGGATGGCGAAATGCTCACAGCCAGGGCGCCGGTTCCTGCAAGTCCGCCAACCTGCGGGCTGTTCGCCGCCGTATTCAGGACCGTGATCTGTCCGCCGCTTGTGGCGCCTACCGTTGTGGGCGCAAAGTCGACCCCGATGTTGCAGCTATGTCCCGCGGCCAGCGTGCCGCTCAGCGAACCACCCGCCATCGGGCAAGTCGTCGTTGCGCTCGTGTCCAGTACAAATGGCCCGTTGAACACCACCCCTGTAAGCGTCAGTGCGCTGCTCTCGTTGTTGGTGATCGTGAATGTCTTTGAGCCGGTCTTGAGGCCCACAACCCCATTGCCGAAGTTGACGGTCGGCGGCGAAAGCGTGACCGGCGAAACACCAAATCCCGAAAGCGGAACCGCCGGCGGATTCGCGGCGGCATTGGTGCTGATCGTCAATGCGCCCGCCGGCTGATTGCCCGCCGTGGTGGGAGACACATAGAGCGCAACGGTGCACGATGCTCCTGCGGCCAGGGTCGGCGTGAAGCAGGTTGACGTCTGGTCGATCCCGTATGGGCTCCCTGCCGTCACGCTCAGTGAGTTGATGGTCAGGCTCGTCGCTTGCTCATTCGTGACTGTTACCACTTTCAGCGCGCTCGTGGTGTTCACTACCACGTTGCCAAAGTTCACCGATGCGGGCGATGCCATCGTCGGGGCAACGCCCGCGCCGGTCAGCGCCGCAGTCAGCGCAGTGCTCGATGCCGTGGTCAAAACTGAAAGCGAGGTCAGGGGAACAGCTCCGACGGCAGTCGGCGTCAGGGTAATGGAGATATTGCACTGCGAATTTCCCGCCAGTGTGCTCCCGCACGTCGTCGATGCCAGCTTGAATGGAGACGGCACAGTGATCGAATGGATCGTGAGCGATGTCTGCTCGCCATTCACCAGCGCAAGCGTTTGGGCCGGGCTCGTGGTCCCTACCACAACGTTTCCCAGATTCAGCGACGCGGCAGATAGAGATGCGAGCGTGTAACCGGTCCCGCTCAGCGACAAACTCAGCGGGCTGTTCAGGGCACTTGTTGCAATCGTCAGCGTTTTCGAAAATGACCCCGCCGTGGTCGGAGACATGGTGATCGAGAAGCTGCAGATGGCGCTGCTTGCCAGCGAACTCCCGCAGGTGTTGTTCGAAATTGCAAATGGCGCGGGCGCCGCGAACGCGGCTATGTTGATCGCCGTCATCTCGTTGTTCGACAAAGTAACGTTGTGTAACGCGCTCGATGAGCCAACCGCGACGCTGCCGAAGTTGATCGCGCTGGTTGAAAGGGACGACGGTGTAACCCCGGCTCCAGTCAGGTTCACCGTGAGCGGACTGTTGGTCCCCGAGGTGGTCAACGTAATGACGCTGGGCTCGATCACGCCGGCCACCGAAGGCGTTAGCGTAACAAAAACTTCACAACTGGATTTGGCTGCCAGCGTGGCCCCGCAGGTGGTGCTTGAAATGGCATACGGAGATGGCGCCGTCATCGGCGAAACGGTAATCGCGGTCAACTCGTTGTTGGTCAGTGAAAAGCCGCGCGCCACGCTTGTTGAGCCAATCGCAATGTTCCCGAAGGCCACGGTGGTCGGCAACGCCGTCGTCGCGGCGATTCCAGTCGCGGTCAACGCCACGATGGTCGGGCTGTTGCTGGCGGAACTGGTGATGGTCAGCGTCCCCGCCCGAGCACCCAGCGCGGTGGGAGTCGCAGTGATGCCGATGTTGCAACTGGCGCCCGCGCCCACCAGGCTCGAGGTCGAACACGCCGGGCTCCCGGCCCCCGTCAGCGTGTACCCGCTCCCCGCCGTCACGCTTATAGCACTGATGGAGATCGACGAACTTCCGGAATTCTTGAAGAGAACATTCTGCGCCGCCGACGTGTTGCTCAGCGCCACGATGCCGAAATTCACCGAGGTCGGGCTGGCAGCGGCCTGTGCGGAGGCCAATGCCGTCGGAAACAGGCACAACATTGCCGTCATGCACAGCAGAGTTGCAGGATGAAATTTGCGCGCGGAATTGTATCCAAGGTGCGACAGGGTACTACCTCCAGGAACCGGGAAGATGCCGCCAAACGGGAACAGGCCCGCAGACCGCATCGATTTGTTGCGTCCCCCAGGCTTCGATCTCAGCTGGAGGTGAAGTGGCTCGCAACCCGCCCGGACTATTCCGGTGCGGATGCGACTTGGCTCAAGGCTGGGCAGCTCTGCATCAAAACACCCACAACACTGGGAGCGCCGTGCTGTCTGGAGCACATGCGTGGGAAATTACATCGAAGTTTAGGAAGAACCAGATAGAGAACGCAAGCAGAATCTTCTCAAATATTCTCAACGGGGCAATTTCAAGGGTATCCTATGTTCTTTATTGTTCAGAGAATAAACATTTTCTCCCTCACAAGGTGAATTCCCGCCCCACATCTCATAAGTGGCGACAGCGAGATCCAAGTGCCAGTCCTCCCCAGCAAGGCTGGAAAACATAATAAAAATAGGACGATTCGCGATAACTACGTTGTATAAATAATTACCAAGGAATATTACCTGCGTGTACTTATTTTGCCCTTAAGTAACCTACTCGACCGTCGCAGCCGAACCATTTGTCGCTGCTCTGGCACGCAAGAAAATATGCCTCCCGCGTAGCTTCATCCATCAACTCGGCAGGATCGCATGCGGCGCGGCGGACCGGCTTGTGCGGCTCAACCCCAATTCAAGCAGCCTCTCGATAGCCGGAACATCAAGGTCACGTATACAGAGGTCCCGGAAACGGCAAACGCCTGGCCGCTCTGGAGACAGAACCTGACGGACCTGGCCACGCTGTTGTTCCAGGCGAAGAACTAGACGTGACCCCTGAGAACTCCCATCGATTGAATCGAGAGCGGAAATATCCGAGCGTTGCCGGTGCAGCCTTTCGGGGAACATCCTTATAATTCGATGCGAGCATAGCCTCAGATCCAGGTTTTGTGTTCATGAACTTGCTAGGCTCGCGAGGCTGGAACCCTTCTCATTGAGAAAGCAGAGCTGAAATGGCGCCCGAACCAGAACCAGAACGTCTTTCACAAACGTATTTACGAGTGACGCGCGGCTCCGTGACGGTCGGAGACGTCCTGTACGCGAGGGGAGGAAGTTTTGGGCCGAGGATCCAGACTGATTTTCAGCTCGTCATCGTTCATAGCGGCAGTCTCAGTCTTGAATTGGATGGCGAGACGCTGGACGTGCCAGAGAATCACGGCATTCTTCTTGGTCCCGGGCATACCGAACATTTTTTCTTTGCTCAAGACCGCGAGACGCACCATAGCTGGGTTGCGATCGCTCCCGACGCGCTCTCTCAGGAATTGCGCAATGAGTTTTCGACCCTTCGTGGGCCCATCCCTTTTCTCGGGCGTATGGCGAGTTTGATGGGGATCGCCAAAAAAGATACGGCTTCAATCTCCTCTTCCGAAGTACTGCAGAATGGCCTCTACCAGGGGTTCGCGATTTCGATCATGTGCGATTTTGCGTCTGCGGTAAGAACGGGACACAAGGCGGCGACGGCCAGTGACACCGTACTATCCCGGATGGAGTGCTTCCTCAACGACACCTATACGCGCCAGTTGACACTCAAGGAAATTGCTCGTGCCGCGGGTGTTTCGCAACAGCATCTGCTTAAATTATGTCGGCTTGCCGGCAAGCCAACCCCGATGAAGCAGCTTTCCGCAAAGCGTCTCGAAATGGCGGCGGACCTGCTGCTGCACACTGGATTCTCAATTTCCGAGATTGCCGAACAGTGCGGGTTTGTCAACCAGTTTCACTTCTCCAGGAAATTCAAACAGAGTGCCGGACGCAGTCCGCTTGCATGGCGCAGTCAGCTCTGGAAACATGGTCGCCAAGGCTGATTGCGATTTCATTTTGGATAAAGAGCCGGTCGTAATCGCACCGAGCCGCTTTGTTCTACCTGGATTCCATCTATGCGAATTCAAAATCGATTCGACGTCCAGGCATCCCTTCGGCAGATCTTGTCATGATTCATCATGGACATATTATTTATTTTCATAGATATGGTCCTCTGTTGTTGCCGAAGAGCACAATTTAGTTCGTAATCGGCATTCCGACCAAGAGCGCTCTTCGATTTGAATTGAATGCAATTGGGACGCTGATTGGCATCACGCGGCAGAGACACGATGCCAGCTCCTAATTCTTCAATGAGGTTTCAGACATGACTCGATCCAACGAACTTTATGACGCAGTGCTGAACGGCGATGCAAAGAAGGCGCATGCGGCAACCCAGGCGGCCATAGACGCCGGCGTGGATCCGATGACTTTGATTACCGGCTCCATGGTGCCCGCGATGGATGAAGTGGGCAGGCTGTTCGACGAGGAAGAATACTTTGTCCCCGAGTTGCTTCTTGCCGGCAGGGCCATGAAGAGCGCGATGGTGCTGCTGCGGCCGCTCATGGTGGCGTCAGGGCAAAAGCTCGCAACAAAAGTGATCATCGGAACCGTGAAGGGTGACCTGCACGACATCGGGAAGAACATCGTGGCATCCATGCTTGAAGGCAGCGGTTTTGAAGTGATCGATCTTGGCACCGATGTCTCGCCGGAGAAGTTCGTTGCCGCAGTGGAAGAGCACCAGCCGCACATTGTCTGCATGTCGGCGCTGTTGACGGTGACCATGCCTGCAATGAAGACGACGATCGAAGCGTTCAAATCGGCGGGCGTGCGCACCCAGGTGAAGGTGCTGATCGGCGGTGCTCCTGTAACAACTAACTACTGCAAAGAGATAGGCGCGGACGGATATAGCGAGAATGCAAGCGGCGCAGTGGGTCTGGTGAAAAGCCTGCTCGCCGCCGCGTGATGAGGTTTCGATGGCTTCTTGGACGGCATGGCCAATCCGAGCGATTCCAAGCCGAATTCCAACTAACAAACACGTACTCGTTGGAGCTGGATTTTGATTCTTGAGCGGACAGTCCGAAAGTACTCTGAACTTGCGATTCCAACCCAGGATGGTTTGTTATATGGCACATGCCCTCACCCTCTGCAATGCGGGCTTGGACTCACCATCGGTGGCGGGACTGTCTTCCCTGAAGTGAATTTCACGTTGCCTCCGATGAATATGACCGACGCCACGTGGCCGGAGGTGGTGGCGCACTACGACCAGATGGCGGAACAGATTCTGCGTCGCGCGGCATCCCTTGCAACCCCTGGCATCGTGCTCGAGTTTGAGCTGTTGCCGCCGATGACGGAACGGCCCGAATGGGGCGCCGAATTAACGGCCTTGCTCAAGCGGCATCTGCGCGCCTATCACGAGAAACACAAATTGCCAGGCGCACTGCGCGTGACTCCCACCGACATACGCGACCAGGTAAAGCCGCCTCTGATGAGGAGCGGGAAGCCGTGGGAGAGGCTCAAGCGCTCATTGCAACTGTGCGCCGAGTCTGGCGCGGACATTCTTTCCATCGAGTCCGTCGGGGGAAAGGAAATTCACGATCAGGCGCTGATGTTTGGAGACATTCAAGGCGTCGTATTCGCGCTGGGAGTGCTGGCGCCGAGAGACATGTCGTGGCTATGGGGCCAGATCAGCGATATCTGCAATGCGAACCCAGGCGTGGTCAGTGGTGGTGACTCTGCCTGCGGGTTTGCCAATACAGCCATGCAGCTCGCTCATCAAAAAATGCTTCCCGAGGTTCTGGCGGCCGTGGTTCGCGCGATGAGCGCCGTGCGCAGCCTGGCTGCATTTGAGCAAGGCGCGGTGGGGCCGTCAAAGGATTGCGCGTACGAAGGCCCGGTGATCAAGGCCATCACGGGCTATCCGATCTCGATGGAGGGCAAGTCGGCCAGTTGCGCCCACTTCAGCCCTGTGGGAAATATAGCCGCGGCCATGTGCGATCTGTGGAGCAACGAATCGGTGCAGAATGTGCGTCTGCTTTCAGGCAATGCGCCGGAAGTGTTTACCGAGCTACTTACGTACGATTGCCGCCTGATGAATGTTGCGGCCAGTTCAGGCGGCAGGTTGCAGATGAGAGACTGGATGACCACATCCGATGAGTGGTTGAGCCCGCAGGCGGCGGTGCTGTCTCCTCAGGCCACCATCAAGATTGCGAAAGCCATCGTAGGGGCGGATACTCCGTATCATCGGACGCTCGCTGCCGGCAGGGCCGCGGTCGAGATTCTGCAGAGCGGCATCGATCGAGACCTGCTGCACATTTCGCGCAAGGAGCAACTGTGGCTGTCGCGGATCGACGAGGCGCTCACTACGTTTCCTGTGGAGGAAACCACGCTGATCGGGGATATGGAAGCGCAGTATGGAAGTCTTTATGACAAAGCGAGCTATGGATTGTAACTAAGCTTCCTTTCCCTTTCGGCCTTCGCCAATCCGCAGAAGCGTCAAAAGGTATTGAGGGATGGCCATGCGCCTTCGACTGATTGCTTGCCAGGTTCTCACGCGAGAGCTGAACCTCGTGCTTCCGCAGTCGCCTCATACGATCGACGTAGAAATGTTAACCATGGGGCTGCACGACCTGGGCGCTTCGATGCGCCCGCATCTGCAGGCGCGCATCGATGAGGCGGACGGTTCTGGTTATGACGCCATCCTGCTTGGCTACGCGCTCTGCGGGCGGGGAACGGAGCGGCTCCGTGCAGGCAAGTCGCAATTGGTACTTCCCCGCGTACACGATTGCATTGGACTGCTCATGGGCAGCCGATCTCGATATCAGGAATACTTCGATGCACATACCGGAGTCTATTTTCGTTCCCCAGGTTGGATCGAGTTCCAAACACCGGGCCAGTCCATGATGGCCGCCGGAAGCAAGCTGGGAGAACGCCGTTCGCTGGATGAACTGATTGCTCAATATGGCGAAGAAAACGGGCTTTATCTCTATGAGCAGTTTGGCGCCTATCGCAGCCACTACTCAGGATTGACCTATATCTCGACAGGAGTCGACAAAGAGGATGATTTTCGTGGGCAGGCTCGCGCCGAAGCGGAGAGATCCAATTGGAAATTTGAAGAGCTGCATGGCTCACTCACATTGCTCCAGCGTCTTGCGAATGGAGAATGGGACCCTGCGGATTTTCTGGTTGTGCCGCCGGGTGCGAGCGTGCGCGGCACTCTGGGCGAATCAATTGTGGAAGCCTTATGAGCGCGAAAACCGTACGCGTTCAACTTGAGCCTTTGTCCGCAGTGGTTGAGGTTCCTCAAGGCGCGCTTCTCTCTTCGACGCTGGCCCAGTATGGCATTGAATTCCCTTGTGGAGGCAGCGGCCTCTGCGGCGGCTGCCGAGTGCGCGTGCTGGAAGGATCGCTTGCGGCTACCGACGCCGATAGCGTCGTATTTTCTCCCGAGGAACTCGCGACAGGATGGCGGCTCGCCTGCCAGGCCCGCGCCGAAATGGCGCTCGTGCTGGAGTGCACCCAATGGCAAATGGAAGTTCTCGCGGACGACTCCGGTCTCGTTGGCACCGGCAAGACGGGGCTTGGAATTGCAGTCGATCTCGGCACAACTACGATTGCCGCACAGCTGATTGATCTTTCAACTGGCGATGTTCTCGGTGTTACGACCGGCCTGAATCCACAAACTCCTTTCGGCTCGGATGTGATGCAGAGAATTCAGGCTGCGCTGTCTGGATCTGACCTGACTCATCTCATTCGGCAATCCGTGGGCGAGATGGTTGCAACTCTTGCCCTTAAACGAGAGGCAGAGGTGCACGATGTTGTTCTGGTTGGCAATACGATCATGCATCATCTGTTTGCAGGGCTTAATGTCGAACCGCTCTCGCATGTACCCTTTCAATCGCCTCAGCCGGGAGCAGTGCACTTCGAGCCGCGCGATCTTGGCTGGGCGCTTCCCGCGGACTGCCGCATACGGTTTGAGCGCTGCCTCGGCGGCTTTGTAGGGTCCGACATGCTCGCAGGAATCATCGCGATCGGCATGGGCAGCGGTAACAATCCTGTTGCATTGATCGACCTGGGCACCAATGGAGAGATCGCGATCGGTGACCGCCATGGAATCGTCTGTGCATCCGCGGCCGCCGGCCCGGCATTCGAGGCTGGCGCCATCAGCATGGGGATGCGCGCTGCTGCGGGCGCAATCTCGCGCGTGTCGCTCTCCAATGGCGACGTCGGCGTTACCGTGATTGGCAAGGTCGAGGCACGTGGAATTTGCGGCAGCGGGCTTGTGGATGCGGTGGCAGTAAACCTTGCAAACGGGGTAATTCTGCCATCGGGACGCATCTCTAATGGCACCAAACTGCTAACCGTCAAGAACCCCGTCGTCCTTTTCCAGAGCGATATCCGCGAATTGCAACTCGCGAAAGGCGCCATCGCTTGCGGCTTCAGGCTCCTACTGAAACGTCAGGGTATCCAGGCAACCGACCTCGAGAGCATCTGTCTTGCCGGCGCATTCGGCAACTATGTGCAAGTGGAGAGCGCGCTTGCCATTGGCTTGATTGAGGCGCCCAGGCACTTGATACGCGCCGCGGGCAACACCGCCCTGCGTGGAGCGAAGATGATGCTCCTGATGACTGAAGAGCCTGTCCTGCCGAGGATCGAGCATGTGAGTCTCGCCAGCGACGAGGAGTTTCAGGACCAATTCGCAGACTGCATGGCATTCCCAACAAGCGTAAACGCGACTCTGTCCTCTCAATGATCCCCGTTGAACTCATGCACAGCATCGATCATGGCGACGATATTTTCAACCGGCGTCCCTGCCTGGATGTTGTGGATTGTGTTGAACACGAAGCCGCCCCCGGGCGCGAAGATCGCACATCTGCGTAGAACCTGTTCCCGGACTTCGGCGGGCGTTCCGAACGGCAGCATCTTTTGCGTATCTACGCCACCACCCCAGAACACAAGTTGATCGCCAAATTTGGCTTTGAGCTGCTCGGGCTCCATTCCCGTCGCCGAGCACTGCACCGGATTGAGGATGTCGAATCCGCACTCGATGAAGGAAGGCAGAAACTTGGAGACCGCTCCGCAGGAATGCTTGAAGGTCTTCCATTGCGTGTGGCAATGCACCCATTCGTTGACGCGTTTGTAATACGGAAAATACAAGTTCTGGAACGTCTTGACTGAACAGAATGCCGAGGTCTGCGTGCCAAAATCCGTCCCGCACAGGAACACTGCCTGGATGCTGTCACCGACAGCTTCATAAATGCGCTCGAGATTTTGCAACGCGATCTCGCACTGGTACTCGAAGATTCGATGTATGTATTCCTGGCGGCTGGATGTGGAAACGTACCATTCTGTGATGTCCCGAATGCCCTTGGGATGCTTCAGCGACGGCCCCGGCACAAACGCGATGTCACCGAATGCGGTTCCACCAAAGGTCGCACAAACACCAACGCCGGTAGCCGCCGCGGCCTGCGCCGAGCGTTTCAGGTGGTCGAGATCTTCTTGCGAAATATAACTGAACTCTTCAAAGTTGTCTTCCGGATTGAGCGTATCCTCGGTAAACGGAGCTTGCCTTACGATGCAGTCGAAGAAGTAACCGCCGCGCGGCATCCGTCCGCTGGCTGCGACGGTTGTATCGCCTTCCGGATAGATCAATGTGTCTCCGTTTGCGTCGACCGTCGTATTGAAGTCTTCCCCCACCAGGACATCGAGCCCATTGAATTGCCAGGGCTTCCACTTATCCACAGCGAATCCGAAAGTGGTATTTCGCGGAAATACGCCCCTTACATCAAGCCTCATCGCATCGAAGAGATCGTCATCGATCAATGCAAGCATCTGAAAAGGCTCGTGGATGCGCACCGGGCGCTTTTCAAGTCCGTAATGATCACGAAGCGCAGCGACGCAACTGGCGTGCACTCCGGTGACGGCGGTCCCTCCGAAATCGATAGGGATTCGATTGGGCTGTTTGTGGTTCAATGCTGCGGTCAGACAATCGCGGCTCGTAAGCTTTTCAACCAGGGCGCTCATGAGGCCCCTCCTCTCCACGATGCAAGTATCTTCACGGGATACATGTTGGCGAGTGTTTGTGGCGGATCGCCGATGTCCGCTGAATTGCCGGGATTCAAAGAGGAGTCTCGCATTTCACTTGCGAGTGTGCGCTTCCGAATCCAGGGTGAGCCATGGCTGTGAGAATAAAAGTTATATCCGTGCTGAAGCTAGCAGATTTTGAGCGAAAACAGGCAAGGCATTCTGGAAAAATGGTGCATCGCAATGACTCTGGTCTGCCTGGATCAATTTCTTTCTCCAACCGCTCTGCAAACAGCGATTGCAGAGGCTGCCCTTGCAGAGGAATGGCGAAATTCTGCCCAAAGCTTAACGCGAAAATGCCTGACCTTACGCGCTATTTCGCGCCAATCACCAGGTCGGCGGTAAGCGAGGCTTCTGAGGATCCACCGGCCCAGAAAGTATATTTTCCTGGTTCGACCACCCATTTCTTCTCGGCATTCCATACCGCGAGTTGGCTCTGCGGAATGAGAAAACGAACGGTCTTTGATTCATGGGAATTGAGAGCGATCCGAGCGAAACCTTTGAGGGACCTGGCAGGAGTTTCCACACTGCTGACATCCTGACGGACATACAACTGCGCCACTTCTTCTCCTTGCCTGTCGCCGGTGTTGGTTACATCGACGGTCGCCACAATGTCCCCATCGCTGCCTGCCGTAGGGGACTGTACCGCAAGACGATCGTAGCGAAAAGACGTGTAGCTGAGGCCGAATCCAAAGGCAAAAAGCGGCGCACCGTCATCGTCCACATATTTGCGGACACGCGACGGATCGGAGTTGTAGAAGTCCGGCAGTTGTCCGACACTGCGGGGAAAAGTGATCGTGAGCCGGCCGGCTGGGTTGTTGTCGCCAAACAGGGTTTCCGCAATCGCCCTGCCGCCGAACTCTCCCGGATACCACGCCTCGAGAATCGCGGGGACATGCACTTTGGCCCAGCCAATCGTCAATGGCCGGCCATTTTCCAGCACCAGGACGACTGGCTTGCCGGCAGCTACAATTGCCTCCAGAAGCTGTTCCTGGTTCCCTGGCAAACCCAGTTCGGAGCGGTCAAACCACTCGCCCGATATGCCCTGGGATTCTCCCGCCCCAACAATGACCACATCCGCATTTTTGGCCTTGGCAACTGCCGAATCAATATCCTTGCCGTCATCGTATTCAACTTTCGCATCTGGAACCAGCGCGCGAATCCCCTGCAGCATGCTGATGTGTACTCCGTTCGACAATTTCTCGTAGTCCCCGTATTGCGCCACATCGGCATTGGGTCCGATGACGGCAATGGAGCGAACGGTCTTTGAAAGAGGCAACAGATGGCCCCCATTCTTGAGCAATGTCATGGACTGGCGGCCCGCTTCAAGCGAAGCGTCAAGATGCGCCTGGGAGCGGTATACACGCGGATGAAGGCCGGGATCGGTCATGGGACGATCGAACAGCCCCAGGGCAAACTTCACGCGAAGCACAGCACTCACTGCCCTGTCCAGGTCCGTCTGCGGTAGCGAGCCCTCACGAATACAGTCGACAATCGCATCCTGAAAAACCTGGTGGTCGAAATCGTAAAACTGCATGTCGACTCCGGACTTGATTGCCAGGCACGCAGCTTCCTTTGCAGTTCCAACAACACGATGCACTTTGTAAAGACGTTCGATCGCGCCCAGATCGGAGAGCACAAACCCTTGAAATCCCCACTCACGCCGCAGTATGTCCTTAAGAAGAAGTGGGTCGGAAGTAATTGGTATCCCATCGATTTCGTGGTATGCGGCCATCACCCCCATCGCTTGTCCCTCTCGAATCGCAGGTTCGAAGGCCTTCAGCATCACCGAGCGCAACTCCCGTTCGCCCAGGTGCACCGGCGATGTATTCGTGCCGCCCTCCGGCGAACCGTGCCCCGCAAAGTGCTTGGGTTCGCTCACCACCGAGCTCTCGTTGCTCAGGCTTGTGCCCTGCGCCCCGCGCACAAACGACAACCCAAGCTGGCCGGTCAGATAGGTATCTTCACCAAAGTCCTCCTCCACTCGGCCCCAGCGCGGATCGCGCGCGAGATCAAGAACCGGCGCAAGGATCATGTCCACGCCGGTTGACCGCGCTTCAGATGCAATCGCTGCACCCACCGTCTGCACAATTTTCGGATTCCATGTAGCAGAGAGATTAATGGGAGCGGGAAACACCGTCCCGGTATCGAATCCATGCAATCCCTCTTCGATGAACAGAGCTGGTATACCAAGTCGATTGTGCTCCAGCACCCATTTCTGAATGGCATTTGCCTGTTCCGCCGATGGGTTCAGATCGTGGATCGCTCCAACGCCAAGATCGCCCCACATTGCCTGTGCTTTTTCAGGTAGAAACTTCGCCGTCGGACTCGCATGGGTGTCGTCTGTGTGCTGATCCATCAAGGTTGTGGCCCCGATATACATGTCCAATTGCCGGGCTTTTTCCTGAACCGTCATCCGGCTCAACAGATCCTTCACTCGCTGCTCAATCGGCGCGTCTGCCTGCTTGTAAAATGCTGGTGCTTTCGAATCTGGCTTGTGCTCCTGCGCGCACGCTGAAGTGGAATGCGTCCCGGATGCGCTCCACACGATCAGAAGCGCTGCGACCATGCAGGAGGGGTACCTCCAAGCAAGATTCATGCTCGTCCAATACCGACCTGTGAGAGTGGTGGCGATTCTGCGAGATGCAGGAGCATCGCCCGTTGATGAGCGCTGTATACATTGCTCGCTTAATTGCGAAGACCCAGTCTTCGTTTCCATTTCACCTGCACTCCTGCACTTATGTGCCTGCAACCCGTCAGCTCGCCAAGTCCGCGTGCCGATTCGCTTTTTGAGTAGCCCCTGCAAACGCATAGGCCGCTACAAAAACGTACGCGACCAATGGCACCAGGTACGCGTTCGCCGTCCGGTGCCAGTGTTCAGCAATGAGTCCCATGATCGGCGTCAACACCGCGCCGCCAATAATCGCCATGACGATAAGCGAGCAACCGAGCTTGGTGTTTGGACCAAGCCCTTTGATACCAAGGGCAAAGATCGTGGGAAACATCAGCGACATGAAAAAGCTGGTAAGAAAGACCGCCCAAAGACCGATCCAGCCCGGCCACATTACGCCGATTGCCACGAGCACCATGTTGACCAGCGCGAACATGCCCAGCATCTTACTCGGCGCGAAAAAGCGCATTAGATAAGCTGATGCAAAGCGCCCCACTGCGAAAGCAACTAATGTTCCCGTCAAAAACATTCCAGCTACCTTCTCATGCTGCTGAGTTGCTTCCTCAACGTATTGGATGAAGTAACTCCACGTCCCCACCTGGGCGCCCACGTACATGAATTGCGCGACAATCGCGAAAAGGAAGTGCGGATATCGAAGCAATTCTCTAAAGTGGCCATGATCACCCGCGCCTGCCTCGTGCTCACTCTGAATCGCAGGGAATTTGGTACGCAGAATAACAAGAGCCAGCAGGAAAGCGACCGCACCAAGCACCAGGTAGGGCTTCACAACACGCAGTGTCTCTGAGCGGAGATAGGCCTCATACAGGTGCTGTGCCTGAAGTGAGCTGATCTGTTGAGATGTAAGTTCTACGCCCGAGAAGATGAAGATCGTACCGATCAGCACACCGCTGATTGAGCCAAGCGGATTGAATGCCTGCGAGAAATTGAGCCGTCTTTCCGAACTCCCTGCATCGCCCAACTGAGCGATAAACGGGTTCGCGGCCGTCTCAAGGAATGACAGGCCGCTGGCGATAACAAAAAGCGCAATCAGAAAGTAGATGTATTTCCCTTCGTTGGCTGCCGGCCAGAATAAGAAAGTTCCCAGGCTGAAGAGACCGAGTCCTACGAGGATTCCTGTCTTGTAGCCGAATCGCCGCATCAGCAGCGCGGCCGGAATCGCCAATAGAAAATATCCCAGGTAGAACGCCGATTGGACCAGGCCCGCCTCAAATCGCGTCAAGGCGAAGGACTTCATGAATTGCCTGATCAGCACATCGTTCAGGTTGTTCGGTACGCCCCACATGAAGAACAGCGATGTCACCAGCGAAAAGGGCAACATTTGCCCCGCGGGAAATATCCGATCGTTGTGCGGCATTTTTGCCGGGGAGGCTCCACTCACAATTGACATATTCTGGGTCCTTGCGTCAGCCTTCGGCATCCATAACCATGGCCGCTCAATGCATCGAAATAAACTTCACGTTGCGCCCTGCATGCTGCGAAGCGATCCTGTCTCTCGATCAGGCCAAATCGACCTTCAGCGTGATGCCGACATCGGAAATCTTTTCCGCAGGCATTTCCACCCGCAACGCAGAGTCGCTCTGCGCCCACTTCAACTCGCCTTTATAGCCAAGCAGATCCACGTTGCGAATCTTGCCGGGTCTCTGCGGGCTGGCAAGTCCGAGTGCATTCACCACTGCCGCATTCTGAGGCCAGCCCATGATGAAGGCGTAGACCGCACTGTCTTTCGCGGTGAAGCGGACATCCTCAGCGGTCAGATCGTTCTGCTTATCCTCGTTGAAGTTACCCGTCTCCAGCTTGACCTTGGTCGATGGACCTTCCCCGTAGGTCTTCCACGGGCGCGAAGCGTAGATGCCTTCGCTATTCACCGTCATCCAGGCAGTGATCCCTTCGAGCACAGTCATCTCTTCGAAGTCCAGTTCACCGGAATTCGGCAGCGGGAAGTTCAACAAAAGGTTCCCATTTTTGCTCACGATGTCCGTGAGCAGGTCGATCACCTTCTTGGCCGTCTTGTATTTTTCTCCGCGGTTGTAATGCCACTGACCGATGCAGGTATCCGTCTGCCACGGATTTGTTGCAATGCCATCGGAGACGCCGCGCTCATGATCCAGCAGGCAGGTTCCGATCGCGCAATCGGTTGACTCCTTGCTGGTGTAGATGCCCTGGTTCACAACACCATGTGCCTGCGCGCTTACGTTGTAAAGATGTGCCACCATCTTCAGTCCATAATCCTCGAAAGGTAAGTGGCCGTCCGTGTAAAGAAGATCAGGCTGATACTTGTCGATCAGGTCCGTCATGCGGTCAAGATAATGACGCTTCCATGATTCTGGAATGCCGTCATCGTTCCAATCCAGCCTGTCGCCAAACCGCGCGCAATCGGCCTCGTGATAAAGATCCGCAAAGTTTGGATCGGTGCCATCGTAGGGAACACCCGCCAGCACTCCTGTCTTGTCGGCTCCATGGCTCGTGGCCCACCATTTGTAACTGATCCAAAGATGCTCGCTGACTCCGAAACGGAGTCCCTGCTTTTGTGCCGCCTTCTGCCATATGCCCACGACATCTCGCTTCGGGCCCATATTCACGGCATTCCACTTGTTATATTTCGAATCCCAAAGATCGAAGTTATCGTGGTGCACTCCCATGCTGAAGAAGTACTTCGCGCCGGCCCTCTTGTACAGGCTCATCAGATGGTCGGGGTCCCACCTTTCGGCCTTCCAGTTATTCACCAGATCCTTGTAGCCGACCTTTGAAGGGTGCCCGTAGGTCTCTACATGGTAGAGATATTGGTCCGATCCCTGCATGTACATATTGCGGGCGTACCAGTCACCGCGTTCGATCGCCGACTGCGGCCCCCAATGCGACCAGATGCCGAACTTCGCATCACGGAACCAGTCCGGAATTCGATAGCCTTCAAGCGAATGGCGCGTTCCCGCAAAGGCCATGCCCCGAGCCGCCTGTGCTTTCACCAGCTTCGAGAGCGCCAGAGCGGAGACAGCTCCACCCATCGTTCGCAGCAATTCGCGTCTGTTCCATGTCATTTGAATTTTTCCTCTCGCTGTTCGGTTCGGATCGGCGCCGAAAGATGCTGTGCTTTGCGCGTCCGCCGGGGTATGGATCTTACTGGTTTTTCGTCGCGGATTGGATGGCCTCCCTGAGAATCTGTTCAGCATCGGCATTCCAGTAACCGCAGTCGAGTTCAAAAAAGACGGAAACATAGGGGAGCGTCATGTTGGTCTTGATGATCAGAATGCGAAAGACCTGCGCGCATTGATCGAGCCTGTTGATGATCTCGTCATGCGGAAGCTGACAAACGCGCGAGCCACTGAGCAACGCTTCGAGTTGCTTGCGATATTCACCGATGCCGGCCGCATGGTTCTCATCGATCAAAGCCAGCTCGCCATCGATATAGACATTTGCACGGACGTGCCGGGCCGCGGTGATCGCTGCGAGCACCGCACTCACAGCATCTATCTGATCGGCATCTGCAAGAATGGTTTCGATACCCGCCTTTGCCTGCAACGGGTATGCAGAATCAGCCACCACGATCCAGTTGCGATGGCCGAAGAGCGGCAGTACGTTCTTGAGGCGGCACTCCCATTCGGATTGTGTCACGGACCCGGCGTCGTTCATTGCTTGCTTTCCTCGCGGTCGTTCGAATGCAGCTCTTCATCCGCGCAGACAGCCACCTTGCCGCATTTCCCTGAGGCCATCAGTTCATAAGCATCCGCCGCTCGAGTGAGCGGAAATCTGTGCGTGATGATATCGGCAGGGTGCAGCTCCCAGCGGACCAGCCGCTCCACAAGCTCTTCCATCAACCATGTCGATGTAACCCAGGAGCCGTAGAGCGTCTTCTGATCGTGAATCATGTCCGGGGAGGGGTTGATCTCGACCGTGCCGCCCTCGCCTATGAAGACAATCCGTCCCCATTTGCGAGTGGCCCGAATGGCCGTGGATCGCGCTCCAGCGTGGGCCGAGCAATCCACCGCGCGTTCTACACCGAAACCGCCCGTCAGTCCCTTCACTTGAGCAACGTTGTCAGGCCCGGCAGTGAGAACCGCATCGCAGAGTCGGAGATCGACGGCAATCTTCATGCGTTCCGGTACCACATCGATGCCAATGATCTTGCTTGCGCCGAGTTTGCGGCTAAGCGCGGCTGCGGCCAGCCCCACCGGACCCAGCCCCGTAATCAACACCGCATGATTGCCGTTGATGCCGATCTTTTCCAGTCCCTCGTAGACAGTTCCGAATCCGCAGGCCACCTGCGCGCCATCGGAAAACGAAAGCTCATCCGGAAGCGCGATCAGGTCCTTCTCTTCGGCCACCATGTAGTCGGCCATTCCGCCGTCTCGCTGCCATCCGTAGGCACGGCGATACTTCTCGCTGGTGCAGGAGATCATGTAGCCGCGACGGCAATCGTTGCACACGCCGCAGCCGGAGATGTGGTACACAATCACGCGATCGCCCGCCTTGAAGCGCCGGCAGCCCTCACCGGTAGCGACGATTTGCCCGCATGGTTCGTGCCCGGCAATCACACCTTGGTAGCCCTCGGGCCCTTTGCCGAGATGCTCGTGATAAATGCATCGAATATCGGAGCCGCAAATAGTCGAGGCCTTCACGCGCAACAGCACTTCCCCATGGCACGGCGCAGGCACGGCGACAGTGCGCAATTCAACTGTCGAGTTTCCGGGGAGGTATGCCGCGGTCATTGTTTCTTTCATCTCTCTACCCTTACCTCTCTAATCGTGCCTGCGCTCGATACTCGAACTACATGCACCAGACCTACGGCGGCGTAATCTCACCATGGAGATCCCACAGGTCTTCCCAGGCCTGGCCATCTTTCCAAAGGAACACCTGGCCCTTGATCAATCGGCAGTTGCGGTCGATCGCAGCGATTTGCCGCATCTCTTCATCTGTCAGCGGATCGGAGACAACGGCAGAAAGATTGGCGCGATAATTGTTCACCGAGAATGGAATCGGCGTCTGTCCGCGCTGCACGGCCCACTTGATGCAGATCGCCGCAGGATGGACCTCATGACGCCGAGCAATTTCTGCAATCACGGGGTCTTCCGTGGGCGTCGAGTCCTCCAGCGTGCGATCGCGATCCGGACGGCCTGGTGAGCCAATTGGACTGTACCCGATGGGATGGATGCCGTTCTCCACAACAAACTGAAACAGCTCCGGCTGCTGAAAGTGAGGGTGCAATTCCATCTCGTTGAATGCCGGTCTAATGCGCGCATCGCGAAGTACGAGACTCATTTTTGGAATGGTCATGTTGGACGTGCCAATGAAGCGCACCAGGCCCAGATCAACCAGTTCCTCCATCTTGCGCCAGGTCTTCATGTAATTCGCATGGATGTACGGCTTGGCGTCCGCGCTCCTCGAACTCACGTCGCAGCCGGGCGGGTGGAAGTTGGGAAATGGCCAATGAACAAGGTAGAGATCCAGATACTCAAGTTGAAGATCGGCGAGCGATTTTCGGCAGGAAGCAATCACATCGCTCTCGCCATGCTTGTCGTTCCAGAGCTTCGATGTAATCCACAGGTCCTCGCGCCTGATGCCACTGCGCTGGATTTCCCGGAGGGCCGCACCCACCTCCCGCTCATTTCCGTAAACCGAGGCACAATCGAAGTGTCGATAGCCTGCCTCCGCGGCACCCTTGACGGCTTCTGCAACCTGCTCCGGAGAAACCCGGTCGGAGCCGAAGGTCCCCAGCCCGATCGCCGGCATTGCCGCACCGTTGCCCATCGCCCGTTGCGGAACCTTTGCGGGGTCGATGGATGCGGATCCCGCGGAGTTTGTTCGGCTCATCTTGCCACTCCTGCTACGGTACAGTTATCGTTAACTCTTCCGTGAAAAGAATACGACTGCACTTCATGAATTGTCAATGTCGAAATCGATGAAAAGCCTTCCACGATCGGACGCCGTCCGCGATTGAAAATGCCTCTCAGGGGAGAATGAAATGCAGATCCGGAGGGCTCTCCCATGGAAAGCATTGAGGGTGGGTATCGCGCAAACACCGATCCACTTCCGTGCGAGTTGCAATCGGAGGGAGTTGAGCGCGTTTCATTACCAGAATCGCACGCTGATTCGAACCACGTCCAATGCGATCGCTCAGTTCTTCTTCTTCAACCTTCTGGTAGTGGAGGCGCGAACCACGAGGCTGCTCTCCACGAGAACCCGCTTGGTCTTTGATTTCTCCGGACGGCTCAGCAAATTGAGCACCATTTTCCCGACTCGTTCACCAATGACGCCACTGCTCTGATCAATGCTGGAGAGGGGAACGCGCAACGACCCGTCGTAATGCAGGTTGCCGCAGCCAATGACGGCAATGTCGTCGGGCACCGAGAGACCTGCCTCCAGAATGGCGTCCATTGCTCCCATCGCAGTCGGATCGCTGTAGCAGAACACTCCGTCCGGGCGCGGCTTGCTCCTGAGCAAATCCCGCATGCCTTCCGCGCCTTGACGGTGACTTTCCGTTTCCAGTTCCAGTGAGCTTCTTGCCACAATGTAATGCGCGGGAAGCTTGAGTCCATTCGCCACAATCGCCTTCTCAAATCCTTTTAGCCTTCGGTCCCCGACACTGTTTCGCGGACCGCGAATATGTGCAACCCGGCGGCATCCAATGTCAATAAGATGCTGTGCCGCCATTTCGCCCACCGCTTCATCATCCACGCCGACAAAATTCGCCGAGATACCCGCGAATTCACGGTCGAGCAGTATGAGAGGCATCTTGCGCTCTTTGAGCCTGAGAAATAATTCGTTCGTGGCCCGGCACGAGGCAATCACCAGCGCATCGAGTCCCCGCGCCAGGAGTTGTTCCACCTCATTCTCCTCCAGGGCCGGGTCTCCGTCTGAAGTCGCTATCAGCAGGTAATAGCCGCGTTCCCTCACGATTTTCGAAAGCGATTTTGCAACTTCCGCGAAAAACGGATGCAGCAGATCGGGCACAACCAGTCCGATCATGTAGCTGTGACCCGTCACCAGGCTTCGCGCGTTCAGGTTGGGGCTGTAATTCAGCTCCTTGATCCGCTTTAGAACCCTTTCCCGCGTTGCATCGCCGATGTCGGGATGGTCGCGCAACACCTTTGACACGGTGACGACAGAGACGCCAAGGTCCCGCGCAATGTCTTTCATGCGGATGTTCATGAGAACCAATCTACTACAGCGTGAATTACGGTAACAAATCCATGCAAAGTCTCCGCGCATGGGGCCACGAGGGCCTTCGCCAGAAGTTTGATCTGCAAGGAGCATTTAAGAGTGGTAAGTGGTCAGGATGAGGCCATGACACTGACCAGTAACATGATCGAGATCTTGACATCAAAGTGAAAACGTGCGAACCAGCAGGAGCTTCGCACTTTTCCACACCTTGCTGCTGCATTTGTGAATGGGTCCGCGGGGCTAATTCGACTTCCCCGCGGACACCGGTTAGAAGTTAGAAGCGGATCTTACCTTCGAATAAGATCTGGCGCGGATCAGCGGTTCCCAGTCCGTGCGTTCCATAGTTGCCGGCGTCTGGTTCGCCAATGGTCGACCCCGAACCTGCAACCGGAACGTTGATTGGACTACCTTCGCCCATGTTATAACCCGTGCTTGAGAACTGCGTGTGATTCAGAGCGTTCGACATCTGCGCGCTGAATGAGAACGAGGCTCTCTCTGTGATACGAAAGTTGCGGGAAAGCGAAAGATCGACATTGTCAACCCCGGGACCGCGCATTCCGTTGTAGTCAATTGCCGCATTCCCGTTCCAGTAAATGTCTTGCTGGATCCCTAGGGGGTTCGGATTGTTGCCGGTGGTGGTGGCTGTGCTGGGCACCGCGATCATCCGACCTGCGAAAGCATCGGGGTTGAACTTCAGGAACGTCTGCGAGGGGGGCGTATAGTTACGTCCATCAGGCAATGTCACTGAAGTAACTCCGTCATAGAAATGCTGATAGCTCTTCGGAAGGACAAGGGGCTGCCAGGTGCGTTCGCCTCTGCCATTCATGCCGCCAAGGCCGCCTGTGTCCGGCGGAGCAGGAAAGCCGCCTTGAAGTTTATACACGGTGCCGAAACTCCAACCGCCCGTGATAGCCCTGAGAGTAGCATTGGAAGGTGCGAATTTATCGTTGGTTCCGAAGGGCAGTTTGTAGGTAACTACACCCACAAACCTCTGCGGAATATCGGTAAACGAGATCTTCTTGTTATTGGCTGGGTTGGAGAGATCTACCTCGATAACGCCACTACCGCCGTTTACGTCAGAGAAACCTTGCCGGTCTTGCAGATCCGTGTAGGTATCATCCGTAGACCTTGACCAGACGTAATTGGCAAGCACAGAGAAGCCCGAGGAGAACGCATGCTGCACCTGGACTACCAGCGAGTTGTAATTAGAGTTGCCGTTATCAATGGTAAGCTGCGCCGAAGAAATAGCCAGGTGAGGGAACAAAGCCTGATCTTGACTTATGGTTGAGTTCCCGAGACCGTTCTGGAATGGAAGAAGCGGCCCGGACGTAGGCTGCAAAGGATTTTGAACCTGCTGATTTCCGGGGTTGTTTCCGGTCGCGACATAGGTCTGTTCCCAGGTATTCAGCGTCGTCGTTGGAATCGATTGGTCGTCGTCGATCGGATAACCTCCGAACGAAAGGTGATCTCCGTGCGAGCCGACGTAGCCGATTGAAGCCAGCCATGTTGGCGTAAGCTGACGCTCTACAAAGATGTTCCACTGTTGAATGCGCGGCGGCTGCATGTGGTTGTAGTCGAAGTACGGGTTGCCCCCGCCATAGACAGCCGGAGCGGCAGAGTTGGTACCCGCGGCCACGTTTATGACCGAGGATTGCGGATCGTAGAAGTGTCCAACGGGCACCCCATCGGGGGTACTTCCATACTCATGCCAGTTCGTGCCGGTGATGAGCGCGCCGGTGCCGTAGACATAAGGACCGTCGTAGTAGCCAGTGTTATTCGGCTGGAAGCTGATTCCGTATCCACCTCTGGCAACCAGGTTGTTCTTAATCCGGTAAGACAGTCCCAAACGAGGTTGGAAATCGTCCCAGGTAGTCTTCCAGGCGTTGCGCGGTACTCCGTTGTGCCCCGGAAATACGATCTCGCCGAGCGTGCCGAAAGCATTGGTCTTGGTTTCGTCGATTACGCCGATGCGGTTGTACCGATCCGTCGGACCAGGCTGGACTTCCCAGCGCAAGCCAAAGTTTACGGTTACCCTGCTCGAAGGATGGTAGTCATTTTGCGAGTAGAACGCCGTGTACTTCTGAGCGAGAGCCAGACGTGTTCCATTGCCTGGACCGGTATACCATCCGCCGATGCCGGTTAGCACCGATGCCCCTTGAAATCCGCCGTCGTAATAGTCGTTGTTATTCTGCCCTTGCCCATTGCCGTTGGCATCAATGTAGCGAGCTGTGGGGTTGCCGTTGAATCCGTATGCCGCTGCGGCTTCTTCGAAGTCGTTGTAGTTGGCGAGCGCTACCCGATATTCCCCGCCTTCTTTGAAAGTCCACCGCCCGTGAATCTTGGTGATGCTTCCCGTAACCTGCGTGTTGGTCTGTCTTTCCCTTTTGTTGGCGTACTGCGTTTTGCTGATGGGCTGGTATCTGCCGGCACCTGCATTACCAACGCCGGAGAGGAGGTCGGGTGCGGAGCCACTCAACACCATGTAGCTTTGAACGTCGGCAGGAATACCAAGCGCGCCGTAGTCTGACGCGGTGAAATCTGTTACCGAGTTGGCGAGGGAATTGGAAACAACTCTTTCTATTCCCATGCGAAGATCCACAATGGTCGTGGGATTCAACGTAATGGTGTCGCCGAGAGATATATACGGATTGTTGTCCTGCACCAGCTGCACTGAGCCCGCGCTGTTGCCGCCGGTGGGAGAGAAGTAATACGGGCTGCTTGCGCCGTAGGGGCTGGGCGTCTTGATCTGCCCCAGGGCAATGCCGCCGCTCACATAAATCGACTGTCTGTCGCTGAGGTGATAGTCGAGGCGGCTGTTGGAGCTGGACCGATTAAACGAGCGCTTTTTCTCGACCAGGAAGTTGTTGGTCCCGTAGACATCTGCCGCTGGATGGTTCGGCAGCGGATAGATGCTCATAATGTTTAGAGCCTGCTGCGGAGGATTAGGAATGACCGCATTGCCCGGCCCTATGCCCGTTCCGTTATACGCCGCGCGCTCATACACGTTGGCGTAGGGAGACGCCGTCACGGCGTAGGGGTTAAAGATCCAGACCGGCGCTGGAGCGCCATTCTGGTCCGGCGTCAGAGTCGCGCTGAAGTCGCCCGTTTTCTCAGCGGCGGTTGGCACCTGCCCTTCCCACTGCGCAGTGTCAGTGTGAAACAGTTCTTCGAAGCTGCTGAAGATGAACAACTTGTCGTGAAAAATCGGCAGACCGATCGTCCCGCCAAGATCGTTGGCACTGAAAGCCTGACGCGGGATGCTCTGGTAGTTGTTGATAAAGGTGTTGGCATTGAGACCATCGTTGCGGAAGCGATCATAGAGAGAGACCTTCAGCTTGTTGGTGCCGCTCTTGGTGCCCATTTGAATGACGGCCTGGCCTCTGCCCAGATCGGCGGCGTAGTCGTTGGTGACGACTCTCACTTCCTGGAGCGCATCGGTATTGGGTATGACTGTCGCCTCGTTCCATCCAGAGCCTAGGACCGACAAGCCGTCTAACTGGATGTCGTTGGTAAAAGCCGAGCCGCCGTTGACGGCAATGGCGGAGAAAGTGCGGCGGCCATCATAGCCGATGCCGAAGGATTGGGTGGTTTGACTGTTAGACATCTCAGAGCGGCCCACAACGCCCGCCTGCAAGGTTGCATAGTAAAGAGGATTCTGGGTAGTGTTCGGGATGGAATCAATGACCTGCGATGTAATGGTGCCATCCACGGTGGACGATTCGGTCTGCAGTTGCGCAGCCTCTGAAGCTACCGTAACGGTCTCATTGGCTTGGCCGACTGAGAGCTTCAGGTTGAGCTGATATTGCTGCCCTTCAGTCAAGGTGACGTTGGTTACGTGTTCCGCCTTGAAGCCTGGATGCTGAACATCAACCGTGTAGGCACCAGCCGAGAGATACGGGACAGAGAAGTCTCCCGCATTGGTTGTAATTGCCTTTACGGAGGTCTTGGTAGCTTGCTCCGTCACCGTGATTTCCGCTCCGCCAACGACGGCGCCGGTCGAATCGACAATCGATCCGCCGATCCCCGCGGATTTGACCTGCGCCGACAGGGGCGCGGAAAGCAAGAGACCTGCCAAAACCGCAATCATCACCAGAAGACTGGATTTGAGCGCCGACAACATGACAAATCTGACGAGTGGATGTAGAAGCGGCATCCGCCGGCTTGTTGCTTGGCCGGGGAGTTTCAATCCATGATTGGCCGTTGTTCTGCGTTTGGTATTGCTTGTGATACCTGAAGCCTCCATAAATTCCACCTTTCCTGGGATGTTGCAACCTGTTTTTGATGCACATGCATGGATTCTGACGCATATCAAGATAACGCCACCTTTATCGTTAACTATCTCCGCGTAAGAACCCTCCTTCACGTTACCGTTTTCAAAATTTCATTCCACTTAACCGGGGGGAAACTTTCAAAGGCTGGCCCGCTGGCCGCCTTCGCGTCGGATAACCTTCTCCAAGGTTCGACACAGCATGTGACCATAACAGGAAATTGATTGTCAAGTTTTTTTTGATGACCCACGATTGCTGTCCTTCAACCCGGACACCAGCGCGTGCGTCAGAGCACTTCAATTCAATTGAAAACATGCGGGTTATCTCGTGCGTAGGAGACTCTTTGCCGGTCTACAGAATTGCGCAGGAAGAATCCTCTCGACGCGCGCTCAGGAGTCGTATCCCATCCGGGACTAGAGCGGATTCCCAGTCCAACTTCGGACAAGCGATTCCCGAAACCACCGTTTTACCATCCTGATTGCTTTCGATGCCGGCTACAATTTTCATCCAGAAATCCGATCTTTGGGGCAATTCCAGCGTCTTGGTCAGGTTCGCGCCGTACTGCAGTCTCTCTATCTCCCAATCCCGGAAACCGGATGCTGCTTCTTGGGAACGGATGCAAGTCACGTCTTTTCCGCGTCATTGTGAGTTTGCAAAATCGACGATCTTTCCACCAGCAGCGATTTGGGATAATATTATCCAACCATGGAAACAAGCGATGCTGCCGCAGGCCCACCGTCATGCCATCTCGATAACCTGATTCGTAGACTCCCGCTCCTTGATCCGTGCCGGGGCGACTTGGAGCGCGCCTTCAAGATGATCCGCGACGCGTTTCTGGCCAGGAACAAAGTATTGATTTGCGGTAACGGCGGCAGCGCAGCCGATGCGGAACACTGGGCAGGGGAACTCTTGAAGGGATTCTGCAAGCCGCGTCACCTGTCGCATGAAGACAGAGAACGCTTGCCTTTGGAACTGGGAGAGCGACTCCAGGGAGGGCTGCCAATCATCCCCCTCACTGGCTTTCCGGCACTGAGCACAGCCTTCGCCAACGACGTTGAGCCCGAGTTGACTTTCGCTCAGCTCACATGGGCACTGGGAAGAGAGGGCGATGTGTTGATTGGGATGAGTACTTCAGGCAACGCTCGAAACGTTTGTTTTGCCGCGCGGGCGGCGCGCGGGCGGGGGATGTCTACAATCGCTCTAACAGGGGAAAGCGGCGGAACATTGAGGTCAGTTTGCGATCTGACAATTCGCGTTCCTTCACAGGAGACTTACCTTGTGCAGGAGCTTCACCTGCCGGTTTATCATTGCTTAAGCCTGATGCTCGAAGATGAATTCTTTCCCGGCTAGGAAAAAGGGGTAGCTGAGTATATCTATTCAGCACGGAAGCAGGTCCATGCCGAGCCTTACTGATGTTGCCAAGATAGCCGGGGTCGGCGTCATGTCCGTATCTCGCGTCGTGAACGGGACGAGAAAAGTCTCTCTCGAAACGGAGCGCAAGGTGCGTGCCGCCATTGAACGGATTGGCTACGAACCGAATGAAGCCGCGCGCGTACTGAAAGGCCAGCGCTCGCACGTTCTGGGCCTTATCTTCCCGGATCTGGCAGACCCTTTTTTCGCGGTTTGCGCCAGCGCCGTCCAGGAAGCGGCCCGTGTGGCTGGTTACGTAACGTGGATCGCTGCAACCGGTCACCGGGAAGAGATTGAGCGCGAAGTGGCTAGGGTCATGGCGCAGCGGAGTGTCGCCGGACTGGTCGTTGTGCCGTGCGGAAAACAGAACGATCATTTCGCGAATGTGGCAAGACGCGGAATTCCCATTGTTTCCATTGACAGACCGCTTGAGAACATCGAGGCCGCCTCTCTGGTGGTTGACAATCGTGCCGCGGCCGCCAAGGCTACCGAGCATCTGATTGAGCACGGCCACAGAAGCATTCTATGCATTACAGACGACTTTCCGATCTTCACTCGTATGGAGAGAGTGGCCGGGTACTCCCAGGCAATGAGACGGGCAAAGCTCCAGGTCCAGGTCTGTCCTGTTGGTTCCGTGAACGGCAATTTGTCAGACCAACTTGGTTTTGCCTTGAGTTCCGCAACCCCTCCGACAGCAATTTTCGTGGGAAGCGATCTGATTGCACTTTACACTCTGCACGAGTTGCAGAGGCGTTCCCTGAGCCTGCCGGATGAGATGGCGCTCATCGCTTTCGACGATTTTGATGCAGCGACACTCGTCCAACCCGCCATCACAGTGATTCGTCAGCCTGTCTCCGAACTCGGCCGGCAGGCTACTGAACTGCTGTGTCACCAAATCGACCACCCCGAGTCCTCAAACGTGGGCAGAGTGACCCTGAAGACTGAGCTCGTCATAAGGGAATCCTGCGGCTGTTCCGCAGGGGTCGCAAGGACCAGACCCGACATTCTCAGTCGCGGAATCAGGATGAGCTTTGCAGGCTGATGCTTTCAGTTCGAAACCTCATTCCTCGCTGGTCCCGCCATACCATGTCGGAAAAACGATCGCATTGGACTTTTCCGCATTTAACTGCCCGAGAAGGTTCGGTAGCCAGGAATGCAAGGCTCAATAGCCTGTCTGGAGTCGAGTACCCAGCGCCCCGGCTGGCCGTCTGCAATTTCGCCTGGGCCAGTTGCTGAAAAAGCCATTCTGCGGCGCAAAGGCCAAGAACCGCGGGTACAGCCCATCTGAAGAGTGCCACCAAGTAAAAGAACTTCCTCATCCCGTCTTCTCCTGCCTTCCTGCCTCTGCCCCAATCGGCCAAGTGTGACGCCTGATTTCCGGCCTCCCATCGGCCAACTTGACGAGAATCCTTCCACGCTATACGCTCTTTGGGTAACCTTATCCGAGGTTTTCATTTACGTCATTCTGGAGTCCTGCATGGCTCGTGGCAAGGTGTTTGGTGGAGTGGACATCGGTGGTACCAAGACGGCAGTCGTTCTTTCGTCGGCTCCGCCGGGTGTGCTGCGGCGGATTGTTTTTCCCACTGAGCCTGCAAATGGCCCATCGCCTGCTCTGAAGCGCATCGTCTCGAGCATGAGGACGGCGCTCTTCGATCGCGGCCTTTCTGCCCGCGATTTGCACGCCATTGGCGTAAGTTGCGGCAGTCCCTTGGATCCTGTCAATGGAATCATTCAGTCGCCCCCCAATCTGCCCACGTGGGTGAATGTCCCGATCAAGTCCCTCCTCGAGGAAGAATTCCAAGTCCCCTGCTTTCTTGAAAACGATGCCAACGCCGGTGCCCTGGCCGAGTATTGGTTCGGCGCGGGATCAGGTTGCCAGAGTATGGTCTTCCTGACAATGGGCACGGGACTCGGCGCGGGGCTCATCCTTGATGGCCGGCTTTATCGGGGAGTATCCAACCTTGCGGGAGAAATCGGACATATCCGTCTAAGCCGTTCAGGGCCCTCTGGATACGGGAAGGCAGGTTCTGCAGAGGGTTGGGCGAGTGGTGGGGGCATGGCGCAAATTGCGGAAAGGGTTGTCCGTGCCGCATCCGAAAACGGAGAAGCAACCGCATTAACAAGAAGATCGGACGGAATGCCGCCTTCTTACACGGCTCAACTTGTCTGGGAAATGGCACAGCGCGGAGATGGCGTTGCACAACGCGTTGTTGACATCGCGGCGAAGCGGTTGGGTGAGATCCTGGCGATCCTGATTGACCTTCTCAATCCGGATCGCATCGTGATTGGCGGACTGGCCCTTCGCATGGGGGAAGCACTGCTCGCACCGGCGCGGGCAGTCGTCAAGCAGGAAGCGCTTGCGGAAACAGCCCGCGCTTGCCAAATCGTTCCCGCGGCCCTTCACGAAGAAATTGGGGACGTGGCCGCCATTTGTGTCGCGTTGAATGCGGTGACTGCAACCGTCTCGGACAGCACTCGTGAGGCGGTCGCCTCATGACAACTCAATCCGAATCTCTACGTTTTGAGCAATGTTCAGCGCCGCAGTCGATGATCCTGAATCAACACATTTGTATCCACAACGCGACAACACGCATGGAATTGAGCCAATCCGATGACTAAGGCGAAAGCCCCAAGTTCGGGCCGCCTGCAGGCAGTTGCCCTGTTGAGTGCAGTGGTTGCTGCAATGGGGGGCCTCCTTTTCGGATTTGACACGGCGGTCATCTCGGGTGTCACTCATAGCCTCACCGTGGTCTATCGTCTTTCGCCCGTCTCATTGGGACTTACCGTCTCCAGCGCGCTGGTAGGCACCATTCTGGGAGCGATGCTTGCAGGTTTTCCTGCGGACCGATGGGGCCGGAAATCCTCTCTCCTGGCCCTGGCCACCCTCTACTTTGTATCCGCAATCGGCTGCGCATTTGCCTGGAACTGGACCGCCTTGATCGCCTTTCGATTGCTCGGTGGCCTGGGCATCGGCGGCTCCTCGGTGCTCGGGCCCATGTATATCGCGGAAATCTCTCCGCGCAAATGGCGCGGACGCCTCGTCGGCCTCTTTCAGTTCAACATTTGCACCGGCATCCTGATTGCTTATCTGTCCAACTACCTCATCGGCCTTGCTTCACTGGGCCCGGCAGAGTGGAGATGGAAGTTGGGCGTCAGTGCCCTTCCCGCTCTGGCCTTTGGTCTGTTGATCTTGCGGATACCGGAAAGTCCGCGTTGGCTCGTCAACAAGGGGAGAGACCTACAGGCTGAATCCGTGCTGCGGCTGGTTTCTGGAGATCGCTACCACGACCAGTTCCTGGAGCTGATTCACGCCAGAGACGAGCACAAGACGGAGTCTCATAACGTTCTCTTCACCAGAGCGCACCGATTTCCAATCTTCCTCGCCATATCCATTGGAATGTTCAACCAACTCTCCGGCGTGAACGCGATTCTCTATTACATCAATGACATCTTCGCTCAAGCAGGCTTCAGCACCGTATCCAGTAACCTCCAGGCGGTTGCGGTCGGAGCAACAAACTTCATCTTCACCATGGTTGCCATGTCGGTGATCGATAAATTCGGCAGGAAATTCCTGCTGTTGATTGGCTCCGTCGGAACGGCTGTGTGCCTCGGCGGAGTTTCTTCGATCTTCCTGCTTCACATTCACCAGTCGCTCCTTGTATGGTTGCTGGTCGGATTCATTGGGTTCTTCTCCTTCTCTCAAGGTGCGGTTATCTGGGTTTACCTGAGTGAAGTTTTTCCAAACGATGTTCGCGCCAAAGGCGCCAGTCTTGGAAGTCTGACGCATTGGCTCATGAATGCGATCGTCTCCGGTGCGTATCCCATTGTGGCTGCGCGCTCGGGCGGCAAAGCATTCATGTTCTTCTCCTCCATGATGGTGGTTCAGTTCTTTGTGGTGCTCTTGTACTACCCGGAAACAAAAGGTATCTCGCTCGAAAAAATGCAGACGAAGCTCTCCCTGCAAACGACAGATTGAGAATGCTAATTCAGTCTTATCGCGAGGATGAGCATGATGTGGAGTGTGAACGAAATGAAGAATTTGGTACAAGGAATTTCCCGAAGACAGTTTGTCGCCCAGGGCGGCGCGGCAATCGGAATGATGGCTGCAGTCCCCGCTTTGGCTAGCATGGTGGGATCAGGCAAGAGTTCGAAGGTCCTGCACATCATCGGCCACTCACACATTGATGCTGCCTGGCTCTGGCCCTGGCGCGATGGCGCGGATGCAGTGCTGGCAACGTTTCGCAGTGCACTCAACCGGATGAATGAGACACCTGGTTTCTGTTATTCGCATTCCTCCGCGGTGCATTATCGCTGGACAGAACGGGCCGATCCCGCCATGTTCGCGGAGATCCGTGAACGTGTTCGTCAAGGACGCTGGGAAGTCGTCGGCGGATGGCCTGTCGAACCGGATTGCAACATCCCTTCCACTGAGAGCTTTGTTCGGCACTCGCTCTATGGGAAAACATACTGTCAGGACAAACTTGGCGTCGATGTCAAAATCGGGTTCAATCCCGATTCGTTTGGGCATGCCGCCGGCCTGCCGACAATCCTGAAGAACGCGGGCTATGGCTATTACGTTTTCATGCGCCCTCCAGCGGAGGACATGAATCTGCCTATTGTGTTCTGGTGGGAAGGACCTGACGGATCGCGTGTTCTCGCACTGCGAATCTGGGGAAGCTATGACACATGGGCTGGTTCCGATCCGGGAAGCATGATCGTCAACACCGTCGCCAACGTGTTCACGCAGGGGCTGGACCACGGAGCTTTCTTTTTGGGAGTCGGAGACCACGGCGGCGGAGTCACGAAAGAAAATATCAAGCGGGTGATCGAAATGCGCGACCAGCCCGATCTGCCAGAGCTGCGCTGGAGCACGCTTGCCAGTTTCTTCAACGAGGTTGAAAAATCTCCCGCCTTCGCATCGTTGCCAGTCATCAAGGGAGGATTGCAACACCACGCGAGGGGCTGCTACTCCACCTACGCGGAAGGCAAATTCCTCAACCGCCGCGCCGAGCGATGGCTGGGACAAGCCGAATCCATCTCCCTCATCGCAAATCGAACCGCCAATCATCCCTACCCTGGTCAGGAATACGCAGAAAGCTGGTGGAAGGTTCTGTTCTGCCAGTTCCACGACATGATGGCCGGAACCTCTCTTTACGGCGACTATCGGGACGTGCGAGACAGCGTCGGCTACGCCTGCGAAACAGCCCAGACCGCGAAAGTGGAAGCTCTTGAAACGATGGCCAAGCGCGTTGATCTGAGCAACGTTGAGGAGGGCGCCGTCTTCGCTTATAACTCACTTCCCTGGCGCAGAAAGGCGCTGCTTGAATTCATTACGGAAGACAATCCGTCGCACAAGGCACGCATCACGCATCTGAAGTCGAAGGATGGGCAGACGTATCCCATTCAATGGCGGCCTTCCCCAAGCATGAGCAACTTCTGGCCGCGGCTTTCCGCGTGGGTCGAACTTCCCCCCTGTGGCTACAAGGTTTTCGAACTCGCCCATGGAGAGGAGGCAAAGTCCGAACCTTACTCAACTTTCTGCCAGGTGTCTGATACCGGCTTTGGCATCTCATCCCTGAAGGCCGCGGATGGAACTGAGTTGCTCGCTGGCCCACTCGGACTGATCGCGATCGGGGATACAAGCGATACGTGGTCCCACGGCATCAATGAATTCCGTCAGGAGATGGGAAGACCCATGCTGGTGTCTTCAACGGTGATTGAAGACGGCCCGGTTACCCGCGTCACTCGTCAGCGCGCACGCTGGCAGGATTCTGAGATCGTTCTCGATATTGCTCAGTTTGCCGGACTCGATTTTATTGAACTGCGGTTTGTCATCGACTGGCATGAGCACGAACAGATTCTGAAGCTCGAAATTCCAACTGCTCTCAAGAACCCGCAGGTCGTTGTCAAAGTGGCCGGCGCGGTGGAGAAAGTTGCTGTAGATGGCGAGGAGGAACCCTATCAGGATTGGGGCGCTGTGCAGGGAACGGCCGCAGGCAATCAATACACCGTGGCTCTTTTCAATGACCAGACCTACAGCTACGATTGCTTGAATGGATTGTTCCGCACAATCCTCATTCGCTCGGCGCCGTTTGCGCGTCACAATCCAAACCAGGTGCCGCGCAACGATAACAATGCATGGCAGGATCAGGGCCGTCAAGAGCGCACATTCTGGCTGATGGCAGGTAAAGGCCCATCCTCCGATTTGTCGTTGGATCGCCGTGCGGAAGAGTTGCAGACTCCCGCGGAATACGTGATGGATTCAGTGCATCAAGGCAGCGAGCCGTGGGAACAAAGCTTTCTAGAAGTCACTCCGAATAACGTGTGGGTCACGGCCATCAAGCGGGGGGAGAACGAAGACAGTGCGGTCATCCGCTTGCAGGAGCGCTCCGGCAATGCGACGCGGGCCAACATCAAGAGCGCATTGTTCGGGCTCGACCAGGCCGTTCAACTCGCTCCGTGGGAATTGAAGACCCTCGTCGTCAAGCGCAGCAATGGACGAGCCGAACTGCGCGAGACTTCTTTGCTCGAAGCCTAACCTGGTTCGTCGCGGAAGCATACTCGCGATGAGCTGATCTGTTCAAGGAGTTGTTACCCGATGAGTTCTACCAAACGAGCCGCCTGGCTGTATTTGCTGGTCGCAGCTTCACTCGTTGCGCAGCAGCCCGTTCCCCATCCGACCACCGCTGCTGAAGCGCCTAATCGCGACACGAGTTACATCGACGCGCAAGGTACGGCGCATATCACCCGCGTCGTTCCCATTCCGGAAGGGCTCAGCCCGCAGGCTCATGCCATGCTGGCCCAGCAAATGCCGGATCAGGGCCCACCCGTAACTCTCGCTGAGCGCCGCACATTTACAGATGACTATACGTTTCACGACGGCCTCAATTGGACCAAGCTCTGTCCCAACAAGCTTGTCAACGACACCATTGCCGGCGTCCCGGTGCGCATTGTTACGCCCGACGGCATGCCTGAGAGCAACCGCGACAAGGTGCTGATGAACCTCCATGGAGGCGGCTTCAACTCCGATTCCAGCTCCTACTCAGAATCGATTCCCATGGCCGGCTACACAAAGACAAAAGTAGTGGCCGTGCTTTACAGGCTGGCGCCTGAGCATCCCTTTCCAGCAGCCGTCGATGATGCAGTAGCCGTCTACAAGGAATTGCTGAAGACCTACAAGCCCGAACACATCGTAATCTATGGATCGTCCGCCGGCGCCATCCTTACGGCTGAGGTAGCTGTAAGACTCAAGCAATTAGCGCTGCCCATGCCGGCGGCAATGGGCATCTTCAGCGGCATGGGAGACTTTGCCCATGGCGGAGACTCGCAGGCGATGTATTCCGCCGGCCTCAGCGGTCACCTTGACCCTCCGACACCAGGGCCCCAATTTAGTGAGTACGCCGGAACCACGGATCCAAAGGATCCGGTGCTCTCGCCCATCTACGCCGACCTGCACGGCCTGCCGCCCACACTGTTTGTCACCAGTGGCCGCGATGTGCTGCTGAGCGGCACAGCCAACTTGCAGCGCGCCTTTCTGCACGCCGGAGTCGACACGCAGATGGTGCTGTTTGATGGCCTGCCGCATGGCTTCTGGAACGATTCGAGAATCCCGGAAGCAATTGAAGTCAGCCACATCATGGCGGACTTCTTTATCAAGCATCTTGGCACCCAGGTCACTCAACTCGATGCGGCCAACCCGAACCAATGACCCACACGGCTCAGTGAACATATCAGCTCCGTGCGCCTGAGGATAAACATGATTGATCGACGGGATTTCTTGAAGACAAGCGCCCTCGCTTCCGTGAGCGGTTTGTTCACCTTCAACCGTGCATCGGCCCAGGGGTTTCAATCAAACATAATTGAGATTCGCTCTCACATGCCCGACAGCCCCAAGGCGCGGCTCGCGGTGCGCGAATTGTCAAGCGGCCTGCATATGCTGGATCGCACGTTGCAGGTGAATCGATCAACCAGCCATTCGAAGGGCGCAACTGTCTTCACGCTCACAATCGACCCTTCTCATTTCAAGACGCCTGAGCGATACGAGATCGCTTCATCCGATGAAGGAACCGTTCTTCGTGCGGCCAGCGAACAGGCTCTTCTCTACGCGGTCTTCGAGTTCCTTGAAAGACAGGGCCTCGTGTTTGGTCTCGATGGAACGTCGGCGCCAATCGATCGTCCCTCAGGATTGATTCTGCCGCCCAAAGAACAAACATGGACTTCCTCGCCTGGTTTTGCGGTGCGCGGACTGCTTCCATGGCCGGACTTTCTCAATTGCATCAGCGTCTTTAACGATGAGGATTTCAAAGCGTACTTTGCCGCAATGCTGCGGATGCGCTTCAACATGTTTGGCATGCATGTGTATACCGGAGTTGAGCCCAGCCCTTTTCCGGAGTCCTACCTGTCTTACGATTTTGCGGGCAGCGGGCATCTTGCGACGCTCGAAGACACCACCATGACGAGCTCGGGATACCTGCCTCAGCGTACCTCAACCTACAAGATGGGCGCATCGCAGTTCTTCGATTCGGAGACGTTTGGTCCAGACGTGACACGCCTGGCTGCCAACAACTGGGACATCGCCGAGCGCACCACCGCGCTGCTTCGAAGCGCGCTCTCGTTTGCCTCCGCACTCGGCATTCGCACCGGCATTGGTTTTGAACCGTATCACAATCCCGCTGAAATAATTCGAGCATTACCACCTGAAGCGCTGTCGGCTCCGGGCGGTCTTGTCGAATCCAATACCGGGCGCGACCTTCTCGAGCGGCGCCTCGCAGACCTTCTTGAGCGCTACCCCATGGTCGATTATGTGTGGCTGTGGCAGGACGAAGATGCAAACTGGCAAAGCCGTGACAAGAGCGTGCCGCTCTCCATCACTCCATTTGCCCAGGCACACGATTTCCTCAAGCGCCACGCACCTGACAAGCGTCTCGTTCTGGCTGGATGGGGCGGCGTTGCCCGTCACTTCGAGTCGCTTCATCAGCGTCTGCCTGAGGACATCGTCTTTTCCGCATTGAACGACACGGTAGGATGGGACCCTGTCCACGATGCTTTCGGCAAGCTGGGTAGTCGCGAGCGTTGGCCCGTTCCTTGGATCGAAGACGATCCGTCCATGTGGTTTCCTCAGTTCCGCGCCAGCCATTTCCAGGCGGACTTGAAGAAGGCGCAGAGTCTCGGCTGTCAGGGTGTGCTTGGAATTCATTGGCGTCATCGCATCGCGGACCCGACCGCAACCTATTTCTCGCGAGCGTGCTGGAATCGGGAACTCACCGCCTCTGAGCACTATCGCAACTTCAGTGCGACACAAGCCTCCGGTTCGCGGGCCGCTGAGCTTGCCGCTCTCTTGGATGACTGCGACAGCAATCGCGCCATTGAAACAGCATTTCACGGCGTCTACAGCAAAGACGGATTCGCGCAAACAATTGAACTGACAGGAGACTTCGATGAAGGCTTTGACTACGCCGCGTCAGAGCTTGATCCCGCCGACCTGGCCAAACAGCGCGACACTGCTCAGCGCTTCCGCAATCTTGTGGAACGCGCCGGCTCGCCTCTCGAGCGCGAGCGCCTCGGCTATCTCGCAGGTTATGTCGGCTTGATGGTTCCCTATTGCGACGCGTATGAAAAGGCCCACAAGCTCGATGCGATTTTTAAAAATGCAGTGGAGTTGAGGAAGGCAGCAAAGCCCGACGAAGCGCGAAAGGTAATTGTCGATCAAGGAGTGCCTCTGTGGCTCGCGATTGCTCCCCTCGCGAGGCGAACGATGATCGAGTACCAGGCAGTGATTGCAACACGCAACGATCTGGGGCAGCTTGCCTCCATGCAGAACAAGTTCGTTCGTATCACGCTCGAACGGCTGCGGCTTTCCATCAAGGAGTTTCTCGGAGTGCTCCCGCCCGCGATGGATCAGGCCTACGTATCGGCAATCGCCAGTGCGGACGCTAATCCGGCGCGTCTCTTCATCCCCACCAGACCCTCCATTCTGACCCAGGGCGATTCACTCCGTTTATTCATTCATTGTCCCGGCCAGGAACAAACGATTCCAGTCAAGCTTATGACGCGCCGCCAAGGCCTGCAGAGATGGAGTCAGTCGGATGCCAGCCATGTGGGACGCAACGTTTACGCCGCGAGGTTAGGGCCGTTTGCAGAGACCGACGGCACAATCGAGTATTACGCAAGCGCACCAGGCACGCACGAACTGAGTGATCCGCCGCAGGCGCCAGCGAATGTCTACACCCTGAACATCTTGTCATTGGTCAGGTTGCAGCGTTGAATCTGGAACCGCCAATCGCTCGAGCTCTCACCACATGCCGCGGAGCCATTTCATTCAAAGGAGCAGAGTATGAACCACGTGAACTCACTGCAAGCTACCAGGACGGCAAGTCGAAGGCCAGCCCCCGATCAATTTCGTTGCGTGAGGCCACTGCTTCTCTGTGTCGTGTTTACAAGTCAAATCGCTCATGCTCAGATGGCGTTTGGGACAGTCAATGGGAAGGTTCAATCTGCCCTGTCCGTGACGCCTCCACAGAGAGTTGATTCGGATACAGCACACATTCAGGCAGGCCACGCGAATGCTCAATCGGGACGTGGGAAGGATTTTGACCCTCCCTCTTTTGTTGGGCCTCGGGTGCCTGTGGGACCACAGAAGGGGCTTTCGTGTCCGTTTAGCGCAGTCCTCCTCCATCCCACCGATTCCGTGAATACAATCGTCGCGCATCATCCAGCGGGAACAACATATTGCTTTGCGCCCGGCACCTATACCTCACTGCAAATCACTCCGAAGAGTGGAGATCGGTATGTGGGTCAGCCTGGCGCCACGTTGGATGGCGGAGGGACTGCGATCCATGCATTCCTGGGCGGCGGCGACAACGTCATGATTCAGAATCTGGTGATTCAAAACTACAACGCGCCAATCCAGGATGCGCCTGTAAGTAACTGCGCGAGTCAATCAAGCAACTGGATCATCGCAAACAATGAGATCGCCCGTAATGGCAACGCAGGTGTGCTGGTCTGCGGAAGCGGCACCCACGTAGTTGCAAACTATCTGCATGACAATGTTGAGGAAGGCTATGCCTGCACGGGTGGCAGAGGATTTGGGGGAAGCAATATTTCGATTACCGACAATGAGATTGCTCACAACAATCCCACCGGTGCAGTCGATCCACAATTTGAAGCGGGAGGCGGTAAGTGCACAGGCACCACGAATCTGGTGACGAGCTATAACTATGTGCACGACAACCATGGGCCGGGAATTTGGACTGACATCGACAACCAGACCACCGACGTCGAATTCAATCGTGTCGAGAACAACTGGAGTGGCGGCATTTTTCACGAGATCTCGTGGGATGCGGTCATTGCACATAACCTCGTGCATAATAACGCCAATGCGCTGTACTGTACGGGCTGGCTTTGGTGCGGCGAGATCCAAATCGCGGCGTCGGGCGGTGTCAATGAAAAAACGGTTGAGATCTTCAACAACGCGATCACATCGGCTCCCCCCGGCAACGGGCTTGTACTCATCCAGCAAGAACGTGGAACCGGCCTCTATGGAACTCACTTGGTTCAGAATGTGCATTTCCACGAGAACTGTGTCGATATGTCTGCAGGCGGAAATACTGGCGGAGTTACCGATAACGGCGACAACGGGCTCTTCAGCACCCAGGGCAACACCTTTAATTATGACGAATACACTTCCTATGTAGCGAGCGCCTTCTGGTGGAACAACTCCACTGGAAATCTTCCCTGGTTTCAAAGTCAGGGGCAGGAATTAAATGGGGAACAAAACGCCACGCACTGTCTCTCAATCCCATTGTGAGGATCAGAATGTGTTGATCGTGGTCCCGGTCGACACTCTTGAATGGATCAAGGCCATTCGCTTGTTTCCCATGCCCGTGCCGGGCGCTTTTTGAGCATGCTGGATGGCGCATTGCAGTCTACGCGGTCTTGTACTATCAGCTTGTCCTTTGCGCCTGAATGAAAGGCCATTAGACCCTCACAGTCTTGGATTTACGCGGATGCCGACCTGTTGACGCTGCTACACTATCTGTAATGACAACTGTTCGTAAGTACGCAATTGTCTTTAGTGCTTTGCAACGTGAGATCCTCGAAGGGAAATTCTCAAACGGGAAACGCCTGCCAAGTGAAGCCGAGCTATGCATTCACTACAAGGTCTCCCGCCCTACCGCTTCCCGAGCTCTGCGTGACCTGCAACAGATGGGGATCATCACTCGCCGCGCCGGTTCCGGGAGCTATGTCGTGCTGCCTCGCACCGCTGAACCTTCAAATTCGCGAACAATCGGTCTGTTCGTGCCCGGCCTGGGAAATACAGAGATCCTGGATCCAATCTGTAATGAGATTACGCGTTCGGCGCAGTCGCTCGGCTGCAGCGTGCTGTGGGGAGATGCAGCTACTCCCGTTCGCTCGGGAGAAGATGCTTTGAAGCTTTGCACGCAATTCATCGAAAAGAGGGTGGATGGTGTTCTGTTGGCGCCTATCGAGTCGATTCCGGATCGCGAGCTATGGAATCGACGCATCGCCGATGAGTTCACTCAACATTCAATTCCTCTTGTGCTCCTCGACCGTGACCTTGGTGAATTCCCTTCGCGCAGTCAGTTTGACCTGGTGGGTATTGATAATGTGGCGGCAGCCATCGCTCTTACAGAGCATTTGATTGATCAGAATCGTCGGCGCATCTGCTTTTTGGCCCGCCCCCATTTCCCTTCGACCACGGATTTGCGCCTATTGGGATGTCGTGAAGCAATTCGCCGTCATCGCATACAACTGAACCATAAGCTTGCGCACTTTGGCGACCCGGCAGACACGCAGTTCGTACAGAAACTGCTTCGCGCCGTGGAACCGGACGCAATTGTCTGCTCCAATGATCAGACAGCAGCGCTCCTGATTCGAACCTTGATTCGACTGAAGCGCCACGTTCCCGAGACGATTGCGGTTGCCGGCTTCGATGATGTTCAATACGCGATGATGCTCTCCCCATCCCTCACCACTGTCCGGCAGCCCTGTCGCGAGTTAGGCCGCTCGGCCGTGAAGGCGCTCCTTGAACGCATCGAGAATCCCGATCTTCCGCCTCGTCAGATTCTGCACTCGCATGAACTTGTAATTCGTGAATCCACGCGAACTGAACAGTCCCCGAAGATCTAGACGGTCCTCAATTGCGCAGGCGCGATTCAGGTTTTTCCAAACGGTCATTGGATCGCATTCGCGCGAAGCTTGCCGTCCGGTTCCTTGTGCGGGTAGTCCACTCGAATGGTCAGGATCTCGTACGGGTGAATGGGAACCCTGAAAATGTCATTGCTCGGTTCAATTGGGCCGCCTTCGGGGGTCTCCATGAGGTTGGTCACGGTTGCTCCAGTCGCTCCCGGCGGCGCATGAAGCTCGACGACCGAGTCCTTTCCGGCCCACTCGTAGACACGAAATATGAGACCGCTCGCGTCCTCTGCCTTCTTCACCGCCGTTAGCACGACATTCTCCTGCGCAATCGACGCGAAAGAATATTGAGTCGGCAATGAGCCCGTGTGGGCCCTCGTCACAATCGCGGTGAGAGGGTAATTGAATTCATAGCCTCGGCGCACAGTCAGCGCGTCTTTCCATGTGCCTGCGTGGGGATAGATGGCGTATTGAAAGTGATGGGGTCCACGGTCCGCCTCGGGATCAGGCCATGTAGGGGAGCGCAGCAGCGAGAGGCGCAGCACATTGCCGACAGCGTCGTAGCCGTACTTTGAGTTGTTGATCACGCTCAAGCCATGCTTGCCATCGCCAAGATCAGCCCAGCGCAAGGCGGACACTTCAAACTGCGCCTTCTCCCAACTATTGTTGCGCGTGGTGGGGCGCTCGATCGTCCCATAAGGAATCTCATACGTCGCAAACGGGCCCGACGCGGACAGCGGGAAAGCCACCTTCAACAGCACGTGTGTTTCGTGCCAGTCAATCTCGTTGTCCACATCCAACTGCGGCTCCAGCGCGTCAAGCGCGATTGTCTGAACGAAGGTTGAGCTCTGCCAGTTCCTGGTCACTCGAACCGAGTTGCCTCCTACTCGTTCCACCTTGTCCGCATGTGTCAGTAGCGTCGGCGCTCGATCGAGAGTACCGGGATCGATATTCCAGGCATCGTATTCCTTTGGAGTATCTCTGAAGGCCTGCAATTCATTGCCGCAGGCTCCCTCCGCCAGCGTCTCAAACTTTGAATGCTTGTCATAAAGGCTCGTAACGCATCCGGTCTGTTTGTCGATGACAACTCGGAGCGCGTCGCTTTCCAGCACAAAGCCGTCCGTCACCTCTCTCGTGATGGATCTGACTTGGTTCCCGCGCTCTCCCTTACCGGCCGCAAGAACTTGCAGTGTTCTGTATCCGAGTGCCGGCACATCCGCGACGGGAATTCGAAACTCCTCAACACCATCCCGAACGTCCTTCGCAAGAACACTGCTCGGGTACACTTCTCCGCTGCTCGGATCACGTATGGAGAACCCACCCGGATAGCCACGCAAACGAACAGTCACTTCGCCGCTACGCGCCCATCCGAGCGGGTTGAAGACAACAATCGCCTGGCTATCTCCACCTTTTCCCGCTGCAGCGGTATCGATCCTCTCAGTCACGGCATCCAGCGCCTTGGCGTCAATCTCGTTTGTCGACCAACGCACAACGTCGTAGTCCTTCTGAGCGTCCCTGTAAAGTACTGCAATTCCCGAGCCCGCAGCAGTATCATGAAACTGGTTGAAGAGAACCTTTTTCCAGTCCTCTACCAGTTCCGGTCCCGGATAGCTCATTCCATTCAGCCACGCCAGCGACGCCCATTTCTCCGCATTCAATACTTCGATCTCGGCATCTCGCATATTCCGCTTGTGGTTGGCCTGGGTCGTCATGATGCCGCGATGATACTCAAAATAAAGTTCGCTCTTCCATGTAGGTATGCTCACGCGGCCTTCAGCAGCCGGTGGAGGTGTATATCCTTTGGCGATCGATTGGTAGTTCCACTCCGGGCTGTCAGGAGCGATTTGCTTTTCAATCGTCGAGAAGAAAGACTGCGCCGTTCCGAATTCGTACTTCGGCATGACATGCCCTGGTCCGGCCCAATGAAAGCCCTCATCGAGCATGGCCCGCGTGGGGCCGCCGCCGTGGTCGCTCACCCCATAGAGGTCCATCATCTCCGTCTCTCCGGGCGCGCGAGTTCTCGCAGTAACCAGATCCCTCGACAGTCGCTCCGGGGTCAGATTGGCATTAAAGTAGTCATGCGGAAAGTAAGCCAGCACCTTCGAACCGTCCGGCGATTCCCACCAGAACAGTTTAAACGGCAACTGGTTGGTGTCGTTCACAATCATCTTCTGCGTGACGAAATAGTCCACGCCGCTCTTCTTGTAGATTTGCGGAAGTTGCCACGTGTAGCCAAATGAATCCGGATTCCAGCCGACGCGTATATCCACGCCGTATGCGTTCTTGTACCAGCGCTTGCCCACTAGCAATTGACGCACCAGCGATTCACCATCCGGCATATTCAGATCCGGCTCAACCCACATGCCGCCGACCACTTCCCAGCGGCCCTCCTTGATGCGCCGTGCAATGTCTCTATTCAGATCCGGATACTTTTCTGCGAGCCATTCGTTGTATGCCGCGGCAGATTGCGTGAATGTGTAGTCAGGATACTCATACATCAACTGCAGCGCAGTGCCGAACGTGCGTCTCACAACGTCCACGGTTTCAGTCCAGGGCCAAAGCCACTCGGCATCGATGTGCGCGTTGCCGGTAACGTGGAAGGTGGCCTGCTGCAAGAGCGGTCTGAGGGGTTCGAGCTTTGCATGCGCAGACCTCAGGCTCGCGTCAAAGGCGGCTTGATCGCGCTTGTCGAGAGCGTCCAGATTTACCTCGTGAATCGCACTGTTCAGCGTCTTCAATTGCGGACCGTCACCGGGCGCAAGAGAGGGGATAAGTAGTTCGGCTGAAAGGAATTCCTGGCGCAGGTCTTCGGGACTCGGGCGCCCCTCAGGAAACTCAATGCGCAGGTGCGCTCCCTCAATTCTCTTTACATCCGCGGTATGCAGAAGTTTCACGGCAACCAAAACCTTGTCGCCGGCCTTGACGTGGTCAAGCAGAATGATCGGTTCCAGTTCTTCGCCCATCGCCACGCGTCTGCCATTGAAGTAGATGATCTGCGGCACAGGGCCATTTGTCTGTGAGTGGAAGTCAAACCAGATGCGCGATCCCGTCAGGTCGTAACCGTCCAGCGTTTCCGGCACCTGATACGTCTGGCGCAGCCAGATCGCTTCATCGGTGGTCTTTCCCCCTGACTCGATTGGCTGCCATGAACTTTCGTCCAGGTCCACCGCTTCCCCGTGAGGCAAATCCCCGGCATGTATCTTCCATATACCGTCCGGCAACTGCCGCAGCCCTGAGAGCCGCTCCATCACTGCGCGAGACTCAGGCGGAAGATGGGCATCTCCCGCGCTCTGGGCCGCAATGCAGCCCGTAAACACCAGGGATGCGGCAAGCGCCAGTTGAACCGCCCCAATATGGAAAGTATGCTTCATCGAAAATCCTCCAGGGCAGATCAGAGAGTCCCCACTGTCTCCCATACCGGCAGGGACACACAACATGTCTGCCCAGATCCTCTATCGCTTACATGCCCAGTTGATGTTGCAGCTCCTCAAGCGAGGTGTTCTTCGTTTCCGGATAGTAAGCCTTGACGACAATGAATTGAATAACCATCATGATCGAAAAGAAAACGAACGGAAACCCTCCGGACGACTTTGCTACGACCGGAAAGGCAGCGGAAATCAGTGCATTCATCACCCAGTGCGTGCTGCTTCCCAGGCTCTGCCCTTTGCCGCGCACGCGGGTCGGAAACACCTCGCTGAGATAGACCCATATGACAGCGCCCTGCGAGGTCGCAAAAAAGAAGATGTAGACAATCAGCAGCGGCAAGAGCAACTTGGCGTGGCCTCCGCTGAAGAAGACCATCGCCACGCCCGCCAGGCTGACCGCTGTGCCCACCGAGCCGATAAGAAGAAGCCTCCTGCGCCCGATCTTGTCAATCACCGACATCGCCAGCAATGTCGCGAAAAGGTTCATGAGGCCGAACGCGACTGCCTGCAGATTGCCGGAGATCTTACTGAAACCCGCTGAGACAAATATGCCGCTCAGATAGTAGGTAATCGCATTGATGCCAGACAGCTGGTTGAACATTGCGATCGACACCGCCAGGAAAATGGGCTTGCTGTACATCTTCTGAAACAGGTTTTCTGTCGAGCTCGATTGATTCTCGTCGAGCGCCGATAAAATACTCTTCAACTCATCGTCAGGGCATTCAGAACCCGTCTTCTCCAACACGGCTTTGGCTTCAGCGACCTGTCCTTTCGCTGCCAGCCAGCGAGCGCTCTTGGGAATGGTGAACAGCAGGAGAAAGAAAAACAGCGCTGGAAGCGCGGCAACGCCAAATTCGAGACGCCATTCAAGGTCTCCCAACGCTGCCCGCGATATCAGGTAGTTGGAAAGATAAGCCAGCAAAACTCCGACAACGATATTGATCTGAAACATCCCAACCAGGCGGCCCCTAAGCCTCGCTGGAGCGATCTCCGCAATGTAGACCGGCCCAATGACGGACGAGCCGCCTATGCCGATGCCACCGAAGAATCGCGCAACCATCAACATGGTCCAACTCGGAGCGACCGCGCATCCGATTGCCGACAGCAGATAGAAGATCGCCATCAATCGAAGCATGGCCCGGCCGCCGTAGCGGCCTTCGAGCGGTCCCGCCACGATCGCGCCAAACACGGTTCCAACCAGTGCAATGGCGACAGTAAATCCCAGGTCACGGGGCGAAAGCTGAAACACCTGCGTGAGTGCCCCGGTTGTTCCGGAAATCACCGCTGTATCGAACCCGAAGAGCAAGCCGCCCAACGCTCCGACCATTGCGCCTCTGACAACCACTCCATTTACTTTCACAACACTCCATCCATTTCACAAAACGCCGAAGTCCTATTCAACTCATCAATGGTGTAAGTCTCAAAGGACGCCACAACATGCGAGAAACACCGATCGCATTCCAACGGGATGAACAATGCCTCTCTCACAATTCCTCCCCAAATACAAAGTGAGTCCGCAATGCGCCGCATACTTCGCGTCCGGCTTCGTCTGCAAATGTCACCCCGCTATCTCCGCACGAGAAGCAGTGAACATGCCCAAATCCAGAGGGGGTTTGTATAACACCCTGTACGTAGGGAATGCTCAACGGAAGGCCATTTCCGAAATCGTGAACGGTCTTGATTCCCCTCTTCGTGAATGCGTTCGCTTCGCCAGACACCTCGCTTCCCAGATCGAAGAAGCTGCAGACGTCTTCCACGCCGATCGATACATTGCGGCCGCTCCATGGCGGCCGGTGTCGTCCTGCATTCTCAAACCACAGAATTGTCGAAGGCAATAACCCAGGATCTCGCAACGAAAACCAGAGATAGTTCTCCTCCGTATTCACCGCCGCGGACCACGCAGGTTGTCCGGCATCTGCGGCCACTGCAACCTGCAACAGGTCCGTGAATCCACGACGCGCTGGATAAACACTGCAATCGGCATCTGCCGTGTCCCTGAATATGGAAGTTACAGATGACAAATCGTCGAAGAGCGCACCGATGGCAAGTGATTGATGCTCCTCTTCGGCCAGATCGGCGAATGCTACTGGGTAGGTCATGCCGAATACTTGCCTGCTTGTTGATAACAACAACGCCGACTCTCGTAACGGCGGCCGCAGCACCGCATGGTGGCCCAACGTGTGGGCTCCCTCCAGATCGGTGACTGTTGTCCGGTCGTAGACGACGGCTTCATCGTCCACCAGAAAGAATTGACGCCTGATGTTCGCCGACCTCAGCGCATTCTCCATATGAATATCAAGCTCATGCACTTTGCCGCGTGACTTGTAGCCGCTCAGCGACCAACGGGAACCTGCGGACCTGCCATGGGGGTGTACTCCGTCTTTCGGACCTGCGTGTCCAAACGGCAAGCAGAAGAAGTCTCCGCGAAGAGGGCCCTCCGACCGTCCATCGAAATCCGCGTACCCTTCGCGCTGCCAGGGTGAAATATAGTAAGGCTGCACCCGCTGGTTGCCGGGAAGGTCGAAGTCCACAGGCGCCATCTGGGCGCCACTCTGCGTGATGGACATAACCACAGAGTTGCTTTGCATGACCCATGAAGGCTGGCAGAAGATATTTCCCTCGGTGAGCATGCGATTCCCCTTCTAGAGTTGCTCTTCAATCAACTCACAAACTGTGTGCAGCAGCAGTTGATGCATCTCTTGAATCCGCGCGGTCGTCTTGCTCTGTACGAGCATTTCGACTTCGGCCAGCCCAGTACAGGTGCCACCGTCTTTCCCCAGGAACGAAATGGTCGCAACACCGCATTTTGCAGCGGCCAGTAAAGCTCGACGGATGTTCTCACTGCGACCGCTGGTTGAAAAGACAACCAGCACATCGCCGCGCCGACCAAAGGCCTCCACCTGGCGTGCGAACACGTCGTTGAAATTGTAGTCATTTCCAATCGCCGTGAGATCTCCCCCATGTGCTGCAAGTGAGATCGCTGGGTAGGGACGACGGTCCTTGTTGAATCGACATACAAATTCCGTCGTGAAATGCGAAGCATCAGCGGCGCTTCCGCCGTTGCCGCAGGCCAGAAGCTTGTTTCCTTGCCGCAAGGCGTTGCTGATTTTGTTGGCGGCGGCTGCAACCTGCGGAGCAAAGCCTGATGCCTGCGCCAGCAGGTTGGCTAACTCCTCAGCGTTGTCGTGCATGAGTTGTCCTGCGCGGTCATTCATCATTCCTGCTCCAGCTTGTTCAAATGGGTCTCAACATAGTCGGCGATTGCATTTTCCAGGCTGTGAAACGGCGCCACGTTGGCTGCCGCATGCAGCTTTTCCATTCTGGCTTCTGTGAAGTATTGATACTTGCCCCGCAGCATTTCGGGCATCTCAATATACTCAATGTTCACCGGCGCGCCCAGTGCGTGAAAGACGGCCGTGACCAGGTCTTTCCACGTTCTTGCTTTACCGCTGCCGCAGTTGAAGAGACCATTCGCCTGCGGATCCTCCAGAAAGGCAAGCGTAACGGCCACTGCATCTTTCACATAGATGAAGTCCCGCATCTGCTCACCGTCTGCATAGTCCGGGTTATAGCTCCTGAACAATTGCACTTTGCCGGTTGCTTTAATCTGGCGGTAGGCCTTCGCAACCACTGATTTCATGTCGCCCTTGTGATCCTCAAACGGGCCGAAGACATTGAAATACTTCAACCCCGCAACCTGCTTCAGAGCCCCGCTCTTGAGAGCCCACAGATCAAATATGTGCTTCGAATAGCCATACATGTTCAGCGGTTTGAGAGTCGCTGTAACTTCATCCTCATCTGAATACCCAAGGCTACCATCTCCATACGTTGCCGCGCTGGATGCGTAGATAAACCGGATGCCGTGGCTCAGGCTGAATTCACAAAGCCGCCGCGTGTAGTGATAATTGTTCTCCAGAAGGTAGTCCGCATCTCGCTCGGTGGTTGCGCTGCAAGCGCCCAGATGAATGATCGCCTGAATGTCCGCAAAACGGCCGCCATCAATTTGCGAGAGAAATGCTTGGGGCGAAACAATATCCTCGTATCGCAGATTGCGCAGGTTCCGCCATTTCTCGTCGCGGCCAAGCGTGTCCACCAGGACTAGATCGCGATAACCCTTGGCATTGAGTTCGCAAACCGCGTTGCGTCCAATAAACCCAGCTGCACCGGTAACAATAATTTGCTTAGCCATTCTTCTGCCCCTCATCTCCGTAGACCTGAAGAATCCGTTCGATGGTGTTTGTTGTCGAGCGGCCCTCAACCATGTCCGCCAGAACCACACGCCCCCCGTTCTCCTCAACCACTTCGCGCCCGCTCACGTAGTGTGCCCAGTCCTTGCCCTTTACAAGCACCTGCGGGAGAATCTGCGCAATGGTCTCCTTGGGCTCCTTATCGGCAAAGTACACGACGTAGTCCACCGCTCGCAGAGAGCCGAGCACATACGCGCGGTCCTGCTCGTTGTTGATCGGGCGATTATCGCCTTTGTTCCTTTTCACAGACGAGTCGGTGTTCACTGCGACGACGAGCGCGTCACCCTGATTGCGGGCAAACGTCAGATACGAAACGTGGCCGGCATGAAGGATATCAAAACACCCGTTTGTGAAGACGAGTTGCTTCCCTTCCGCCACCAGCCGGTCCCGCTCCGCGCGCATTTCCGCAACACTCAATATCCTGGGTTCGTCTATCTTCATTGCGTCACCAATCCTTCTCCTGTGTGCATGGCGCCTTCGCTCTTGCCCAGTTGAAGTGCGGTCAGCAGCGCTGCAAGCTGGCTGTAGTCAGGGATAATGATGTCCGCGCCAGCCCGGATCAAACGCCTGCGCTTGGAGAGATTCAGGCCAAATCGCCGCAACTCGTCGCTTGCCACGCCGATGCATAACCCGCCGCGCCGCTGAGTCTCTCGCATCTCAACCGGGCCGTCCCCGAAGGTCGCGAATTCATGACCGGAGAGATTGTTCTCCCGGATAATGTTCTCGAGTACAACTTTCTTCGCCTCAACATCCACCTTGCCCACTGCGCCGAATATCCGCCCCTCGAAGAAATGGGCGTACCCCATTGCCTCTGCTTCTGCAATGACATCTGCTTCGTCCGTGCCGCTGGCGAGATAGAGCTTTACACCCCTGCCGTGCAATTCTTCCATCAGCAACTGTGCATTTTTGATTTGGAAGTCGCTGGCCTTCAGTTCGCCCCTGTTCAACTTATCTACTCGCGCCTTCACTCTATCGAGCAGTTCCACATTGAAGATGTGCTTGTAGCCGTGCTCATCCAGTATTTCGTTGGATGAAACAAATCCCGATTTCCTTACCAGGTCAGCCAGTCCCTGCATCTGCACAAGAGTTTGAATGCCCGTAGTTCGATCGATGAACTGCTTTACAGATTCGCGAACACGCTCAAATTCCGTCTCGCCGACAACATCGTATTGCTTACCGAGAATGGCTCGCACCATCATCGGTTCCATGATCTGCTCCCAGCCTTCTCGGAGCGTCGAAAGTGTGCCGTCGTGATCGAAGATGCAATGCCTGATCACGAGGTCGCCGGGCAACTTGGTCACAATTTCAATCTCTGTGCCGGATAGGTAATGAGCGTGACGTGGCGAATCCGCCAACTCCGGACTGAAGATGTAATTCAGATCAGGTATGGCCGCAAGAATCTCGCTGGAAGATGCGGTGCCGGTCGTCCGCACTTTCTTCACAGTAATCATCGCCGCGGCGTTTGCCAGGGCGGCAGCCGCAAAGGCCGGAGCCCCGACAGCGAGTCCCGCTGCCAGGGCTGCAACAACCGCGTCGCCTGCCCCCACCGGGTCGGCAGCCTCAATCACCTGTAACCCGGGAATCAGCGTTGCCTGTCCATCCAGCGCCACTGCGAGCCCGCGCTCACCCCGCGTAAGAAAGAACGGCTTCCCCGTCTTTTGGTTCACTCGCAGCGCAATGTCTCTTGCCCGCTCATCGCTCCCGGTTCCAGTGCTTTCTTCCTTTAGCAATCTTGTTGCTTCGCTCATATTGAGTTTGAGCGCGGCGCCCTCGTAGTCCCCTGGATAGTGTCTTGAATCAGCCAGAAAAGTGACCTTCGGATAAGCCGCAATCAGTTCATTGATCCGCTTGATCAAGGCGGGCGAAGAAACCCCTCCCGGCACTTGCTGGTTCAGAACCACTGCATCGCTCTGTTCAATGGCCGTGTTCAGTTCGCCCAGCAAACGGTCCAGAACAGACGGAGTTACGTGATTGAACGTCCCGAAGTCAATTCGGCTGTCTTCTCGCGCCCCGAAGAACGGCTTCGCATAGACCATTGTTTCCCAAGCCGTGTCCAGCAGAAAGCCCGAAGTCTCGGCTCCAGTAGACACAAGCAGGCTGCGCAGTGTTTCGCCGAACATGTCGGCCCCCGCAAGCCCCACCACGCGCACGCAGCCCACGCCCATCTGCGTCAGGTTCGCAACCACGCTCCCGGCTCCGCCAAGAGAATAGCGCTGCTTCTTCACGCGGCGAACTGCCAATCCAGTCTCCAAGGAGAGTTCCGAAGCGCCGTCGTCAATGTCCCAATAGGCATCGAGGCAGTAGTCTCCGAATACCGTTACCCTGGCGCTTGGCAGCGTTTTCATCACTGCAATCAGCAATTCTGCGGAATCACCCATCCGTCCCTCACCTGTACTAACAGCTTTTCATCCTGCTCGAAAGCAACGATTGCTCACGGATTGAATAATACATGGATATTCGGGGAAAAATCTGTTTTGAACACTATAAAGCTGTAAGTACATAATCCTCACACTAGAGTTGACTGCGCGTCCGCCGCACGGCTTCGAATTGTCCGCGATTTTCGATCACTTACGAGGCGCATATCCGCTTCAAACACGCATTCCCGGTTGCAGCCCGCACTGAGTGGCGAAGCCCCTCTGCCAAGCTACAGCGAAACCAGAGTCGATGTATCCCGGAGCCCCTGCACTCAAGTCGATGCGACCATCAGGGAGCGGCGACCCTGCACAAAACTCAAGAGGACACAATTACTCTGGTTTCGCTCTAGACTCGCGCTCTGAAGCCAACAGGCTAAATGAGGCCAATCCCGCTCCCTTGCTTCTGCGCGTTTGCAAAGCAACGCCTTGCCAGTTCTGCCAGCACCAGCGATTGCTGCCACCGATCGGACTCTTCGTGCCCACGAAACAATCTGGCGTAGTAAATATCGGGGGCTAGCAATTCAGTTGTGAAGCAGAAGACTGGCGAATTGTGTTCCTGCTTCATCCAAGCAGCGAAAACAGCCGTCCAGATTTGAGTGAAATGCAGGACGTAAGGCAATGCACAGGCATTCTCGACATCGCCGATATCCACCTGCATGCAGCCAGGGTTTCCGATGCGCCCATGTAAGAATCGGACGCGTTCGATCACAGGTTGGATAAACTCCAGCTTCTTTTCAAAACCACCGTAGACCATCTCCAGACCCGTGTACCAATGGGAAAAGTCCCCATTCAAGCGCACTTCAGGGTATCTACGAATGAATTGCACCGTTCGCCACATGTCCTGAAAAACTGTTGCACGATGTGTCTCGATGTAAAGCTGCAGCGACGACTGCTCTGACGCGGCAAGTACTGCCTCGATGAGTTTGCCCGCATACTCGTCATCTTCCATTCCCCAACCAACATGAAGGGTGACGCACTCTAGCCCGAAGCGGCTTCCTTGTTCTGCAAGCCGCATCGCATCGTCCGGTGTGTTGACGCGGCCGCAGCCGCAGACTCCCAGGCCGAGGTCGCGGCATGCAGAAACCAGATCGATCTCCAGCGGCTCGACAAGCTGTATGCCGTCATAGCCGGCACGTTGAATGGCCGGCAGCCATCCTTCAGAGGGACACGTCAGACCTTCTCGTGAAAGCCAATTGTAATAACAATGGAGTTTGCGCGGAGGCTTCGGCATCGCGGGTTTACCTTTCTGTTGGATAGGTTCTGTCGAGTTTTGCACTCGCTCCAGGTGATCGAAGATTGGAAGGCATCTGGATCCAAACCGCGCGGAAGTTGGCCTTGATTCTGCTGCATCAGCGGGTTTCCGATCCCGCAGTTCCTCGATTGAAATGCAAGACAGCCCTTCCTGAACCACCCGTCATCGGTTCCGTCGCCCTCCGGCATCTCCTCATCGCCGGTCCCATCCTGTTGTTTCTGCTGCAAGCCGGAGCCACTCGGTCACGGCATCGATTCACGCAACCTGCATCGCGAGATTCAGAGTGCTGGTCAAGTTCATCTCGTGCTGCAGTATGGCAACGCATATTGCTTGCGGTCAAGAGGCGTCCGCAAGTTCCTCACCGCCTCTCCACAGGGCGGCTTCATTCTTATGTCCATTTGCGCATTCGATTCACCTGAGATATATAACTTGTCATTTCAGCAATGGCCCAATGTGAAGTCAATCAGGCACACTCGTAGTGACCGGATCGCCTTGCGGCCGAAGCTTGCGCTGTGCTGTAATCGCTCCATCCCGGTCCCCTTGAGGCACATCGCCGATATGAGCGTTGTCCGCGGCATTCAAACCCCTCCGGCGGAAATCCCCCCGCACGGCACATCGGCGCCGATCTATCTCACTCTCATCACCTGCGTCGCCGCGCTTGGAGGTTTGCTGTTTGGCTATGACACAGCGGTAATCTCCGGTGCAATCGGGCTCTTGCAAATTCATTTTCATCTGACGCCTGCCGCCACTGGATGGGCAGCAAGTTCTGCTTTGGCGGGATGCGTTCTCGGCGCTTCCCTGGCCGGCTTTACGAGCAATGTTTTCGGCCGTCACAGGTTGCTGGTCCTCTCCGGCATTTGCTTTCTTCTTTCCGCAATCGGTACGGCTGCCAGCTCTGGATTCCAGATGTTCATTCTCTTTCGCATCCTCGGTGGCATCGGAATTGGCGCCGCTTCCGTGATAAGTCCGCTCTACATTGGGGAGTCTTCCCCCGCGCGCTGGCGTGGACGGCTGGTCGCCGTCAATCAACTGGCAATCGTCTTCGGCATGCTGGTGGTATATCTGGTAAACTACCGCATTCACCTGAGTGGCACCGAGCTTTGGAACGAGATATCTGGGTGGCGATGGATGTTTGGCTCGGGGATGGTGCCATCCATTCTGCTTCTGGTGCTCCTCTTCACCGTTCCTGAGACTGCGCGATTTCTCCTGTCGAAAGGCCGGCGATCGGAAGCGGAGCGAGTGGCAGCCCGCATCGGCCCGGATGCTTTGAACGAGATCCTCTTCGCAGAACAGCAACCTGAAGTTCGAAGCCGCCATACGCCGCGCATACTGGTGCTCGGAATCAGTCTTGCCGTCCTGCAACAGGTAACCGGCATCAACGTCTTCCTTTATTACGCGCCGTCCATCTTCGCCCAGGTCACACGCTCGACAAACGTCGCTCTGCTGCAAACCGTCATCCTGGGCGCAGTCAACTTGATTTTCACAGTGTTCGCCATGGTCCTGGTTGACCGTGCCGGCCGCAAGCCTCTGCTCATCTGCGGTTCCGCCGGAATGGCGATTGCGCTCCTGTCCACGGGATGGGCAATCACGCACGCCACCTCGTCCCTCTTGCTCCTGATTCTGGTATTGGCGTACATTGCCTGTTTCGCCTTCTCTGTTGGCCCTGTCACTTGGATACTGCTCTCCGAAATCTTCCCTTCTCATCTGCGCGCTGAGGCTATGGCCATTAGCACCGCGGCTTTATGGATATCGAACTTCGTGGTATCGCAAACATTTCCGATGCTCTCCCAGAGCCCTGCTGTCATCGCCCATTTCGGACGAGGATTCCCCTTCTATATCTACGCCCTGTTCTGCTTCATCGAGGTTTGGCTGGTCGCGCAGTTCATCCCGGAGACTCGTAACCGCTCACTGGAGGAAATCACGCGCTGGTGGAGTACCGAGACACCACGATGATGCTTCGCCCCATAACTCCGCACGCGGCGAAGCAAGAGTCGGTTGCGATCCGTTGCAATGCGTCTCCACTTGGCTACGCCCAGCCATACCCTGACCGGAATTCTTGAGCCCCATCGCCACTTCCAGAACAACCGGATCAAACAGAGGAATCCCATATGGCCGCACATTCACAAACTGTCCGACCGCAGCCCGCTAAGCCCGATTACAATCTCACCGGAATCAATGCCTCTGCGGCCGTCGAAATGGGGCTCGCCGAAGCAGACTGGTACCAGTGCGCTGTGCCGCGCGCGACATTGCGCTCTTTGCTGGAACGCCGCGACGGTCCCGCCGTTCGCGATACATTGCTGTGGTTTGGTCTCATCCTCGGCGCTGGACTTGCCGCGTGGCGCTTGTGGGGTTCCTGGTGGTTCATCCTCCCCTATCTGATCTACAGCGTCCTTTATGCTTCCACCTCAGACTCCCGCTGGCATGAGGCCGGGCACGGCACAGCCTTTCGATCAGACTGGATGAATAATGCTCTCTATGAAGTCGCATCCTTCATGGTGATGCGCGAGTCAACCGTCTGGCGCTGGAGTCACACGCGCCATCACAGCGACACCATCATCATCGGTCGCGATCCGGAGATTGCCGTACCTCGTCCCCCCAACGTCGTTGCCATCCTTGCTTCGTTCTTCAATCTCATCAACTATCCCAAATACTTCAGGCACATTGTTCTCCACTGTTTTGGCAGGATGACGCCGCAGGAGAAGACCTTTATTCCTGAAATGGAGTTCTCTAAAGTCTTTTTAAAAGCGCGAATCTATATAGCGATCTATGCGGGTGTTGTCGCGCTGGCCATCATCGGCCACTCCATCCTGCCGCTGATGTTCGTCGGCCTGGCCAATCTCCTCGGCACGTGGCTACTCGTTGTATACGGACTCACCCAGCATGCGGGGCTCGCGGAGAATGTGCTCGATCATCGGCTCAATTGCCGCACCGTCTACATGAATCCAGTCAACCGATTCCTCTACTGGAACATGAACTATCACATTGAACATCATATGTTCCCCCTGGTTCCTTTTCATGCCCTTCCCAAACTGCATGAGGCAGTAAAGGAGGATTGTCCATCGCCTTATCCGAGCCTGCTGGCTGCCTGGCGCGAAATCATTCCCGCGGTACTTCATCAGGTACGGGATCCGGCCTGGCATGTGAAGCGCCGCCTTCCGGAGCCGCGCAAGCGAACTGCTGAAAATGTCATCGCATCCACCGACTCACCCGACAGCGAAGGCTGGATCGCGGTCTGTAACGCCGCCAAACTCGCGCCTGCCGGTATCGTTCGCTTTGATCGCGGGCGGAAAACCTACGCAGTCTGCCGCAGCGACGACGGGCGCCTCTACGCCGTCGATGGCATCTGCACGCACGGGAATGTTCATCTCGCCGAGGGCCTGGTCAAGGATGACATCATCGAGTGCCCCAAACATAATGGCCGCTATCGCCTCACGGACGGCTCTCCCGCTCGCGCTCCCATCTGCCGCGGGATCGCCACCTATCCTGCGCAGGAAAGCAATGGCCTCATCTCAATCAACATCGCTCACCCTGCAGGCGCCGGAGCCCGCGAAGCGCAGCCCCTTCGCTTCCGGGTTGTCAGTAACTTCAATGTCGCTACGTTCATAAAGGAAGTCGTTCTGATTCCTGAAGACGGACATGAATTGAATTTCACCCCAGGCGACTACTTGCAGGTCGACATCCCCGCATACGATGAGATTCGCTTCAAGGATTTTGATGTTGCCGAACCGTTCCGACCCGCGTGGACAAATCAGAACCTCTTCGATCTAACGGTCCGCAATCCAAAATCCGGAAGGCGCAATAACTATTCTCTCGCCGGCAATCTTCACACTGAGGAAACGCTGCGCTTCAACGTTCGAATCGCCACGCCGCCTGCAGGCCAGGACTGTGCGCCCGGCGTCGGCTCCAGTTATATGTTCAGCCTCAAACCAGGCGACGTTGTATCCGCCATCGGTCCGTTCGGGGACTTCCATATCAAGCCTACGCAGCGCGAGATGATCTACGTCGGCGGCGGCGCCGGCATGGCCCCGCTGCGCGCCCATCTATCGCACCTTCTGGAGACGCAGGCAAGCGCTCGCAAAATCAGCTTTTGGTATGGCGCCCGCTCCCGGCAGGAGATCTTCTATGAGGACTACTTCAAACGCCTGGCAGAGCTGCACCGTAACTTCTCTTTTCATCCCGCCCTGTCCTCACCGTTGCCGGGCGATGATTGGGCCGGCCATGAGGGCTTTATCCATGAGGCTCTGCTTAAGCACTATCTCAACGGCCACCGGAACCCTTCAGCGGCAGAGTATTACTTGTGCGGGCCTCCCATGATGATCAAGGCATGCATTCGCATGTTGTCAGATCTGGCTGTTCCCGATAATCAAGTAGCGTACGACGAGTTTTGAAGCGACGGTTTCGCTTTCATAACGTACCTCCTGAACGAGATCTCAAGATGGAGAAAGCGAAGTCGCGGCGTAGAACGTATGCTGGTCCGTAAAGCTCAGTTGGGTCGATGATGCGGAAGTTGGCAAATGCGCATCTGCAATTCTCGTCTCGTGCTTCTCTACTCGGTCGAGTAGCGGATCTCGAGCTTGCGAATGCGATAGCAGGAGTAAGTCAGGACGACGGCGATCAATCCCAGCAAGCCCGCCGTGGCTGCCCAGCCGGATACCGGTTCGGTTTCAACCGTCAGCAGCGCAAACAGACCTTCGGCGCCGACGGTGACCGGCATCAGGTGGCGAAGATACGAAGCCACGCTGATCTTCTGAAGCAGCGACGGAAGCACCGGGTTGATGGTCTCCCACCCCAGCACCAGCATCGCGGCCGGCGTCGGGTTCCTGAACATCATGCTCAGCAGCAGAAACACAGCGCCATATCCAAGACTGGCGAGCACGATGATGAGCAGGTACGCTTCCAGTTGTCCCATGCCGGGTCCGTTGAAAATGTAATCGCGGCCGGCCGCACCGAAGCCGGCATACATCAGCGCGAAATCGGCGACGACCGCGCTTCCGAACAGGAACACGGCGCTGATGGATCCGGCCGCAAACTTTGCCAGCAGCAGGACCTCGCGCCGCACCGGAGAAAGCAGGTAGAAGTGCAGGCTGCGCTCAATCATCTCTCCGCGAATCAGCCGCGAAAAAATCCCCAGGCACCCGAAGAAAACCCCCAGCCGGATGTAATAGAGCTGGACGATGCCTGCCAATATATTCGTGTCCTCACTCATTTGAAAGGAGGGATGTGTATCAGCCAGCGCGTGGATGGCGATGATGACGGTCGGGATGAAGGCAAGGCAGTAAATCCAGGTCGCCTTCCACGAGAAAAGATTCCGTCTCAATTCGATGCGCGTCAACCGCTGTGCCTGCATCCACCACAGACCCCACGGCTGTTTGGCAAGCTCTCGTGCGCGGCCGGCTAATTGTACTTGGGTCACGATGCGCTCCCATCCGTACCAATTAGATACTGGTAAATCGCATTGGCATCGTCGTCCGCCGGAGCGACTGCGTCAATTTTGACCAGCCCATCCGCCGCGATTCCGTTGAGCATGGAATAAAACTGGTCGATATCCGCGGTGCGCAGGAAAACGCCCTTTCCATCCGCATGCAATCTGGCTTCAACGCAGTGATTGAGGGCGAACATCTTCGACGCCAGCACTTCAGGCCGGTCACAGCGAATCAGCACCTGCATCGGCTTCTCGCGCACTTCCTGCCGCACCTGGTGAATATTCCCCTCCGCGATCAGGTATCCGCCGGTTATCAGGATCACTCGATCGGAGATTCGATCAACCTCGTCGAGAATATGGCTCGAGATCAGCACATGCATTCCCTGGCGGCTCAGTTCTTCAAACAGCGCGATCGATTCCGCCCGCGCCATCGGATCCAGTCCGTTCAGCGGCTCGTCGAGCACCAGCACCCGAGGATGATGAGCAATCGCCTGCGCCAGCCGAATCTTCTGCCGCATGCCCTTGCTGTAGCCGGCAATCTTTCTCCCTGCTGCCTCGCCAAGCTGCACTCGTTCGATCGCCTGGCGGGCAAGGTCAACGGCCATCGCCTCTTCCATCCCATGGAGCATCAGACCGTCCAGTACAAACTGCCATCCGGTCAATCCCCGAGGGAAAAAATCGAACTGCGTGCAATACCCCAAAATACTGAACAGTTCCGTCTGGTCCGCCGGCGTGAGTCCCAGAACTGAAATGTGTCCGTGCGAAGGCTGAACCAATCCCGTCATGAGGTTCATGATCGTGGTCTTTCCTGATCCGTTGGGTCCGACCAGCGTCGTGATTCCAGGCGGAATCGACAGCGAAATCCGGTTCACCCCCAGAACCTCGCCGTAGAACTTCGACACATCTTCGAAAATGATCCTGTCATTCATCCCCGGACCACCTCGCGCGCCCTGATCCGCTTGTTCAACATGCCCACGCAGACAAGGCCGGCCAGCGAAAGCATCCCCGCGATAGCCAGTGTCGGCACTGAAAATCTCTCGTTGATCGGCGCCGGAGCGCCAAGCAGCCGCTGCCACAGGTTCGACATCATGACTGGAACGTTCAGCAGCAGTCCCCATCGTGTGCGCAGCACCGCGCTTACGATGGCCCCGACGCCGGCCGGCACAAAGACTGCCGCAAAGATGACGCCCGTCGCCACCACCCTCCACTTCACCCAGGACGACAGCGCGAGGCCAAGAATCGAGAGAAAGGCAATCCAGATCACCGACCCGGCCAGCAAGCCAAACGCGATTTGAAGATTGCTCATTGCCCAGGGTTGAGAAGAAGAGTACCCCTGGTAAACAAAGAGCAGCAGGCAAGGCATCCATGTCACCAGAGACAGCGATCCGAACAGTGCAATGAACTTGCCGAACACGTAACCGAATCGCGAAATGGGATGGCTCAGCAGAATCGGCAATGCATTATCCGCCAGGTCGAAGGTAATCATCCGCGGAGCGATCCACGAAGCCAGCACGAGTGCGAGCCATGATTGCGTCTGCTGGATCTTCAGAAAGAATTTCGCATCGATCGCAAGCATCTCCTGTCCGCGTCCTCCCACAAGAGCCCTCGCAATCGGATTATCGGCAAGATAAATCACCAGCAAGGACCCAAGGCACGGGACCAGGCACAAAATGAAGAGCCCCACCGTGATCTTCGACGACCATGCCTCTTCGAATGCATAGCGGGCCAACACCAGGACGCGCGCACCCACCGGCGTCACGGTCCCTGTATACGCTGTGTAGTTGCGCTTATAGACTGCCATGCGCGGTCCTTTCCTGCTCGTTGTCCATCGCTCGCAGAAAAATGTCTTCAAGAGAATCGCGCCGCTGATTCATGCGCCGGATCTGGACACCCTGGTCTGCGGCAATGACATAAAGATCGCGCGCTTCTATATGGTCGGGAATCACAAGCTTGATGCGCCCGCCCGGGAATGTTGCACACTCGCAGCCCAGGCCCCGGATGCTCACTGAAAAGCGTTCGGTCGCGCCCACTGTCTCCAGTTCCATGAAACTTCGGTTTGACCGCCGCTCTTCTTCGATGTTGCAGAGTGAGGCAATGCGGCCGTTCTTCAGGATCAGGACTTCGTCGCAGGTCTCATCAATGTCGCGCAGCAGATGCGACGAGATAAGCAGCCGGATGCTGCCCTCCTTGCGAATATCCTTGATGAGTTGAATCATGCGTTGGCGGGCGACGGGATCTAGACCGTTGGTGGGCTCGTCCAGGATCAGCAGCTTTGGCCCATGCGCCAGCGCCTGGGCCAGCTTCACCAGTTGCTTCATTCCCAGTGAATAGGTGTTCACCTTGCGGTAGCGCACCTCGCCCAGCCCCACATAAAACAGGGCCTCATGGGCCCGCTCCAGCGCGACCCCCGAGGGCAGGCCGGCCAATTCGGCCATGTACCGGACAAAACGGACACCGCTCATATTCCCAATGAACGAATCGTTCTCAGGCATGTAGCCGATGCCGCCGCGAATCTGTGCCCGGTCTTTGAGCGTGTCCAGGCCAAACACGCGGGCCGTTCCTTTTGAAGGGAGATGAAACCCCAGCAGCGTATTGATCAGCGTGGATTTCCCCGCGCCATTCGGGCCGAGCAGGCCAATCGCTTGTCCCCGCAACTCTCCGGTGAGGTTGTTCAGCACAATCCGGTTCGCAAGCCGGACCTCTACCCCATCAAGATCAATGACGCCCATGTCATTCTCTTACGCTTGTGGCGGCGTGCTTGTTCCCGGAGTGGATCAAAGTTTCCAGAGTCAGGAAGTCAAAGCCAAAAAGACGGCTGTCGCTCGCGGCTTCAATGCGGCTTTGTTCCCCTCGCGCACAAATGGCAGTGGGTCTTGCATCCGCGGCCAGTTTACGGACAGCGTTAGCCGTCTCTCCGTCAAGTTGACTCAGCAGCGGAGTCAGCACCGGACTGAGGTTCTGGTAAGCCACCGCGGAATAATTCTCATTCCCATCCTTGGGCAACAATGCTTTAAACGCTGCCGAATTTGCCAGTGAATTCCCGCTCGAATACGTCTGCAACGCCTGGCTCACCAGGGCACGGCTCGGCGCCACAATCATGTACCCGTTCGCATAGGTGTATTGAGCCAGGGTTTTGCCCGTGACCGTGTCCTGGACGGAGTAATAACGTTGACCACCTTCGTCGCTCGGCTCTATCGTGATGGAATGCGCCGCGTTGCCTTTGGATTGATTGCGAATCGCCTCGGTCAATCGCTCCAGGGCTTGTTCCAGGCGGTCCGAGTCGTTCACTTCAATCACAGCCTTCCACGATGGTGTCGGCAGCACCGGCCCATCGAGCGTCAGCAGGAAGTCTCCGCCCAGGTTGGCCGCCAGGTCCTCGCGGAAGTTGATTTGCAGTTTCTCCTCTGCCTCGGTCAATTCATTCTTTTGTGAATCGTTATTCGGAACAGTCATTGCGAGCAGATCGTCGGCAATGGCCTTTGGGTCTTTTGAAAGCCCCGCAACCACAAACGCCGCATTGGGCGTGACAAAGTTCAGCGACCCGATCGGCGCCGGTGCAGCCAGCCATGAAACAATCCCTTGCCTTGTCCCTGAGAATTCCAGGTCGACCCGATTTTCGGGCTGCCCATTCACCTCGCGATGTTCTGCGATCAGGTAACTCACGCTCTCCATTCCGCTCTTTTCCATCGCTTCGTTGGCGCGTTTCGCGGCTTGCATCGGTTGGGTCTGATTTCCAATCATCTGGTGCAGATCCGCCGCCAGAATAATTCCTGCACCGCGTCCATAGGAAGCCGAGATCTGTTTGCCAAAATCACTTGTCGCAAAACCGCTGGCGCCGGCATTCAACTGCGCGTTGATCAGAGCCAGGGTCGCGGCGTTGTTTGAGAAGATCGCCTCGTGTTCCCTCACCACAGCATAGATGACGCGATCATCCTTCAGCTTTTTGCCGCCGCTCAGAAAATGCTGATCAAGCAGGGTGATCCCGGGTTTCGAATCCGACGCCGGGAACTGCTGCTTCAACAAATCGTCAAGGCCGCCCTGCTTGACATCCGCAATGATCGCGAATCCTGAATTCTTCGCCTGCCTGCTCCCTACAATGACGACCTCGTCGCCAAGGTATTTGCTCATCTGGTGAATCTTCTCCACCATCCCATCAAGATCGGTCATGTTGTTCGCATGTCCGCTGTCCCACCACTCCTCAAGTGCCGGGCTCTGCTTCAACTGGTCGTGGAAAATCTGGTTCGCCTCACTTAGAAAATCGCCCAGGTTGGGGACGCTGATATACAACGTGGTGTTCGCGGGAACCCGGTCCAGCAAATCGCTGCTATACCTTGGCTGCGGGAATGGAATCTGTTCAATCTGCTGCCGCAGTGCCGCAAACTGCGCCAGCAGCACCAGGTACTTATCGCGATCGTGGCTCCAGGCTATCTGTTCTGAAACCGGCTCGCGGCTCAGGTTGTCATTGGTCGTCACCTGGTTGCCCGCCGTTGTCAGCGTGTCGATGCCCGCATGCAACACGTGCACCGAGCCCTGAAGAACTGCAACGCGCGAGCCCTTCAGTCCTGAGTCCACTGAGAAAATGGTCCCTGTCACCGCAACCCGGCAGTCGGGAGTCCGCACGTACAAATGCCCTGAAGTGCGCTTGGCGGCTTGCACAATCACCGCTCCATTCGCGACCGTGACTGTCATGTCGTGTCCCCTGGCGCCGACACCGACGACACTCCGCTCGTTCACCTCAATCGACGATCCATCCGTCAACCGCAGCACCGCGTGGCCACCTCCGCTCGTTCTCAGGGTTTCGCCCTCGCCTAATTTCTCCCCAGGCGCAAGCCGGCGATCGCCCGTATCGGAGATCCGATAGGCTGACCCGTCGATCGATTCCACCTCGGCGCGTACTCCGGGCGGTACCCGCCAATAGGCCGTGTAGACAAAAAAGAATGTGACCAGGAGTGCAATGACGGAGGCCGACGCCCATCCAAAGATCTGTGGATGCCAGGCAACCACGCGCCGAGCCTTGGGAGCAGACCAATCCAGCACCGCCGCGCCAGCGCCGCTCTTGAACCGGTGGCTGCAAGCGCCGCAGTCGTGCAGGTGAGCCTCGATCAGAAGTGAGCGTGCATGCGACAGCCTGCCTGCCCGATACGATCCGAAGAGACTCTGCACGTCGTCGCAACTGGTGATGGCGTCCACTCTTGATTCGCTCATTGTGTCGATCTCCAGCCTCTCGGCCACGCGCCGTGCTGAAACTGCCATCTGCTCCGCTTCCGGCTCATCGGCCTGAAGCGCCTGGATCGCGGTTCTCAAACGCATCTCGTCCTGTTTCATCGTTTTCCCCGTTCCAATTCCGAAAGTCGTTTCTTCAATCTCGATCGCGCGTTATAGAGTGTCACAGCCACAACCGCCTGCGACGTGCCCATCAACGCTGCAATCTCCCGATTCCCGTGCTCCTCGACGTAGCGCAGGATGAACATTGCGGCCGCCCGCGGAGGCAATTCACTGATTGCAATCCGCAACAGCGCACCAAGCTCCCTGCCGGACGCCTCGGCCTCCGGCGAACTGCCCGATCCCGCCGCCGTCACATATTCGGCGGATTCGAGCGGCTCGGCCGCGGCGCTCTTCCGCCGCCTCAGCAGGTCCAGCGCTCCATTAATGGCTGCTCTATACAGATAGCTGCCGGCATTCGTCACCGGCGCCTCCGCGCTTGCCAGCCGCAGGAATACTGCCTGCGCCACATCTTCCGCATCCGCCATGTTGCCGGTAATGCGAAAAGCCGCCCTGAGCACGCGCCTGTAATGCTCTCCGAAGAGCAGGGACAGCTCGGTCAATGGAAATGTTGCGGTGCATGCGGCCACGGGAACACCTTCTGAACTGTTCATAGAGATGACGCTTCAACTGGACGATTATGAATCCACCCGTGGAGGATTACGTTCGAAATCATCCAGACGTTCCGTCCGGAGGGACCTTGAGAGAGAAACCGCGACAAGCGCGACCAAAGCCGCGGCCTGAAACTGAGGTAGTGGCAGTCTGAAAACTGTCAGGTTGTGTGGGATTGGTTAGTTCGTCTAGATTCTGTACATTATTGATTCTTTGGTGGACGCGGTAGGAATCGAACCTACAACCTGTCGGTTAAGAGCTAGAATCCTGCCTTGCTCAGCAGTGCT
>Ga0302149_1000006_pt1 | contig 85759 bp, 75 predicted proteins | sample I_Bog_N1_1_FD_192435 | JGI IMG/M metagenome (GOLD analysis project Ga0302149, IMG submission 192435) | Peat permafrost microbial communities from Stordalen Mire near Abisko, Sweden - I_Bog_N1_1 | ecosystem: Environmental > Terrestrial > Soil > Wetlands > Peat | place: Sweden: Abisko, Stordalen...
CTTCCTTTCCTCGGCCATAACCCCGTCTCGATAACGTAGTTATGACACAGAAAAGACGGCCTTTCCAGCTATTTTCCTCGCGCCGACTCACCCAAATCGGCAATCGGACTGTGAGATATGCGGTCTAAACCAACTCGAGAACAGCTATCACTGGTGAACTGGCGCCACATCCTCGTTGCATAAGGCCGCGCGCAGGTGCGCTACCAGGAGACAGAAAGCACTCTTTGTTGGGGTGGACCCTGCAAGCGCGTTGTCCAGCAGAAAGGAATGTACTGTTCCCAGCGCACGCCACATTGCTGTGGGTACGCCTGCCTCGGCAAGCCGGCGAGCGTAGGCTTCTCCCTCGTCGCGCAGAACGTCGCATTCCGCAGTGATGACGAGTGCCGGAGCCGAACCGGCCAACTCACTCAAGGGAGTGCGCAATGGGCAGGCGCGTGGATCGGTTCGGCCCTCTGGATTGGGAATGTATTGCTGCCAGAACCACTCCAGGAGATTCGTGTCCAGAAAGAAGCCGGATCCAAATTGAGCGTAGCTTTCCCGCGTAAGGTCGCAGTCTGTGACTGGATAGAGAAGCGCCTGGAATCGAATTGCGGGTCCACCACGCTGGTTTGCCAGCACCGCCATGACCGCCGCAAGATTGCCGCCTGAGCTGTCACCGGCGAGCGCAAGCCGACTGGTGTCGAGATTGAGGATTGCACCGTGCGCGGCCAGCCACTGCAGGAAGGCAAATGTCGATTCAACCGTGGCTGGAAAGGTCGCCTCGGGCGCGCGGGGATACTCCGGGAAAACGATGGCACAGCCCACGGCAAGCGCCAGATCCTGAACGAGACGCTTGTGCGTTTGCAAATCCCCCAGCACCCAGCCGCCACCGTGCAGGAATATCAGGGCCGGCGGCAGAGCACCCGAAGCGCGTGGTCTGAGAATGTAGAAGTCCATCGCGGGCGACGAGTGAAGCTGAATTTCAAGATCGGGTGAGGTTGGTAGTTCGCCTTGTCCCTCGCGCATCGAGGCGCGAGCTTCATCCACAGGCAACTGGGTCAGCGATGGCCCTTCGGCTGACAGTACCCCTGCGAGCCAGGTGCGCGTAAATGGCTCAAGCAACTGGTGGCTCACTTTGCTTCCACCGCGCGGCGCACTCTGGCCACGACAATCGCGCATTCGGCGCCGAGCGATTCGCCTGCGGGACGGATTGTCCATGCGCCCACCGCGGCTGGAACAATCATGGTCTCGGCATAGTGCAGAGGGACGGGTGCAAATGCATGGGTCGGGCTCTCGAGCATCGCTTCCTCTCCCTTGACCAGATTGAGCACGTGCACGGTGTGCTCTGTTGAGAGAGACACTGTGCCGGTGAACCAGGTGCGAAGCACGTCGATGAATTCGAGCTCATGGAGTCCGGTTCGTTCGGTGCGCCACCCGTCTCGGTGAGCGACCGGCGCGATTCGATTCACGAGATTGGCCTCTGTCCATGCGGTCGTTCGGTCCCACTGAATGTTACGCAAGCCGTGCTCAAGATGAATTGGCCGGGCGCGGCCATCCATGCCGAGCCGCCCCCAGTCCCACAGCTTGAAGGTGAAGATGTAGGGCGTCGCACTGATTTCAAGAACCATGCTGTCTTTGCCCGAGCAGTGGATGGTGCCGGCTGGAATGAGAAAGTGATCGTGAGCTTTTGCCGGCCACTGTTGCACATACTTCTCTGCCGGAAAAGGGTCCGTCCCCTCCTCGGCTTCGCGCAATTCATGAACCATTGCCGCTGCATCAACGCCCTCGCGCAGCCCCAGGTACACGGTTGCGCCTTCACCGGCATCGAGCAAGTAGTAGCTTTCATCCTGCGTGTAGTCCATGCCAAACTGCTGCTTGATATAAGCGGCCAACGGATGGACCTGCATGGAGAGATTTCCGCCTCCCATGGTATCCAGCAAGTCGAACCGAATGGGGAACTCGGCGCCGAACCGGGCATATACTGCTTCGCCAAGCAACTCGATCGGGTGACTGAAGACAACATCAATCGAAGGAATCTCAAACCGCTCGTCACCAAACCCGAGCAGCAGACTGTTCTCTTCGGGCACGCAGTCAAAGCACCAGGCGTGATTCGGCTTGTCCAACGGCAGATCGCAGACCGCCTCCATCCAATGGCCACCCCAGGGGCCTGGATCGAAATAGGGGACCACACGAAATGGCTGTTGTACAACCTTCGCCAGAGACTTGCGCATCTCGGCCCCGGAGATCAGCTTGGGGCAACTGCTGGTGTTGGTGTCCAGAAAAAAGCCGATCTGCTCCCACAGTTGCCGTTTCAATCTGTCGGCAGCACGCCACTCAAGGAAGAAGCCGCACTTGTACTTTTCAGTGAAGTCGTCGTCCTCATTCGAGAGGCCGAGGTTGCCGAGGCTGCCGTTGCGGAAGCGCAGTTGGATCTCCCACCGCGCCATGTCCGCATACACGATTGCAGCATGCGCTCCGGTGACCAGCGACGCGCCGGCGCCGATGACCACGGTGAGCTGAAGAGGATTCGCTGCCGCGATCTGCGCACGGGCAGATTCCAGCAGATCGGAAGCAAAGTAGTCGGCAATGGTAACGCCGTTCATGTGGCCAAACACGCGGTCATCCGTCAAGTGCGGCGCAAAGAGGGCGCGCAACTCATCCTGGCTTCGATACAGTTTGCGCACATCGATGACCTGGCGCGGAAGAAGACGCCCGGCAAATTCACGGGCGATTTCATCGACATCCGCGCCCGGATAACATTCGATGCACAGCACGCCATGGTTCGGAAGCCGCTGTGCAATGGCGGCCCATCCCACGGCACATTCATCTTCCGCCCCGCATGCCACGAACGGATGCTTGTCGTAATTAGGCTTTCGCGCCATCAATGACCTCTCTCAACAGCGGCACTGCACCCAGCAGGCCCGCATCGTTTCCCAAGGCCGCGGCACGCACCTCAGGCTTGCCCCACCCTGACCACGCATGGCAATTCACGTACTCCTGCATGCGCGGAATAATCACAGCGGCGCTCTGCATCACGCCACCCCCCACGACCACAACCTCAGGATCGTAGGCGTGGATATTCGCCACCGCATTCGAGGACCAGACATTGATGCAGCGGTCGCGCAAGGCTATCGCCACCGCATCACCGGCTTCAGCAGCAGAAAAAATCTCGCGAAATCCGAGCGTTGCGGACCCAGCCAGCGCACTCTGCTCAAATCCGGGCCACTCGCGCGCAATCGCCGGAATCGCCCAGCCGCCAGCCTCAGCCTCGGCACAGCCTATGTTCCCGCATGCGCATAGCCGCCCGTTGAAGACTGCGGGCAAGTGGCCTCCGAGGCAGCCTGCCTGGGCATGCTTGCCGCGCACCAGGCTTCCATCCATCAGCGCCGCGCCGCCGATCCCAGTTCCAAGAGTCATCATCGTCACATCCCGAAAGCCGCGCGCTGCGCCTGCGTATGCTTCTCCCAGCAGCGCCATGCGGGCGTCATTCTCCATCGCAAGGGGAAGATGAAATTGCTCCCTGCACCAGCCCGTGAGATCCATTTCGCGCGCATCGTCATACTTCTTCAAGGTGGCGTAGATCGTGCCGCTACGAAAGTCGACGATTCCTGGAAAGCCAATGGCGATACCGCTGCAATCAGCCATAGTGAGACTTGCCGATTGCAGGAGTTGGCGCAGTGCGAGGGCCAGGGGCGCAAGCAACGCAGACAGGCCCGGAGCCTTCTCCACCGGCAAGTCGCTGCGCGCGAGGATTCGTTCGTCCTCAACCACTGCGCATCCCACGTGACTTCCGCCCATATCCAGAGCGAGTGCTTTCATTTTTCTGTTCACCTCTTTGGCTACGCGCGAGTTAACACAAACACGGCAATGATCAACAAACCAACACCGCCGCATTGCAGCATGACCGGAGCTCTTCCTGACCCCTTCCACTCTCCGGTAAGAAGGCCAACCACACTGGCAGAAATGACAATGAGCGACATGAAGAGCGGCCAACCAAGGACCGTCCCCAGCGGACCGAGGTAGAGAGTTGCGAGCCCGTAGAGAATCGAACTGCCGAACCATAGCGCCGCCATCAGCAGTGCCAATGCCCAATGCGACAGTCCACCAGCCTGGAACTTCGCCGTGGTGTGATTCCTGCGCAGCAGAAATACGCAATACGCAAGATTGGGAATGGCGCCGGCAACCATGATGGGCAGCCAGATTGCGTTGACGGCGTTGAACCTGGTGGCGCCGTGCTCGACTGCTGCCTGACTGACCGCGCCACCGAATGCCAGACCGAGATTCACAAACGATGCGCCCAGTCCACAGAGAACCGCAAGAAGCAGACCCACGCTGAAGTTTCCGCGGCCTTCCACATTGCTGCTTTTTCGTGCCCGTTCCCTGCTGTTGCCTGCGAAAGCGCAAAAAACAACACCGACCAGCATCAGCAGGATTCCGCCAAGCAGTTGCGCTCCGCCACGCGTATAGAGCCGGTCCGCATGCAGGCGCAGCAAGGGCACCAGAGAACCAACGGCGGCGGAGATTCCCATGACGATCGAGAAGGTCAGGGCAACGCCTATCACGTCGACTGCAAGTCCAAAGAAAACCTGCGCCACGCCCCAGCCCGCGCCAAACAGCGCAATGCCAAGAACCGTGCGCCATCCTGCCTGCGCGTATACGGAGCCGAGCAATGGCACTGTGCAGATGGTGGTGACAGGTGGGATGACGAGCAGGGCGAACACCGTCCAGGCCAGCCATGTGTTCTCCCACGCCCAGCGCCGCGTGTACTTCATGGGCGTGGCAAAGTTGGAGTTCGCGATTCCAGCAATCAGCAATAACAGAAATCCGGAAACAACTGAACTCATATCGCGCTCTCCCCGCTGAGGAATCGGCTCAGCCCCTCTGCTGGAACATTGATGCGCTGCTCACCTTGCACCAACTCAACGTGGTCGGCGTGAACGTGAATATCCTGGAGGCATGACCATCCTGGCGGGACTTGCGTAGCAACCGCGATCCACCGTGCACTGACTTCTTGCCTGCCATGGATGAGCCGCTGCGTGGGCGTACCGAATCGCGACGGGTGCAACTCTGTTTCCTTGCGTCCCATGGGGAAAGGAGTGGTGCCAAACTCAAGGCCACAGGTCCTGGTTGAGCCATTCCAGGGGGAATAGTCGCGCGCCTCGTTCTCTTCCCAGATGGCGAGCCAGGGGAAATCGCAAGTGCAAAACACATAGGCGAGCAACGTGTGCGATTGCTCATTGATTACGCCGATCCAGGAAAAGGTGCGCTCCTGCTTCTGCTGCAAACCCACAACGAATCCCGTGCGGTGATCGCGAAAGGGGCGGCTCAAATCGACGGAGCGGCCTGAGTCGCCGGCTGCCGGCGCCATGGGCCAAACGAACTCCCGATCGTCAGCGAGTGCGGGCTTTCCTTCGTAGCCCAGAGGCCAGGTGATGCCGCGATGCGCGGATGTGGCAATCCGCGAATGCGCGCGGTCAAGAAATGGCGGCCCGAGCGTGACATGCTGCACCCAGTGAATGAGACGGGCCGTTACGCGCAAGTTACACACGCTCTCACTGCAACGCAACACCGATTCGCCGTTGTGCAACTCCAGTGTGCGTTCCACCGCAAGTCCGGCTATCGGCAAGTCGACACTCAGGCGGCATTGCGAAGGACTGCTATTGACGTTGCTCCATTCAATCGAGGCAGCTTCGCCATGCAAAGGCATTCCCTGCCTTGCCTCATTTTCGCCGGGCGCGCCAAAGAGATCCAGACACAGCGCGTGTCCTGTCCATCCCGCAAAGAACTTTCCGATGGGCCCTGCACCGTACTGTTCGGTGAGGCTTGCATGGAGACTGGTGCCGGAGTCGGAGGTTTGCCATGGAGCTTCCCACATCAGGTTGAAGGACGAAGCTCCGCCTTTGACCAGCAGGTCTGCAATGTGTGCGCCCGAGGGGAGCACAGTCAACGCGAGAGCACTGTTTTCCAAACGGAGTGCGGCTCGATTTTTCCACGATCCAGGCATCAGGATTTCCCCCGATGAAGAAGCGCATCGACCTGTTTTCGCGACAGCCGAGGCTGTGGCCGGCGTGTTCTCCATTCCGTGCGCGCGGCGTATCTCATCGCGGCGCCGATCCAGTTCCGCCTTCGGCAAAGCCCATGCCGCCGGTTGGGACAAGCATGCCCCCATCGACAACGAGGGACGTACCCGTGATGAACGAAGCCCAGTCACTGAGCAGAAATGCAATGGCCTGCGCGATTTCTACCGGCTGCCCAAGCCTGCGCAGAGCGTGCATTCGCGCACAGGTATCCAACACCGCCTGGGGATCCTCGGCCGCATTGGCGGCCCAGCGCAGCATGGGTGTGTCTACGGCGCCAGGCAGCACACAATTGGCACGGATGTTGCTGCCTGCAAAATCGAGAGCGATGGAGCGAACCATCCCAAGCAGAGCGTGTTTGACCGTGACATAGGCCAGTGAGTTGGAAACCGCAGTCAGCGTCTGCACTGAGCCGACGACGACGATGTTGCCACCGCCGGAGCGAAGCATTGCCTGAACTGCGTGGCGAGCGACATGGTAGCAGCCGTCTATGTGCACGCGGAAGGTATCAACCCAATCTTTCTCCGATGTATGCAACAGATCGCCATAGCGTTGAATTCCCGCGCTGTGCACCAACAGATGGAGAGCCCCATACATCTTCTCCACCGCGGCGATCGATTCCGCAACCTGCTGCTGCGATGCAACGTCACAGCGATGAAAGCTGACGGGAAGATTCTGCGCACTGAGCGTACTGGCCATTGCTGCGCCTTCGGCATCATTGCAATCCAGAATGGCGACGCGCGCGCCCAGTTGAGCGAGGAGCCGCGCCGTTGCTGCGCCTATGCCCATGGCCCCGCCTGTGACCACAGCTACTTTTCCATCAAGACGAAGGTTCATGGCTTTTCTCCCGCCTGCTGGTTCGTGGAAGAAGTGAGACAGACAGTCGCGATCTCCCACGGCCTGAGGTCGATACGAAGGTCGTGAGGAGTCGCTGACAATTGCTCCGCCTCGTCTTCCAGGATGGAACAGCGATGCGCGCTCCCGATTGATATCCGCGGAAATGTAATCTGCAGTTGTTGTGTTTTTCCAGCGATCTCTTCCAGTCGAAGAACCGTCCCCGCATGGCCGCCAGCCGCTTTCCAGGTGCTGACAAGAACATCTTGATTGTCTGTCTGCAGCATGCTGCCTGTTGCAGGGAAGACATTTGTGCGAACGCCTGCACCATCGACATGGTCTACTTCCAGCGGGGTCATTGCATCCAGCGCATTGCGGGTGAGTTGCGCTGGATTGAAGCTCTCTCCGCTCACGATTGAATAGCGAAGGGTGATTGCTCCACTCTGCCGGGCGGGGAAATTTGTGTTCCAATAGTTGCTCATGATCCAGGAGAAAATGGTTGCGCTGCGCGGAGCGAATTCTTCAGGCCATGTTCCGCGGACGATATCGCCAAATGCAACAAGCGGTGCATCGACAGGAACGACCGCCGCAAAACTGTCTGCACTTCGCACCGCCGCCCAATGCTGCGCCGCATACCATTCGCGGCTGCCGCCATCCAATTCGTCGACAGCGGGATCGATCCAGCCATTTTGCGAGTCATAGCCAAAGCGCGGCCTCTCTTCAAGAAAGGGAAAGGCAATGTAGGCCGCTTCCTTTTCGAGAGTGGCGTCCTTGTGAACGGTGATGCGCAGATCGATGCGCCGTACGCCGGTGGGCAGAACAATCTCTGTGCGGATGAGTGGGAATCTGAGGTTCGCCGTCTCGAGAATTGCGTGCTCCCCTTCCGCATCGCGATAGACAGAGACGATCTTTCCACCGGTCGGCGGATGAGGAACCAGAACGGCCGGCTTCTGCGCGGCGCCGTAGCGGTACAAGCTGTCTTCTGCCACTTTGTCCGGACTGGTGACATACACGAGCGATGCGAAGGGATAAGGACTCGCGGGATTCACGAGATCGCGACCGGATATCTTGTCGATCAGATGGGTCATGCTTGAGGTGTCAGCCGCAAGCACCAGTTTGTAGTACGCGTTCTCAATTGTGTTGCCGTCGAGTTCCTTCCGCTCTCCGGACATTGACGCCGCGGTAATGGGAAAGAGCCGCCAGCCAATGGATGGAACTCCCTGCGCATTGAAGCGCACTCGTTGCGCGAGGCAGCCGAAGCCGGGAAGCTGCGTGCCTGCCTCCTGACCGAGAACAAGCTGCGGAAGCGGCTTCTGCGTATCGGGGTCCAATAGAATCTGTCCGGGACAAAGATCGGTTTCCGTCCATTGATCCCGCTGCCAGTTCAACCTGTTCCAGACCGCAATCGCAGCTTGTGGCTGGGCCAGCAGGGGTTCCAACTGGGCCCAACTGCGCTGGACGGACTGCTCAATCTGTTCCCCGGCATGCGTTGCGGTTGCCGTCTTCTGCGCGAGCTGAATGTTGTTCTCGTCGCTTTCCGGCTGGGTTGTTGCGCCCACCCAGGTCCATGTGTGCTCGTCGAGCAGGAGCGTGTTCCGCCATGCTTCATCGAGCAAACCCCGCTCAGGCCTGAGCGAAGGTCGCAACTCGGTGACTGCGGTTGCCATGGTCTCCGCATTCAGAATGCGCTGTTGATTGGCGCGGTGCTGGGCTGTCGCCGCTGCATCCGCCGCGTAGCCATCTTCCCAGTAGGGACCAAAGTCGCCGCGCACCACCGGAATGGTGTCGCCGCTCTGCTTCTCGATCTCCTGCATTGCATCCGCGAAGGTGGAAAAGTCGAGCCTGGGATAGGCGTATTCCTTCTGCCACTCTGCCGGCAGCGTCACCTGCCCAAGGTCCATCTCTGTATTTTCAAGCTGACTGCCGAATAACAGAACTGTATCCGCCTTGTAGCCGGGCCGGTCATACGCCTCAAGGAAGATGGGCAGCGCGTCGTGCACCGCTTCAGTCTGCGGCGGAACGCCAAACATCGAAGCCACCTGCAGGTAAGCGCGCGAGTACCACATCAAGACGCGCCCGCCATCGGGGCCTTCCCAATAAAAGGGCGACCGCTCGTTCCATCGCCCATGCAATAGAATTGGCGCGCGCCAGTTGTTGCTGCCCGCAACAAAGTACTTGATCCCTGCGTCATGGAGGATGGATGCATAGGACCAGGAATAGCTGGGCACATCCGTGATGTGGGCTGCGCCCAAAGGCAGGCCGTACTGTTGAGCCAGGGCATGAGACGGATAGAGGGATCGGATCAAGCCTTCAAGCGACGCTACCCCCGTGTGTTGATTGGCATATTGCGGCGGAAGGATGATTTTGCCGGCGCGCACAGCGTCAAGAAATGCTTGTTGCTGCTGGGGCGATCGCGTGGAGAGAAACTGCTCCGCGATCCAACTGCCGTCCATTGTCCAGCGAAATTCAGGATGCTTTGGCAACAGTTCGAGCACCTGGTCGATACTGCGCGATTGAAGCTCACCGACCTTACTCCGGTAATCGGTAAAGCCGATGTCGAGATGCTCATGGGGAACGATATGCACGGTCCAGCGACGCTTGGCTTTGAGAACGGCCGCGGAGGCCTTCCCCAGCAGTGAGACCTGAACCTGAAGATCGCGTTGCCAGACGGGGATGTAGAGATCTGTGCAGCGATCGCCGAAGTCCTCGCCGCCAACTAGATCGAAGGGGTAAGAGCGCGCGTCTGCGAGCAGCTTGCCGCTTGCGGGATGCGCGGGCCATGCAGACGCAGTGGCACAGATTTGCACTCCTTCACGCAGACCGTCTGTGGCTTGCTTGAAGAAGATTGTCGCCTCGGCTTGCGTGAGCTTCGGCGCCACATCGCCTGCGCGCTCGGCATACACCAGCGAAAGCGCATCATAGACTACACCGCTGATGCCGGGAGCTATGTCGCCAAGGGACATCTGCGCGGTTGACGGGGTATCCAGCGCCGTGAGAACGAGCTGGTTGTCTCCGGACTTCAGAAACTCCGTTGGAATTGTCAGCGTACGTTCGCCGGTTGAGGTTTGGGGAACGAATGTTCCTTCCCAATCACCTGCCGAATAGTCGAGGTGGGGGTGAAAGAGGAGCATCCCCTTATGGCCGTTGATCTCCAACTGCAAGGATGACCTGCGCGGCGTTTCGTAGAGTGTCGCGATGCGCAATGTGTACTGGCCGGCTGGAACCGCGTCGAGATGAAAGAGAACGGTGAAAGGATGGACGCGCCCCCCCGCAAGACCATTGGCAGGGCCGGGCTGAAAGCGCAACCAGTCTTTCTCATGGCTCTGGCCGATCCTGTACACCAAAGGTTCGGTCGCATGAACGTAGTCCACATCGTGACTGTCGTGGAATTCCTGGGACGATTTGTCGAACTGCCCTATGCGCCACAGCTCACTTTGCTGAGCGGATGCGCCGATGGTGAGCGTGAACAGGGCGATCAGGAGTGCTGCATCGGCATGTCGCAGAGGCGCTTTCATGGGGATGAATGCGGCTGTCCAGCGGAGGTGAGTGAACTTCATTGCTCTTTCACTCCGCTTGGGATTTGATGGGCCAGAAGCTGCCCCGCATGTTCGGTAGGAAAACGCGTAATGTGCCAGCGGCCAAGGTTGGCAACATAAAGATCTTTTCGCTCAGGGCCGCCAAAGGCGGCGTTGGTTGGCCGTGCCAGAAGAACGCCCTCCGGGTCGTGCGCGAAGAGTTCGACCGTGCGGTCCGGATGCACGCGATACAGGCAGTCAGAGGCGTAGCAAGTCACATAGAGATTGCCTGCTTCGTCCAGCGCGAGGCCATCCGGGACCCGCTCCAATCCACGGGCATAGACTTCTCTCATTCCGGCAGTTCCATCTGGACGAATCTCAATCGATGTCACACAATCCAGCTTGCTCTCGACAACATAAAGCCTGTCCTCGCGGGAAGAAAGCGCGAGGCCGTTCGCAAAATGGAATGGGCCGGCGAAGCGGTCGGAGCGGCCATCGGCAAAGCGCCGGTAGACCCATCCATCGGGCTCGCCCCAATGGCCTGAGTCTGAGACGTACAGCGTGCCCGCGCGATCAAAGACCGCAAAATTCGGATGGATGAGCGGATGCCCGCCGAAGACATGGAAGCTCTCAAGCAGCTTCCCATCGCGGTCGAGCCGATGCACGGCGCGATTGACGAAGTTGCATACGTAGAGCTCCTGCGCTGGAGAAAAGCACAGGCCAAGATTGAAGCCGCCAAGGGTGGTGACCAGTTCGAGCGTTCCGCTTGCTGCCATCCTGTAAATCTGTCCGGCTTCTCCACCGGCCCACAGGTTCCCTTCCGCATCGAAGACCAGGCCTTCAGGATGGTCAAGGCCTTCAGCAAACACACTCATGCTCTGATAGGCGATGGCAGGCAAATAGGGCATGGGAAAGAATTCCTGATTTTCCTTCATATTGCTTGGCCTCATTCACCCTAAAAATTCATCCAGCGGATGGCGTGCGTACCTTGCAGCCGCCGGCAACGCTGCTGCTACTTCGGCATCGGCACGGTAACAACCTGCGGGAAGTAGATGTTGGTCTCCGTCGTCAGCTTGGGCACCGCCATCGTATTGCACACGTAGGTAAACAGCACCTGTCCGCCGATTTCCAGTTCAGGGTGCTCCTTGCCGGCGTAGCAGAAGGTGTCCTTCTCATGCTGTGGCCCGGGAATCATTTCAGGGATTTGGTAGATGACAGTTCCATCTGTCCACGGCCCGGTGAGTTCAGGCGCGGTGCGGAGAAATATCTTGTCGGACATAAAGGCCGGATCAATCAGCACAGCAACCCATTGCTTGAGCTCCGGGTGGTAGCGGACAGACATCTCCGATGTACCGAGGTGCATGACCTCTTTGGCCTTGTCCGGAACCAGGCCTGGCTTCCAGGTATTGTCCGCGGCGAGGTACTCAAGATGTGCGGCAGGCTTGTCGAGCCCGCTGAGGGGAATGCGCGTGAGCAGCATCGGGCGGCTGCCCGCTTCATACAGAGTGAAAATGTAGGCGTACTCCCCTTCAACAAACGCAGTCGCGGAAGGATAAGCCTTCACGCCATCCTCCACAAGAGGCGAGTAGGTGATTTTCCATTTCTGGGGATCGGCTTCGGGGTTGCTGATGCGGGCAAGATCGGCTCCGCAGGTTTCAAAGTTCATTGCCCATGGCATGGGGTGTTCAGCGGGCTTGACGCACATGAGCGTGATCCACAGGCTGCCTCGCGCAACAAAGCCGTCCATCGCCCAATACCAGTGCTTCGGGTTCTCTGGGACAAAGAAGCTTGCCGCGTGACCTTTGGCATCGCGCTTGATGGAGTAGGCAAGATGCCACCCCTGACGATCGCATGTGGATATTCCGATACTGCTGTGGGTCATGCGGGGATCGTTTCCGAAGACTGCTCTTTCCGGGCCGTAAAGTGTGTCTCCGAAGATCCACACATCGCGTCCATCCGGCAAGGGGATGGAGTAAGCATCGTCCGCGCCCTGCCAACTTAGGGTTTGCCCATGCTCGAGGGGGAACGCGGGATGGCAATCGGATGCAAACGCCGGAACGGCAACAACGAATGGCAGCAGGCACAACAGCCGGCGCAGGAATTTACCGTTCATCTTGATCAGCTCCAGAAAGTATAAGCGCATCCAGCAGTCACACAGTGACCGCTGGATGCGGTGAGAGATGCCATGACAGAACTGCAGCTCAGAAAATGAGTCGGAGCGAGAGTTGCGTCTGCCTTGCCGTGCCTGTACCGATCTGGTTACTGTCGGCGCCGGCGATGGTTGCGCTGGCTGTGCCAAACCCGACGTGATTTGCCGCGTCAGGCAAGTTGGGGGTGCAAACTGCGGAGGTGGCGCTCGGGTAGGAGACCGAACTGCAGATGCCGGTGTCGATGTTGGAGAAGCTGGGATGATTCAGGATATTGAAAATATCCGCGCGGAACTGCAGCTTGATCTGACCTGTCAAAGCGAAGTTCTTGATGCCTGACAAATCCCATTGAGCAAAAGCGGGTCCGCGCAGCGAGTTGCGGCCCACCGTCCCGAAGGTTGAAGGATCGCCATAGACTCCGTCGAATTTCGGATTCATGGCGAAAGCGTTGATGTTGTAACTGGAATTTGGCCAGCTTACGTTGGGCAGCTTCACAGGCACTCCAGGAACAACGTCAGGACGCATGAAATTGCCGAAGAAGCCGCTGGTGACCTCGACGTTCTGTCCCAGGCCGGAGCGGGCCTGCAAGATGCTTGAAGCCTGCCACCCGCCGATGGCCTCACGAAGAAGGCTGCTGCTGTGCTCCAATCTGGGGAAGTTGTACACTGCGCTGGCGGTTATATTGTTCCGCACATCCCAGTCGCCATTGCCAATGTCGTGCCTTGGATCCAAAGGATCTTCAAAACCGGCAAAGACATTCACCTGGTCGTCCATTTCGTGCGACCAGGTGTAGTTCGCCTCAAGCGTCAGGTCGCCAAGGGTCCTGCGGAGTTGCGCCTGCAGGGCGTTGTACTTGGAGAAAAGCGAGTTAGGCAGGTAGTTTTCGTTCTGATAGGGAGAGGTTGCGGCCAGCGGCCGGTTGACATTCGTATTGGGGCTTTGAGGATTGAGGTTCACTGTCTGAAAGGCAACGCCGGCCTGCGTGTGCTGCACTCGATTGCCGGTATAGTTGACGGTCAAGAGGGTTCCCTTGGCAATCTGTTGCTGAACGCCAACGAGCCAATTGGTGGAATATGGATCTTTGGGGTTGGTTGGATAAATAAAGACGTTCTGTTCGCTCGCCACCAGCTCCGGAACATTCGGATAGGAGATGGACGGCACCACGCCAAACAACACGTCGAACAGATTGTCCGTGATGGTTGCATTGGCCGGCATGTTGTCTGCCAGCGTGTTGGGAGAGGGCTGCATCGGCATGTAGAAGATGCCGCCATAACCGTGAACCACGGTCTTGCCTTTGCCGAACGGATCCCACGACAATCCCACACGCGGAGCAAAATCCGTGAATGGCACGGAGTAGGCGCTGGCTCCCGCGGGTCCAAAGCTCTGCGTCGCGTAATCGAAGTTCATCTGATTGCCGTGGGCCACGTTCCATGTGGTATTCAAGTCATAGCGAAGACCCAGGCTGATTGTCAGACGCTGGCTCAGCCGCCAGTCGTCCTGTATGTAGGCGTCCCAGTTGGAACTTCTATTGCCGATTGCCCCCGGCGTGCCGATCCTTTGCCCCACGAAGGGATTGTTCGTCTCCAGGCTGCTGAAGCTGTAGTAGTCGTAGCTCACGATGGGGCGAAGCCAGGTGTCAAGCCGGTTCAAACGAATCTGGGCGCCCATCTTGAGTGAGTGCTTGCCCGCCGTCTTGGTGACTGTGTCAAAGATTTCAGGCAGGGTGTTGGCATTGGTCTGATTGAACGAAATCGCACCCGGCAACGAGCCAAGGTTGACAAAGAAACTCGAAATCGCAATGTACGGCGACCCGCTATTGGAGGCCGTATTGGAGTGGAAGCGATTCACCCCCAGGCTGAACTGGTTGATCAATGTCGGGCTGAAGGTGTGAATCTCTTCGAACTTTGCCAATTGCGTGCGCAGCGCCTGCGGAGAGGTCTGGCCCTCATTCAAGCCATACGCGTAGCTGGTCAGTGAGTTGTTGATGTTGTAGCGGATCATCAAGCTGTCTCGGTCGCTGGCGTGATAATCCATACGCACCGACCCTGTATTTTCCCCGACCGTGGTGGCAAAGTTTGAGGGAATGAAAACCAGGTCGTAAGTGCCGCTATCCGGATAACGCGTGTCGTAGTCGCAGGTGGCCACGGTGGAACCAAGGCCGCAGCCTGAAGGAAGAGCGGCCATCATGGGCAAAATCGGAGCCATGGAGGAGACGAACTGCGACCGCACATAGGCGCTGGGAACTTCATAGCTCGGGGAGGGATTGGTCAGGTGGGTTTGGTCTCCCTCATAGTTCGCAAAGAAAAAAAGCTTGTTCTTGATGACCGGACCACCAACGTTACCGCCGAATTGGTTCATCCTCAAAGGGACCTTGGGACCGACGATAAAGTAGTCTTTCGCGTCGAGAGCATCATTGCGGAAGTACTCAAACAGCGTACCGTGAATATCATTCGTTCCCGACTTCGTGATGATGTTCATTTGCGGCCCGAGAGAAAAGCCGCTTTCGGCGCTGTAACCGTTGTTGGCGAAGTCTATCTCCTGAATACTGTCGATGCTGGAGCGGGTAACGCGCGCTCCTTCCTGCCCTTCGGTCTCAAGAAATCCGTTCACGTCGCCACGACTTGCCGACTGCCCATCGAGCTTGATGTTGAGGCCGGTAAAGATATTATCAAGGCCATTGACGCTGCCCTGAAAATAAGAGGTTGAACCAACGGAGCCAGGCGCAATTTCAAGAAAATCGCTCACATCTCTGCCGTTGACCGGAAGATTACCGATCTGCTCCGAGTTGAGGGTCGTTCCGGAGACGCTGGTCGAGAGATCGACCGTGGTGGTAGTGCCCGTGACCTGAACCGACTCTACGGCAGAAGCCAACCTCAGCTTCAGCTCGACGGCGACCGTCGCGCCCACGTGAAGTACGAGCGGCTGGGACGATGCCTTGCCAAAGTTGGCCGCATCTGCCGAGACGATGTAGGTTCCATAGGCCAACCCGGAAGCAACAAAATTGCCAATGCCGTCGGCATGAATGTTGGTTTCGGCCCCAGTGCCGGTGTTGATGATGGTAATGTTCGCTTTCGGCAGAGCGGCGCCAGATGAGTCCGTGACCGAACCGACAATGGTACCCGTGTCGAATTGGGCGTTTGCGGGCGCTGCCGGGAAGAAGCACAACGCGCAAAAAGCGATGGAAATAATTGCCAAGAGGGAGAAACCAGAAGGATTCTCGCGAGCCCCTTGTGGACCCTGCACTCCATACCTAGACTTCATTGCAGCCTCCTAAAGCTTAACCAAGCGTCAAATCTATCTAGGCAACTGATGGAATGTCAACGAATAAATCATTCTGAGTGAACGATTGATGGAGAATCCATCACGCCTCTTGAATTATTATCGCCAATTGGGCAATCCTGGGCTATGCTAAAGGCATGAAAGCACCCGCAGACCAACCTGCCGAACGGCAAAAAGTAATACTGCAAATGCTTCAGTCTACTGGCCTTGTCAGTACAGAAGGGGTTTGCGAGGCGCTGCAGACCTCGATCGCAACGGTGCGGCGGGACCTGAAGGAACTGGAAGATCGCTCCCTTTTGCGGAGGACGCGTGGCGGAGCAGTCACCATGGGGCCGCTGTTCTACGAGCCTTTCCGGCATGACTCCTCCTTTCAGGAGAGGGTGGGCAGCTTTGCCGATGAGAAGCGTCGCATCGCGCGGGCGGCGGCGAGGCTGGTGAATGAAGGCGACACAGTGGCGTTGAGCGGCGGAACGACAACCAACGAGGTGGTGCGCAGCCTGATGACGCTGCAAGGGATTACGGTGATCACGAATACGGTCAACGTGGCGATGGAACTGAGCGCCTGCAAGAACATTGAAGTGATCGTGACGGGGGGGGTGCTGAGAGGAAACTGGTTCACCCTGGTGGGCCCGCTGGCCAATATTGCCGCGGGGATGGTGTACGCGGACATCATGTTTCTGGGAGTGGATGGGATTTCAGCGGAGATGGGACTTTCCTGCGAGAATCCGCTTGAAGCTGAGTACCTTCGCTTGATGGCGCAACACGCCAAGCGCAAAGTGGTAGTGACCGATCACAGCAAGATTGGCGTGCAGAGCCGGTGGATGCTTTGCCCCACCAAGGAAGTGGACAGCTTGATCACAGACGCGGATGCGACGGACGCGGCCATTGCGCCGTTTGAATCTCTGGGCATCGAGGTAGTCCGGGTCTGAGCCGGCGATCTTCCCGGCCAACAGCGCCGAACCTTTGCCAAACAATGCGATCCTTGAGGAGACCCATGAAGAAATTCACTTGCGCTACGATTCTTGCTGCCTGTCTGTTGCCTCTGCCATGCCTTGCGCAAACCGGCGACGCGGCGTCCTGGGCCACTCTGCTGCAGAATCATTACCAGGTTTATCCGGACCAGGTGTACGGGACGGCCAACAACGTCGAATTGAAGCTGGATGTGTGGGAGAACCAGGATACGAAGACTCCGCTACCGACGGTGATTTACATCCACGGCGGCGGCTGGGTATTTGGCGACCGCGCGGGCGCTGTCCCCGAGTTGCTGCCTTATCTGCAAAAGGGATGGAACGTTGTGAATGTGGAATACCGCATGGCCAGCCAGTCCCTGGCCCCCGCCGCGGTGGAAGACAGCCGATGCGCGCTTCGCTGGGTCTACAGGAACGCAGGCCAATATCACTTTGACACCGACCGGCTCATCGTTACCGGACACTCGGCGGGCGGACACCTGGCCCTGACCACCGGCATGCTCACGGACGATGCAGGCTTTGACAACAACTGCCCCGCTGAGCCCAGCCTTGGGGAAAAGCCTCTCAAAGTGGCCGCCATCGTGAACTGGTATGGGATTTCGAATGTGGCCGATCTGCTGGACGGCAAGAACCGCCGCACCTATGCCATTGAGTGGCTGGGCAACCAGCCCGACCGGCTGGCGCTGGCCAAAAGGCTTTCGCCGTTGACGTACGTTGCCGGCGCTCCTCCGGTCATCACGATCCATGGCGACGCCGACCCCACCGTTCCCTACTCGCAGGCAGTCGAGCTGCGAGATGCCCTGACAAAGGCGCATGTGGCAAATGAGCTCATCACAGTGCCGGGCGGTAAACATGGCTTTCAAGCCTTTAACGATGCCCAGACGCTGGACGCATACCAAAAGATCTTTGCCTTCCTCTCTGCGAATGTTGCCGGGCTGAAGTAACGCCGAGACTGGATGAGTTCATCCATCCCCCTCCACTACTTCAAAGGCTGATTCCACTTGTTCTTCAACTGCTCTGCCTGGGTCCGCTTATATATCTCCTCCATCGCGGGGCCCAGTCCGTGATCCTTTGGATCGAGCGGCCAGATGGTAAAGTCGCGCGTCGCGAGCCGGTGGGGGACGCCGTGCATCGACTTCAATCCATCTTCCAGTTCAAGCAGAGTTCCGAATGTCAGCTCGAGCGGATGCTCATTGGGGTGGTAGATGGAACCGATTGGGAAATCCAGAAACGGTGTGCTGGTCTGTTCGATGTGGTTCCCGAGTACATGCGCTACAGGCTTGCCTTCGAGGAACGCAATGAGCCGTTCGGTGCTGGCCTGGTACGTCGGGAAGTCCGGGATATACAAGCGGCCAGGATAGAGGTTGTCGCCGGTGAGCACGATGCCTGTCTTGCGATCATAGAGAGCGATCGCATACTTGTCATGACCGGGAATGGGAACGATGTTCAGGACCCGGCCGCCGAGGTCGACCTGCCCAAGTCCCGTGGGCCATGGGGCAATGCCAAAAGACTTCGAGACGGCTTCCACGGTTGGTGCTACGAACTCAATCGGCATGGCTGGGTCGTGGAGCGCATGCACCGCCGAGTCGCCCCAGGTATGGTCTTCATGCGAGTGTGAGTGCGTCACAATGATCGGGATGCTTTGGCGATGATTGCGCTCCAGCCAGTCATGCACCACGTGCTGGAAAGCGGGCGCCAGGTTGCCGTTGCGCGAGCCCGTATCCCACAGCAGGCCGCGATCGTTGCCGAAGATCAGATAAAGAAACGGCATCTCCGCGTCGGTGCAGCCGGACTGGCGCAGGATGAAGAAGTTGGGGTTGTATTCATGTACCTGCCACTCGGGAATCTCCATGCACTTGGGTCCGCCGGTGGTCCACTTGGCGGGCAGCACGCCGCGCTCAACGTCTCCGCCATCCGGGTTGGAGAACTGGCCATACGCCGCAGGCACAAGAACAGAGAGAAGCAACAAGAGGAAAAGAGAACGCTTCATGTGGACCTTCTTGATCGTGCAGTCGCACGTTGGAGAATGGACGGGTGTTGACCTGCCGCCGCTTCCCGTTTTGAGGAGCGGCGCAATCGATTCCGCTCTAAGCAGCACGATCAGGCGATCAGATCGTGAACGACGTTGCCGTAGAGATCGGTCAAGCGATAATCACGTCCGCTGTAGTGGTAGGTCAGCTTGGTGTGGTCGATGCCAAGCTGATAGAGAATGGTCGCGTGAATGTCGTGCACATGGACCGGATTTTCGATCGCCTTCCAGCCGAAGTCGTCCGTGGCGCCGTAGGTGAAGCCGCGCTTGAAACCTCCGCCCGCAATCCACATGGTAAAGCCGTGCGGATTGTGGTCGCGGCCGTTGTGCGTCTGGCCGCCCATGAATCCGCTGCCGACTTCGACCACCGGCGTGCGGCCAAACTCTGACCCAGCCACGATGATGGTTTCGTCGAAGAGACCACGCGCTTTCAAGTCCTTGATGAGCGCAGCGAAGGGCTGGTCGGAGTCGCGCCCAGTCTTGCGGTGCAACTCGATGTCAAAGTGGTGGTCCCACGGATCGCCTTTGGCATAGTAGACCTGCACCATGCGCACACCCTTTTCGATCAGGCGCGCCGCGGTCAGGCAGCCGCGCGCAGTGCTGCCTTCTCCGTACATCTTCAGCACTGCGGCCGATTCCTTGCGCACATCGAAGACATCCGGCGCTTCCGTCTGCATGCGGAATGCGGTTTCCATGGCGCCGATGGTGCCCTCGAGCTGCGGGTCGTGTGCGCCGCCGGAAGCGGAACTCATGTTGAGCTGGTCAAGCTGCTTCACCAGGTCGAGTTCCTTGCGCTGCTGCGTCAGATCGAATTGCTCATTGTGAATATTCGCGATCAGCTTCTGCGGATCGAACTCCGACTTCGAAATCGCGTCGGAGACGTAGGTCCCCTGGTGCATCGGCGAGAGAAACGCAGAAGACCAGAGCGGCGGTCCCACTGTCGTCGGCACCTCGGGGCATAGAACCACAAAGCCAGGCAGGTTCTTGTTCATCGAGCCAAGGCCATAGGTGAGCCACGATCCCATCGAGGGACGCCCGGAAAAGTTTGCGCCTGTGTTCATCATCTCGAGTGCGGGTTCGTGGTTGGGAATCTCCGTGTAGACGGAGCGCACGAAGCACATATCGTCCACGCATTCGCCCAGGTTGGGAAATATCTCGCTGACCTCGATGCCGCTCTTTCCATATTTCTTGAATGAAAATGGCGACTTCATCAGGTTGCCCGTCTTGCGCTCGTGCGCGAGTGCACCACCAGGCATGGGCTGGCCGTGGTATTTCTCCAGCGCCGGTTTGTAGTCGAAGCTGTCAATCTGCGAGAGCCCGCCATTCATGAACAGGAAGATGACATGCTTGGCCTTGGGCTTGTCGGTAATCATCCATGAGGCTCGATCGCTCGCGTTCTCCGCGCGGGCCAACGACTCGCCAACCAGGCTTGCCAGGCTCAGATAGCCGAAGCCGCAGCCCATCGTCTTCAGAGCCTGTCGTCGTGTCAGCGGGCGGATTGCCGGGTTATGGGCCATTCTCATCTCCTCAGTTTGCCGGCGTACAGGCCTGCATCTGCTTGTCAGTTTACGTACTGGAATTCATTTGAGCTGAGCAGCGCGCGTGCGTACTCATCCCACGCCGTGATCGGCTCGCCGCCCACGGTGTACCCAGGCTTCTCCGGAGTCGTGCTCAGGAACTTCAGGCCCAGTTGCAGTTCATCCGCGGTGGGCTTGCGCTGAAACAGGAACTCATACGCCTTCGCGATGCGCGCTTCGTCGGTCGTTTCGCTGTGGACCCGCTCAGCCAGCACGCTCGCTTGCTTGTAGACGAAGGGGTTGTTCATGAAGAAAAGCTGCTGCAGCGGAACGTTGCTGGAGAAGCGCTGCTCCGAGGTGAAGCTCGGATTGGGAAAGTCGAACACCATCAGGTAATTGTTGAGGCGATAGCGGCTCACCTTGCAGTAGACGGTGCGGCGCAGATTCTCTGGCGTGAAGTCCGTCGACGCTCCGCCGATCTCCTTCAGATCCAGATCGCCGGCCACATCGAGCATGCCGTCGCGCAATTCTTCTGCATCCAGGCGCTGGCGGTTGAAGTGCGAGTAGAGCCGGTTCGCGCCATCTTTGTCGTGAGCCTCGGGCGACTCTTCCGTGCTGATGCGGTAAATCGCGGAGAGCATGATCTCGCGCTGCAGCCATTTGATGGAGCGCCCGTGGCTGACGAACTCCGAGGCCAGATACTCAAGCAGATCGGAGTTAGAAGGCTTGTCGCCCATCACGCCGAAGTTGTCGGGCGTGTTCACGATTCCAGTTCCGAAGTGCCAGTCCCATACCCGGTTCACAATCACGCGCGCCGCCAGCGGATGAGTGGCGATGTCATTGGCAAACTGCAAACGGCCGCTTCCGTCGGAGTAGGGCTGCTTGTCCGGCGGTCCGAGCACGGTGATAAAACCGCGCTGCACAACGGGGCCCATCGAGTGAGGATTCCCGCGGATGTTCAGCTTGATGTCTTCAATCTTCGGCTTGTCGTCCATGCCGTTGACGTAGGGGTATGGAGTGTCCTTGAGATCCTTGTCGAGAGCGCCGATCTGTTTTTGTTCGGCCTCAATATAAGTCTGAAACTGCGGACCCACGCGCCGCTGAAGACTCCATCCCATAAAGACCAGCACGCCGGGCTTGAACCGCTCTTCCTGGTCCCCGGAGAGCGCGATGAAAAGTTCCTGGTAAAGTTTGGCTTCGTCGGATGGAAGGGCTTTCAACTCCAGTTCGCAGCCGGGACAGAACTGGTCGAATGTTTCGAACTCACTTGGCTTGGCGTCAAGCAGCCGGTGCTTGGGAACATTGTTTTTTGCCTTGATGGCGTCGTTCTCATCTTCGATCCCGGCCTGATCGGCATGCACGCGCAGCACCAGCGTTTGAAACGCATCGCCAAGAACCTTCGCATCGGCCTCAGTGCTCTCTGTCGAGGCGGTCATCGCCTTCCAGTCATTCAGGTACGGGAAGGTGTGCTCTTTCGGGAGGTAATCGACCCAGTGTTGAAGCACTTCGGGGTCGAGTTGCTTGCTCGAAGCGACCTCATCGACAGTCTTCTTGGGCTTGCCCAGCACGTTCCATGCAGCGGTCAGATAATCCGATATCTGAATGGAGAGCGCGTCAGCCAGTTGCTTGCTCAAAGCGGTGGTGTAGTCTCGCAAATCAGCATGTAGCTTGGCGTCTTCAAGATTCTTCTTGTCATACGCAGCCGTGGCGGCTGCCGATGCAACCGGGTACTCCTTATACGTGGAGTTGGCAAAGATGCTGACAACCTTGTAGTAGTCGGCCTGCGCAATGGGATCGTACTTGTGATTGTGGCAGCGTGCGCAGCCCACGGTGAGACCCAGCAAGCCGCGCGTAACGGCGTCCACGCGTTCATTGCGCTCATCGGCGCGCCCCTGAATCGGTTCGGCCTGGTCCCATACCCAGGGGCCTGCGCCCAGGTACGTTGTGGCCGTCAGATTCGCATGGCGGTCGTCGGGAGTTTTGTAGGCCAGCTTGTCCCCGGCTAATTGCATCACGGTAAAGCGATCGAATGGAATATCGTCGTTGAACGCCTTGATGACCCAGTCGCGATAACGGTATGCGCCGTTGAAGGGCATGTAGCCGCGACCCTTGGGATCGAGGCCGCGCACATCATCCTCGGCGTAGCGCGCCACGTCAAGCCAGTGGCGTCCCCAGCGCTCGCCATAGCGCGGCGAGGCGAGCAGGCGGTCCACAACCTTTTCCCATGCATGAGGCGACTTGTCGTTGACGAAGGCCTGCACCTCTTCGTTGGTAGGCGGAAGGCCGGTCAAGTCGTAGGTTGCTCTCCGAATCAGAGTCGTGCGATCCGCAGTCGCCGCGGGCTGAAGTCCGGCCTTGTGCAGTCCGGCAAGAATGAAGCGGTCAATGGGCGTCTGCGCCCAGTGCTCGTTGCGACTTTCTTCAATGGCCGGCGGCTTTACTGTCCTCAACGGCAGGAATGACCAGAACTCGCGCTGCTTCTCGGTGATCACGCCGGTTGACGCGGTGGTTGAGGTAATGGGCGCAGTGGAATTCGCGGGCCACTTCGCGCCCGCCCTCACCCACTCCACCAGGGTGGCGACCTCATCCGCTTTGAGCTTGCCGCCCTTGGGCATCTTCAGATCGCCAGTCTGCTGCACGGCTTGAATCAGCAGGCTTTTCTCCGGATCGCCCAGCGTCACCACCGGGCCGTGCTTGCCACCCTTTTCAAAGGCCGTTTTCGAGTCGACGCGAAGACCACCCTTGGCCGTCTCGTCGTGGCATTCGTAGCAACTGTTGGCCAAAATAGGCCGCACATTGTTCTCGAAGAAATCTGTGTCAACCTTCAATGCGACCGTTTGCGGTGTCGCGGCCGGAGTGGCCTCAGTCTTTGCGGGCTCAGATGCGCCGGTCGCCGCGGGCGCTTGATCGGAGCCGACCGCTCCTGCCTTGACCCACGCTTCGAGGTCCGCAATCTCGGCGTCGCTGAGAGGACGCTTGGGCGGCATCTTCAATTCTCCAGCGCGCCGAATGGCCTGAATCAGCATGCTCGCATTCGGATCGCCCGGAACGATGACCGCGCCGTCCGAGCCGCCTTTTAGGATGCCCGCATAGGAGTCCAGTCGCAGGCCGCCCTTCGCCGTGTCATCGTGGCAGGAAAGGCAGTTGTCGCTCAGAATGTCGGTCACACGTGTCGCGTAAAACTTGGGAGAAGACGGGGGAGGCGCATCCGATGATGCCGCAACTCTTCCCCCACTCGCTATCGCCAATCCCAGCGTGGCTGCAAATGCGCTCCCGATCACGATGAGATGTTTCATGCCAGGTTCCCCTCTTCAACGATCCGATCGGCAACCGGATCGTCGGCGTGCAGACTTGAAGACTTGTATGCCAACTGCTTCACATATTCCAGCAGATCCTGAAACTCTCGGGCTCGGATGCGCGCGGACAAGGGCAGTTGTGACTGGGGAATCTCCATGTCCAACACCAGATTCGTTTCCCCCATTCGGTCTTCGCCGTGCCGCCCCAGAAGGATTAGCCGCGTGCCCAGCAACAGGGCCTCCGAAGTATTATGCGTGACAAACACCACGGTTGGCTTCGACTCCAGCCAGACGGCCCGCAACTGCTCCTGCAAGCTCGACCGCGTTGAAGGATCCAGCGCGCTGAATGCTTCGTCCAGCAGCAGCACCGGCGGATGCATCAGCAATGCCTGCGCAATGGCCACGCGCTGCTGCATGCCACCGGAAAGCTGGTGCGGATACTTGTGCATGTCCTGCGCACGCAACCCCATGCCCATCAGGAATTCCTCGGCCTCCGCGCGCAACGTGCGCCGGAAAGCAAAGAACGAAGGACGGAACCGCCCCACGAACCGGCTCTTCGCGTTCTCTGGTCCATACATTACATTGCCCAGTACCGTACGGTCCGGGAACAAAGAATACTTTTGCGGCACATAACCGCAACGCGCATCGATCTGCGTTACCGGCTTGCCATCCACCTCGATGGCGCCCTCGGTGGGAAACTCCTGGCCCAGAATCAGGCGTAGGAGCGTGCTCTTGCCGCAACCGGTCTCGCCCAGAATCACCACAAACTCGCCGGCCGCAACTTTCAGATTCAGCCGGGAGAGGACCGTTTTCCTGCCCTCTTTGCCGGACTGATAGCTGACCGAAACATCGCGCAGGGCTATTTCGGTACGCCGCAGTACGGAGTCCGGCGCGATGTCATCGACCATTCTTAGAGCGGCTGATACCAAGGGTGCAGTCTCCTGTTTGTGATGCGAAGCAGCGCATCCAGCATGAACAGCAACAGCGCCACCCACAGCAGGTAAGGGATGATGATGTCCATCCCCATGTGCCTGCGCATGATGGCAATTCGATAGGCCAATCCGTCAGTCGAGGCGATCATCTCGCCCGCAAACAGAAACAGCGCCAACGGCTTCAGATTGAGACGCAGGCTGTTGATCAACTGCGGCAACACCTGCTTGAGAACAACCCTGTAGGCCACGTCGAGATTCGTCGACTTCAGCGTGAAGGCCTTCACAATCTGTTCGCGAGGCACTCCGCCGGCTATGTTGTACGTGTCCAGCATCAGCGTGGGGGCAACGCCGATGAACATCAACATGATCTTGGACCACTCACCGATGCCGAAAACAATGAACAAAATCGGCAACAGGGAAAGTGCTACGATTTTATCGAAAAACAGCACAAATCGCAGGAAAAATGCGCCTGCATAAGGGAACACGGCCATGTGCATTCCCAAAAGCATGGCCGGAATCAGCAGCAGCAATGCGATGAAGAAGCGCCCCGCACTTGACGCTGTGTCCTTCCAGATCATGCTGTGCCGGACCTGCTCAAGCAGGGTTGCGCCGGGGTCCAGCGGATCGTCCTCTTCGGCGGGCTCCAACACCGACGACTTGAGCCCCTGCACCAATTGCGTTGCCGAAGGAATCACGCGATCCTCCGGATTTTCTTGATGGCGCACAATGGAAAAATGCGCGTAGAGCGCGATCCCGGTGACAAACAGAATCCAGGAAAGCGAATGCGTCCACAGCCGCGCTGGACGCACCTGGATTCCAGTCAGGTCAGAAACGCGAAAGGCCTGCGCCATGTTTACAGCTTCCCCTGCGCAGCAAGCTGCATATAGGTCGCATCGACGCGCAGTCGCACTCGATCCTTCTTGCCCTGGATCGCGCCATCCGGATAGAGAATGGCCACGTCGTCTACCGATTGAACGTTCTGCCCCAGCAATCCGTGATGGAAACAGAACTGTCGCACCAGGTCCATCTTCTGCTTCAGTTCGCCACTCTGCGTAAACTGCGCCGCAGCCTGCGGGGAGGAATAGAGAAAGGTGGTGCGCAACTGCTCTTTGTAGGACGCGACGCTATCGCTCGAAGCCGCGGCGCTTCCGCTGATGGCCGCCGCGTTGGCTGCCGCAATCTGGGCCACGGTTTCATACCAGGCCCCCGCTATCGCCTTGGCAAACTTCAGCCCCGAGCCGTCAGGCCGCTTCAGCACATCGGTGCGCACGACGAGAAGGTCCAAAATTTCTTCTGGAATATGAGATGAATCGAAGAGCGATTTCACCCCTTTGTCCTGATCGACAATGTTGGAGACGAGGGGCTTCCAAGTGACCGCGACCTGGTTGCTCTTGTCGCCGAGAAAGGCGCCCACAATGTCCGAGTCGCTGGTGTTGAGCAGCTTGAGCCTGGGGAGCTGGCTTTCGAGACCGTTCAGCACCATTGCGCGTTCCAGCAGATACTCTGAGACGGTCTTCTGAACCAGCAGAATCGGCTTGCTGGGCAGTTGCGCCAGGGTGAGATTATTGCGCGCCAGCACAGCATCATTGCCGTTTGAGTAGTCCCCGACTAGAACCACTGTGGAGTCAACGCCAGCGGCGGCCGGCATGTCGAGCGCCTCCATGTTGGTCATGGTGCAGGCGTCGATGTTCTTGGCGACAAACGCATCCAGCGAAGCGGCGTAATCGAATCGCTGCACCTTGATCACCACGCCGTACTTGTCTGCCCAGCGCTTCAGAATGCCTGACTTGGCCATGTAGAAGTACGGATTCCATCCCGCGTAAACTGACCATCCTACAGTGAATGTGGGCGGAGCCGCCTGGGCCGGGACTGCGGACCAGCAAACGACAAACGCAAGCAGCAGGGCAATTCCGCACGCTGCGAAACGGGTGCGCAGCCCACGCTTGCTTTGGGCCGGATTCGATGGTTTCATTACGCGGAATATCAGAGCGGAAGGATACCTCTGCATGGTCGAACCTTATCCCAGTGGAACGCAACGATTCAATGTTGATCGATATTATTTATGCGGCACATAAACAAATGCCGCACATGGCTGAAAGCATCTCAAAATCAGGGTTTGCCGGGCACATCGAGCCGCCAGACCTTCTCTCCGTCGTAGCTCGTCAGCCAGACCGAGCCGAGGGCGCAGCGAATGCTGTCGCCGCCGACGCCATGCCATTGACCCACCACCTTATTTGTTGCGGGATCGATCCTGGTGATGGGAAATTTAAATACTGTGGCCCACACCGCTCCCGCGCCAAACGCGATCTCCCCGCCCAACCCCGGAATCCCTGCCTGAATGGTGGCAATCAACTTGTCCGTGGTCGCATCTACCCGCGAAATGCTGCCGTCGCCCTGATTCAGCACCCACACCGAACCCGCTCCAACCGTGAGAAACCGCGGCATGGGTCCGATGGGAGTGGAACTCATCACAGTATTCGTTGCAGGATTCACGCGGACCAGCGCATTGCCATGATTCGAACTCACCCAGATCGAATCGTTGGCGAAGATGGGGTTGAACGAGCCAGGAGGCAGGTTGATTTTTGCGATGACAGTATTGGTGGCAGGATCGATCCGGTCGAGCTCACTGGCCTTCGATGTAACCAGCCACACGCTTCCGGCGCCCGTGGCAATGCCGCCCTCGGAGTCAATCGGGCCGGCGGGAATCGTGGCTTGAATCGCCCCCGTCCTCACATCCGCGCGCACCAGGTTGTGATCGCCACAACTCGGAATCCACAGGCTGCCGAAGTCCACCGCGAGCCCCGAGCACGGCTTTGGAACCGTGATGATAGTTCCCGGCTGATTGGTTTTCGCGTCCAGGCGCACCACATGATTCACACTCGAGCTGGATACCCACACAGCATCTTCCGTCACCGCAAGCCAATCTGGATGGCCTTTGACAACAAAGGTCGCTGTTGGCGGCAACTCTTCGATGGCGTGTTGAACTCCCGGCGTATCGACACCCGTCTTTGCCGGAAACTTCGGCTCCTGCGCGCCAAGGGTCACCGCTGCGCAAACAGAAACCACAAGGCAAAGCCGGCGCCTCATCAAGCTAGAACGATTCCAGGGCATGATTGGACTCCAATGCTGAACAGCTTCAATCATCCGTGGTGGGAAATCAGGAAGCCATGAGTTTGTAGGCGAAGCGTACAGCCTCAGGCTCCGCGCGCCAGGTTGCTTGCTTTCGGAATGCGCATTGGCGGATAGGCGTGAGCGCCGCTCTTTGCGGATGCAATCTCGAGAAACGCCTGCGCGGCGCGGGTCAGCGTCTTGTCCTTGCGGTAGATCAACCCCAGTTCGCGATGCAGCTTCATTCCCTCCACCTTTACCACTTTCAGAAGGCCGGAGTGTTCATCGTCCAGAACGTTGGTGCGGGGCAGGAACCCCATCCCAAGTTCCGCGCAGATCAGGCGCTTGAGCAATTCGCTCGAATCCAGTTCCATCGCAATACGCGGCTGCATTTCGTGGTGGTGGAAGAAATTATCGAGCTGCGTGCGCTGTCGCCCGTGCTTGAGCAGCAGCACGGGAAACTGAACCATCTCGTCCAGCTTGACCACCTCGCGGGTGGCCAGCGGATGCGTGGGTGCAACCGCGAGCACAATGTCGTCGCGGTGTATCGGCTCCACCACCAGCCGTGGATCTTTGATGGGAAGCGAAACGATTGCGAAATCCACATCGCGGTTAAGAACTGCCTCCAGCGAGCGGGAGTGCTCGGAGCGGACGATGTTCAGATTCACGCGCGTGTATTGCTTTTTGTAGAGGGCAAAGACGGGAGGAAGGACGTAGAGGCTGGTGGCTTCGCTGGCGCTTACTGAAACTTCGCCGCGCGCCGAGCGGTAAAGTTCGTTTACCGCGACAATGATGTGGCTTTGACACTGCAAACAGTGTTCGGCAAAGGGCTCAAACAACCTTCCCGCCGCGGTAAACGTCACCCTGCCGCCGTCGCGGTCAAACAGGCGCGCGCCCACTTCCTTTTCAAGGGAGCGAATCTGCGCGGAAATCGCCGGCTGCGTCACCCCAAGCTTTTCGGCGGCCCGCGAGAAGCTGCTCAGCCGGCAAACCTGTTGAAATGTCCTCAGTTGCTCGAAATCCATCCTGAATATCCATGGTTCAGCGCCAATCAGGGAAGAGCGCGTTGTCCCAAATGGGAGTGGGTTGAGCTTCATCATAACCCAGAAATCTTTGAACGGCGCCGCTTGATTCATTCCGGCCGGGGCCAATCAACAAGACCGGCCGCTCGGTTTGAGCCTGTTCAAATCGGTTAGCCCCTGGTGCAAATGCTGCAATCACATTCAGCTCAGTACTGCAGTTGCAGATGAGTTTTTGCGGAGGGAGCAGGGGCCTCCAGGCCCTTGGAAAAGCCGCAAAACGGAGGGGCCTTTAGGCCTGGGCCCTGGTCCTCTTACGGCATCCCCGGGAAGCACAACTGCAGTATCAGAGAATGGCGCGCCGGTTCTTCGCTCCACAAGAAAATTGAATGCGGCAAACAAAAACCACTTTGAACCGGAAGATTCCTTATCTGGCTTTAGACGCGGGATGCCACAATCGAATCATGCACTTTCCCGTCAGGCGCGGTTTTCTCGTGGGTTTGCTTCTCATGCTGCTGGGCTGCGGACTGCCGGCAATTGCCGCGAACAAGAAAGCAGAGAATCCAAAAACCGAAGTAGCCAAGCCCAGGAAGACCGTGTACGACTACTCGCTGGTCGATCTGGATGGAAAGGTCACTCCGCTCTCCTCCTTCAAAGGCAAACTGCTGCTCATCGTCAACCTGGCCAGCCAGTCAATCTATCATGCCCAGATTGACGCGCTCAATGAGTTGCAGAACGCCTATGCCGACCAGGGCCTGGTGGTCATCGGAATTCCCTCCGCCGACTTTGGCGCCGAGGAGTTGAAAGACCCCGCGGCCTTGAAGAAGTACTATCGCGAGACAGCACATGTGACCTTCCCCATCTTTGCCGCTGCAACCTTGCGCGGCGTGAACGAGATTCCGCTCTATCGCTTTCTAACCGACCCCAAGGATGGTCTTCCGGGAGGCGATGTCCATTGGAATTTCACCAAGTTTCTGGTCGATAAGGAAGGCTTGGCGCTTGCGCGCTTTGAGCTGGCGGAGGACCCGGCCGACGTAGACTTTCACGTCACGATTGAAAAGGCCCTGGCCGGCAAGCTAAAGAAAAAAGCTGGAGCGGGCAAGGACGACAAGTCCGACGGCGACGATGGAGACGATGACAGTGAATAGCGGGCGACTGAGTTATTCCTGGTCCGATCGAGGACCACATCATGAGACCCGACATTCAGGCAGTGTCTGACGAACCCGAAATCCGACGGAGTGCAGGGTAAGCGCTTCATAGTCTGCGGAAAAACTCGTGCGGGCGGCAGACCTGGTTTCATCACCGGCACAAAGCCAATGGAATCAATGGGGTTTTAGCCACGGACCGGAAGAATCTGAGGCAAATCCAACTGTAGTATCAGCCCTTTGCTCTCCTTTGACCACAATGAGCTGCCGGCGCGGCGTAGTGTGTTTTCTGGACAGTATGAAACAATGCTGCAGAGATTCTCCGGGTGAAAAAGCAAGCTGAAAATCGAATTCCGCTGCAAGACCTGCTGGTCTTTCACCAGTTGGCGCGCTCGCTCACCTCAAGCTTCGACCTGGACACGATTCTGCTCACCATTCTCGAGCAGATGGAGCACATCATCGAAGCGGAGTTGTGGACCCTCCTGATGCTGGATGAGTCCAGCAATGAGCTTTACTACGCACTGGCTGCGGGCGGCGAACAGGAGGCCCTGCGCGACCTGCGCCTGAAGGTGGGCGAAGGGGTTGCCGGCTGGGTGGTCGAGCACGGGGAAACACTGATCGTCCCCGAATCTGAGCAGGATCCGCGGCTCAAAGAGGAACCTGGGGGCAAAGAGCACAGGAGGCGCTCGGTGATCTGCATGCCATTGCGCGGGCGCAAAGGCACGCATGGCGCAATCGAGATATTCAATCCGCGCGCCGAGCAAATGACCGACTACACCATTGCCTTCCTGCACATTCTGGCCGACCACGCGGCCATCGCGATTGAGAACGCGCGCGACGTGACCCGCATTCAGCAGTTGACCATCACCGACGACACCACCGGCCTTTACAACGTGCGTCATCTCTACGACGTGCTCGGCCGGGAACTGGATCGCTGCAAGCGCCAAGGCGTCCCGCTGGCCCTGGCTTTTCTCGATCTGGACCGCTTCAAGCTGGTGAATGATGCGCATGGCCACCTGGTGGGCAGCGAACTGCTGGCGCGCACCGGTCAGCGACTCCAGGAGCTCTGCCGCAAACAGGACTGGTGCTTTCGCTACGGCGGCGACGAGTTCGTCATTCTCATGCCGGAGACGACTCCCGAAGCTGCGCTGGCCCTGGCCCGTAAACTGCATCGTGAGTTGATGGCCTCGCGTTTTCGCATGAAAAACGGGCTCGATCTGAGCGTGAGTGCCAGCGTGGGACTGGCAACCGCCCCGGCGGATGGCATTTCTCTGCACGCCATCATCGGCGCCGCCGACACTCGCATGTACGCGGTCAAAAGCGATGGCCGCGGCCAGTTGCGCGGGGCCTGAGATCTCTTTGCGCTGCTGAAGTATGGGGCGAACATCTCACGAAGTCCCGAAAAATTGGTCTGTTTGTTACATCCTGTTCACTAAGACGTGGGTAAACTAACGGTCTGTCAGTTTGAGACAGCCCAGGAGATTCCCCATGCACGCGACCGCCCGCCCCCTTCAACACTTCTGCATAAGGGAGATGACGCTCGAGGACATCCCAGCGGTGATCGAGCTGCAGGTGCGCGTGTTTCCCGGTCAGCCTCCGTGGCGCGCCGAGCAGTTGGCGAACCACCTGAGTGTCTTTCCCGAGGGCCAACTGGTGGCTTCCGACCCATCCGGCCTCATTCTGGGCTCGTCCAGTTCTTTGCTGATCGATTGGGATGACTATGCCGAGTCAGCCAACTGGTCGCTGATTACCGGTGACGGATCATTCACCACCCACAACCCGCAGGGCATGACCCTTTACGGCGCCGATATGGGTGTGGACCCGGCCGCGCGCCAGTTGGGCATCGGCACGGCCTTCTACGAGGCGCGCAAGGAACTGATCCGCGAGCGAGGTCTCAAGCGCCTGTTGACCGGCGGCCGCATCGCCGGCTACTCGGCGGTAGCTGACGAATTGACGCCGAAAGAGTATGTGGCCGAAGTGGTCGACGGCAAGCGCAGGGACCCCGCGCTGTCCTTCCAGCTGGAGAACGACCTGGTGGTTCTGGATGTGGTGCCCGGCTACATGAACGATGTCGAGTCGCGCGGCTTTGCCACGGTGCTCGAATGGCTGAACCCGGAGTACACGTCTTCCGTCAGCCTGCAGGCGAGCCTGCAACACGCTGCCCTGGAGCAGGCCGCCGCCGAAGCCATGCGCGGAACCCCGCGTCCTCGCCGTGTGCGCATTGCCGCCGTGCAATATCTGCTGCGGCCCATCGCCAGCTTTGACGATTTCGCCCACCAGGTGGAGTTCTTTGTGCGCAGCGCCAAAGACTACAAGGCGCACTTCCTGCTCTTTCCCGAGTTCTTCACCATGCAACTGCTCAGTTACATCAAGGAGCCCGCGCCGGCTATGGCGGTGCGCCGCCTGGCGCGCATGGCGCCGGAGTACGAGGAGCTCTTCTCGCGGCTTGCGCAGGAAACCGGCATCTACATCATCGGCGGAACGCATCCGATCTTCCAGCGCGGCAAGGTCTTCAACGCGGCGCACCTGTTCACGCCCAACGGGCAGGTCTTCCGCCAGAAGAAGGTGCACCTGACGCCCACTGAGAGCGGACCCTACCAGCTCAGCCGCGGCCACGGGCTTTATCTTTACCACACCGACTTCGGCAACATCGCCATCCTCATCTGCTACGACGTGGAGTTTCCTGAGGTAGCGCGCGTGATGGCCGAGGCGGGCGCGGAGATTCTGTTCGTCCCCTCCTGCACCGACGGCCGCGAGGGCTTCTGCCGCGTGCGCTATTGCGCCCAGGCCCGCGCCATTGAGAACCAGGTCTACGTGGCCATGACCGGCACCGTCGGCAATCTGCCGCTGGTGCCCTATATGAACACCAACTACGGCCAGGCCGCCATTCTCACGCCTTCGGATTACTTCTTTGCGCGCGATGGCATCGCCGCCGAGGGAACCATCAACCAGGAGCAGATGATCGTGGCTGACGTGGATCTGGACCTGCTGGATGAGCAGCGCGTCAACGGCAGCGTGATTCCGCTGCAGGACCTGATCAAGGATGCCTACGACAACGTGGTCCACTTCTCCGACTACAAGGGGCAGAAGCGGATTCCGGTGGATGATCCGCTTGAGGCTGTGCTGGCGAAGTAGAGAGAGCAGCGAGTGCGGCAGGCTTCACTACGGTCTGCTGACAACTCGCGCCTCAGCTTGCTGACGAACGCTGCTGTGGATGCGCCTTGTATCAGGGTACGACTTCAGTCGTGTCGCAACCGGCCTTTCAATCGAGAGAGATGGGGCTTCAGCCCCATGGAGCCTCTCGTCGCGTAGAGCCGGGCTCGCTCAGCAGTTGCATGAGAGATCAGCACTTTATTCTTCTTCGTCCAGAGGCTTCTCAGTGATCTGGTCCCCCGCGAGCCGCTCCAACTGGTTGCGCCAGTCGAGCGACTCGACAAAGCTCTTGGACTCGCGCCAGTTGGGCTCGACAATCACATGCAGCTCAAGATACACGCGTGTTCCCAGCAGTGATTCAATCTGCCGTCGCGCGGCCGTGCCGATTTCCTTCAGCTTCGTGCCCCCCTTGCCAATCAGGATTGCTTTTTGCCCATCGCGCTCGCAATAGATGGCTGCGGCGATGCTGGTGAGCGGTGCGCGGGCCGGCACTGCGCCCTTTTTTCGCGGCACGAAAGGCTTCGGCTCATCGAATCGCTCGATGACTACCGCCGAAGCGTAGGGAACTTCTTCACCCGTTTCCACGAGGATGCTCTCGCGAATCAGCTCCGCCACCATGAAACGCTGCGGCTGGTCAGTGTACTGGTCCTTGGGGTAGTAGCGCTCGCCCGTGGGCAGCGCTCCAACGATCTTGCGGACCAGGATGTCGAGGCCATCGCGTTTGCGCGCGCTGACCGGAATGATCTCGGCGAAGTTGAACTGCTTGGTGAGCGTATCAATCAGCGGCAGCAAGTGGTCTTTGGGCACAAGATCAATCTTGGTGAGAACCAGGAAGACCGGGCAGTCGAGTTTGCGGATCAAGCCGAAGAGGAACTCGTCCTCGCTGGCCCAGTTGGTGCGGTCATGCTTCTTGTGAACAACACTGCTGTCATCCTGAGCGGAGCGTAGCGTAGTCGAAGGACCTGCTTCTCCGGCCGCGGCTTCCAGTTGTACCTTGCGCGTCGCGTCCATCAGCACCAGCACCAGGTCGCGCGTCTCCAGCGCTTCGTAGACTTCCTGCAACATGCGGCGGTCAAGGTGCGAACCGGGCTTGTGCACGCCGGGCGTATCCACAAAGACGATCTGCGCCGCCGGGTGTACGCCCTTCTGTGCCGGAACCTCCACCACGCCGGCGATACGGTTGCGGGTGGTCTGCGGCTTGGCCGAGACAATGGCCACCTTCTCGCCGGTGAGGGCGTTGAGCAGTGTGCTTTTGCCGGCGTTGGGCCGGCCCAGTATGGCGACAAATCCAGATTTCAAGGGATACTCCCAAACTCTATTATCGCGGATTTCGATTCCGGGCGTTGCTATCATGACGCTTGGGGGGCGCATGGGAGCTGAAGGACGCACAAAACGGCTCATTCTGCGGCCACTGGAGTTGGCCGACGCCGAGCAGATTCAGGCGCTGTTTCCTCATTGGGAGGTGGTGCAATACCTGGCCAATCGCGTGCCCTGGCCCTACCCGGAAGACGGCGCGCTGCACTACTGCCGCGACATCGCGCTGCCCCAGGCGGAGAGCGGGGAGGCCTGGCACTGGACGCTGCGCTTGATCGAACGGCCAGACCAGATCATCGGGTCAATCAGCCTGATGAAAGGCGAAGAAGACAATCGCGGTTTCTGGCTTGGCGTGCCGTGGCGCGGACAGGGACTGATGAGCGAGGCCTGCGTGTGGGTGAACGACTTCTGGTTTGAGACGCTTGGGTTCACGGTGATGCGCATCCCCAAGGCGATTGCGAACACTGCATCAAGGCGGATTTCAGAAAACCAGGGCATGCGCGTGGTGAGCGTGGGTGAAAAAGACTTTGTCTGTGGGCGATTGCCGTTTGAAATATGGGAGATTACCGCGGAGGAGTGGAGTGCGTGGAATGGGTGCGAGTAGCAGGCCGGCGGGTCAGCAAGTCAGCGGGGCAGGCCCACGAGGAAGAAGCTCCAGCCAGCCGCCGAAACTCAGCTTCAATCCGATTCCGCGGGAGACTCCGCCGCAGGCGGGAATACTCGCAGCCGCTCCACGCGGCGATCGGTCGACGCGACAATTTCCATTCGCAGACGCACCGGCTCCAGCACCACCACTTCACCGGCGTGCGGGATGCGGCCTTCAATCTCGCTGACGACACCCCCGAGCGTGGCGGCCTGGTACAGGTTGCCCAGGTCGGCTGTCTCGCCGAAGAGATCCGTCAACTGATTGACGGGAAAGCTGCCCGGCACAAGCCACACGCCGCCGGGCTCGCGCTGCGGCTCTTCGACCGCCGTTTCCACCTCGTGCTCGTCGCGGATGTTGCCCACGATCTGCTCCAGCAGATCCTCAATCGTCACCAGGCCGGCTACGCCGCCATACTCGTCAATGACGATGCGCATGTGCTGCTTTTCGCGCTGCATCTCGCGCAGCAGCTCGTAGCCGCGCTTGGTCTCCGGCACAAAGACCGCGGGCCGCTTGATGCTGGCCACGGTGCGCGTGCGCGCCTCTTCATCGGTAATCTGCAACAGGTCGTGCGCGAAGGCGATCCCGGTCACGTTGTCCAGCGTGCCTGCGTAGACGGGAACGCGTGAGAAGTTATGTTCGCGCAGATGGTTCAGAAAATGTTCCAGGGTAATCGATTCCTTGACGGCGAAGACCTCAGGACGCGGCGTCATCACTTCCCGCACCAGCTTGTCGCCGAATTCAACAGCGGACCGGACCAGGTCGATATCGTTTTCTTCGAGGATGCCTTCTTCTTCGCCGGCCTCAAGCAGCGCTTCCACATCGACGGCCGTCTCCTCTTCCGGGCTGGCCGGCTCTTCCGCCAGCGATGCCACTGAGAAGAAGAAGCGTACAAAGACGGTGACCGGCGTGATCAACCACAGCAGGAGACGGATGGGCCACACCAGCGGCCGTACCCACTTGCCCTGCGTGCGATTGAAGAGCAGCGAGGGTAGGATCTGGTTACAGACCACCACCACAAGAATCACGCCGAGAAAAGCCTGCGCGATTTCGGCGTAGCTGGGACCGCCAGGATGTGTACCGCGATCAAAGATCACCGCGCCGAATTCGAGCGCGATGATGCCGAGAGCCAGTTGCTGCAAGACGGCCGCGGAGATAGCTGCGTGTTCGCGGCTCAAGCCGAGCTGCGGTTCAACCAGCTCCTCCCACGCGTCGAGGTTTTCTTCAATCTCTCGGGTGAGGATCTTGCCAAACTCGGAGTAGACGCGGCTGATGTACGAGGCCAGCATCTCGACTGCGGCCAGCAGAACCACCATCGTGATGGCCAGGGCGCTCATGGGCGTTTGGCCTTGGCATGGGACCCGGAACGGTAGGTCGGGGTTTTAACCCCGACAATCAAGCGATCGGAGCCAACCTGGGCTTTAGCCCCTAATGTTCGCTTCTTGGGAACCTTTCCCAGAGCCTGCTCCCCCTGTGTGGTTCGCTCAATCAGCCCCTGCGGCAGCTTCAACTTTGCGCGCAACAGGAGCTCCCGCCGCGCCATCTTGCCGTCGTCGACCTCGTGGTCATAGCCGGCCAGGTGCAGCAGGCCGTGCAGAATGAGCACCTTGATCTCCGTTGAGAGCGAATGGCCCTGTTCGGTGGCCTGGCCTAAGGCCGTGGTCACGCTGATGGCAAGGTCGCCGGCCACGCCTTCGGCCCCCACGCCTTCGGCAGGAAACGAGAGCACGTCGGTGGCTTTGTTTTTGCCGCGAAAACGGCGATTGAGCCCGCGAATCGACGCATCGGTGGTCAGCAGCACAGTGACCTGTCCGCGCAATCGCACCGCGGCCTGCGCGGCGGCGAGAAAACGGGCCAGCGTACGCGCGGAGGGCAGCTTGAAATCGTGGTTTGCTGCTTTGGATTTGGAAAGGGCGGGAGACACAGCAGTACGCTTCGCTGAAGTTGTCTTCGGCGAGGGGTGGGGGTCCAGATCTGGGTCGAGGAGGATCATCGTGCTCAGGGCCGCATTCTGCGCGGCCCCGGTTCACATTCGATTCTACTTGAATTGCAAGACCGCTGCGATCTTGTCGCCCGGGAGCTCAAAGCACAGTTGCCAGTTTGGTAAGGACGTAGTCCCCGTAATCCTGATCTTTTTCCGAAAACTGTGCCTTTTGACTGACCTGATTGAGGTTGAGAAACACTTCGCCATAGTCATTGCCCGCGCCAGAACCAATGAAGATTTTCATAGCCGTCCAGTTTCCGCGCGGCTTCTCATTGAATCCGCCATCAGCGGCTTGCGACTGGTTCTCGCCAAGAATCGCAAAGGTAAAAGGCAGATTGCTTGATCTGTGAACGTGTGCTGGAAGGTGTTTGGCTTCGAGTGTTCTCTTGAGATCCGCAAGGAGCACACTCGCATCTGACCCAGGTTCAGCCTGGATACTTCCATTGGCGGCTGTGAATGTGGGACTGTCAGAGGTTGTGTAACCCTGCGGCGAAGACGGCTCGAGTTCGATTCTGAACTTTGCAACTTTGCCCTGAGACACATAAGTAGCCAGCCAGAGCCTTGCTCCGCTCGCGCTGGGAAGGGGTGCAATGTCGAACCCCACGGAATACTTGTCCGCTATGTAGGGCTCAGCGACTGCGCTTTGCGAGGTGCTCGAATGCTGATGGCAGGCCGTCAGGCTAACCATCAGCAATCCAAGCGAGAAAACAACCGCGAAGCGAGTCATGGCAACCGTGTCGAGCAGACTATTATTGCGGTTTGGGCGCGTGCAACTGCTGCGCCTGCGCCCGATTGTCGCGCGGCTGCGCGTTCACGTCGATGGCTTCGCCAATCGCCAGCGGCAGTTCCTGCTGCTGCGGCTTGACGGACTCGTAGGCGCGGACAATGCGCTGTACCAATGCGTGGCGCACCACGTCGGTGTCTTCAAAGTGGCAGAAGTGAATACCCTCCACCCCGTCGAGCACGTTGATCGCGTCCACCAGCCCACTGCGCCGCGGGTTGGGCAGGTCGATTTGCGTGATGTCTCCCGTGATGACCGCCTTGGAGTTGTTGCCCATGCGGGTGAGGAACATCTTCATCTGTTCGATGGTGGTGTTCTGCGCCTCGTCCATGATGATGAAGGCGTCGTTGAGGGTGCGGCCGCGCATGAAGGCCAGCGGCGCAACTTCAATGACGTTTTTCTCCAGCATCTTGTCCACCTTTTCCGGTTCCAGCAGGTCGTAGAGCGCGTCGTAGAGCGGGCGCAGGTAGGGATCGACCTTTTCCTGCAGGCTGCCGGGAAGGAAGCCGAGCTTTTCGCCGGCCTCGACCGCGGGCCGGACGAGCACGATGCGGCTGACTTTTTTGGCGTTCATGGCGGCGACGGCCATGGCCACGGCGAGGTAGGTTTTCCCCGTGCCGGCGGGGCCCACGCCGAAGGTCATGTCGTTCTGCTCAATGGCCTCGACGTATTTGCGCTGGTTGATGGAACGCGGCTGCACGGTGCGCTTGACGCCGGCCGAGCGCTGCTTGCCGCTGTCGGCCAGCGAGCGCAGCGTGGTCGCGGGATCGGCCACCACCAGGCGCAGCATCCCATTCAGTTCACCGTTGTGCGGGTTGATGCCTTGCCGGCGCAGCGCTTCGAAATCTTCAAAGACGCGCTTGACTCTGGAGACGCCGTCGTCGGGACCTTGTACATGCACTGCGTCAGATCGAAGATCGATGCGGACGCCGAGTTTGTCTTCCATCAGCCTGAGATTCTCATCGCGAGTCCCGAACAGGGGCTCAAGGTTGGGCGTGATCTCCAGAGCGATCTTCAAAGGATTCGGTGGCCTCCAGTGTGGCGTTGACGGGTGGATGGGATCCGGCAAGGGCTCAACGGAGCCGCATGCGGGGTGGCGACAGGGAGTTTATCGGCTGACTGTGCATGGATGAAAACAACCGTACGGTTGAATAGAGGCGGATTCGGGCACACGGGATGCATGGCCACGAGCAGGTATAGGTTGTAATTTTGAGGGAGCCGCAAGGCGCGAGACAGGGCCGAGCCTGAGCTCTGGGCTGAGTGGCGAGACCGCGGGATGGCGTTTGCGACCAAATCGGGTATCTGCGCTTGAGAGTAGCGCCTATGCGTTCCGCCGTCAATGCACAGCGAGATGAATTTTGGCGGAGACTGTGCCTTGGCAGGTACCTGTCGCCGCCGATCTTCCTTTGCGTGAGCGGCTCGGCGAAGGGCGACCGCCCGGCAAAACTGCGCTTCGGCAGGTTTGTGTTCTTGTTTGACAGCAGCAATCGATCATCCCTAGAATTAAACAGGACAACTTTCTTCTTTTTTCGCATAAGCGCAAGAAAATCAAGCGCTTTAAGGCCCTCAACGGGGTCCGGAGCCAGCCTGAATCCGGCTGAAATCGGCTCTCAAGATGGCCGCGGAAATGGAGATGGAGAGCAGGCAAGATGCCGGATTTGCGCGTCAGTCCGCGAGAGCGGCTGGTGCTTACGGCCATCATCGAGCTGTACATCGCTACCGGCGAGCCCGTGGCTTCGCAGGCGGTTGCCCACTCCTTTGCCGACCGCGAGGGCCTCAGTTCCGCCACCGTGCGCAACGTGATGGCTACGCTGGGCGAGGCAGGCCTGCTGGAGCAGCCGCATACCTCCGCCGGAAGGGTTCCCACCGCCGCGGCCTTCCGCTACTACGTTGAACAGATTCTAAAATCCGGCTCGCAACTGGGCCGCATGGCGCTGGGCGCGCAGTCAGTGAATGCGCTGCCGCAAAACCCATCCACGCTGAGCGAAGCGCGCCGCGGCCAGATTGAAGACCACTTCTCCGGCGTCGCCAGCTCCCATGATTATCTGGAGCGGACTTCGCACGTTCTGGCGCTCATCTCCAGCGGCCTGGGCGTGGCGCTGGCCAGTTCCACCGCCGGCCAGGTGCTGGAACATATTCATTTTGCAAGGCTTTCCGCGGGCCGGGTGCTGGCCGTACTGGTGACCCAGGCCGGTGCGGTGCAGGACCGCGTGCTCACCCTGGACCGCGAACTGGCCCACGTCGAGCTCGAGACAGCGGCGCGCTATCTGAACGAGAACTTCCGCGGCTGGCCCATCGAACGTATCCGTACTGAGGTGGCCCGGCGCGTGGAAGCCGACCGTCAGGCGTATACGCAGATGCTGGCCTCGGTTGAGGAACTTTGCCGCAAAGGCGCCCTGGCAGGCGACGAGACGGGCCCAGCCATCTTTGTGGATGGAATGGCCAACCTGATCACCGCGGAGCTCGACCGGGAGCGTCTGCGCCAGATGCTGCTGGCCCTCGAAGCCAAGCAGCGGCTGGTGGAGCTGCTCACCGCCTACGTCGATGGCCGCCAGCAGGAGGTCCGCGTGGTGGTGGGCCTCGACGACGCTTCGCCGGCCATGCAGGACCTGGTGCTGATTGGCGCGCCAGCCCGGCTCGGCGGCGCAAGCCTCGGAACTGTAGCCGTTATCGCACCCACGCGCATCCAATATCAGGAGATGATCCAGGCAGTCCGCTACATTGCCCGGCTTTCCGAGCGCATCCTGGAGGTCCCTGCGGGCTAAAACCTTTTGCAGGCTCGAATTTCAACGCGCAAAGCCGGCCGCGCCGGCAGTCTGAGCAAGATCAAAGGCAATGCCCGGGGGATGCGGCGGATTCCTTGCGCAAACTATCATGGAATCAGGGAAGAATTATGTTTCGGAGAGCGCGTAGAGATATGCCGAAAGAGGAAACAGAGTTGACCGTGTTGGAACCCACTGAAGCAGCAGCGCAGGAAGAACCCGTCGAGACGGCGCAGGAGGGCGGCGAAACTCCAACTGCCGAGACCGTGAGCCGGGAGGAATTCGATCAGTTGAAGGCCGAGCGCGACCAGTTGCTCGATCGCCTGGCGCGCCTGCAGGCCGAGTTTGAAAATGCCCGCAAGCGAGCCGAGCGGGAGCGGGTCGAGTTTCGCGATTACGCGACGGGAAGCGTTGTAGAGCAGTTTCTGCCCGTGGTGGACAACTTCGAGCTGGCACTAAAGTCCACTGGAACCGAGGAGCAGCTTCGCTCCGGCGTGGCCCTGATCGTGAAGCAGATGGAAGAGATTCTGCGCCAGTTGCAAGTCAGTCCCGTGTCGACAGTCGGCGAGGCCTTTGACCCGCGCCAGCATGAAGCGCTGGGCTCGGTGGAGCGCGAAGACATGCCCGATCAGCACGTTGCCGAGGAGGTGCGTCGCGGCTACAAGCTGCGCGACCGCCTGCTGCGTCCGGCGCTGGTGCGCGTGGTCTCCAACCCCAAACAGACCAACGAATGAATCCAAAGAGAGCCAATTGAGTTCTAATAGAAACGAATGAGTCCCAAGACAAACGTGAGCAAAGAAGACTTTTACGACGTGCTGGGTGTCTCGCGCGACGCCGGCGACCAGGAGTTGAAGAGTGCCTATCGCAAGCAGGCGCTCAAGTACCATCCTGACCGCAATCCCGGCGATCATACCGCTGAAGAGAAGTTCAAGACCGCCAGCGAGGCCTACCAGGTGCTGAGCGATCCGCAAAAGCGCGCGGCCTATGACCGCTACGGCCACGCCGGCCTGGGCGGACAGGGTTCGGGCTTCGGCTCCGGTCCCTTCGCGGGCGGCGTGGACATCGGCGACATCTTCGGCGACTTGTTCGGCGAGATGTTCAACGTGGGCGGCAGCTCGCAGCGCGGAACACGCCAGCAACGCGGCGACGATCTGCGCTTTGACTTGGCAATCGATTTTGAAGATGCCATCTTTGGCACCGAGACTGAAGTCAGGATGCGCCGGCACGAAACCTGCGCTACCTGCAACGGCCGCGGCAGCGCCTCAGGACGCGGGCCCACGGTCTGTTCGCAGTGCCAGGGACGCGGCCAGCTTCGCTATCAGCAGGGATTCTTCTCTGTGGCTCGCACCTGCAACGCCTGCGGCGGCTCCGGCTCGGTGATCGGCGACCCCTGCCAGACCTGCCGCGGACAAACCCGCGTCACCAGCGAGTTCAAGCTGACCGTCAAGGTGCCCCCCGGTGTTGAGGATGGAACCCGCATCCGCTACTCCGGCGAAGGCGACGCAGGCCGCTCCGGCGGTCCACGCGGCGACCTCTACATCGTGCTTTCCATTCGCGCCCACGACCTGTTTGAGCGCAAAGGCAACGACCTCTACTGCGTGGTTCCCATCAGTTTCCCGCAGGCAGCGCTCGGCGCGGAGATCGAGATCGCCGCGATTGACGGCCCGGTCACGCTCAAGGTTCCCGAGGGCGTGCCGAGCGGCAAGGAACTGCGCGTACGCGGCCGAGGCGTTCCCTTCCTCAATGAGAAGGGCCACGGCGATCTTGTGGTCAAAGTTGTGGTGCAGATTCCGCGCAAGCTGAGCCGCACCCAGCGCGATCTCGTCAAGGAGCTTGCCGATTCCATGACCGTCGACAATAAGCCCTCATCCCCCGGCCTGCTGGAAAAGATGAAGGACTTGTTCAGCTAACCACCTGCGGTGGGGCAGACGCTCGCTGTCCGCTCGCACTGACTTCATCGCTTCCCATCCTTGGCCGGAAAACAAATGCCCGGCGAGGGTGGGGCGTCCAGTCTTGACTGGGGCCAGCTCAGCTCTCCCATGGGTTAATCACCGGCACGCCCGCGGCAACAAACGGCGTCGTATCCCTCGTCGCCACGCCGAATCCATGCACCGCCGCAATTGCGGCAATCTGGCAATCGCCCACCGAAATGGAATAACCCTTGGCTGCCGCGCGGCTTCCCAACGCTGCAAAAGCGATCGCTGCTTCCCGGTCGAAGTCCAGAAACCGCGTCCCAAACAGATCCGCCAGCAGCTTCTCCATCGCCAGCTCCATGCCGCGCTTTCGCTTCCCATACGGAAGCAGCGCAATGCCTATCAAGACTTCACACAAGGCGGTTGCAGTTAGGTAAAGCGTCTCCGGAGCCTGCGCGTTGAGCCACTCAATGACCGCCGGCTCGGCGCGCGGCTTCAGCGGCTCTGAAATGACGTTGGTGTCCAGTACGATCATTCAAATTCCGCTGGTTCAATTGGCTGGCGATCCCGTCTGTTCTTGATTTCGATGCCGCCATAGCGGCGGCCAAAGGCGGCCAGTTCCGAGCCAATCTTGAGCCTCGTCTTCGGTGCGACGGACTGCTCAAGAATCAATCGAATCTCCGCCTCGGTGCTGCGCCCGTTCTGGGCGGCGCGCACCTTGAGCGCGCGATGGGTTGCCTCGGGAAGATTGCGAACGACCACGGCAGGCATGAGGGAGTTACTCCTTCTCTAGATGCTATCAATCATAGCAAATTGCAATCATTGCTATCAAGGAAGCGGCTGCGCCAGCCACGCGATCACGAGTACTGCCACGCCGATCAACTGGCTCATCCGGTCGGTCAGCGCAAAGGCCACCGGGTCCTCATCCAGTTCGCCGCGCGAGGCCAGCAGCCAGACCCGGAAGAGCCACAGGATCATGAGCGGCATGATCAGCCACAGCCGGCCCGGTTCGCGATAAAGATGCACTACGTCGCGCCCGCTGATGTAGTTGGCAAACACCACCACCGCGGCAACCGCGCTGGCAGTTCCGAAGCTGCGCAACTGCGGCAGATCGGCCAGCAGGTAGCCGCGTCCGTTTTTCGGCTTTGAACTGCTGGCGCGCAGGTTCTCCAGTTCCGCAAAGCGCTTGACGATGGCCAGCGAGAGAAACAGGAACATCGAAAAGCCGGTCAGCCAGTGCGAGATAACCGTGTGCGTTGCCGCTGAACCTGCCTCAAGTCGCAGGATGTAGAGGCCTGAGAGCGCCAGCACGTCCACCAGCGCAATCCGCTTCAGATACCAGGAGTAAGTGAGCGTTGCAGCCAGGTAGAAGAGCAGCCAGCCCAGGAACGCGCCATGCAGGAGCCGTGCTCCAGAAATCGCCATCAGCAGAAACACCGCAACCACGGCAAGTCCGGAGAAGGCCGAGAGATCGCCCGATGCAAACGGTCTATGGCTCTTGCGCGGATGACGGCGGTCGGCCTCAATGTCCAGCAGATCGTTCACAATGTAAGCCGCCGAAGCGGTGAGCGAGAAGCAGCAGAAGGCCGCCAGCGCCGTCAGAAGTTTGGCCGTGGTGAGCGCATGCGAACAGAGCAGAGGGACAAAGATCAACAGGTTCTTGGCCCACTGGTGAACGCGCACGGCCTTCACCAGGGACCGCACCGGATGCCGCCGCTCCACAAACTCGCGCGCAGGCTTGATGCCGCGAGCGCGAAGCCCCATCCGCAACCTCATGGTCGGATTGGTGATCATCGGCTCCTGCGCCTGCGCCAGCAGCGGCAGGTCGGGCGTATCGTTGCCGATGTAATCGAATGCTCCTGGGCCAAGGCAGGCGCGCAGCCGGTCCAGCTTCTTCGCGCCGGTCAGGTTGGTTGCGCCGTCCGAACCCAACACTCCTGTAAAAATGCCGAGGTGCGCCGCGACGCGGTTGGCCAGGCGCACATCCGCGCCAGTGGCCAGAAAGATCGCCCGTCCCTGCGCGCGTTGCTGCTGAAGATACTTGAGCAGCGGCCGGTTGTAGGGCAGGTGCGCCACGTCGAGCTGAACTGAATCGGTAACGAATGCCTTGAAGGCCGCCTTCCCGCGCAACGCGCGCCCCGGCAGCTTGAACAAGAGCGCAGGATGGGTCCGCGCCTGCACAAGCAGTGAATCGACGAGCGTGTCCGACTTGACCAGCGTTCCGTCCAGGTCGACGCAGAGCGGCACTTCCGTCGCGTTGGCCAGAGACCGATGTAGTGTGGTCTGCGTCAACCGTTCACCTCGTTCAAAAACATGTTTCTACCCGAATCGAGTCCGCCGCGAAATCTCTCATTTCGCTCTCCAATGCTGGGCAAATCAAGTATACAGTTGATGCAAATTTGAACGAAAGCGGATGTTCCCTTCGGTGCCGCAGCCCCCGCCAAAGAATTTGTTTGACGAATCGAACCATTTGCTTCATCCTGCCCCGTATGTTGGAAAACAAAGTCGGACGGCTGATGTCGGCCTATCCCACAATCTACCTGGCTTGTCATCGCGACCATCTACGCGCCGACGAGGCCGGCAAACCGCTGACGGAGAACCAGGCCAGCGTGCTCGATCATCTCCACGCCACACGCCCTACGACTCTGTCGAAGCTGGCCGAGCACATGGGCGTCGGGCGCTCCACCATGAGCACCACCATCGCCCGGCTGGTGAAGAGCGGCTACGTTGCGCGCATGGTGGACAGCCAGGACCGCCGGGCGGTGGGACTTACGTTAACCCCAGCCGGCAAGCGGATTCAGGACCAGAACACAGTCCTCAATCCCGCTCTGGTCATGCAGATGTTGAAGCTGATGGAACCGGAAGAGGCAGATCGGGCGCTCGCTGGAATCGAACGCCTCGCGCAGGTGGCCGCAATTCTGCTGAAGCGTAGAAAGCGGGATAGGGACGCATGAAGATTGTTCTCATCGTCGTTGGCGTGCTGGTGCTGCTTGTGCTGTGCGTCGTGGTCACCGGGGCAATGTTGCCCAAACACCACGTGGCTTCGCGCTGTGCGGTCTTCAAGGCCGCACCGGAGCGGCTTTTCGCGCTGATCGCCGGCAGCCAGGAATGGCGTCCTGATGTGAAGCGGTGTGAGCTGATCACGCTGGATGGGAAGCAGTTCCAGCGCGAGACCTCGAAGCACGGCGAGACGATTCTCTACGAGTTGCAGAACAGCCGCCCACCGCGATCGATCGAGCGCCGTATCGCCACCGAGAATCTTCCCTACGCGGGAACCTGGAGCTTCGCGCTCACGCCTGAAAGCGGCGGAACGCGCGTGCGCATCACGGAAGACGGAGAAGTCTATAACCCGATCTTCCGCTTCGTTTCAAAATTCATTCTGGGACAGACGGCCACGCAGGACGCGTACCTGAAAGCAATGGGAACGGCGACGGGTGAAGAGGTTCGCCCGGAGAACTGAATCAATCCGAGAATCAAGAAGGAAGGCCGGGAAGGAATTGGTGGAGCTGAGCGGGATCGAACCGCTGGCCTCCTCGTTGCGAACGAGGCGCTCTCCCAGCTGAGCTACAGCCCCACGACTTAACTATCTTACCAGCGAATCACCTGCATGGGAAGCTGAGCCGCCTGCGCCAATTCCCTCAGCGCACGTACGTATACGTCCCGCAGAGGTTTGTCGAATGACTGATGGCGTCGAACGTAAACACAGGCGCTTCTTCCCCTGAAAAGAACGCCACCTGCAGCGATTTGCCTGTGACATAGGACGCCATCCATTGCGTATCCTGCGTGCCGCACAGCGTGTTCTTGTGCTGAAAGCGCTGCTCCGCCGGGACTTTCAGCCGGTAGAGCGTGCCGGAACCCGCGGTATTCACGTCCGCGTCGAAGACCGCGCTGACCTCTGCCGGTTTAAGGTCCCGAATCGACGCAATGGGAAAGGCTTTAAAGCCGATTGTGATTTTCAGGTCGGAGAGGGTGATGTCGCCGGTAATGGCGGATGCGTTGTTGCTCGCAGCCTGCCAATAACCATGGTCTTGTGCGGCGCACGAGAGACTGCAGGCCAGTCCCAGGGTTGCGGCGAAGCGGAGGGTCATGCGAATCTTCACTCTTTGAGGATGACACTGAGGCTGGGATGCACGCAAATGGACGAGTAGCCGCTCCGCATGGCAACCGTGTCAGTTGCTGTGCGCGCCGTCTGATTGGCCGGGTTCAGTGGCCTGGCGGATTCTCTTCGCTTATTTCTTCCTCGTGACCGACAAAACGAGACCGGGATCATTCACCGTCATTGAGGTTTCTCCTGCTTCGGTCTTGAAGCGAATGCGAACCGCGGCGGCGCCCCAGGGGTAGAATTCCCGGCTGCCAAGATGGAAGAGAGACCGCCCCATGGTGCCTTTGCGCGTCCAGGTGAGAATGCCCTTGTCCGCAGTCATCAGGATCTGCTCGTTCTCGCCCGGGCCAAAAGGATAGACGCCGACGATCGCATCCATGTCTTCTTGTGAAACCGGGACCTGGGGTTCCGCGCCGGCATCGCCAAGGGACAGCAGAAACTCGTAGACCGGGCGCGCGGCTTCTCCCCCGGCTTTGGCGTGGGCCAGCAGGCTGATGCTGTGGGGACCCCGGATTCGCTGGACACCGGGCTGGGCGGCCACGAAGGCCTTGACCACTTCAATCTGTCCGCGCATCGCGGAGGAGAAAAGCGATGGCCGCGCGCCGTTCGCAATCAGGAATTCCGCAATGGGACGGTTGCCCATGTGCGATGATGCGCCGAGCGCCGTCTCCCAATCGCCAAATCCCCAGTCCCACGCAGCGCAGGCCAGGGACGGCTGCGCCTCCACGAGTTGCTGGACGCGCTTCAGATCGAAGTGAGAAACGGTGACCATCTCCCGCACCAGGGCCGGAGGTTGCGTGGGAAAGCTGTCACTCAATGAGGTCTTGCCTGCCACGGCGCCGGATATGTTCTGATTCGACTGCTCCATCGGAGCCGCGAAGGCCAGCATGCGCGATGATACGGCAAGCCCGGCGAGTTGCAGGAACCTGCGACGACCTTGGAAACCGTGCAGAAATGGAAGGGAACTTGCGTTCACGGGTGGGCCTCCTCAATTGGTTCTGCAATCGAAGATGAAGCACGGGACGCCTTGAATCAAGCCAAATGCGGCGCACACTCCGCCAGTTATTTGTTAAGCCGAAAGTGACTTGAAATCAGTTGTTTGGTGCCGGAGGTAAGTTCTTCCCGTCCGCCGCGGCGATGAGCCGACTCGAAAACTCCGAAGCAATCTGCTGTGCCGCGCTCGATTGAAACGCGAGAGCATCGTCCAGCGGCTTGTCGACCCGGATCACCCACACATGTGTCTGGTCAGGCATGCGAATCAGATGAGCAAGAACGCGCGTCTGCGATCCGTTCCTCTGCACCTGCCCCAGCACAATGAACTGCGCGTGCAGCGTGGAGGCGATGGCGCTCAGATCGCGCTGATCGCGCGGTAGCCGCAGCACCGATGCGTTGCCGATCACGCGAAAGCGATCCTGACTCAGCCGCGTTAATTGCTCGACTACCGTGTCGGTTAGCCCATCGCTGATTCGATCGAGATCGGCGTCTCCGGTTTCGTTGTCGAATCGCACGACAGCTACCATCACCGGCGTTCGCGGTGAGGCTGCAACCTGACGCCAATAGACGCCGATTGCGACTGCGGCCAGCAGCAAAGCAGCGCACGAAAGGGCAACGACGCGCCACGGATGACTGCGCGGGGCAACGGGCTGCGCAGTTGGCTCTTGAATTGTGCCGGTGAGAAGTTCGACGGGCGCGATGAATTGATAGCCTAGCCGAGGGACGGTACGGACAAATCGCGGAGAGACCGAGTCGTCGCCAAGTGCGGTGCGGATTTGCGCGATGCAGACGTTGAGGCCGCGTTCAAAATTAACAAATGTTTCGTCGCCCCAGATTGCCTGGCGCAGTTCTTCGCGTGAAACTACTTCTCCCGCGCGCGAGATCAGCTGCGAAAGGACCCGCGCCGGTTGCGCTTGCAAGTGAACCAGCGCTCCCTCGCGTCGCAGTTCTCCGTTGGAAGCGTCAAACGCGAAGAGGCCGAATCTGAAGCGGCGAGAGTCCATAGTTTGTTCAGGGATGCCGCGAGTTCTTCGTCGAGCAGAGCGTGTGCGATGCGCGCTCTGCTCGACGTTTCATACCTACAGCTGGTTCATGTTCTGCAGGAATTCGGCGTTGTTGCGCACCTTTTCAAGGCGCGTGATCAACAGTTCCATCGCTTCCACCGGCGACAGCGGGTTCAGCACCCGGCGCAGCACAAAGATGCGCTGCAAGTCTTCCTTGGGAATCAGCAGCTCTTCCTTACGCGTGCCGGAGCGCTGGATGTCGATGGCCGGGAACACGCGCTTGTCCACAAGCTTGCGGTCCAGGATGATTTCCATGTTGCCGGTGCCCTTGAACTCTTCGAAGATGACTTCGTCCATGCGCGAGCCGGTATCGACAAGTGCGGTGGAGATAATCGTCAACGATCCGCCTTCTTCAATGTTGCGGGCCGCGCCAAAGAAGCGCTTCGGCCGCTGCAACGCGTTGGAATCGACGCCGCCTGAGAGCACTTTGCCCGATGGAGGAACGATGGTGTTGTAGGCGCGGGCGAGACGCGTAATGGAATCCAGCAGAATCACCACGTCGCGCTTGTGTTCCACCAGGCGCTTGGCCTTTTCAATCACCATCTCGGCAACCTGCACGTGGCGCGCTGCCGGCTCGTCAAAGGTAGAGCTTATGACTTCGCCCTTCACAGACCGCTGCATGTCCGTGACTTCTTCCGGGCGCTCGTCGATCAGCAGAACAATGAGCACGACCTCAGGATGATTGGTCGAAACGGAGTTCGCGATCGACTGCAACAGCATGGTCTTGCCGGTGCGCGGCGGAGCGACGATCAAGCCGCGCTGCCCTTTGCCCACGGGCGTCAGAAGGTCCATGACCCGGCCGCTGATGCCCTCGCGCACGGTCTCCATCTTGATGCGTTCCTGGGGATAGAGCGGCGTCAGATTGTCAAAGAGAATCTTGTTGCGCGTCTCCTCGGGCGACTCAAAGTTGATGGCTTCGATCTTGACCAGGGCGAAGTACTTCTCGCCTTCATGCGGCGGGCGCACATTGCCGCTGATCGAGTCACCGGTCTTGAGATCGAATTTCCTGATCTGCGACGGCGAAACATAAATATCGTCGGGGCCGGGCAGGTAGTTGTAGTCGGGAGAGCGCAGAAAGCCGTAGCCGTCCGGCAGGATTTCCAGAACGCCTTCAGCGAAAATATGGCCTTCCTTTTCGCTTTGAGCCTGGAGGATCTTGAAGATCAGATCCTGTTTGCGAAGGCCGCTGGCCCCTGGGATCTCCAGGGTGCGCGCAATACGGCTCAATTCGGTGATGTTCTTCTCTTTAAGTTCAGCGATGGTCATGTTCACCTGCGATAAGGCGGGATTGTTGTGAGGGGATGCGAGAGGGGGAAGTGCTCCAGCGGAAGACCGGGTGGGAGCCTTCGGAAGCCGCGGCGCGAAGCCTGCTTCCCATGTCTCCCGAATTCAATTGGAAATTTGAAACACCGGAAAAGAGCAGCGACGCACAAAACGAAGCTGCCATGGAACCGTTGCCTTGATCAACTATACCCTTTGGGACTCGCGCTTAGGCGGCGCGTCGCCGTTCAACCGGATGGGCAACCGGCTCCGCTACTGGAGCAAGTGACCCGGGATTGGTGGTGTGAAAACGGCCCAGGACTTCATTGGTCGTATCCTGCAGCCGTGTATTCGGCTTGTGAAGCTTACGGGTTGCCTTGCTGGCCAACTGACAAAGCTGGTAGCGATTGGACACATGAGAAAGTGCCCCAAAAACTAAATCAGAACGCATAACAAGTCTCTCCTTCGTTGTTTCCTGCCCAGCGGAACTTCCTGGCGCCGCCGATGCAGCAGGGTAGCCGGCTCCTTGCGGGGCTGCCCCAATTTACTTTCCCAAAACTTAGACGCACAAACTATGCCATCAGTTCCAAATCTTGACGCACATTCGCACACCTTGACACAGGCTTCTTGCCGAATCTGCAACACACATTGCCGCCGTGGGAATCCATCCGCCACAATTCCCGTTCCCGGCTGGTCGAAACGGACCTGAACGCACTGGGGCATCAACGGGTGAGCCTTAGCTCAATATGATGCGGGAAATCACAGATGGGCTGTGCAAGTTTGCTCTAAGCAGTCTGCCCTTTTGGATAGTACACCTGAATGTATCCTTTGTTGCCCTCCCGGTCAACTGTTTTTTGCGGCTTTTGGGGGCCTTTTGGCTATCCTCCAGCCTGCCTTGCCGCCGCGCCATTATTAACTTTCTAATCAACGATTTACAGGGGGAATTCAGGTATGAACTCCTTCCATCCGGCCCCCGCTTCCCGGCCGTCAACCGCTCCCGTACCACTCTCTGGAACCATTTTCGTTACTCACACCCCCCCAATTCCGTGCTTTTGATCCGGAAACAGAATGTCGCTCGGCAATTTTTCCTTCCGCCCCCGGACCCAGAAATACCCTGTCTTACGCCCAATAGCTCCGGTCCAGGGTCCTGTATTGGATCGCCTCGGCCAGGTGCGACACGGCCAGGTGCTCCGCGCCCTCCAGATCGGCGATCGTACGCGCCACCTTCAAGATCCGGTCGTGGGCCCGGGCCGTCAGCCCCTGCTGCTGCATGGCCCGCTCCAGGAGCCGCTCGGAGTCGGCGCCCAGCTCGCAGTGGGCTCTGATCTGCCGCGTCGACATCTGCGCATTGGCGTAAATCTTGTCGCCGAACCGCTGAAAACGCACCCGCTGCCGGTCCCGCGCCGCCATGACCCGCGCGCGAATCTCCGCCGAGCCCTCGGCCGCCGCACCGCCGCGCAGTTCCTTGTATTGCACCGCCGGAACCTCGATATGAATATCGATGCGGTCCAGCAACGGGCCTGAAACCTTGGCCACGTAGCGTTGAATCATCGGCGGCGTGCATCGGCACTCCCGCGACTTGTCGTTGAAGTAGCCGCAAGGACACGGATTCATGGCCGCGGCCAGCATGAACCGCGCCGGAAAGCTCAACGACATCGAAGCCCGCGCAATCGTCACCGAGTGGTCTTCAAGCGGCTGGCGCATTACCTCCAGCACGTTACGCGGAAATTCCGGCAGTTCATCCAGAAACAAGAGGCCGTTATGCGCCAGCGACACCTCGCCCGGCCGTGGAATGGCCCCGCCGCCAATCAGCCCCGCGTCGGAGATGGTGTGGTGCGGCGCGCGAAACGGCCGCTGCGTCACCAGTCCCGCCGCTGCGTCCAGAACGCCGGCCACCGAATGGATCTTGGTTGTCTCCAGCGCTTCTTCAAAAGTCAGCGGCGCCAGGATCGACGGCAGTCGCTTGGCCAGCATCGTCTTGCCCGACCCCGGCGGCCCGATCATCAGAATGTTGTGGCTGCCCGCCGCAGCTACTTCGAGGGCGCGCTTGGCCGTCTGCTGTCCGCGCACATCTTTGAAATCGACCGCGAAATGCTGCAACTCGCCGAGCAATGTCTCGGTCGCCACGCGGCACGGTTCCCTTTGAATCGCGCCCACCACCGAGGAGTTCAGCAGGTCCAGCACATCCGTCAGCGAAGAAACCGGATAGACATTGACACCCTCGACGACGGCAGCTTCCGCGGCGTTGGCCGCGGGCAAAATCAGGTTGGGAATATCCCTCTCGCGCGCCAGAATGGCAATCGGCAACATGCCAGGTACCGGGCGCACGCTGCCGTCCAGGCCAAGCTCGCCCACCAGTAGAAACTGGCTCAGGTCGTCGATCCGCAGCGCGCCATACGCGCCCAGCAGGCTCACGGCAATCGGCAGGTCGAAGCCTGCGCCCTCTTTCTTGATGTCCGCAGGCGCCAGGTTGATGGTGATGAACGTAGGCGGAATCAGGTAGCCGGAGTTCTTGATGGCCGCGCGCACCCGGTCCCGGCTCTCGCGCACCGCCGCGTCCGGCAGCCCGACGGTGTGAAACACTTCCTTGTCGACGGCCACACCGCTGTAGTCGACCTCCACCTCAATGAGGTTGGCGTCGATTCCGTACACCGCGGCACTGAGTGCTTTGAAGAGCATGGTTGAAAGTGTCAGCGAGTGTAGCAGATGATTCATGGCCCTGTTTGTGACCGATGACCATTGCAAATGCAGGCGAGTAGCGGCGCCGGAAACTTTGACAGAGTAAGCGGTTCTTCCTATACTTCGGGCAAATTATCCAGAGGGATTGAAAGGCCCGGCAAGAGATGCAGTGCAAGACCACGACCTCTGCCCAGACAGCCGACAGGAAGCCTTTCATCTTCGATCTGTGCGTGGCGGCACTCTCGTTTGCGCTTTACCTTCTGTGGAGCTATCGCTTCCGATTCCAGGGCACGCTCGCCGACGCCGACATGTATCGCATGTTGCGCGGCCTGCTTGACGGCGCGTACAGCGGTTCCGGTCTTGCATCTGGCCTGCACTACGGCAAGGGATTCAGCTTCGGGTATCTGCTTGCGATGTACCGGTTCGCGGATCAAGAGACGCTTCGGGACCCGCAACGGCTGATCGCGCTCATCAATGGCCTGGGCTTCTGGTCGGCGGCCGTGGGCAGCGTCTGCTTCTGGGCTGCGCTTTGGGTTCTTCAAGGCCTTCGCCGCGCCACCCTGGCGATCGTGCTCTTTATCTTCGCCCCCATCCAGTTGGAGCAGGGAACCTCCGGTCACGCGGGCCTTGTCTCCTTCGCGTTCTTCTCAGCCGCCGCGCTGCTGCTGTTTCTTCCCACGCGTGGTCTTCGCGCCGTCTTCTGTGCGGTCCTGGGTTCGGTACTCCTGCTGCTGGCGCTCACCATGCGCGCCGACATCCTGTTGGCGTTTCCCTTCCTCGTTCTGGCGCGGGCCAATCCTCGCTCCTTCAATCTGCTGATACGGTCAACGCTGTTGCCCGCTCTCGGACCCGCCTTGGCTGTCGTCGCTTTCTTTCTGCTCAAACACCATTATGTCGACGGTGCGGCGCAGCCGGGACCTTCACTCCATGAGTTCTTCCAGAGTTACTACAAGTTCTCCCACATTCCCGTGGGCATCGTGATTTGCTGTCTGGGATGCGGTGTTTTCACGGTCCTGCTGGGAATACTCTCAGTCGTTCGCATTCTCCGCGAGGCGAGCAAAGCGCGTCCGGAATCCGAACTCCGCATCGAGCTTCTCCATGCTTCCATCGGTCCGCTCGCGCTGCTTCTGCCTTCGCTCATCTTCTGGATTGCCAATCCCACGCCGGCGCGCCACTTCGTGCTTTTTCTGGCCGGGCTTTCGATGCTGGCTGCCTGGCTTGTCAATTCTCTTCCGTTGCCACAGTGGGCTCCATCCGTGCATTTCGTCGCTTTCGGAATCGTGTTGGCCAACCAGGGTTTTGGCGCCGCCACCAGCCCCATCATTCTGCGCCATTATCCGTTCAAGATCGTTGCCGTTGCCGGGCAACCGCGGGTAATGCCGCTTGTTCCCATTGGCGACTCCGTCAGCTTTCATCGCGCAGTGCAGGCCGAGATGCAGAGCGCCGACGCCTTTGCGGAACGTGTCGGCGGGCTATGCGATCCAAGAACAATCGTGCTCAGCGACCATACGCCGCAAATCTCCTCGCATATCTACGGTTGGCCAGGTCACTGGACCGCGGAAGAGGGAAAGCTTCACCGTTTCTCCACCCTCACGGCGCGCGATGGCAGCCGCACGATTGTGTTCCTGTCTGTGCACGAGGAGTGGCCTGAAGATCCAGTCGCCGCAATCCTCGCTGAGCCATCCCTGAAGGAATACAAGTTGGTTCGAGACCCCGGCACATTGTCTGTTTTCGACAAAACAGAGATACCGCCGAACCGGGCAGCGCATTTCGGATGCAGCCCATAACGTCCGCCTGATGCGCGACTAGTGTAATGAGTCTGAAATTCGCAATGCAAAATTGGCTGTCATTCTGAGCGAACGGGGCCCCGAACGCTTTTCAGTTCGGGGGTGGTGAGTCGAAGAATCTGCGGTTTTTCTTCGACGAATTTCAGACTCACTACACTAAGACGTGTCTCATGAATGCTCCTGCACCGCAAAAAAATTCTCAAGGGCTAAAGCCCGGCGATTTTTTTTGCGCCCTTTTCGGCGCGACCGAAGTCGTGCCCTTTCAAAAAGGCCATTTATGAGAACGGCTCCAGGCTTCCTCTTCTCCACTCTCGCCACCGTCACGCTACAATTCCATTCGTGACCAGTCTCTTCGACCTTTACAAGATCGGCGTCGGCCCGTCCAGCTCGCATACCATGGGCCCCATGCGGGCGGCCTGCCTCTTTGCGCGGGACCTCGAGCCGCATGGCTTGCTCCATCGCGTTGCCCGCGTCGAGGCTTCGCTCTACGGATCTCTCGCCCTCACCGGCCTGGGCCACGCCACGGACCGCGCCGTACTTCTTGGTCTCTCTGGCAACGAGCCGGCTATGATCGATCCCGCCATCATTGACTCGACCGTTGCCGAAATTCGCGCCACGCATCGCATCCAACTTGCCGGCTCGCACGCCATTCCTTTTGAAGAAGCAACTGACCTTCTCTTTGAACGTGCCGTGATGTATCCGCCCGGCGCCGTTACCCGGCATCCCAACGGACTCCGTCTCAAAGCCATTGACGCTGCCGGTCACGTTTTGGGCGAGCGAACTTTTTTCTCCATCGGCGGCGGCTTCATCACCGAAGACGGCGTCGATCCCTCCGCGCAAAAGCAGCAAGCGTCCATTCCGTTTCCGTTTCACAGCGCCGCGGAGTTGCTGGCGACGGCGCAGGCGAACGAACTCTCCATCAGCCAACTCATGCTTGAGAATGAGTGCGCGCTTGTGAAATCCGCATCGAACCATTCAAACAAGGCGCCAGTCGAGATCGTTCGCGAAGGCATCGAGCGCATCTGGCAGGCGATGCGCACCTGCGTTGAACGGGGCATCGCCACGGAAGGCATTCTGCCCGGCGGATTGAATGTTCGCCGCCGCGCGCATCGCCTCGCCGGCCGTCTGCGCGAGAAGGAAGCCAATGGCCTGCGCAGCGATCCGCTGGCCCCGCTCGACTGGGTCACCGTCTACGCCATGGCCGTCAACGAAGAGAACGCAGCCGGCGGACGCGTGGTCACCGCGCCCACCAACGGCGCCGCGGGTGTGGTTCCCGCGGTGGCTCATTATTACGAGCGGTTCATGCCAGAGGCCGACCACGAAGGCCTGCTGCGTTTCTTCCTCACGTCCGCAGCCATCGGCATTCTTTACAAAGAGAACGCCTCCATCAGTGGCGCCGAAGTCGGTTGCCAGGGTGAAGTGGGCGTAGCCTGCTCCATGGCCGCCGGAGGTTTGACCGCGGCTCTCGGCGGTTCGAACGGGCAAGTGGAGCACGCCGCTGAAATCGCAATGGAGCACAACCTCGGCATGACCTGCGATCCCATCGGCGGCCTTGTGCAGATTCCCTGCATAGAGCGCAACGCCATGGGCGCGGCCAAGGCCGTGCAGGCCTCGCGCCTCGCGCTCAACGAGCAGGAAGACCACAAAGTCTCGCTCGACCAGGTCATCCGCACCATGTACCTCACCGGCCTCGACATGCAATCGCGCTACAAGGAGACCAGCCTCGCCGGCCTTGCCCTCAATATCATCGAGTGCTGAAGGAACCAATCGCCGCGCCTGCTTCGAATTGCGTCTCGCCGCATCAATTGCGGATTCTTTCATCTCAACAATTCTGTTCATGTGCGCGTCCGACGCGGCCGTATGCACGCAAGCGCGGCAACCTGTAAAGCGAAATCATCATCCATCAAGGTTGGCTCATATGTGGCAATTGAATGCTCGAATGTCTCAGGCCGCGTCACTTTCTATCAGCCTGAAAATCGGTCCTCGATTCATTGCGAAAAAATTGTTGACCTTTTTTCCACTCCTCTTACGTTTTTCTCTTGACACTGATGCGGCATGAATCTATACATTCTTCAACTGCAATAAATCATTGCAGGCTCGATGCAACCCATCGAAAAGGGAGAATAGGCAAATGGCAACCAAGAAAGCAGCCAAGAAGGCACCCGCGAAGAAGGCAGCCAAGAAGGCCGCAAAGAAGAAGTAGCGGAACCTCCAACCGAAAGGCAACAAGCAAAAAGGCAATACTGAGGGGAGCGCTTAAAGCGCTCCCCTCAGTGTTTATACGGATAAAATAGATATCGGAAGCATACGCACAATGGAGAGACCATGACCCGCCGCCGCTGGATCGCCGAACGTTGGGATGAAGCCACGGCTGTTCTCACCGGCGCGCAAGCCGAACATCTGGCCCGCGTGCTCCGTGCACAGCCCGGCATGGAGGCCGACGTTGTTGCGGGCGGCCGCGTCTTTCATGCCGAGGTCGCGGCCGTCACCCCCGAAGAAATTCGTTTCAACCTCATTGCCGAACTTGAGGCCGATCCAGCGCTCCCCGTCACGCTGGTTGTCTCGGTGTATAAATTTGACCGCATGGAGTGGGCCATCGAAAAAGCTACGGAGCTTGGAGTCGCGGTCATCGCTCCGGTGATCGCGCGTCGAACAGAAAAACATCTTGCCCAGGCAGCGGAAAAGCGCGCGGAGCGTTGGCGTCGCATCGCGCATGAGGCCGCGCAGCAGTCACGACGTTCCGATGTGCCGCTCATTCACGCGCCCGAACCACTTGCGACGCGCATTCGCGCTGCCTCCACGTCGACGCGCATCGTCCTTGCCGAACAGGAGCGCACCACCACACTGCGCTCTGCCCTCGACGAAGCGATTGCCCAGGCGCAGGCCGAGATGCCGACGCTGGAGATTGCCATCGGTCCCGAAGGCGGATGGGCGCCGGACGAAGAGGCTCTCTTCGACGCCAACGGCTGGCGGGCTGCATCGCTCGGGCCCCGCATCCTCCGCGCGGAGACAGCCGCCATCGCCGCGCTCGCAATCGTCGCGTCGTATCTGGAGTAAGTTTTTTAAAATTGAACCGGGTGCCCCACATCTCGCTTCTGAGATGTGGGATTCAAGAGGCCATTCCTGCAACTGTCCTGAAGTTGAGGACCCCCTCAATCAAAGATGCGCATACCGCAGCAGCACGCCTGCCAGCACCGCGCCCGCAAGGTCGCCGACGATCGGAATGGGCGCATAACTCCAGTTCGATCCGCCCTTGCCCGGAATCGGCAAGAGCCAATGAACAATGCGCGGACCCAGATCGCGCGCCGGATTGATGGCGTATCCCGTGGTGCCGCCCAGCGACAGGCCGATGCCCCACACCAGGCTCGCCACCAGCCACTGCCCCATGCCGTTCGCCGGCCCGTCCTTCGCGACTCCGCGCGAATAGATGGCTCCGGCCACCAGCACCAGCACCGCTGTTCCCAAGGCCTCGCTCAAAATGTTGAACACCGGGTTGCGCACCGCCCCATTGGTGCAAAACACGCCCAGCTTCGCCGCGGGATCGAGCGTCAGCTTCCAGTGCGGAGCGTAGTGCAGCGCCATCAGCGCCGCTCCGCCCATCGCGCCAAGTAACTGCGCCGACCACATGCTCAACAGTTGCGCAAAGCTCCCGTTCTCAATCGCAACCGCCAGCGTGATGGCCGGATTCAGATTTGCGGCGGAGCTGCCAAAGGCCTGCGCCACCAGCACGCCGCACAGTACGGCAAGCGCCCATCCAACGCAGATCGCCAGCCAGCCCGCATCCGCGCCATACGACTTGCGCAGCGTCACGCCAGCGTTTACGCCGTTGCCCAGCAGCACCAGGATCAGCGTGCCCAGAAACTCGCCCAACCAGACAGAATGCATCGTGTTGTCCTTAAAGAGCGGTCGTCGAAAAGCCCGCTCGGTCCACCGGTAGAATTCAACCCTCAATCAGAACCAGGTTTGCCGCTTGTACTCCACATAAGCCTCGCCGAATTTTTCCGTCAACACACGTTCCTCTTTGCGGCTCCGGAGAACCTGCAAGGGAATCAGAACCACAAAGCAAAGCAGCAGCCACGGATTGTTGGCCCAGATCATCACTCCGGCGATCATCAATCCGCCAAAGGTGTAGATCGGATTGCGAATACGGGAGTACAGGCCCGTGGTCACCAGCGTTGTTGCCTTGGCCTCCACGCTGAAGGCGTCTCCCAGTTGAATACGAGCCAGAACGAAGAGCAGGAAAGACGGCGCTGCAATCGCGAGACCGGCAATGTGCTGAATGGTCCAGGGCATTCCCCATGCGTGTGTTGCAAACACCACTGCGAAAAGAAGGGCGACGGCGAGCGTTCCGTAATTCAGTCTCAAAGTCGTCCTCCTCCACACATCAATTCTGGTCAAACCGGCGAAGCTCTGGCGCGTACGGCACCCAAACCGTCCGCAGAGCTCAATCGATTCCAGAATTTGCTGAACCATAGCATTCTCCATCGTCCGGCTGCCATTCGCCAAACTTTTTGCAGGAATGCTATGGCTGAGTTTCAAATGATTCCGTACTACACTCAGAAACAGCATGGGCAGGCCATCGATGAAAACGGATCAGGACCTCTATAACGAGCTCGCCTTCTACACCCTGGCGCATCCCGACCCTGCGTTCATTCATCAGAACGTCGTCGACGCATTTGCGGCGCAGCACGCCGATGAATCGTCAAAGCCCATCTATATTGTCTTTGCCCTGATCGGTCTTTACCTGTGCGTCGAGAAAAACTTCACCGGCAAGCAGGCGCAGATGGCGCACATGCGGCTGGCCAAGATACGCAGGCAATACCCGCGTCTTCCAATGCCCAAGCAGCGAGGCGCCATCGGCGTTCGGGACGTTCTCGCGGTGGCTCCGGGACCCGAAAGAGACGCGATGATTCAAAACTGGTGCGTATCGGCATGGGACGCCTGGAAAGAAAGCCGCGTGCAGATTGTGGCGTTGGCAAAGAGCGAGCTGGGCATCGATTAAGCCGTCGCTCTTGCACGTCCCGTCATGGCTTGGATGAAGCAGCCTGCTCCGCCGTCGGAATCGTCCCCGCATAAGAAGGCCAATGCGTCAGCAACTCCTTCACCACCACATGCCCCACCGTATACGCCGCTTCCAAAGACGGCAGATAGCCGCTATACGCGCCGATGCGCTGTTTGGCCAGGCTCTCGGCCGCGGTCGTCCCGCGCGGCTGCCGGTCAAAGTTGCTTACCGTTCGCAGCACCATCACGCGTTGCGCGTCCACACGCCCGGCATGGCCCAGAAACGCGAGCGACTGCAGTGTGCCCGTGTCTTCCATCGCGGTGGTTACAAATTCGCCTTTGCCGCCGGTGAAGTACGGCACCCATTCCGCAGCCCACCTGTCAAAAAGCTTGCCGTGCCAGTATGTCGATGACGATATTTCGTCGCCCATCCCGACAAACGGCGCTCGTTGCGCGGCAGCTCCGTCAAAGTTGCTGCGAATCTCCTTCAGATGATCGCTGTCCGCAAGTGGCGTTGCGCGGGTCAGGTTAAAGGCCCAGTCAGCGAGGCCTTCATTCAGCGCATACACCTGTCCATCCAGCGGCGCAGGCGGCGCTTCAAAGGGCTTCGCTTTGCGCAGCGGCACGTAGCCTGTCGTCCACTCCGGCGGTATCTCGCGCGCATCGATCTCATAGCCCAGGTCGCCATCCACCACCCAGCGCGCCCACATCGCCGAACCAAGGGATGCGCGCTCCGGCGTCGCTCCCGCAATGCCGGCAATCAGCCAGTACGCATGGCTCAGGTCAAAGCGCGAATCGAGACCCAGCGCCATGATGGTGGCTGCCGCATGCGCCGTGCCCTGTCCGGTCAGCACTGCCATCTCGCCGTCGCCGTTCATGCGCACTGCATGATAACCCGCCGCCAGCGGATAGATTTTGTCCAGATGGTCGCGCTCCACCCAGTACTGCAGCTCGCCGGGCTGGTCGCCGGTGTCCGCGCCCACCTCAAACATGGCCACCACCACAACCTTCACCGCAATCGGCTTGGGCTTGGCGTTCGCCGCGGTTGCAAGCGCCGCCAGCGATAGGAGAGCAAAGAAACATCGGGCTGGAGAGATCATTGATTGCGATACTATCCGAGACGCGACCGGCCGCAAAGCATTTCGCTGCGTAAGGCGATACCATGAGAGAAACCGCGGAGGCAATCTACTTGAGAATGACAAGAAACATCCTGGCCTGGGCCGCCATCGCTGCCGCATTCACCTTTACAGCCGTGGCGCAGCAACCCGGACCCACCAAAGTCATCGGCTTCATGACCGACTTCGACGTCAAAGACGATGCGGTCGGCATCTGCAAGGCGGTCATGGATGGCGTCGCCCCCGGCGTGCGCATCCTCGACATCACGCACCAGTCCGAGCCCTACAACATCGCCATGGGTGCGCGCTTCCTTGCCGGCTCTGCGCCCTATTTCCCCAAGGACGCGGTCTTCGTCGTGGTCATTGATCCCGGCGTTGGTTCCACACGCAAGGCCATCATCGCGAAATCGCGCGTGGGTCAGTTTTTTGTATTGCCGGACAATGGCCTGCTCACCCTCATCCAGGATCGCGACGGCATTGTCGAGGCCCGCGAGATCACTAACCCCGTGTGGATGATCGGCTCCGGCATCTCGTCCACCTTCCACGGGCGCGACATCTTTTCCCCCGCGGGCGCGCATCTGGCTCGCGGCGACGACTGGACATCGGCCGGTCCCGCGCTCGACGTCACCAAACTCGTGCGCCTCGACCTGCATGACGCAACCGTCGACGCAACCGGACTCCACGGTCAGGTCATCGGCGCCGACGGTCCATTCGGCAATCTCGTCCTCAACATTCCGCGCGAGACATTTGCCGAACTCGGCTACAAACTCGGCGACCAGGTCCCCTTCACCCTCGCCGGCAAGCACTATACCTTTCCGCTTGTGAAAACATTCAGCGATGTGCCCGTCGGCAAAGAGCTTTTCTACATCGACTCGCGCGGCCGCCTCTCCATCGGCATCAACCAGCGTAACTTTTCCGAGATCTACAAAGTGGGCGAAGGCGCGGAATTATCCATTCCGAAAAAATGAACCACACGTCTGCGGAGGAATTGTCCATGGGAAAGATTCGTTCTGCGCTTGGCGCAATCGTTGCAACAGCGGCGCTCGCATCCGCCCAGCAGCCCGCAACCCATCACTGGGCTATCGTGGTCCACGGCGGCGCCGGCGTCATCGAGCGCGCCTCCATGAAGCCTGAGACCGAAGCCGCCTACCGCACCTCCATGAAGCAGGCCACGGAGGCGGGCGCAAAGGTTCTGGACAGCGGCGGCTCCGCGCTTGACGCGATTGAAGCGACGATTCACATTCTTGAAGACGATCCGCTCTTCAATGCCGGGCGCGGTGCGGTCTTCACCGCCGAAGGCAAGAATGAACTCGACGCGGCCCTCATGGACGGCTCCAATCTCAAGGCCGGTGCGATTGCCGGCGTCACCCGCACACGGCATCCCATCAGTCTGGCGCGCGCGGTGATGGACAAATCGCCGCATGTCATGCTGGTGGGCGCAGGCGCGGACTCTTTCGCGGCAAGCGTTGGACTTGAGCAGGTCGATCCGAGCTTCTTCTTTACTGAGCGTCGCTGGCAGTCGCTCGCGCGGCAGTTGAAGAAGGAGGGCAAGCCCATTCCGCCGCGTCCGGCGGGTGCGCCGCCTGCGCCGTCCGCGCCCGTCGCTGAAATCGAATCGCCGGACGCGCACAAGTACGGCACCGTCGGCGTGGTCGCGCTCGACAAGCAGGGCAACATCGCCGCGGGCACCTCCACCGGCGGCACGCAGGCCAAGCAGTGGGGCCGCGTCGGCGACTCGCCCATCATCGGCGCGGGCACCTATGCCAACAACCAGTCCTGCGCCGTCTCCGGCACCGGCACGGGCGAGTACTTCATCCGCCTCGGTGTCGCGCGCGAGGTCTGCAACCTTGTTTACTTCCGCAGCATGACCTTGCAGCAGGCTGCCGACCAGGTCATCCACAAGGAACTCGACGCGATCCATGGCGACGGCGGCCTGATCGCCATTACTCCAGACGGCCAGCTTGCCTGGAGCTTCAACACCCCCGGAATGTACCGCGCAAAACTTGCGGAAGGCGGCAAGCTCGAAATCGGCATCTACAACGACGAGCCGTAGAGGGTAGCGACGGCCGGATCGAGAGGGCTTGGAATGAATACTTCGGTGAACGCAATGCGGGTCCGATTCGATGCGGACAGCATGTGGGTGGATCTGAGTGACGGCCGCATCCTTGGCGTCCCGCTGGCATGGTTCCCTCGCCTGCTGCAAGGCAGCGCGGAACAGCGTGAGCAGGTCAGGATCACGAGCCGCGGTTTGCATTGGGATGCGTTGGACGAGGGCGTGTCGATCGCAGGCCTCCTGGCAGGCCTCAGCGACCAGAGCGCCAGTAACGGGACGTTCGCAGCTTAATAGTTGCAAATCATCCGATTCAATCCAACAACCAGGCATCAACCGCAAACGCAAAAAGGCCATCCCCGCGGGGATGGCCTCTTTTATAAAGCAAGCGAAATGCTACTGCGCGCCGTTCCGCGCCATCGCTTTTTCCGTCAGCACCTTGTGCGCGTTGTCTTCCAGAGCCTGAGCCTCTGGCAGGAACGTCATCGCCTTCTGAATCTCCGGATCCCAGTCCGCGCGCGTGCGCAATCCCTGCAACTGCCCAAACTGGATGGTCACGATCTTGTCCTTGATGCTCACCTTCAGCCAATCCATCACGCCGTTCAGATCGGCCTCGGTCCACGGAATGCTCTGGCTGGTCAAATATTTCTTGAACTCGCCCAGCACTTCATCGTTGACTTCGAAGTTCTTGTCCACCGTACGATTCGACAAATAGACCGGGGCAAAGTGGAAGAACACATCCTTATAGAGCAGGATGTCCTGGAAGTGGTTGCTCTTCGGCGTGTCGATCTTCTCGTCCGGCGTAATGCCGCCGCCGCCGTAGACCGTGCGGCCCGCGTCGGTCAGCTTCACTTCCTGGTTGGTCGAGTTCGAAGGCAGCGCGCCGGCGTGGTTGTAGTAATAGTCGTAGAGCGAAACGCCCGCGTAGTTGCGCTGAATCAGCCGTCCCGACGGCGTGTAGTAGTGATACGTGGTCAGCGCCAGGCCAGTGTTCTCGCTCAGGTTGTAAACCGTCTGCACCAGGCCTTTGCCGAAGGTGGTCTCGCCCACAATCAGCGCGCGATCGTGATCCTGCAGCGCGCCGCTCACAATTTCCGCCGCCGAAGCCGTGCCGCGATTCACCAGCACCACGATCGGAAAGGTCTTTCCGTCGTTGCCGCGCGTGGCCGTATACACCTGGTCGGGATAGGCGCGCCCACGCTGCGAGACAATAGTCTGTCCCTTGGTCAGAAGGTGATCGCAAACCTCAACAGCCTGGCTCAGCAAGCCGCCGGGGTTGCCGCGCAGATCGAAGACCAGTCCTTTCAGGTTGGGAAAGTTGTCGACCGCTTCAATCACTTCCTGGGCCGTGGTTTCCTGGAACTGCTTCAGGTGAATGTACCCGATGCCGGGGCGAATCTCGTACTTCAGATCCACCGAGGGGTTGGGAATTTCGTCGCGCATCAGGTCAAAGACCAGCGGCTTGGTCTGCCCGTCGCGAATGGTGCTCACCTGCACATGCGTGCCCTTGGGCCCCTTGAGCGCCTTGGCTACCGCGTCTGAAGTCCAGCCGTCGGTGCTCTTGCCGTCCACGGCTACAATCACGTCGCCGGGATGAATGCCGGCGCGGAATGAGGGCGTGTTCTCGTACGGATTCACCACAAACACCTTGTTGCCCTGCTGCACGATCACCATGCCAACGCCGTAGTAGCGGCCATGCTGCTCCTCGCGCATCTTGGCGTAGGCCTTGGGGTCGTAAAAATTCGAGTGCGGGTCCAGAACGCGCAGCATGCCCGGAATGGCGCCGTCATAGATGGCAAGGTCGGCCTTGTCGCCGTCAATCGGCTCGGCGTAGTTCTGCTCCACCTTCGAATAGACATCGGTGAAGGTCTTGAGGCTGTCGCGCAACTGGCTTTCGTCGGCGGAAGACTGCGCTCCCACGCGGCGCTGCATGAACGTGCCCGCAAGGGCGCAGACGGCAAAGAACAGGATAACGGTGAACAAGGCGCGGCGGGCGCGGGAACTCATAGGCGAAAACAACCTCCGGAGGGCAACTGACCCTGGCGCCCAACTGCGGTTCTCCAATTGAATCGAGTCCCAATCCGCCGTGACCAGCAGGTTTGTTCCTCGATAAAAATTAACCTTGCCAACGAGCCACCCTGGCTCCGGCAAGGTCAAGGGAATTGGGAAACCGCTCTAGCTCCTGGCAGAGCAGTCCTAGGGAAAAGTATAACACTCTGTCATTTGACGCCTGCCGGGGCCATTCGGATAGCCAGGGGGACTAAACCTGGCCTCAGCATGCATCACTCCTGCCCAATGACCCACATCAAACGCGCCGCGCATTTGATTCTCAAGAAATTTTCTTGCATATTGCTGTAGGTTTATGTGATATTGATTTCCTTTTCAGGCAAAGCCGCGCATGAAGCCGGTATCTTTCGATGGTAACCCTCTGCGGCGGGCCGGCAAGATCGTCTTTGGCGTCCGCGGTTGAAAGGAAGGCACTCATGCGCAAGCTGTTTTGGAAATCGGGGGGCAAGTGAAGGGCCATTCCTCCACGCCGCCATGCTTATTTTCCTGTTTTCCGGAATCGTCTGCCATGCGCAGAATTGCACTCTGACCCCGGCTCAGGAGAACCAGACGTTCCAGTTCACTAATTTCTCTCCCACCGCTTGGCCCATTGGGCAAAGCACCACCGTTACCCTCACAGGAAGCTGGACAACGCCGCCTACTCCGTTGGGTTGCAACACGGACTTTATCTCGCTGCAAGGGCTTGCTGCCGGCGGCGGAAATGGAGTCCGTGACCCGAATGTGACCTTTTCCAACATCGTCGAAAGCCTGAGCCCTTTGCAGACCACGTTCACAGCGACGGTTTCGCCCGCGGCTTCGTATGTAGAGGAGCTATATTCGGTCGAATGCGTATCCTCACAGGGGCCATCGTGCCCGAATTATTCTGAAATCTCCGGCGATATATACCTCTGCCCATACTCCGTGCCGTCTATATCCTCCGTGTCTCCAAGCACTTGGGTCGCAGGACAAACCTACAACGTAACCATCTCGGGATCCAACTTCGTACCTGGAAACATCTTCAGCGGATCCACCGCCAATCCGGGCTGCCCTGCGACCCAAGTCTATTTAACCTATTCCGATGGAAGTCCAGTAACATTCTCCGCCTCGGTCCAGTCCGCATCCACCGTTACCGGGGTCGCCACGCCCTCGGCATCGGCATTGGCGGGCACGGCCACCATCTACGTGTGGACCTGGGAGAACGGGCCTTCCGGCACCACCGCAAGCGAGCAGGCTACGGTGCAGATTGTTCCCGCCCCCTGTTCCGTGCCAACCATTGCATCAATCTCTCCCAACGTCTGGGTTGCCGGCAAAACCTCCGGCACCGTCGCCATCACGGGAACTGGGTTCACCACTACCGCTGCTGCAACTGCGTCCTGCCCGGCGACAACGGCCACTGTTTCTACTCCGGATGGAAGCGTAGTCACCGTCTCTGGCCTGAATGTCGCAAGCGCCACTTCTATCACCTTGAAAGTAGCGCCGGCAGCCAACGCACTTACAGAGGGCGCGACTCTGGCCGTGAGCGGCGCTGCCACGCCGTCGCCCAACGCAGACATACTCAGCGCGCCACAAATCGTTTGCAGCGGAGCCGCGATGCAGTGCAATGGGGAGACTATCAGTGGCGCTAACGCCTCGACCCAAACCGTTGTCGTCGGCCAGACCATCACCTTGACCACGACGCCGACTGCGGCGACATTGGCCGCGCTCCCGATCCCACTCGCCTTCGCGAATACCGCACCAACGACATGGACTGTGGGCGGGACGAACATCGCGTCGCGTGTATTAGGCCCCGAGGATGCGCTTGGCAACCCCACCTCTGCCACAGCCTCTCCCACGGTGCTGACAAACACGGTGCTGAACACTTATTGGCTATACCCCAAATCCAGCGTCCCCGTGACCTACCAGTACTGCGTCAGTTACTCCGGAGTGAGCAGCCAGTGCAGTCCCAAAGCCACTGCAACCTTCAACGTGACTGGACCAACCGCAAAAATCACCGCTTCTGTCAATTCCGGTTCGACCCCTCCCGCAACGGGAGCCTGGTGGGTGAGCCCCTCGGCCACCTGTGGCACCTCTCAGTACCTGGCCTTTGGAGTACTTGAGAGCGGATGCGTCCTTTCACCAGAAGAATATGGAATTGTCTTTGAGGCGACGAACGTCGAAAATGTGCCAACCGGCGGTGGGACGTTTTCGTGGCTTCAACTGATCGACTCGGATGTTCTCTCAGGCACTGCGCCGGAGGGGGTGACACCGGAGATTCTAGGCACGGGGCTGGATACCGCCGATCCATACCCGTCTATAGCAACCACACCTTATTTCGAAACGGCCGATGCGCCGGCTGTGAGTTTGCCAACGAGCGTCCCTGACCTTACCTCGGAAACCAGGACAATATCATTTCGAATGTTTCTACTGTGGTCCACGGATGCAGATCCGGACTCCATCAATGTTCCCATCGGATACGTGACTTGGAAGGTTGCTGGAACTGCGGATCAGAATACGAAAAGTCAGCCGCCTTGGTCGCTAGCAGGGAAACAGAAAGCGACGACGGCGACATATAGCCCGAGTACCGACACCGGGGCCCCAGGTCACGGGCTACCTGTTTGGACGACAATTTCCTACAACACGCCCACCACCAGTGGCGAGAGCGTTTTGACGAAGAGCGAAACGGAACCACCCCCGCCTGCGGGGGGTGAGGGGGAACCTCAATGAAAAAGCTGACTCTTTATTCTTGCGTTTTTCTTCTTGCGGTGCAAACGGCAGTACTTTTTGCCCAAACACAGCGCCCCAGCCATAGCGCGCTGGGCACCAGGCCAGGAGCACCACAATTTGCTCTGAACATTTCGGAGTACCGCCATGATGGCCGAGGCCCGGGGAAGCATAGGCTACGGATCGTTATAACGAATGTGTCGAGCGAACCTCTTCATTTGGGCGGCTGCGCGACTTTGCGGGGGTTATACGTAGTCACTATTGTTTACAACGGTGTGCCCATAGTAGAGCAAGACCCGGCGGCGCGGCGCGCTGGCGAGGCGAAAATGAAGCAAACACCATGTGCCACCGGCGCTCCAAGCGACATAATTAGCCCTGGCGGATCGAATGAGGAAATCCTGAGCCTTACGGGGCCTTTCGCGTACGACATGTCCAGGCCGGGGACGTACGAGATTGCCCTTTCTAGAGATTCAGACCCGGATCATCCCGAAAAGAGCGTGACGGTCAAATCCAATACCCTCACCATCGTCGTTCCGGAGCCTGAACCGGAGACCGCCGCGCCAAAATAGCCGCCGTTTCAGCAAACTCCCATGCGGAACGCCCTGGTTGCCGCGGCGGCGGGGTGATTTTGCCGAATTCGCCTCTCCTTCGCTCCATAAATCGTGCTTCTTCCCCGTTCGCTGCTGCCCAGCCATTTACAATAACGTCTATGCCTCAGGGGTAAAACCAATTGTCCCCTGCCGTGTCCTAAACTATGACTCTGAATCTATTTCGCACTCCCGCGGTTTTGGCGTTCGGCGCCATGCTGCTCGCAAGCTACCCTCAGGCGCAGACCCACCCGGCCGCGCCCCAGAGCCCATACGGCGGTGTCACCGTCGAGGACATCATCGCGCGCGTCAACGATCAGATCATCACCCAATCTGATTACGACCGGGCCATGAAGGAGATGGACGACGAGGCGCGCCAGAAGGGCGCCACGCTCCAGCAGATATCCCTCGGCCACAAAGATCTGCTGCGCAGCCTCATCGATCAGCAGCTCTGGCTCTCCAAAGGCAAGGAACTCGCCATCACCGGCGAGACCGAGCTGATCCAGCGGCTCAACGAAATCCGCAAGCAGTACAACCTTGAAACCCTTGAAGACCTTGAAAAAGCCGCCAGGGAACAGGGTGTCTCGTTTGAAGACTTCAAGGCCAACATTCGCAACAGCATCATCACCCAGCAGGTGATGCGCGATGAAGTCGGCAAGCGGATCCAGTTCACCCCCGGCGAAGTGCAGCGCTACTTCGATCAGCACAAGGAAGACTACAACCAGCCGGAGAGCGTGCGCCTCAGCGAAATTCTGATTGCCGTGCCCGCTGCGGCCGATGGCTCCGCGCCCGACGATGCGGCTTTGGCTTCAGCCAAGGCCAAGGCCGACGACCTGGAAGCCAAGCTCCACCAGGGCGGCGACTTCACACAGCTCGCCAAGTCCTTCAGTGAGGGCTCCACCGCTGCCGAAGGCGGCGATCTGGGCCAATACCGGCGCGGCGCTCTCGCCAAGGTGCTTGAAGACAAGACCTTCGCGCTCAATTCCGGCCAGTACACCGATCCGATCCGCACCAAGCAGGGGTTCGTCATTCTCAAGGTTGTGCAACACGTTCCCGGCGGCGTTCAGGACTTCAAGAACGTGGAGCAGGAAGTGGAGCAGAGCTACTACATGAGCAGGATGGAGCCGGCCATTCGCGAGTACCTCACCACCATGCGCGAGCAGGCCTACATCGACATCAAGCCGGGCTACGCCGACTCCGGCGCCAGCCCCAACAAGTCGGTCTATCCCATCTCCTATGCGGCCTATACGCCGCCCGCGCCCAAGAAAAAGAAGAAGGTTGAGCGTACCCGCTATCGCGAGACCACGCACAGCTTCCGCCAGAAATCTCCGCAGACTGTGGCCGCAGCCGACACGACCAAAACCCCGCCGGCAACCAAGAAGAATGCCAGCCTGACCAAGTCCGAAAAGCCCGGCAAGAAGGAAAAAATCCGCTTTGGCAAGGCGCCTACCAAGACGCTTCCAAGCGCGCCCAACGCCACTACGGAAGACGCCGGCGCCGTGCAGCAGACGGCCGGCGCCGCGCCCGAGCCGGAGAATCCGCTCGAAGCAAACACCAAGCCGACGCAGAAGACACGCTACAGCGCACGGGCAAGTGTGGCCAAGCCCAAGCAGGTAGCCGGCGCCCTCAAGGTGGACCCGCAAGCTCCTGCCCCGGCTGACGCCGCGGAGGTTGCCGATCGCCAGACACAGGCTGCACCGCTCGGCCTTGGCGCCCATATGGCAAAGAACAAGAAGAAGACCAAGGCCACCGCCACCACCGGCGAAAAGACGCGTCTGGCCGACAAGAAGAAGAATCCGGCCGATGATTCGGCAACCCCGCCCGCGCCCACACCGCAACCGATCCCGCCGGTTCCTGGTGCGCCTGCGCCGGCAACTGCTCCCACACCGCAGCCGAAGCAGTAAACCAGCAGCAGCTTCCACCCGCCGGGCCTGGGAATTCACTCCCAGGCCCGGCTTGCATTTGGCGACACGAGCCAGTTGCGTTAAGCTTCTCGGCAGAATGAAAGACATCTACATCGCCGACCTGGCCAGCTTCGATGAAGGCCAAAAATTCGATTCCTTCTTCCTGGTTCTGTCCAAGCAGCAGCGCACCACCAAGACCAACAAGCCTTACTTGAACCTGATCCTGGGCGACAAGACAGGCCAGCTCGAAGGCCGGGTCTGGGAGCCAGGCGACCCGCGCATCGCCAAAGACTTCGACAAAGGCGACATCGTCAAGGCTCGCGGCAGCGCCTCCCGCTTTGACGACCGATTGCAGATGAAGGTGGATCAGCTCCGTCTCGCCCAGCCCGGCGAGGCCGACAAGGCTGACCTGCTGCCCTCCACCACCTACGACGTCGCCGCGCTCTGGGCCCAGCTTCTCAGCTTCGTGCGGAGCCTCACCAATCCCGACCTCAAGCGCCTGCTCACCACCCTGCTCGACGACCCGGCGCTTGCCCAGGCCTATCGCGAAGCACCCGCCGCCAAGCAGCTCCACCACGCCTGGCTCGGCGGCCTGCTGGAGCACGTGATCAGCCTCTGCACATTGGCCGACCGCGTCGTCCCCCAATACCCGCTCCTCGATCGCGACCTGGTGCTCACCGGCGTCATTCTTCATGACATCGGCAAGGTTCGCGAACTGAGCTGGGAGATCGGCTTTGAATACACCATTGAAGGCACGCTGCTGGGCCACATCCAAATGGGAGTCGCGCTCGCGGAGAAGGCCATCGACAGCCTGCCTGACTTCCCGCCCAAATTGAAGACGCTGGTCCTGCACATGATCCTGAGCCACCACGGCAAGCTCGAATTCGGATCGCCCAAGCTGCCCATGATCCCCGAGGCGCTGGTACTCAACTTCCTCGACGACCTCGACGCCAAAATGCAGGCCGTAGCCGGCGAATTCGAGAAATCGCTGCGGGAAGGCAAAGGCCCCGAAGAGCTAACCGGCAAGGTGTGGGCTCTCGACCAGCGGCAACTGCTGAATACCAAGCGGTGGCTGGGCGAAGACAAGCAATAGGCACGCCGGTCAGCTTTTTCCAGTGCTATCTTTTCCTATGCGCATCCTCGCCGCTCTCTTGATTGCCCTATGCGCGCTTTCATCCGGCGTGTTCGCTCAACCAGGAGATCCCCGGCTCAAACCTCTCTACGACGCGCATCGCTGGTTCCAGCTTCGCAATGCCGTAAATCGCGACGGCGCGAATCTTTTCTACCAGGCCGCCATTGAGGCCGCATTCAATCAGCCCCAGGCCGAAAACGATCTCAACGCAGTCCTTCAATCCAAACCAGACCCCGCCACCATAGCCGAGGCGCGGGAGCTCCTGATCGCCTCGTATTACCGCGCTGGACGATACAAGGAAGCCTTTTCCCAGGCAAAGGCCATCCTCTCCAAAAAGCCCGACGCCGCGGACATCCGCAACATTCTTCCCACGCTCAAGGTCCTGTCCTCGTTTCAAGACCAGGCCGTCGCCTCAGTCGATCCCGCGACAATCCCCGTCGAAATTCAGGACCAGAACCTCGTGCTGCCCGTCACGGTCAACGGAATCCAGTCCAACTACATCTTTGACAACGGCTTCAGCCTGTCCGGCGTCAGCGAGTCCGAAGCCATCCGTCTCGGCCTCAAGATCCGCAACGTGAAAACCAGCATCGATACCATGTCCGGCGCGCAGGTCAACATCCGCATCGCCGTCGCCAACGATCTTGAAGTGGCCGGCGTGCACCTGCGCAATGTCGCGTTCTACGTTTTGCCCAACAATGAGCCTCCGCTGAACCAGCTCGCCCCCGGCCGCCAGGGTATCCTCGGCCTGCCCGTGATCCTCGCGCTGCGGCGGTTTCAATGGAGTCCGGCAGACCGCACGTTCACCGTCCTCCCGTCCCGGACCGAACCAGGCAGGAACAATCCTGGGCAAGCTCCCAATCTGGCCTTTGAAAGCACGTCCACCTTCGCCGAGCTCAGCTTTCAAGGCAAGGCACTTGAATTCAGCCTGGACACCGGCGCGGAGAGAACCGAGCTTTATCCCGCATTCGCCCGGGATTTTCCTGAAATCAAGGCCGCCGGCGCGCCGGAGCAACGCAAGCTCACCGGCGTGGGCGGCTCCACGAAAATCGAATCCGTGCTTCTTCCCTCGCTGCCATTCACCGTCGGGGGCAGGGACGTGCTGCTCAAACCGGCCCACATCCTGCTCAGGAATAACAACGCAACCAGCGGCTGGTTTGCCGGCAATTTAGGAATGGACTTGTTGAACCAGGCCCGCGTCGTCGAAGTCGACTTCGATGCGATGACGCTGCTGCTCCGCTAACAGATGCTGGACGGCAGCGCGAACGGGATTATGAGTTCTTTTCCGCTCCAAAGACCCTGTTCCGATAGGCCTCCGGCGCCTCGATCGCAAAGCTCGTTTGGCCAGCCAGCAGCAGCAAATCCTCGTCGCCGGTTACAAGCAGATCGGCATGGCCGCTCTGGGCCAGATCGAGAAACGCCTGATCTTTCAGGTCTCGGCACTGAATGGGGCAGAATCTGGCTATATTGACCGTCTCGCAAAAGGGGAGGTAGCTGCCCAGGGCTTCAAACTGTTCGTCAACGGAGAGCTTGAACTTCGGGTAGGCTAGGATTCTCGCCAACTCCGCCGCAGTCTCACGCGAAACCAATGGCAGGCAGCCTCCCGGTTGCCAATGGCCAACCAGCCAACTCAGACGGCCATAGGTAAACAGGAGCGCGGACAACACAACATTTGTGTCGAAGACAATTCTCGTTCTGGCGAGAACGCTCACTCGCTCTGGCGTGCCCAGACGATTGCATCCTTAATGTCCTGCTCCGTAATGCCCAGGCTCTCGAGCTTGGCGCGCACCTCGTCCAATCGGCTCGTTCGCAGGGGCTTAAGCAGGATCGAGGAGCCGTCCGTGCTTACTTCGAAGTGCTCCACCCCCGGGAACTGCTTCGCCACGGCCTTGGGAAGGGTGAGTTGGTTTTTGACGGTCAGTTTAGCCAGCATAGAGCCCCCAGGTAAGGAAGTAAGGAAACAAGGAAACAAGGAAATCTTACCACTTCCTCGCCGTGAATTCTATAAACTGAGAAACCACTCCCACTGCTCCTGGGTCAGCGGCACCACCGACAGCCGCCCGATAATCACCAGCGGCGAGTTGGCAAAGATGGGCTCTGCCTTGATCTCCGCCAACGTCTTCGGCCGCTTCAGCCGCTTGCCCACCTTCACCTTCACCACCGGAACCTTGGGATCTTTCGGGTCCACACTCACCACCGTGCCCGTGCCCACCGCCGTGCGCTCATCGCCGGTATGATAAAAAATCCACTTCGTTCCCGCTTTCATCTCGCGCAGAAACTTCACTGCGGTCGGGTTCGTCACACCGTCCCAGATCGTTTCCTTGTCGCGCAGAAAGTCGTCGAAGGAGTAAACATCAGGCTCAGTCTTGAAGAGGAAGCAAGTCATATCGGTCCATCGTAAGGCAGGGAACAGGGATTAGGGAACAGGGAACAGAGGACCGGCAACCAACAAACGCTGTGCTAGTCTTTGGCCATGATGAGCGGCGCTCCGGAAAAATTGCTGAAGCAGGGTTACCAGGCGCGCCGGGAAGATCGGTTGACCGCGGCTAAGGCCCATTTTGCAGAAGCAATCGATTTATGCCGCCAGGCGGATGACAGGGCCATGCTTGCGCGGGCGCTCACCGGGCGGGGGCAGATAGAATCGGACCTGCATGAAACCAGCGCTGCGCTCAGCGATTATGAGGATGCGGTCGCCATTTACCGCACATTGGACGATCCGCTCGTTCTGGCCCACACGGTGCGACATGTGGGAGACATTCTTCGCAGGCAAGGCAAACTGGAGCTGGCTGCGCCGTGCTACAGCGAGGCCCTCGCGCTCTATCGCGCCAACGAGCAAACCCCTCCGCTCGACCTGGCGAACGCCATTCGAGGCTACGCGCTTCTCAGCGCTGATTCCGGCGAGCGAGCAAACGCCAGGCTACTCTGGAACGAAGCCCGAGATTTGTATGCTGCTGTCGAGGTCCCGGAGGACGTCGCCGAGAGCGAAAGGCAGATTGCTCGCTTAACTGACTGACTCGCTGGCTCGCTGACCTGCCGACTCGCCTCTCCGTTACAATCAAAAGAATATGATCCGCTTTTCAACTGCCGGCGAATCCCACGGAGAGGCCCTCATTGCGCTCATCTCCGGGCTTCCGGCCGGCGTGCCCGTCGATCTCGACTTCGTCAACCGCGAGCTTTGGCGCCGCCAGCAGGGCTACGGCCGCGGCGGACGCATGAAGATTGAGACCGACAAGGCCCACGTCTTTTCCGGCGTAAGACACGGTAAGACCATCGGTTCCCCTGTCGCCATCGAGATCGTCAACCGCGACTGGAAGAACTGGGAAGAGAAGCTGCCGGTTGAAGCCGGCGACCCTGCCAAGCATCAGGCCGTCGCCTCCCCGCGTCCCGGCCACGCCGACCTGGCCGGAGCTCTCAAGTACAACTTCCCTGACGCGCGCTACGTGCTGGAGCGCGCCTCGGCCCGCGAGTCGACTGGCCGCGTTGCCGCCGGCGCCCTGGCCAAGCTCTTCCTGCGCACCCTGGGAATTGAAGTTCTGAGCCACGTCATCCGCGTAGGCCGCGTCGAACTCGACCGGGCGGCGGGGTGGGACGAGATCGTAGCTGTCGCCGCTAAAGACGAGATCGTGCTCAGTTGCGTCGATTCCGCCACTGAAGCCCGCATGAAAGAGGAAGTCGAGGAAGTCTCCCGCACCGGCGACACCGTCGGCGGCGTCTTCGAAGTGGTGGTGCACGGCGTCCCCGCCGGCCTGGGAACCTACGCCAACTGGGACGAGCGCCTCGACGGCCTGCTGGCCTGGTCGGTGATGAGCCTGCAGGCGGTCAAGGCCGTTGAAATCGGGCGTGGGGTCACGGCTGCTGAATCCTTCGGCTCCAAGGTGCACGATCCCATTCACTACGCGCCCCAAAATACGAGTGAAGATCCGAATTCACGACCCACCCGTTTCACCCGCCCCCACAACAATGCCGGCGGCATCGAAGGCGGCGTCTCCAACGGCGAGGACATCGTGGTGCGCGGCTACTTGAAGCCCATCTCCACCCTGCGGCGGCCGCTCGAATCGGTGCGCTTTGACACCCGCGAGGCCACCAGCGCAAGCTACGAACGCAGCGACATTTGCGTGGTTCCCGCCGCCGGCGTGGCTGCGGAAGCCATGGTGGCTCTCACCGTCGCCGGCTTGGCGCAACAGAAGTTCGGCGGCGATTCGGCCCTCGAGATGAAGCGAAATTTTGATGGATACATCGAACAGATAAGAAGATTCTGAAAACGAAAGCCAATACGGAGCAGTTGAACGAGCGAAATGATTCTTAAAATTGTCAAATATCCTGAGCCGGTGCTCTCGCAGCCCGGCGAACCGGTTACCGAATTCGATGCCGAGCTGCGCAAGCTGGTCGCCGACATGTTCGAAACCACCTACGCCTCGCAGGGCATTGGATTGGCCGCGCCCCAGGTCGGCGTTTCCAAGCGCGTGACGGTCATCGACCTCAGCATGGGCAAGGACCCGGACAAAAAGCTGGTGCTCGTCAATCCCGAGATCATCTCCCAGGATGGCAAGATGTACGAGGAAGAGGGCTGCCTCAGCTTTCCAGACATCCGCGAGAAGGTGGTGCGCGCAGCCAAGGTGAGCATCCGCGCCCAGGACGTGCACGGCAAGTGGTTTGAGATGGACGGCGAGGAGTTGCTCTCGCGCTGCATGCAGCATGAGATCGATCACCTCGACGGCATGCTGTTCATCTTCCGCATGAGCGGCCTCAAGCGCGATTTGAACCTGCGCAAGATCCGCAAGATGCAGCGGGACGGCACGTGGTAGAGCCCATGACGGCGCCTCTGAAACTGGTCTTCTGCGGCACGCCCCAGTTCGCCGTTCCCACCCTTGAAGCGCTGCTTGCGGCCGGGCATGAAATCGCGCTGGTCGTCTCACAGCCTGATCGCCCCGCAGGCCGCAGCCAGCAACTCACCGCCCCGCCCGTCAAGCAATCGGCCCTGGCCGCGGGTTTGCCGGTAGCCCAGCCGGAAAAGATTCGCAACAACCCGGAATTTCGCGCCCAGCTTGAGGCCATCCAGCCCGACGCCATCGTCGTGGTCGCCTATGGTCGCATCATTCCGCTCTGGATGCTCGCGCTGCCGCGACTGGGCTGCATCAATCTGCACGGATCGTTGCTGCCCAAGTACCGCGGGGCCGCGCCCATCCAATGGGCCGTGGCCATGGGCGACGCCTTCACTGGCAACACCACCATGTTGCTTGAAGAAGGCCTGGACACCGGCCCGATTTTGCTCCAGCAGACCATCGAAATCTCGCCCGGCCAAACCGCCGTGGACCTCTTCGAGATTCTCGCCCATTCCGGCGCACCTCTGGTGGTTGAAACGCTTGCCGGCCTGGCCAGCGTTAGCCTTCAGCCCCAGCCGCAGAACCACGCCTTCGCCACCTTTGCCCCGCTTCTCGATCGCGAAGACGGCCGCATGGACTTTGCCGCGCGCACCGCCCACGAGTTGTACAACCGCTGGCGCGGCTTTCAACCCTGGCCGGGCGCTTTCACCACCCTCGACGGCAAGAAGCTGATCGCGCACCGAATGAGCCCGGCAGACGCCACAGCTTTTGCGCCGCCAGCCCCAGCGCAGCCGGGCCAGATTCACGTCGAGAATCATCGCCTCTTCGCCGCGTGCGCTGAAGATACCTGGATCGAGTTCCTCGAAGTTCAACTGGAAGGCAAGAAGCGCCTCCCGGCCGCTGAATTCCTGCGCGGAACTGCTCTCCAACAAGGCGCGCGCCTCGGGGATCGGATTCAGTGACAGTCCCCCGCGAGGCCGCGCCCTCACGCAAGGCCGCTCCGAAAGATCGCAAGACCCCCATCTCCGCAGCGCGCAAAGCAGCCTTCGACGTGCTGCTCGCCGTGGAGCGCGGCCAGTCGCACTCCGACGATCTGCTGCGCGGCAAGGCCGTCAATGCCCTTTCTTTGGCTGATCGCAATCTGGCCACTACGCTGGTGCTGGGCGTGCTTCGCTGGCAGATTCGCCTCGACCACCAACTTCAGGCTCTTCTCAAACACCCCAACGCCAAACTCGATTCCGAAGTGCGCATCGCGCTCCGCCTCGGCGCATTTCAACTTCTGCATCTGGATCGCATCCCTGCGCGCGCAGCAATCGACGAAAGCGTGGAGTTGGCCAAGCACGCCGGTCATCGCTTCGCTTCGGGAATGGTCAACGCTGTTCTTCGCAAGCTGGCAGGCGCCGCGCACGTGAGTTTTTCCGAAGATTCCGTTGCGGAACTTGCGCTTGCCCAGGCCCACCCCGCATGGATGATCGAGCGTTGGGCTGGTTTTTACGGCATCGAATCGGCGCGTGCAATCTGCCATCACGGCCAGCATCCACCCATTCTGACCGTTCGCCTGGCAGACTCCGCTGTTGAAGCGGAACTCGCCGAGGCCGGCATTCATCTTGAACCCGGCGAACTGCTCACCGCCGCGCGTACCGTGGTTTCCGGCGACGTGATCGGCACCGCGGCCTTTCGCGAGGGCCGCGTACGCATTCAGGACGAAGGCTCGCAACTGGTCGCGGAAATTGCCGCAGCAAATCTGAATCTACCCGACGGAAGAATCGTCGACGCCTGCGCGGCGCCCGGCGGCAAGACGCTGATTCTCGCCGAGCGCAATCCGCAGGCCCGCATCGTTGCCTGCGAATCCAGCGCGCCGCGTCTCGAGCAATTGCGCAGTCGTCTTGCCCGTCACGCAGACCGCATTGAGTGCCGTCTCGCCGATGCGACAATCCTCGGAGAGGATTCCGTCTTCGACCTCGCATTGGCCGACGTTCCATGCAGCGGCACCGGCACGCTGGGCCGCAATCCTGAAATCCGTCACCGCCTTCATTTGGAAGACATGCCTCGCCAGGCCGAACGCCAGCGCGGAATTCTTCATGCCACCGTGCACGCCCTGCGTCCCGGCAGCCTTGTTGTCTACTCAACCTGTTCGCTGGAGCCGGAGGAGAACGAGCAAGTGGTTGCCGCGGTGCTCGCGGAGACTTCCAATGCGCGGATGGTGTCACTTGAACCAAGTATCGCTGCGCTGCTCGAGAAGGGCATTCTGACGGACTCCGGTGCGGAGCGATTGCAGCATTGCCTCACGCCCGAGGGCGCGCTGCGCCTGCTTCCCGGAATGTCGCCCACCGACGGATTTTTTATTGCGCTGATTGAAAGGCAATCCTGAATGCCTGCGCCGGCGCGCTACTCCGCATCCAGCCGCAGCGTTGCGTAATCGCGTCCCAGCATCGCGCACAGCGCCTCCACAACGAGTTCATGATCGTCGCGCTGCGGCAGGCCGGAGACCGTCACCGAGCCCACCACTCCGGCGCCTGCAACCGTCAACGGAAACGAACCGCCATGCGTCGCGTAGTCAGCCAGCGGCAGGCCCTGCTGCGCGGTAAGCGTATCGTTCTTTGCCTCGAGCTTCAGCCCGACCGCGTAAGAGCTGCGATGGAACCGCGCCACCACATTGCTCTTGCGCCGCACCCACTCCACATTGTCCGGAGTGGTGCCTTCAAGCGCTGTATAGAACAGCGGCTGACCGAAGCGCCGCACGTCAATCACCACGGCCAGTCCGCGCTCTACCGCCATGGTTCTCAAGCGCACGCCCAGCTCCCACGCAATCTGCGCATCCAACCGCGGCAACTGCAAGTCCCGCTCCTGCAATGCAACGCGTTCCAAATCTTCGCTCAGTCCCATCTCCAGTGCGCTCCCAACGCCGCTCACAATCCTAACTCCGCCAGCTTCTTCTCACCCCTCTGCCGCTTCTTCCGCGGGAATGTCGCGCATGGGTACGATCCCCAATCGCTCATAGATGGGCCGCATCTGTTTGCGAATCCCCTTCAGCCGCGTCCAGAACCAAAGCGCGCCGAGGATGCACGCCACGCCGCTCAGCATCACTGTGTGCTGCACTCCGATCGCGTGCGCCATCGCGCCCGCCAGCAGGCTGCCGAACGGCGCCATGCCCACAAAGGCCATAGTGTAATAGCTCATCACCCGGCCGCGCATGTTCTCATCCACCAGCGTCTGCAGAATCGTGTTGCTGGCAGTGACGCATTGCATCATGCCAAATCCGGTAATGAGCATCATCGTCATCGAAAGCCAAAGAGTGTTGGAGAGTCCAAACGAGATCAGTCCCACGCCGCATGTCACGGCGGCTGCGGGGATCATCCTCGTCAGCCCGCGGACCGACCGGCGCAAAACCAGAGTCAATGCAGACACCAGCGAACCTACGCCGACTGCGCCCATCAGAAATCCAAGCGTGTGCGGTCCGCCGTGCAGCACCTGCGCCGCAAACACCGGCATCAGCACCATGAACGGCCAACCCATCAGGCTGATGAGCGCAAACAGCGTCAGGATGGTGCGGATGGGCCCCGAGTCCGCCACGTAGGTCCATCCCTCGCGCAGTTGCGCCAGCATGGTCGTCGTCGCGCGCTCCATTGTTGCTGCCGGCAAGCGCATCATCACCAGCGATGCGATCACCGCAATATAGCTGACTCCATCCACAAGGAAGCACCAGCCCTCATTGGTGGCGGCAATCAGCAGGCCCGCGAGCGAGGGGCCAATCAGTCGCGCCACGTTTACCATCGACGAGTTGATGGCGATGGCATTCGAAAGGTCGGCCCTGTCCTCCACCATCTTCACCATGAACGACTGCCGGCCGGGCATGTCGAACGCGTTGATGAAGCCCTGCATCACACTCAGCGCCAGCACTTCCTTGATGTTGACTCGATGCGACAGCGTCAGCCAGGCCAGCGCCAGCGACTGCACCATGGCCAGGCTCTGTGTCCATACCAGCAGCTTTCGCCGGTCCATCCGGTCTACGATCACGCCGGCCAGCGGCGCCAGCAGAAAGGTGGGGATCTGTCCTGCAAACCCTACGATGCCCAGAAGCAGCGCCGACTTGGTGAGCCGGTACACCAGCCATGAGATGGCAATGCGCGTCATCCACGTGCCGATGAGCGAGATGCTCTGCCCGCCAAAGAACAGGCGGAAGTTCCTGTGCCGCAGCGCCCGCCACGCGTGCGAGAGATCGCCCGGCGCGGCGCCGGCACCTCCAGATTCATTTTGTTGTTTTGTGTTTTCAGCCATGCGTCAGCCTATTTGATGCTTGCTTTAAGCCCGCTGACTCAGGAACCCGCCGTCCGGCGCACTCGCGGCTTTCCTGATCTCTGTTCCCTGATCCCTGACCCCTGACTCGCTACTTCGCCACCGTCAGCTTCACCTTCGTGCTCTGTTCAACGCGCGATCCGGCTGCCGGCTGTTGCGCCACCACCGCGCCCGGCTTTACCGGTTGCACCGGCAGCGCGTTTCCGCTGCCCATCGGCCCCACAGGCACGTCGACGAACACGGGGGGCGCCGACTGGATGCCGACCCTGGCCAACTGCGCCTGAGCGGTCACCACGGGCAGTCCGGTCAGATCGGGCATCACGTAGCCGTCGGGTGCTTCATCGTCCGGTGCGGCCACCAGCAGATTGATGCTGGGCTGCGCAATGCCCTGCGCGTGCGCCGGCGGATCCTGCGCCAGCACCGTTCCTTCTACCTTTGGCCAAGGTAATCGCCCGGTCACGCCCACCTCCAATCCCACGCGGCGCAGCTCAATCGCCGCCACGCGCTCCTCGCGGCCCACCGTGTCCGGCACTTCCACCTTTTGCGGACCCAGGCTCTCGGCCACGCGCACGCGCCACTCGCGCCGCACCACGGTTCCGGCCGGTGGCGACTGCGTCAGAATATGTCCAGCGGCCACATCGCCGGAGTAGTAGCGGTTGTCCACATCCAGGTTGAGAGCCATCCCTGCTGACTGGGTGCGCGCGTCTGCTACCGTCATGCCCTTCAGTTCCGGCACCTGCACCTCTGCGCCGTGAATGGCGAAGTGCATGGTCGTGATGGCCGACAGCAGCCCCACGGCCACCAGCAGCATCATGAGCGAGGCCACCTGAAAGAAATTCTTCAACCCTCGACCGTTCATTCCCCTGGTTCACCATCCGCAAACACAATCTCGTAATCGATCTCCGCGGCCTTCTCCAGCATCTTCGAAACCGAGCAGTACTTGTTCTTCGACAGCGACACCGCGTCTTCCACAGCCTTGCGGCTCAGTTGTCCGCTCACCGTGTAGGTCAGTTTGATCTGCGTGAACACGCGCGGCGGTTGCTCGGCCTGCGTAGCCGTGGCCGTCACTCGAAGGCCCAGCAGCGGCTGCCGCTTTTTCTCGAGAATGGAGACCACGTCCACGCTGGTGCATCCGCACAGCGCCATCAGCACTGCCTCCATCGGACTCGGCCCCTGCTCGTGCTTGGGGTCCGCATCAAAAAATACTGAATTGCCGTTCTCCGCAATTCCTTCAAAGATTGTTGAGCCTTTCCATTCACTATGCGCAATCATCGTTCGGGTTCTCTGACTTTCTCGCGTTGCTATCGCGTGTTATCCGTCACCGGCTCGGGATGAATCGTAACCCGGTACACCTCCGGGCACTCCAGCTTGAAGCGATCCTCAAGCGCGGTGATCACCTCGTGTACCCGCTGCATGGTCAAATCGTCCGGCAGGGTGCAATGGCAGGACAGCGAAATATGTTCGGCCGCCCTGCCCACCAGAATCTCGTGCACATCCACAATCTCGGGAAACAACTGCGCCGCGGCCCGCAGCGCGACCTCGATCCTGCGATCCTCAACGACCGTCTCTTCCGGCTGCTCAATCGTTGCCGGCTCGCTTTCAATGTGCGTCAGCACTGAATCGATCTCCGGCGCCTCGCGCAAAATCTCGGCTTCCATCGCAGTCACAAATCCATGCGCCGCTTTGAGCGGCATCCTCTCGTCCAGTTCCACGTGCAGCTCCACGCGAAGACGTCCGTGATGCGATTGCACGCTGAGCTCGTGTACGCTCACGTTGTTGCGCGCGGCCACCGCCCGCACCCGGTCAAAGATGCTCTCTGTCCGTTCCTCGCGCGGAACGGTATGAATCACCACGTCGGCCTGCGGCAGTGCGCGATGCGCCGCTTCCGTCGCTTCGCGCACCAGCTCTCCGGTGTGCTCAAATGTGAAGCGCCGCGGCAGCGCCAGTGTGAGGTCGGCAAAGTAACTTGCGCCCGCGCGCCGCACCCGCGCCTGCTCCACTGCCAGTACGCCTTGCACCCGCTCCACTTCGCGTACCAACTTCTGCCGCGTCTCCGCAGGAACCTCGTCCGTCAGCACGGCCACTGTTTCGCGGCCCAGATGAAGAGTCATGCGCAGAATCATCAGCGAAACCACCACCGCCGCAAACGGGTCCGCATAGCGCAGCCAGCCGATGCCGAAGCGCGCTCCCACCCAACTGGCCCCCAGTCCGCACAGCACCGCAAGCGTCGACCAGATGTCGGATGCGAAATGAAAGGCGTCGGTGGCAAGCGCCGGTGAGCCTGTGAGCACGGCTACGGCCCGCAGCCGGCGCGACCGCCAGTAGTCCACTGCGATCGACGTCAGCAGCACCAGCACCGGCCACACCGAATTATGCAACTGCACCGAGTGCTGAAAGATGCGCAGCATCGCTTCCCAGATGATCCACGCGCAGGAGATGGCCATCAGCCCCGCTTCGCCAAACGCGGAGAGGTTTTCAAACTTGCCGTGGCCGTAGGTGTGGTCTTCGTCGGCCGGCTTGTCGCTTACCTGTACGGAGAAGAAGGTCAGCGTCACGCCCACCAGGTCAAGGCCCGAGTGAGCCGCATCCGACAGCACGCCCAGCGATCCGCTCAGCAGCCCGGCCGCCAGCTTCAGCACTGTCATGATCGCGGCGGCGATCATGGAGTGCAGCGCCACGCGCCGTTTTGCGGCGGACATGGCGGCCAAACCCTCAACGGCCGGACTGGAGACGGCGGAAGTCATTGCGTTCCTAGCCTATCGTATTCGCGCGTGTCAGATGCGTGTGCCGGTATACAGGCCTGCAATCCCAAAGGTGTAGGGCTGCCACGCGCAGTCTTCGTAGCCAACCTCGCGCATCATGGCCAGCAGCTCCGGCGGCGGCGGAAAATTCCCGACCGACGTGGGCAGATAGCGGTATGGACCTTCTTCTCCGCAGATCATGCGCCCGATGGCCGGCAGCACGCGCCGGAAGTACACTGCATACGCCTTGCCGATCAGCCCGCCCGGCTCCGCGAAGTCCAGAATCCCCAGCCGCCCGCCTGGCTTCAGCACGCGGTGAAACTCCCTCAGTCCCGCCTCGTAGTTGGCCAGGTTTCTGAATCCAAATGCCGTCACAATCAAATCCAGCGACGCATCGCGCAGCGGCAGATGCAGAGCGTCCGCTTCCAACGGCACTGCGTACGGCACACCTTTTTCACTAGCCTTGTGCGGCTGAAACCGGAGCGCATCGAACCGCGTGGCCGCGCGGCTCAGCATGCCCCGTGAAAAGTCCGCCGCCAGAATCGGCCGTGCCCCGCGCGGCCGCCCTTTGAGCAGCGCCATGGTCATGTGCCCCGTGCCGCAGCAAATATCCAGCACCGCCGCGTCGGGATCGGCGAGGATGGCCTTGAACTTGCGCGCCGTCTGCCACCACCACAGCCGGTCCACGCTGGCGGACAGGATGTGATTCAGCAGGTCGTAGCGCGGCGCAATCGAGTCGAACATCTGCTGCACGGCGCGCGCCGCTTCTGCTTCGTCCGCGACTCCCACCGGCTTGGCGCCCGTTACGCTCATTGGTTTCTCAATTCCCGCTGGCTGTTGCTGTTCTTGTCTCGTCTCTAAAGTTCATAAAAATACAGAGCCTGTCATTCTGAGCGAAAGGGGCCCCGAACGTTTTTCAGTTCGGGGATGGTGAGCGAAGAATCTGCTTCTTGGCTTTCCTGGTTTCCGCTAAGGACTTCAGACTCACCATGCTAACTCCGCTTCTCTTCCGCACTCGCCAGCATGTATCCCACCGCCGCTTCCAATTCCGCCGGCGTCACATCTTCCACCACGCCTGCATCGCCAATTCCGATCGGCAGCACAAAGCGCCGCACGCCACCCACGTTCTTCTTGTCGCTTCCTGTCGCGGCCACAATCTTCGCCGCGCGCAGCTTCAGCGGAGGCAGCGGCCCGTACAGGTGGATGAGGTTTTCCAACCGCTCAAACTGGCTGCCGCTGATGGTTCCACGCTTGCGCGCCAGCCACAGCGCGGCCACCATGCCCCATCCAACTGCCTCGCCGTGCAGCATCGCTTTGTAATGCGTGGCCGCTTCCAGCGCGTGGCCCACCGTGTGGCCCAGGTTCAGAATCATGCGCAGGCCGTTTTCGCGCTCGTCTTTGTTCACCACCCCGGCCTTCATCCGGATGGACGCGGAAATCACTTTTTCCAGGGCCTTCGCGTCGCGGCCCAGCACCTCGTCCGCATGCTCCTCCATGAACCGCACCAGCGCCCGGTCACGAATGATGCCGGCCTTCACGCTCTCCATCAGCCCGGCGCGCAACTCGCGGTCCGGTAGCGTCCCCAGCACGCCGATATCGGCAAACACCGCGCGCGGCTGATGAAAGCTCCCCACCAGATTCTTGCCTTCTGGCAGGTTCACGCCCGTCTTGCCGCCTACGCTGGAATCCACTTGCGACAGAAACGTGGTCGGCACCTGGATATAAGGAATTCCGCGCATGTAAATCGCAGCAAGAAATCCGCCCACGTCGCCCACAATCCCACCGCCGAAGGCAATCAGCAGGCTGCCGCGATCTCCGCCCGCCGCCGCCATCTGCCGCAACAGGCGCCCCACGCTGGCCAGTGTCTTGTGCTTCTCACCCGGCTCCAGGAACAGCACCACGGGGGCCTCAGGGAAGGACTGCTGCATGCAATGGCCCCACAGCGCCCAGATGGGTGCGGAGGTCAACACAAACACGCGCCGCGGCAGCCGCCCTGTCACACGTTCCATGCGCGGCGCCAGCGTCTCCATTAGCCCGCTGCCCGCAATCACGTCGTATTTCGCCGAAGGCGTCTCTACTCGTATCGTTTGCACGCTGCTTCCATCCTAAAGGATGGCCCACCGTCGCCTCATTCGGCTCGGCAGCGCCTGGTGAATAACTCAACTTCAGCGGGGAAGGCAAGCGCCTGCGGAAATGCAAAAGCGGCAGAGCTGGTATGCTCTGCCGCCTGTTGCACAACCTGCCGCCTGATTTGAGGGCGATTGGTTACTTGTGTCCGCCGCCAGCGTGTCCGCCACCGCCGCCGGCATGTCCGCCGCCGCCGCCCGCATGTCCACCGCCACCGCTACGCGCTGCTGTTGCATGGCCCGCCGCGGGACGTCCTCCGCCAGCGCGTGCTGCTGTTGCATGTCCGCCGCCGCCTGCACGAGCCGCTACTGCATGTCCGCCGCCGCCGCCGCGCGCCGCCATTGCACGTCCGCCGCCACCGCCACCGCCGCGGGCAAAGCTGCTGCGATTAGCCATTTCTCCGCCGCCGCCGCGATAGCTGCCTCCGCCGCCGTTCTCAAACCGGTGGCCGCCCCAGCCGTGGCCATAGCCCCAGCCGGCCCATGGGCCCATGCCCAGGAAGATGCCGTTGTAGAAGTACCCTGGTCCGTAAAACCCGTAAGGCGAGCAGGCGTACGGCGCGTAGTCGTAATAGCCATACTGACAAACCGGCTGAATGCCTACGCCAACGCCTACCACGATTTGCGCGTGAGCCGCTGGCGCCAGAGCCAGGCCCGCGAACAATGCTGTTGTGCCGAGAATCGCTTTAATTCCACGCATGTTTGACCCCCTTCAGGTGTCTGCGGTTGCTTTTGTGAAGTGGATTGCTCTGTTGCCGAGAAAAATTAACCGGAAACAGCAGCCACCATAAGGATTTTGAAGCCGCCCTGTGGGTTCCCTCACAATGTCGGGGGTTGAGTGTCTATCTATCCTTACTGTTCTGACTCTAGGCCTCGAAATCGTCGGGGTCTGAGCAATAGAGAGCAATGCCCTCCGGTCGAGCCAATCCATGGGTAGGGTGCCCCAACCATGCGGCTCCCT